>Ga0207661_10001008_pt1 | contig 18623 bp, 14 predicted proteins | sample KBSC713LmetaG_FD_184337 | JGI IMG/M metagenome (GOLD analysis project Ga0207661, IMG submission 184337) | Corn rhizosphere microbial communities from Kellogg Biological Station, Michigan, USA - KBS C7.1-3L metaG (SPAdes) (version 2) | ecosystem: Host-associated > Plants > Roots > Rhizosphere ...
CGTTGTTCATATCAACCTCAGTCGTTCTGTGGCACTCAATACACCATCCCATGGTAAAGTCATTGGCCATCTGAACAACATTCATAGTGTCTATCTTACCGTGACAGGCTTTACATACCACATCGATTTTGTTATCAGGATTCTTTTTGTTGAAAGAATTGATGATGGCCTGTTCACCGGCTACTACGTGCTGGGCGTGGTTAAAGTAAACGAAATCCGGCATATTGTGGATTCTGGTCCATTCCACCGGTTGTGTTTTTCCGGTATACTGCTGTTTCTGGGAATCCCATCCTGTAGCAGCGTAGATCTTCTGGATCTCTCCGTCATAGAATACCTTGTCTTTTCCTGGCTCCATGTAATGCTCTGCATTGTATTCGGAAATCGTTCTGTGACAGTTCATACAAACATTCATAGAAGGGATTTCAGATACTTTACCGTACTTGGCACTGGAGTGACATAGCTGACAGTCGATTTTCTGTTCTCCGGCGTGAATCTTGTGCGAGAAGTAAATCGGCTGTTCAGGTTTGTACCCTTTGTAAACGCCGATCCACATCAGCCAGTTCCATACGCCATAAGCGGCAAGAATGGCAAGGATCGCCAGTAAAGCTTTACCTACATAATGATACTTTTCATAGATTTCACGGAAAGAACGAACTCTGGTTTCGTTAAGTCCGGATAGTTCTTCAGACTGACCCAGTTTTACTAATTGTCTTAGTTTTAACAAGATCCAGACTAGAAGTCCTGCAATCGCTAAAAGGGAAATGATAACCACGTTTGTTGTAGTAGAACTCTGTGGTGCTGTGTTAGCAGTTCCGGCAGCAGATGCATCTTTTGCATCGTCTTTTTTTGTGGTTTCCGGTGCAGGAGGATTAGTTGTATAGGCTAAAATGTCGTCTATATCCTTTTCCGATAGATTAGGAAAGACCTGCATTTCAGTCTTGTTGTACTTTTCAAAAATCTCATTGGCATACTTGTCTCCGGAAGCTCTAAGCTCTTTGTTATTCTTGATCCACTTGTGAAGCCAATCCCTGTCTACACCACCTTCTGTCTTCACCCGTTCTACAACCCCTTTAAGAGGTGGTCCTACAACTTGTTTATCCAGCGCGTGACATGCAGTACAATTCGCTTTGAAAAGTTTCTCGCCGTTTTTAGGATCGCCGTCTTGCCCGTAAATTGAAGCACTGGTTGACAACAATAATCCTATTGCAATCAACGTTTTTTTATAATGCTTTCTCCAACTAATCATTTAAATTATCTTATGTTAGTAAATATTGAACATTCAATCAATTCCGCAAAAATAATATATTTAACAGGAATTTAACGGCATAAGGAAATGGTAAAATATCATTTCACTTTAATTTGTATTGATTCTAAATAACTCTATTTAGCGTAGTTTTTTAAATTTGTCTAAATTTGCGGAAACAAGTTTAAATGAGAAATTTGATCAAAATATTTTCAGTATTGTCCCTGTTCGGATTTTATACTGTTGATGCACAACAGATTGTAAAAAGAGATACGTTGTCCGGTACCGAACTTGTGATGACTATGGATTCCAAAGTGAATACAGCATTGGAAAATCTTGAGGAAAAGTGTTCAAGGACCGCCGGAAATAGCTCTGTAAGAGATAATAACGATGACAGTTCGTTCACAAAACCAACCAGGATTTACGTGCCGAGCCGGGAACTTACCAATGCTGAAATCTGCAGGAAGAATCCAAGGATCTTAGGATATAAAATACAGATCACCACCGTGAAAAGTAACGATGAAGCCAATGAGGTAAAAGCCTATTTCAGAAAAAGGTTCCCTAACCTGAAAGTGGAAACCGATGCTTCATTAAGGCCGAATTACAAAATCCTTGCAGGAAGCTATTTTACCAAGCAGAGTGCAGCCGGTGATCTCTCCAGAATCAGGGAATATTTCAAATCGGCCGCTGCAGTACAATACAGGATTTTCTGTGCTGAGGCCAAATAAAAAAGGTTGATTTTAAAATCATATATGAGGAGCGGCTGACCGTACGGGTCAGCCGCTTATTTATGTGTAAAAGCGATCTAAAAACCAGAAAAATTCAGACATACGGTACACATTATTGCAGGTCAGGTATACTGAAAGAATTGTCATGACAATTAACAGGGCGGTCAGGCAGACAGCGGATTTCCTGTAAGCATACAATAGCCATCCCAACAGAAGGGGATAGACAAAAACAAAGTGTCCGCCGTAGATGTATCCTGTATGCAGCCCGAATTTTAACAGGCAATGGATGGCGATATCAAACAGGAAAGAAATCATCAGTACCTGCACCATTTTGTTGTTGAAATTTTTAACATAGCTCCAGAAAATCAGCAACAATAAAACGGTTATGAAAATGTAAGGCACCCAGGATGAATACACATCCATGATCAATCCTTTGAATTCAAATCCTTTCATATTGTGCTTATCGCGAATGATAAAATTAGAAAGCAGGATATTCTCTCCGAAGAAATATGACATGATCATGTCCCATAAAGGTGTGGAGTGAACATTAGAAAACTTTTCGTACTGTTCGCTGGTTTTATTGAAGATGTTGTTATAATTAAAGTTGATCCTGTTCAGGTATAACACAACAAAACAAATGCAGGTAATAGCTATCCTTACCACTGCATTGCCAAACTTTTTCCAGCTTTTAAACAATCCCTGCTCGAACAGGACCGGGATGAAAACCTTTACGATATTGGTAATGGTTATTCCGCCTACGGCAATTCCCGAAGTAATCATGGCAACAGCAGAAATTTTTCTTCCGTTCTTTAACTGTTGCGCAGAATAATGGTTGTAAGCAGTCAGCAGAAATAAGGTGTAAGTAAAATTCTCCGGAGTAAAAGACAGGACCAGGACAGTTGAAAAGACTCCGAAAAACAAAGTCAGCAAAACATTCATGACAAGAGGCAGGCGGATGATATTCTTAAGATATTTGAATACCTGAAGGACACTTAATGAGACTGCTATATTGCTGAACCATGCTAATGTTAAACGGAACACAGCATCTGTCTTCCCGTCAGAGATCCACAGGGCTGTAATTCTCATCCAGTTGAAGAAATAATAGGATAAAGGATGTCTTTCAAAACTTCCGCCGGACAGCACAATGGAACGGTTATCAAAACTGAAATAGGCGTCCCAGGGGATTCTGTCATCAAAGATGATTCTGTAATTGAGGGCTATATAAGATCCGAGAATACCATATGATATCAGGAAAAAAAGGAATACAAAAAATTCAGCGCCTGATGAAGGAAAGATCAGCTTTATGAAATCAACGAATTTTGTTTTGAGTTTTGACACCTCTGGAAATTTGTGCAAAAATAGAATAAAAAACCTTTCTGAATTATTGCGTTTCTTTAATCTTAATAAGTTTTTAATAGACTGATAGATTCAGAAGCATATTCAAACATTCAGAATACTGGGCTCATCACTAAACTCCAAACAAAAACCCGCCTAATTGGCGGGCCTATATGATTTGAACTTCTTAAGAAACTTATTCTTTGATCAGTTTCTCTGTAGAAGTTGTTCCGTCTGCAAATTCAACCTGAAGCATGTAAGTGCCTTTCGCAAGAGAAGATACATCCACTTTTTGTGTAGCTGAACTCATTACGGTCCTTCCTGAAATATCCAGTACTGAAGAAGACTTGATCTTTTTATCCGTTTTGATATTCACTTCTCCTTTGGCAGGATTAGGGTAGATGCTTAGGGATTTTGATTTTGCGCTTGCTTCGTTTGTACCTAGTGTACCAGAAGCTGTAATCTTTACATCATCAACCATCAGCATGTATTTATCCGCGGATACATATTGAATGCCAATTCTCACCGTTTGTCCAGCATAAGCATCAAGACTGCGTGTTACCTGTTGCCAGTTCGCATATGTTGCAATTGATATGGCCGGTGAAGAAATAATAGTAAAGTTTGCTGAAGAAGTAGGAGTTCCATTACCTACATATACCCCGATCTTGTAACTTTCATTATACGCAGGTGAAAGTGCTTTTACCCAAAGAGTAAGTACATTGGAACTGCTTCCTAATGTTACCGGAGGGGAGATTAGCCAGTCATTATTTGCACTTACGCCTCCTGCCGGAACTCCTGCCCAGGATACAGCACATTTTTGTCCGCTATGGGGTGTGAAGTTCCTTATTTCCTCATCAATCCCTGGAGTTGCAGTAAGGTTATTGGTCGCATTACTGGCAGAGAGATTAAAAATCTGGAAAGCCATTGGACTTCCGGCATTAGCCCAGTTAGGACTCCAGGTATCAGAGGACGTGCCACCTACTACTGGTCCGCCACCAGTATAAGTATTCAAACCATCAAGGTCTAAAGTCTGCCAGTTGCCAAGACCTGTAATGGCGAAATTAGTGTACGTTTCAAACCCTTCGTCGAGCAAAGTTGTCTGTGCATTGGCTGCTGCACCGGATAGCAATAAGCTTAAAGATAGTATAAGTCTTTTCATAATAAAAATTTTCACTAAAATTAATAATAAAACTTAAATTATAGTATAGAAACTTAAAAAAATTATTGTTTTTGTTTACGAACTACACGAAAGCATAGAACATCCGGAAACATCATCATAGCCTGAAGGCCTTTTAACACAAAGTTCAGCATAACGTTCTTCATATGGATTTTCCAGGGCAATGGTCAGTTTTTCCAGAAGATCTGTTTTACCCTGATTGATTTCCTCAATACACTCATATAAAAGATAATTCCTCAAAATAAATTTTGGATTGACAGACTTCATCATGCTGATCGATTCTGTCCGTGAGATGGTATTTTTGGAGAACCTTTCCTGATATGCTCTTAAAAAATGATTGAGTTTAGAAAGTTTTTCCTCATTCAGCATAGTATAAGAAACAGATTCGAAGGCTTCTTGTGTTGCTGTCACAGAGTCACCCCCGATATTTTCGAGGCGGCTGAAAAACAGCGTATAGTCAAGCTGTAGTTCGTGCATCAGTCCCTGCCAGTTGGTGAAAAATTCATCATCACCTTCCATCAGTGTATCAAAACCGAATTTTTTGCACAGCATACGGTCATGGGTTGCCCAGAAATAATCACCGTAGCCATTCAGGGCGTCTTCCAGGAATTTTTCATCATTGATCAGCGGGAATAGTGCATTAGCCAGTTGCCATAAGTTCCACTGGGCAATCTGTCCCTGTTGTCCGAAAGCATATCTTCTTCCCGGGAGGTCGGTGGTATTGGGGGTGAAATTCAGGTCATATTCATCCAGCATAGAATACGGTCCATAATCAATGGTGAGTCCCAGAACGGACATATTATCGGTATTCATGACTCCATGGACAAAGCCTACCCGTAGCCATTCCACCATAAGGTCAGCAGTACGTTCGGAGATCCTTTTAAAGAAGTCTTTATATTTGTCAGTCCCTGCAGAAGTAATTTCAGGAAAATAATGTTCAATGGTGAAATCGGCAAGCTGTTGCAGCAATGTATACTCTCTCTGTGCAGACAGCAATTCAAAATGCCCGAACCGAAGAAAACTCTCTGCTGTACGCATTACAACAGCGCCTTTTTCTTTTTGTGGATTCCCGTTATACATCATATCACGTACCACATCTTCACCCGTAAAAACCAGGCTTAAAGCCCTCGTTGTAGGCACATTCAGATGATACATGGCCTCGCTCATCAGGTATTCGCGTACCGAGGACCGGAGAACCGCTCTTCCGTCTGCATGCCGTGAATAGGGAGTAGCTCCCGCACCTTTCCACTGAAGCTCTGTTTTTCTGTCTTCCGAATCGGTGATTTCTCCGGCCAATATGGCTCTTCCGTCTCCCAGCTGTCCTGCCCAGTTACCGAACTGATGTCCGGCATATGCTGTAGCATAAGTCTGTATGTTTTCGGGAAGTTTTGTCGCTGCCAGAAAATTAAGGTCTTTATTTTCAAATTTTCCCAGGCCTATCTCCTCAGAAAGCTGGTGATTGAAAGCAATCAGTACCGGGTTTTCAAAACCTGCCGGGCTGATGGTCGCAAATAATACTTTTGGCGTATTTCTTTGCATAGGGTTCCCTGAAAAATCTCCAGGGAATTTTTTTATAAAGGGTTGTTGGATCAGATCAGTATTCATACCTCAAATATATTAATAATAAAAGACCTTTCATATGACTGAAAGGTCTTTAGTATGTATGTACGACGTTTTATTTGTTAAAATCTACGTCTTCTCCTTTATTAAGGTTTTCATTCACATTTTCCTCTTTTTTATCTGAGGAAGGTCTTGACGGTTCGGCCGGCTTCGGATTTCTGATCTCATCCAGGGTCTGAAGTCCGCCTTCATCACCATATCCTGAACGCAGGCCTTTCAGGTCAGAACATCCGTCTTTCCATTCCGATGGTTTGACAAATTTATCTTCCGGCGAAACCTTCAGGCTTTTGTCTGCCCATACCTTTTTCATGTAGATGGCCCAGATTGGTAAGGCCATTCTGGCTCCCTGCCCTTCTCCAGTTCCCAGGAAGTGGGTGGCACGGTCTTCCCAGCCTACCCAGGTTCCGGTAGCGAGCCTTGGTACTATACCCATGAACCAACCGTCTGAGTTGTTCTGAGTGGTTCCTGTTTTACCGGCAATCTCTATGCTTTTCGAGATCCCTTTTCTGCCTAATTCGCCGGAAGCTGTACCGTACTGTGCCACTCCTTTCATCAATTCGATCATGGTATAGGCATACAGCGGGTTCATCACTTCTTTTGGTTCCACATTCACTTCTTTAATGATCCTTCCGTTGGCATCTTCAATCCTCCAGATCATTTCAGGTTTATTATAATTTCCGTAATTGGCAAATGTACTGTAGGCTCCGAGCATTTCATAAATGGTAATGTCTGAAGAACCTAATGCCATCGGTAAGCTTGTGGAAATATCTTCTGTAACCCCAAGGTCTCTTGCTGTCTGGATCACACTCTGCGTTCCGGCCATTTCAGCCAGTCTCAGCGCGACAGGGTTCTGGGAGTGGGCGAGTGCATCTTTAAGCGTAAGCATGCCTCCTCGTCCCGGAACGTGATAGGTCCCTTTGTTGAAGCTTGCATTGGAAACCACCGAACAAGGCGTCATCCCCAGTTTCATAATGGCTGTGGCATACACGAAAGGCTTGAAGGTTGAACCTACCTGTCTTTTACCCTGCTTGATATGGTCATACTGGAAATGCTGCCAGTCGATACCACCTACCCAGGCCTTGATCTCACCCGTTGCAGGAACCATAGACATCAGTCCGGCCTGCGCAATCTGCTTATGATAACGGATAGAATCCCAAGGAGACATTTCTACCTCTTCTTCACCGTTCCAGGTGAAACGTGACGTTTTGATAGGTTTGTGGAATTCCATCAGGATAGAATCTTCTGAAACTCCGGCAGCTTTCAGCTGCTTGTAACGCCCGGTCCTCTTCATGGCCTGAACCATGATGTCATTGATCTGCTTGCTGTTGATATAATAGAACGGCCGGGTTTTCCTGCCCCTCTGTTCTGCATCAAACCTTTTTTGAAGATCTGTTAAATGCTCCTTGATCGATTCTTCCGCATATTTCTGCATCTTTGAATCAAGGGTTACATAGATTTTAAGCCCGTCTTTATAAAGATTGAGTTTCTTTCCGTTTGCTTTTTCGTATTCCTTAAGGTACTGATCGATTTCTTTTTTAAGATAAAACTTATAATACGCAGAGTAGTCGTCGCTGATATTTTTGATCGGATGGTAATCCAGCGTAATCGGAGTTTCCACCGCTTTGTTATACGTTTCCTGATCGATATACCCCGTTTTCAGCATCTGCTCCAGTACAACATTCCGTCTCTCCTTAGCTCTTTCCGGATTCCTCATCGGATTGTTTTTTACCGGGTTTTCCAGCATGGCAACAAACATGGCTGCTTCTGGTAAGGTCAGTTGGCTGGTCGTCTTATTGAAATAGATCTTCGACGCCATTTCGATACCGTTGGCATTATACAGGAAATCAAACTTGTTGAAATATAAGGTAACAATTTCCTCTTTTGTATATCGTTTTTCGAGGCTTACAGCAACCACCCATTCTTTAAGCTTCTGAAAGCCTCTCTGTAGCTTATTCTGAGACGCTGCGCCGGTAAAGAGCAATTTGGCTAACTGTTGGGTAATGGTAGAACCTCCGCCTCTTCCTCCTCCGTACACCACAGCTCTGGCCACGGACTGAAGGTCGATCCCGGAATGTTCTTTAAACCGCTCATCCTCTTTAGCCTGAAGGGCATAGATAAGATAGGGGGGGAGGTCTTTATACGCAATAGGTTGCGTCTTTTCTTTCTCAAATTTACCCAGAAGCACACCGTCTGCGGAGTAAATCTCAGAGGCTACATAAATATCCGGGTTTTCAAGTTCTTTTACATCAGGCATTTCGCCAAGGAAACCCTGCGAAACTGCGAAAAAAAGCCCTGAAATCCCTAAGACTACTGCAATAAGGCCGACCCAGATCAGTCTTGCCCATTTTTTCCAGGAGCTGTCCCTTTTCTTTTTGGGAGGAAGCGGGAATGTTTTTCCTCTGCTTCCCGTATTTTGCTTGTTTTCTTCCATGTATGATTACGGTTTAGCCGTTTCTATTTTTACGCCAACGTCTTCAATTCCCGGCAGGACATCATTCCTCATAGCTTGGATAAGGCCGATCTCATATTTTCCCTTGGAAGGAAAACGGTAATTCAGCCTATACTGAAAAAGGGTCTCCTTGGTATCCCCGAACCCTGTTCCCAGCCATTCCCCATTAGGTTTCGCAAGGACATAGTTCAACGTATCAGTCTCCTTTTTCTTGTTTTGAAGATTGGTGAAATTGACAATAAACCTTATATTGCTGTAAGGATAATCATTGTTATTTCTTACAACAAATATAATATTTTTAGGATTCTGCGGATCTGCAATCTCAAGATTAAATTTCTGTTCACTTTTCTTATTCCACTTATTATCAACGGAATTCATCTTAACATCTCCTTCCGGGGAATGGCAGCTGAAGAAAAGGACAAGCGGTAATAATCCCAGCATTTTACGCATTTCTGTCTTTTTTTGGAGGATATTTCTTTTTGAAGTTTTTCTTTGCCGGTTTTTTATCAGAACTGTCGCTTACCTCAGTTTTTTCAGGCTGTGCCTTCTGCACTTTCTGTTGCGGTTGCTGCGGCTTCGGCTGGCGGTTTCCGGCCTGGGGATTAGGGTTTTCAGACCTTTCAGGCCTGTTTTTCCTCTGCCCCTGATTCTGCTGGCTGTTATTATTATTCGGCTTATTATTATTATTCCTGTTCCTGCTTTTCTTTTTCTCAAAGCGGTCAACATTATTCTCCTGAATAAGATCGATGCTCTGGAAAGATGGGTCAGGCTGCTTCAGCTCCTCCAGAGGAAGGGCTTTTTCACCTCTTTTATTTTTCGAGATCAGCTTCTTCACCAGGTCGATATCGAAATCATACCAAGCGATGGAGCTATCCACATAAGCAAACCACATTTTCTTTTTGAAAACGTCGATCTTAATGCAGAACGCTCTTCCTTTTTCGGTCTCCAGGGTTGTGGATGAAGGCGGGAAATCATGCAGGGCGTCAAGATAACTGTCCAGTTCATAATTAAGGCAGCATTTCAGCTTTCCGCACTGGCCTGCAAGCTTTTGCGGGTTGATGCTGAGCTGCTGGTAACGGGCTACATTGGTGTTCACGGACCTGAAATCCGTCAGCCAGGTAGAACAGCAGAGCTCTCTTCCACAAGATCCGATACCGCCTACTTTCGCCGCCTCCTGCCTGAAACCGATCTGTTTCATATCGATTTTTGTCCTGAAAGCAGCAGCATAATCTTTAATCAGCTGCCTGAAATCTATACGGTTATCAGCGGTATAATAGAAGGTTACCTTTGAAGCATCACCCTGATATTCAACATCAGTAACTTTCATTTCTAGGCCTAATCTGTGAGCGATTTTTCGGGCTTCAATTTTTACGGTATCCTCTTTTTTTCTGACTTCCTGCCAGACTTCAATATCTTTTTGGTTAGACTGTCGGTATATTTTAAGCGCAGACTCTTCTGAAAATCTTTTCTTTTTCATCTGAATCTTTACCAATTCTCCGGTAAGGCTTACTACGCCTACGTCATGTCCGGGGCTTGATTCTACTGTGACTACACTACCTATATGTAACGGAATATTATTGACATTTTTATAAAACGATTTTCTATCATTCTTGAATCTAACTTCTACAAAATCGCATCTGTTGGGAGCGGGATTGTTGATGTTAGACAGCCAGTCGAAAACACTTAATTTATAACTATTACCACAGGTATTTACATTTTCACAGCCACTCGCGGTTTTCTTCGGTCCGCATGAATGGGCAGAATCGCCGGATGTTTTGCATCCACAACTCATATGTTATATATTTAATCTTGCAAATTTAGGATAATTTATTTTATCTCCTGAAAAAACTCAAATATTCACTCTGATAAATGTTAATGTTAAACATATAATCTGAGTCAGATCATTTTATTTTTTAAAGTTTTGAATAGTAATACGTTGCAAATGGTAATTCAGAGATGTTATTTTAAACATAGTTTTATTGGTGCTTATCGTTTAAAAAATTAAGAAAGATTAACAGTCGTACGCAAAATAATTTTATATTTGACTTTATATAATAATAGTCTATGAAAAAATTAATAATATCAACGGCTTTGTTGGCGGGTGTTATGTCTTACGCGGGAGGCTTCAGGGTATCTCTGCAGGGCGTAAAGCAATTGGCTATGGCTCATACCAGTGCCCACGCCGAGGATGCGAGTGTTGCATTCTTTAATCCTGCCGGGATGTCTTTCATCCCAGCCAGACTGAGTATTGCTGCAGGAGGTTTCGCTGCGGGCAATAAAGTAACTTTCCAGAACATGAATACGCTTCAGAGCACAGAGACGGATAACCCGATCGGGACGCCTATCTATGCTGCTGTTGCTTATAAACCGATTGACAAATTATCCATTGGGTTCAGTTTCTCCACACCTTTCGGAAGTACCATACAGTATCCGAACGACTGGGAAGGAAAAGAACTGGTACAGAAGCTTGAGCTGAAGAGTTTTTACTTCCAGCCGATGATTTCCGTTAAAATGGCAGACTGGGTGTCTTTCGGAGCCAGTTATATTTATGCCAAAGGAAAAGTAGACTGGGATAAAGCAGTGACTCAATTTGGCGGCCAGGTAAATATTAATGATGAAAAAGCAAGCGGCCACGGATATGGTTTCGGTTTTTATTTCAGGCCGGATCCTAAACTTGATGTAAGTGTGGCTTACCGTTCGCCGGTAGATATGAAAGCGAAGAATGGAACGGCTACATTTAGATTCCCGTCACAATCCATTTATCCTCTTTTAGGCCTGGACCAGTCGGGACAGGACCGTTTTACAGCTACACTGCCTTTAGTAGAAGAATATACGATAGGTCTTACTTATAAAGTTACCCCGAAATGGTTGGTATCTGCTGACTTTAATTACCATGGTTGGGAAAGGTATTCCAAGCTGACGCTTGATTTTGACAAAGCGCCGGTAGGAAACCAGGCTGACCCTACGGTTCTGGTAGCGCCTAAAAACTTCAGGAATTCCAAAACGTTCAGACTGGGTACCCAATATGCATTCACCGATATGATCTACGGTCGTCTGGGAGCATATTATGATGAGTCACCTTATACGGATGATCATTTCATTCCTGAAACACCTTCTTTCAACACATATGTGGTAACAGGCGGGGTAGGTTTCAAGGTAAAACAGTTCGGAATCGATGTTTCCGGAGGATATGCCATGCCTCAGGCCAGAGATGTTAAAAATTCTACTATTGGTCTGTATGGTCAGGCTAAAGCAACTGCGTTCTACGCAGGGTTAGGTTTATCTTATAATCCTTTTTAATTGAAGACTATGAAAAAAATTATAATTTCTACAATAGCTGTCTCAGCACTTCTTTTTACAACAAGCTGCGAGAATGATTTTGATACCGATGTGAAGGATGTTGCCGTAACCAGCGGGGATGCCAGTTTCAAAACCTATGTCGCCCTTGGAAATTCCCTCACTTCAGGGTACAGGGACGGTGCATTATATTCTGACGGACAGAATGAATCTTATCCGTCGATGATTGCTGCACAGATGAAACTTGCAGGCGGCGGAGACTTCAAGCAGCCTTTGATGCCGAATAATATCGGAGGTTTTACAGGCCTGCCCGGATTCGGTGGGAAACTTACCCTTCAGTTGGTCAACGGAAGCCTTACGCCGGTTCCAAGTGCGGCGGGAGCAGCATTAGATAATGTATCTTCCGGAAGACCTTATCAGAATATGGGTGTACCAGGAGCAAAATCTTATCATCTGGTAGCACCGGGATACGGTAGCCTTGCCGGTCTTGCTACGGGAACAGCCAATCCTTACTTCGTCAGGTTCGCTTCTTCTTCCACCACATCTGTTCTGGCAGATGCAATGGCTCAGACTCCTACGTTCTTTTCACTTTGGATAGGGAATAACGATGTTCTTTTTTACGCCATCAACGGAGGAACGAACTCTCAGACAACAGGAGGTGTAACCACGTATACTGCTGCAACGGTACAGACAGGAACAGGAACGAGTCCGGCATTGTATAAATCTAATGATATATCAGATCCGAATGTAGTGGCAGGTTCCATTAAAGCGGTTCTTGATGGCCTTAAAAGTGTAGGGACTACAAAAGGGGTTATTGCCAATGTTCCTTACGTAACGTCAATTCCATATTTTACTACAGTACCGTACAATCCGCTTACCCCGGCAGTACTGGGTTCTAATATCACTGCGCTGAATACCGGCCTGTATGGCCCGCTGAAGCAGGCACTGACTGCTTTCGGAGCCGGAGGAAGGATCAATCTTCTTTCTTCTACCTCCGCAAACCCGGTTTTGATTAAAGATAATTCCCTTCAGGATCTTTCCGCTCAGCTGACAGCTGCTCTGACGCCTTCCCTGGGATTGGCTACCGCAACCGCTTTCGGACAGATCTACGGACAGGCAAGGCAGGCAACAGCAGAAGATTATCTTCTTCTTACTACAAGTTCTGTCATCGGGACTACAGCTCCGGGAGCACCTGCTGCGATCAATGTTTACGGGATTTCGTATCCGCTGCAGAACCAGCATGTCTTAACAAAGACAGAAGCAGGGTATGTAAAAACAGCAACAGATGCTTATAATGCCTCTATCCGAACCATGGCTGATACTTACGGACTAGCCTTTGTGGATTCAAATGCCAAAATGGTGGAGCTTAACGGAAAATCCGGGATCACTTATGATGGTGTGAAATATACCGCTAAATTCGTAAGCGGAGGAGCGTTCTCACTGGATGGGATCCACCTTACCGGCAGAGGATATGCGATTATCGCCAATGAATTTATCAAGTCGATCAACTCTAAATACAGGTCTACTTTACCACAGGTAGATCCTAATAAATATTCAGGTGTGAAGTTCCCATAATATCGAGTTCTTAAAAACTTAGAAGCCACAGGAGTAATTCTTGTGGTTTTTTTTTAAATTTGCAGAATCTTTTAAAAAGTAAAAATGGCTGATCAGTTAACTTATCTATTTAGTACAAGAACAAGCAAGGACTTGGCAGAGAGAATTGCCGAAAATTACGGGCAACACCTCGGGAAAATCAACTTTCAGGAGTTCAGTGATGGGGAATTTGAACCTGTTCTGGATGATTCCGTAAGAGGGGGCAGGGTTTTCCTTATCGGATCTACCTTTCCGCCGGCAGACAACCTTCTTGAGCTTTTGCTGATGATTGATGCTGCAAAAAGAGCTTCTGCAAAAAACATCACCGTAGTCATTCCTTATTTCGGGCTGGCAAGGCAGGACCGTAAGGATAAGCCGAGAGCTCCGATCGGAGCAAAGCTGGTGGCAAATCTTTTAACGGCTGCGGGAGCTACCCGCATCATGACGATGGATCTTCACGCAGACCAGATCCAGGGATTCTTTGAAATTCCGGTGGATCATCTGTATGCTTCTACCATTTTCGTAGATTACATCCGAAACCTGCACATTGAAAACCTTACCATTGCATCTCCGGATATGGGAGGGGCGAAAAGGGCTAAAAACTATGCCGGACATCTGGGTGCTGACGTAGTTATTGCCTATAAAGAAAGAAAAAAGGCCAATGTTGTGGAAGAAATGTTCCTTATTGGTGATGTGGAAGGTAAAAATGTGATCCTTATTGATGATATGATCGATACGGCAGGCACCCTGTGCAAGGCGGCGGACATCCTTATGGAAAAAGGTGCAAAAAGCGTAAGAGCAATGGCCACTCACGGTGTCCTTTCAGGAAAAGCCTATGAGAATATTGAGAAGTCCCAACTAATGGAAGTCATTGTAACTGACTCAATTCCTGTAAAAAATAATTTGTCATCTAAAATAAAAGTGCTATCTTGCGCCGCATTATTTGCAGACGTAATGAAGATGGTGCATGAGCACAGATCAATCAGTAGTAAATTTATTATCTAATTGATTATTACAGGTTTGTGAGTTAATTTTGAAACAATTTTTTAAATTTTTATAAATGAAATCTATTACAATTCAAGGTACAAAAAGAGAAAGCGTGGGCAAAAAGTCTACAAAAGCTTTACGTGATGCTGAATTAGTTCCTTGTGTTGTTTACGGAGGTGGTGAGCCATTGAACTTCTCTGCAGAAGAGAGAGCATTCAAAGGTTTGGTATATACTCCTGAAGCACACACGGTATCTATTGAGGTTGATGGTCAGACAATCCCGGCTGTTCTTCAGGATATTCAGTTCCACCCGATTACAGATAAAATCCTTCACGCTGATTTCTATCAGCTGGCAGAAGACAAGCCTGTAATTATGGAGGTTCCTGTAAGAATCACAGGACGTTCCAAAGGGGTTGTTGCTGGTGGTGTTTTACGTCAGTCTTTCAGAAAACTGAAAGTGAAAGCTATTCCTGCTAATTTACCTGATGAGATCGTTGTTGACGTAACCCCGTTAAGAATCGGTAACAAACTGTACATTGGAGGAATCAAGGCTGAAGGATATACTTTCATGCACCCTGATAACGCAGTAGTTGTAGCTGTTAAGATGTCTAGAAATGCAATGAAGGGAGGAGCGGCAGCTGAAGATGATGAGGATGAAGAAGAAGTAGCCGGAGCAGAAGGAGAAGCTCCTGCAGCAGAAGAAACTGCAGCAGAATAAGAATCATCTTATGATATAATACAGAACCTGTCAATTCGTTGGCAGGTTTTTTTGTTAAATAACATCAATAAAGGCAGATTCTCAGTTCATTCATCCTACCTTCTGGCTTTCGTCGCTTTCCACCATTGAATCTTTCTATTACCTGACAACAATCAGCTCCTTCCTCCATTCTCCCTTTCAGAAAAAAAGCCGTAAATTTGAAGTGTTCTAAATAAGGACATAATTTAAAATTTTAATAATGCTTGACATTCAGGAAATAAGAAATCAGTTTTCCATACTTAACCGGGAAGTGAACGGTAAGCCGCTTGTTTATTTGGACAATGCTGCAACTTCACAGAAACCGGATTCGGTTCTGGAAGTCTGGAATACCTATTATACAGAGCTTAACGCCAATGTGCACCGGGGAATTCATACCCTAAGCCAGCTGGCGACGGAAGAAATGGAGCTGTCCAGAAGGAAAATACAGAAATTCATCAATGCCAAACATGATTTCGAGGTTATTTTCACCAAAGGGACTACGGAAGGCATCAACCTTATCTCTTATATACTTACCCAAAAGCTGAAGAAAGATGATGAAATAGTTATCTCTTATCTTGAGCACCATTCGAACATCGTTCCATGGCAGTTGTTGTGTGAAAGGACAGGAGCTAAGCTGCGGGTAATTCCTATGGATGAAAATGGAGTGCTCAGGATCGATGAGCTGGATACCCTCCTCAGTGAAAGGACAAAAGTGGTTTCCGTTAACCATGTTTCCAATGCTCTGGGGGTAGTGAATCCTGTAGAGGAAATCATTGCCAGGGCAAGAAAAAATACCAGTGCCTATATCGTTATCGATGGCGCTCAGGCAGCTCCGCACTTTACGCTGGACGTTCAGAAGCTGGACTGTGACTTTTATGTTTTTTCAGGACACAAAATGTATGCGCCGATGGGTACGGGGATCCTGTACGGAAAACAGGAGATCCTGGAATCCCTTCCGCCTTTCCACGGCGGAGGTGAAATGATTGCCACCTGTTCTTTTGACGGGACCACTTATGCAGCCCTTCCGTTCAAATATGAGGCTGGAACGCCTAATGTGGGCGGAAATATCGCTCTGGGCGCGGCTGTAGATTTTATGGAGCGGGTGGGGCAGGAAAATATTCAGCAGCATGAGAACGCTTTGCTGGAGTATGCCCAGAGAAAGCTCCTGGAGCTGGACGGTCTGAAAGTATATGCCGAAAAAGCCGTAAGAACCGGGGTCGTTTCATTTAACCTGGAAGGCGTCGGGATATCCTCTGATGTGGGAATGATCCTCGATAAAATGGGGGTTGCCGTACGGACAGGCCATCACTGTACCCAGCCTATCATGAGTTTCTTTAATATTGCCGGAACCGTGAGGGCAAGCTTTGCCGTATACAATACGTTTGAAGAGATTGACCTGCTGGTAGAAGGCGTGAAAAAGGCGCACAGGATGCTGGCTTAGAACTGAAAAATCTTTATTAAACGGATAAATTAAGATTAAAATCAGAATCTTAAACTATACAATAGAAGCCAGTTCAAGAGAGCTGGCTTATTTTTTTTATAGAATTCCGTTCTATTGATTAGTTAAAATAATCTCTTTGGAATCGGGAATCACTGTTTTATATCCATCCGGACATTTAGAGACAATATCCATATCCTGCATAAAAACAAGTTTCATTTGATTTACATTATCAGAATCAGGGAAAGAAAGATATACAAAGCCTTTATCATTGCAGGCTGCATTACCTGAATAATGCATCTGATACTTTTTCAAATTCTTATCAAAAATAAATCCACTGAATCTAACATTTTCATCTGAAAAGTTAAGCGTATTTACTAACTCTTGATTATTAGAATTTTTTACTAATAGTCTTCCTTTTAATAAATCCCAATATTTTCCAAACGTATAATCATTCTGTTTTTTAGTAAAGTTAAATTCGTAAGTTCTGCCATCTGTATAAGTTCCTTTCCAGATCCCTACAAACTTATCTAATCTATTATTAACATCCTTAAGGTATATGTAATCAGGGCAGTCAGGCTTATTTTCACATTGAGATAATTCATCTAGAGATATTGTTTGAGCCTTACAGAAAATGGACGCACTAAATAGCATAAATAAAAATAAATTTTTCATTATCAGATAAAGCCCCATTTCAGGGGTTTACATTATTGTTTAATTAAGACAATTTCTTTTGGTAAAGGATTGGGTATCCCAGTATTATAATAAGGGCAATCGGATGAAATAAAATTGCTATGAAGAATATATTTCCATGCCAGTTTTGTTTTGGTCGAGTCTGTAAAATTTATATATATACTGCCAGACGTGTTGCATAGATCTTCATCATTGTAAATCAAGGAATATTTGTCGTCTTCTTTTCTGAATTTCCCTCCCCATACTTTAGCATTTTCGTCAGTTAAGGTTGTGTTGTTGAAAAGTATATTGCCATTAGGATCTAAAACTTTAAATTTTGCTATTAAATAGTCTTTATAATATTTTAAGTTTTCATTATACTTATTAGTAATTCTTTTGAATGTTATGTAGATAGTTTTGTTATCCCAAGTTCCTTTCCAGGTTCCTTCATAAGCAATAAGTTCATTATTTGTATCTTTCAGATAGGCATTCTCAGGAATTTCCGTAAATGTTCTTAAAGGATAAGTTTGTGCTGAGCAAGAAATCGAAGCACTAAATAATATAAATAAAAATAGTTTTTTCATAATAAATTGTTTAAAGATTATTGAGGGCATGGTATTGATTGGACAGGATTGTTAACCCCATCATATTGCAGTTTGTTTGTATTTCCTGTAGCTTTATCTAGCTGATATACTTCTAATCCATCAATATTAACTATCTCTTGTAAAAACTTTGTAAATAGCTTTTCAATATTGTGTTGTGTGAATTGTTTATCATCCATTAATTGCTGATAATTAGTATCATACCATGCTTGCCATTTTTTAGCCTGTGTTGGCCCCACACCATAGCTACCATCGCCTGAGTATTTAAGCATGTAATTTCCCTCTGAAGTAATTATCATGCCGTAAGCATCGGTCATAGTTCCTTTCTCTTCAGCGTTTCTCACGCAGGTATATAAAAACTGAAATACATCTGCCGGAGAAAAAATCTTGACCGCTCCCTCTTTATTTTGATGGGTATGTATATAGCCAAAATATTTATTTCCTGGAGGAAGCTTTAGCGCATCATTATTGGCGATGGTTAAAGCTTCATATTTTATTGTAGACCCATAAGCAACAGCAAATCCGGTTTCGTTGTCTTTACTGAAAACGCCGTCTTTATCAAGCTCAGAAACCTTATTCTTGAAAGCCTGGTTCTGGGTTTGGCTCTTCAGCTTATCGCAGGGATCTTCCGGTTCCGGCTGCGGATCTTCGCCTCCTCCTCCGGGGTAGGGATAGCCCGGATCATTTCCGCCTCCTCCAAGGCATGTTCCGTCAGGAAGCACTTCACCGACACAGCTCTCCAACTG
>Ga0207661_10001012_pt1 | contig 18598 bp, 14 predicted proteins | sample KBSC713LmetaG_FD_184337 | JGI IMG/M metagenome (GOLD analysis project Ga0207661, IMG submission 184337) | Corn rhizosphere microbial communities from Kellogg Biological Station, Michigan, USA - KBS C7.1-3L metaG (SPAdes) (version 2) | ecosystem: Host-associated > Plants > Roots > Rhizosphere ...
CGGCGTATTCGCCGGTGTCTTCACCGACCATCGCGCCGCCCATTTCGCCGGCGGTGCTTATTTCAGAGTTTTTTTTTGCGCTCTTGCGCTCGAAGGCGGCGCGCTTCTCGGCGATCAGTTGCTTCTGCGCGTCGGAGAGTTCGGCGCCCTTGAGCAGGCCAATCGCGGTCAGGTGGGTCTCGATGATGTTGCCGAGTTCGGCCACGATCGATGGCATGTACACGCCGCCGGCCTTGAAGTAGCCGCCGCGCGGATCGAACACGGCCTTCAGTTCCTCGACCAGGAACGTGACGTCGCCGCCCTTGCGGAACACGGCGGACATGACGCGGGTCAGCGCCACGATCCACTGGAAGTGGTCCATGTTCTTCGAGTTGATGAAGATCTCGAAGGGACGGCGCATTTCGAATTCGGTGCCGGCGTTCAGCACGATGTCGTTGATGGTGACGTAAAGAGCGTGCTCGAACAGCGGCGATTTGATCTTGTAGGTGCAGCCCTCGAGCTCTTCCGGACGCTCGAGCTTTTCGTGCATCTGGATGACCTTGAACCCGGCTGCGGCGGGTGCTTCGACCTGTGCGGCTTCGCCTTGGGCTTCCGGTGCGGCCTTGGCCTCGTTGCCGAGAACCTGGTAGCCCTTGATCTTCTTGTTGATGCGTACGGTCATGGTGTGCGTTCCTGCGCCGGGTCCAAAAACGTGATTCAAAAACGGGTGATCCAGAAGCGGTGCTTCAAAAACGACGCCGGCCCGACCGGGCCGGCGTCTGGTGCGGCCTGATTACTTCCTGCGACGGGCGCCTTTCTTGGCGGCCTTCTTCGCGCCGCCCTTCCTGGCAGCCTTCTTCGTGGTCTTCTTGGCGGCTTTCCGGGCGCCGCCCTTCTTCACGGCCTTGCGTGCGCCTTTCTTGGCGGCCTTCTTCGCGCCACCCTTCTTGACGGCCTTGCGTGCTCCTTTCTTGGCCGCTTTCCTGGCGCCGCCCTTCTTGGCGGCTTTCTTCGCACCACCTTTCTTCGCGGCTTTCTTCGTAGCTTTCTTCGTAGCCTTCTTGGCCGGCTTCTTCGCGGCCTTGGCAGCCTTCTTCGCTGCCGGCTTCTTGGCCGCTTTCTTCTTCGCCGGTTTCTTGGCAGCCGGTGCGGCGGGGGCAGGCGCGGCAGGGGTCGCGGGTTCTTCGGTGATGCTCCACGGGAACGTGGTTTCGTTGCTCATCGGATGCTCCTCCGGATGGATCGTTGACAGTGGACCACTGGTTTGCAACTTCGAACGGCGACGCGTCGCCGTGGATGCATTCTCACACAAAAATTATCTTGCGATCGTCCCTGATCGCTGCCTCGGCGTGCGTTTTGCTGCACGACACCGATTTCGAACATGAGAGACCAGAACGGGCTTCCTGCCCTGACTTTCCACGAAAGCCGCTTCGGGTGGAGCAGTGCGCGTACTCAGAATTTCCCGTAGTAACCCTCTTTCAAGGCATCGAACAGGTTCGCGGCGGTGTGCATCTCGCCGTCGTATTCGACTTCCTCGTTGCCCTTGACCTCGACCACGCTGCCGTCTTCGAGCTCGAAGCGGTAAGTGGTGTTGGCAAGATCCGCATCCTTCACCAGCACGCCCTGGAAGGCGGCCGGGTTGAAGCGGAAGGTGGTGCAGCCCTTGAGGCCCTTCTTGTAGGCGTGGAAGTAGATGTCCTTGAAGTCTTCGTACGGATAATCCGTCGGCACGTTGGCCGTCTTGGAAATGGACGAATCCACCCACTTCTGCGCCGCGGCCTGCATGTCCACGTGCTGCATCGGGCTGATGTCGTCGGCGGCAGCGAAGTAGTCCGGCAGCTTTTCGTTCGGGTCGTCCGAACCCGGCTTGGCGTCGGCGTTGATCAGCGCGCGGTAGGCCAGCAGCTCGTAGCTCATCACCTCGACCTTTTCCTTGGTCTTGCGGCCCGGACGAATCACGTTGCGCGAATAACTGTGCGCGAACGAAGGCTCGATGCCGTTCGAGGCATTGTTGGCCAGCGACAGCGAAATCGTGCCGGTGGGCGCGATGGAGGTGTGGTGGGTGAAGCGCGCGCCGGTTTCGGCGAGTGCATCGATCAGTTCCGGCGCGACCTCGGCGACACGCTGCATGTAGCGCGAATACTTCGCGTGCAGCACGCGGCCGAGAATCGAGTCGCCCACCTTGTACCCGTCGCGCGCCATCTCCGGGCGCTTGCGCAGCATGTCGCCGGTGACGGTGTAGTCCTGCTGCAGCACCGGCGCCGGGCCTTTTTCCTTCGCCAGTTCCAGCGCCACTTCCCAACCGGCCAGCGCCATTTCCCGCGAAACGTCCTCGGTGAACTTCACCGCCTCGTCCGAGCCATAGCGCAGCTTCAGCATCGCCAGCGTGGAACCCAAGCCCAGGAAACCCATGCCGTGGCGGCGCTTGGACAGGATCTCGTTGCGCTGCTGTTCCAGCGGCAGCCCGTTCACTTCGACCACGTTGTCGAGCATGCGGGTGAAGACCTTCACCACCTCGCGGTACTCGTCCATGTCGAAGTGCGCCTTGGGCCCGAACGGATCGCGCACGAAACGGGTGAGGTTCACCGAGCCCAGCAGGCACGAACCGTACGGCGGCAAGGGCTGTTCGCCGCAGGGGTTGGTCGCGCGGATCTGCTCGCACCACCAGTTGTTGTTCATCTCGTTGACGCGGTCGATCAGGATGAAGCCGGGCTCGGCGTAGTCGTACGTCGAGACCATGATCATGTCCCACAGGTGCCGCGCGCGCAGATGCCCGTAGATCTTGCAGGCGACCAGGCCGTCGTCGCGCACGATGTAATTGTCGTGGCTGGGCCATTCGCGCCACACCACGGTATTCGCGTCGGCGAGGTCGACTTCGTCCTTTTCCTTGACGTGCACCGGGAACACCAGCGGCCAGTCGGCGTCGGCTTCCACCGCCTGCATGAAACCGTCGGTGATCAGCAAGCTGAGGTTGAACTGGCGCAGCCGTCCGTCTTCGCGCTTGGCGCGGATGAATTCCTTGACGTCCGGATGCGCGACGTCGAACGTGCCCATCTGCGCGCCGCGGCGGCCGCCAGCCGAGGACACGGTGAAGCACATCTTGTCGTAGATATCCATGAACGAAAGCGGCCCCGACGTGTACGCGCCGGCGCCGGAAACATAGGCGTTGCGCGGACGCAGCGTCGAGAATTCGTAGCCGATGCCGCAACCGGCTTTGAGCGTCAGGCCGGCTTCGTGGACCTTCTCAAGGATGTTGTCCATCGAGTCGGTGATGGTGCCCGACACCGTGCAGTTGATCGTGGATGTGGCCGGCTTGTGTTCGCGCGCGCCGGCGTTGGAGGTGATGCGGCCGGCCGGGATCGCGCCGTGACGCAGCGCCCACAGGAAGCGTTCATGCCAGTGCTCGCGCAATTCCGGCGTGGTCTCGACGTCGGCCAGTGCACGCGCGACCCGTGACCAGGTGTCGTCCACGGTCGCATCGACCGGTTCGCCCTGCTTGGTCTTCAGGCGGTATTTCTTGTCCCAGATGTCCAGTGATGCCGGTTGCAGGGGAACCTCCGTGACCGCCCGCGCTATTTGTTGTGCCCGCGCCGTACCCATCTTGTCATGTGCCTCCGTGTCTTCCGGGTTCTTGTTGGACGCCCGGATGCCGACGAATATCCCCTGCCGCCGCGCCTTCTGGCGCCGCGTTCAAGGGTCCGATTTCTGCGAGAGGGCCGCGCCGCATCGATTCCCGACGCCCTGGCGTGCCCCGCTCAACCACCCGATCACCATCCGATTGTCCCCCGACGCGAAGCTGCCTTGAAGCCAAACTCTTGGGCCCTGCGACAGCCCAGGACACAAGATGTTGTGATCACGAGCGGGAGTCAACCCTACGCTGACCGGTCAGGCCTGTAAAGGGGCGAACGCAAAAATTTTGCGGGTTCCGCATGGACCGCATGGTGGCGGGGAAAACCGGGTCACCGGGCCTGCCGCTTGTCCGATAATGGACGGGTTCGAACCTTGAAAGGAGCCGCCATGTCGCCCGCCACGCGCACCCGCCGTTCGTCTTGCCTCGTCATCGTCCTCGCCCTGGCACTGGCCTGCGCGCTGCCCGCCGCGGCCGGCAGCTTGCCGGTGGCGGTGAACGGACAGGCGCTGCCGTCGCTGGCGCCGATGCTGGCCAAGGTGTCGCCGGCCGTGGTGAACATTTCCTCGACCAGCCATCGTCGCGTCGCGGTGAACCCGTTCTTCAGCGATCCGATCATGCGCCAGTTCTTCGGGCTGCCGGCCGAACCGCCTTCGCGCGAACTGGTCCAGCAATCGCTGGGCTCGGGCGTGATCGTCAACGCCACCGACGGCTACATCCTCACCAACAACCACGTGATCGCGGGCGCCGACGACGTCAAGGTCACGCTCACCGACGGCAAGTCGTACAAGGCCAAGCTGATCGGCGCCGATGCGACCACCGATCTCGCGGTGATCCAGATCCGCGCGCCGAACCTGGTGGCGCTGCCGATGGCCGATTCCACGAAGTTGCGTGTGGGCGATTTCGTGGTGGCGATCGGCGATCCATTCGGGCTCGGCCAGTCGGCGACCTCGGGCATCGTTTCCGGTCTGCAGCGCCAGGACCTGCGCCAGAACGGCGTGCAGAACTACATCCAGACCGACGCTTCAATCAATCCCGGCAACTCCGGCGGCGCGCTGGTGAACCTCGCCGGCGAGCTGGTCGGCATCAACTCGATGATCTATTCGCCGTCCGGGGCGAGCGCGGGGCTGGGCTTCGCGATTCCCTCCGAGCTTGCCTCCGAGGTGATGAAGCAGTTGATCGCGCACGGCAAGGTGGAGCGCGGCACGCTGGGCGTGGACGCGCAGGACCTGTCGCCGCGCGTGGCCGCCGCGCTCGGCATCAAGGCCTCCAGCGGCGCGCTGATCACCAACGTGTTGCCGGATTCGCCGGCCGCCAAGGCCGGATTGAAACCCGGCGACCTCGTCACCCGCGTCAACGGGAAACCGGTTGCCGACGCGCAGGACCTTCGCAACGCGCAGGGTCTCGCGACGGTCGGCAGCACGCTCGCGCTGGGCGTCGATCGCAACGGCAAGCCGCTCACGATCGACGCGAAGTTGACCGCGGCCAGCAACCAGGCCGACGGTGCGTCGCTGGATCCGCGGCTCGCCGGCGCCAGCTTCGCCGATGCACCCTCCGGCAACGGCGTGGAAGGCGTGACCATCGCGAACGTCACGCCGGACAGCCGCGCCGCACGCAACGGACTGGCCAGCGGTGACGTCGTGGTTGGCGTCAACAACGTCGCGACCCCCGACCTTGCGCAACTGCGCCGGGTGTTTTCGCTGCATCCGCGCGTGCTGCTGCTGGCGCTGGTGCGCGACGGGCAACTGGTACAGATACAAGTCGGTGGCTGAGAGCCGCTGCGTGATCTGTTGCGCTTTGCGCAACGTCCCCATGGCTCGCCCTGCGGACCACCTGCGGCTCGGATCGGCGATGCTGCCGATCTGGTCGCGACGGTTTGGCAACGGTTTCTTCAGTGGCGCGAAGCGAACTGTCGCGTCTGGTCGCAGTCGAAAGACTGTGAGCGGTGTCGTCAAAACGCCGCGCAAAAACTGAACGGCGCTGTCGCAAGCACGATCGATTCCGCCATAATCGTGCGGCCCTTTCCCTTGCATTGCCAGATGGTATTTCGTTCATGTCCGTACGTTCGTTGAGCCTGCTCGCCGCTTCGTTCTCGCTGGTTTTCGCGTTCGCCGCCACCGCGGCACCCGCCAAACACAACCGTCACCACAAGTCATCCGGTCCCGCACTGGTGGTGCGCGGTGACCAGGTCAGTACCGAAGGTCTGGTCAGCGCCGTTGCAGATGCGTTCGCCGCCACCGGCGACGGCCATCTGGAAGTCACGCCCTTCAACACCATCGACGGCATCGACCAGGCACTGGCAGGCACGATCGACGTTGCCGCGAGCGCGCGGCCCGCGTATCCCAGGCGCGCCCAGGAAGCCGGGCTGGTGTTCGTGCCCGTCGCATGGGACGCGCTGGTGATGATCACCAACGCCGCCAACCCGGTGAACAACCTCACACTGAAGCAGTTGCACGACATCTACTACGGCAAGATCACCAACTGGTCGGAAGTCGGCGGTCGCGACGAGAAGATCGATCTCGACGGCATCGCCTCGCCGCTGGATGGCGTGCAGTTCAGTTTCCGCCGGTTGATTTTCGGCAACGGCGACTACCCGGTTGCGGTGCCACGTCTTTTCATCAATATCGACTCACTGCAGCAGGAAGTATCGCTGGACGGCAAGGCGCTGGCGCTTTCCACGCTGGTGCACGCGCGCCGCCAGAAGGGCATCAAGATCATCCCGATCGAGGGCGTGACCCCCAGCGTCGCCACGCTGGAAAACGCCACCTACCCGCTTCCCCTGACGATTTACCTCGCCTACAAGGCCGACAGCCCGAAGGCCGCCACCATCCAGAAGCTCCTGGCGTTTCTCGAAGGCAGCCACGTGGGCGGCATCCTGCGCGATCACGACCTGCTGCCCTACGCGCAGGCCACCGTGTTGAACGCCACCAGGGAGGTGGACCGCATCAACACGATCGGCGCGCGCATGATCACCGAAGGCTTGCCGCCCGAATACGCGCCCGGCAGCGAATTTGCACGGGTGGCGGGCAGCCCGCAGGAAGTCGCCCGCGCCGCGGCATTGCAGCGGGCAGCCGCCGAGCAGGTCGCCAAGGCCGACGCGCAGCGCGCCGCACTGAGCCAGGCAGCCGGCGTCGATCCCACGGCGGCGGCAGCGTCGGCGCCTTCCTCGAATTCCGCCGACTACACCGTGGTCAGCGGCGATACACTGTCGAAGATCGCCAAGAAAAATTCGATCAGCGTGGACGACTTGCGCAAATGGAACGGTCTGCATGGTGACATGCTCAAAATCGGGCAGGTGCTGAAGCTCTCGTCCGCGCAATGATGCGATCCCTCCATTTTGCAGAACGCTGCGCGTGCTCGGCCTGAGCGCCGACCGGCGCGGGCGCCACGCGCTGCCGCTGACGCCGGTCACGCGTGCGGGCTGGACGGATTGCGCGAAGACGCTGGGCGCGCGGCAGCGCCGCTGGGCGGAAGCCAATGGATTTGCCGGGCAGCCCGGCGCGTTCTGCCTGCTGCCGGACGCGCAAGGCGCGACGGCACGCGTGGTGTGCGGCGTCGATCCTGCATCGCCGCCACTCGCGCTGGGCGCATTCCCCTACCGGTTGCCGGGTGGCGACTATCGTCTCGATGCCGGTGCGTTGTCGCCGCACGACGCCGCGCTCGGCTGGGCGTTGGGGAGTTACCACTTCGCGCGTTATCGCGAGCCGCATGCCGAACCCGCGCGACTGGTGCTGCCGCGCGCGGTGCTGGACGACGTGGCGCCGACGGTGGAAGCCATCGCGCGCGTGCGCGACCTGGTCAACACGCCCGCGCAGGACATGGGCCCCGCCGAAGTATGCGGCGCGGTTCGCGAGGTCGCCGAGCGTTTCGGTGCGAAGTGTCGTGAATGGAGCGGCGACGGTTTGCTCGAAGCCGGCTTTCCGACCGTGCACGCGGTGGGCCGTGCCAGTCCGCGCGCGCCGCGCGTGATCGAACTGACCTGGGGCAATCCGAAACATCCATTGCTGGCGCTGGTCGGCAAGGGCGTGTGCTTCGACACCGGCGGCTTGAACCTCAAGACCGGCGACGGCATGCGCTGGATGAAGAAGGACATGGGCGGTGCCGCGCACGCGTTGTCGCTGGCGCACCTGGTGATGGCGTCCGAGCTGCCGGTGCGCCTGTTGCTGGTGATCCCGACCGTGGACAACGCGGTGGCGGGCGATGCGATGCGGCCGGGCGACATCATCCGCACTCGCGCGGGTGTCACGGTGGAGGTCGACAATACCGACGCCGAGGGCCGGCTGATCCTGTGCGACGCACTGGCGCTGGCGGTCGAGAGCAAGCCCGACCTGCTGATCGATTTCGCGACGCTGACCGGGGCGGCGCGCGTGGCGCTGGGACCGGATCTGCCGGCGCTGTTCGCCAATCGCGACGACGTCGCCGATGCGCTGCTCGATGCGTCGCGCACGCAACACGATCCGGTGTGGCGGTTGCCGCTGTGGCAGCCGTATCGCGCGATGCTGGTGTCGGCGTTTGCCGATACCTGCAACACCGGCGCGTCGCGCCACGCCGGCGCGATCACCGCCGCACTGTACCTGCAGCACTTCGTGCCGGCCACGGTGCCGTGGCTGCACGTCGATGTGTACGCGTGGAACGATGCCGACCGGCCGGGCCGTCCGCGCGGCGGCGATGCGCAATCGCTGCGTGCGTTCCATGCGTTCCTGCAGCAGCGTTATCGGTCGGCCTGAAATACCGTGCGGTCGATGGCCGCAATGGCCTCGATGCGCGCACGCCGGATCGCTTCGCCGATCACGGTGCCGGTCAGTCCCTGCTCCAGGAAGGGTTGCGCGATGACCGCGCGCGCGGCGTCGCGAGCGGCGCGCAGGAAATCGGCCTGCGGATAAGGATCGTGTTCGTGCTGCAGCCGTCCGCGCTTGTCGGCGGTGCAGGTGATCAGGAACGGCTCCAGCCGCTCGGGGCGTCGGAACGCGTCAAAGGCTTCCAGCAGCATCAGCACCGTGGCGGGTTTCAGTTCCAGCGCGCGGTGCGAATCCAGGTGGTGGCGACACGTGAGCGCGGCGAGTTGCGCGTATTCGGCCGGTACCTTCAGGCGTTCGCACAACGCGGCCAGCGGTTTCAGCCCGCGGTGTTCGTGCGCGATGTGGCGCGGCAGCATGTCGCCGGGCGTCAGCGCCTTGCCGAGGTCGTGGGTGAGCGCGCAGAAACCCGCGAGGTCATTGCCGGGTGCGAGCTTCGCGCATTGGTCGAGCACCAGCTCCAGATGCACGCCGCAATCGATTTCCGGATGGTGCTGCGGCGGCTGTGGCACGCCGTACAGCGCGTCGACTTCCGGAAACAGCACCGCCAGCGCACCGCATTCGCGCAGGACGCGCACGAAGGCGGAAGGTTCGGGTTCACCGAGCGCCTTGCGGGTTTCCGCCCACACGCGCTCGGGCACCAGGTGCGCGGCTTCGCCGGCCTCGACCATCGCGCGCATCAGCGCCATGGTTTCATCGGCGATCCGGAAACCGAGCGGCGCATAACGCGCGAGGAACCGCGCGACGCGCAGGATGCGCACCGGATCTTCCGCGAACGCGGGCGAGACGTGCCGCAAGGTCTTGTCGCGAAGATCGTCCGCACCGTGGTACGGATCGACCAGCGCGCCCGCCTCGTCGCGCGCCATCGCGTTGATGGTGAGGTCGCGGCGCGCGAGATCCTGCTCAAGCGTCACGTCGGGCGCGGCGTGGAACGCGAAGCCGTGGTAGCCCGGACCGGTCTTGCGCTCGGTGCGCGCCAGCGCGTATTCCTCGCCGGTGTCGGGGTGCAGGAACACCGGGAAATCCTTGCCGACGGGTTTGTAGCCCTTGGCCAGCATGTCCTCGGGCGCCGCGCCGACCACCACGTAATCGCGATCGAAATGCGCGCGGCCCAGCAGCTCGTCGCGTATCGCGCCGCCGACCAGATACACGCGGTGATCGCGCCCGGACATCGGGTCAGCCTTGCGTCAGGCGCGCGCGATCGAAGCGGCGTTCGCGCGACCAGACGCCCAGCGCCACCGGCAGCATCGCCGCGAACCGGCGTGGCGGGATGCCAAGTTCGGCGAAGCCGTCGCGGGTACCGACGGAATCCAGCTTCAGCGAATTGAAGTTGTCGCGCGAGAACGGCTTGCCCGGAATCAGTTCGGCCGCGACCGCCTGCAGCCAGCCGAGCCCGCCCGGCAACGGCAGCACGGCGCGGCGCAGGCCCGCGGCCTCGGCGATCATCCGCACCACCTGCACCAGTTCGAACGTGTCGGGTCCGTACAGCTCGAAAATCTTGCCGGTGCAGCCGCGGCCGGTCAGGCAGCGCTTGATCGCCTGGGCGACATCGCCGACGTAGGCGGGCGCGAACTTCGCATGCGGTTGCGCCAGCGGCAGCACCGGGCCCATCCGCAGCAGCTTGAGGAAACGAAACACGAAACTGTCGTGATTGCCGTACACGACGCTAGGCCGGTAGATCGTCCAGTCCATCCCGGAATTGCGCACCTGCGCCTCGGCTTCGCCGCGCGTCTTCAGGTATTTCGAGGCACGCTCGCCGGCGTTGAGCGAACTCATCTGGTGGATGCGGCGGATGCCGACCTGCCGGCAGGCCGCGATCAGCGACGCGGTGAGGTCGACGTGCGCGTGCGTGAACGTGTCGCGGCCGGATTCGTTGAGGATGCCGACCAGGTTGACGACGGCGTCGTGGCCGGCCAGTTGCTTCTCCAGCGCCGCGCGATCGTAGACGTCGGTGCTGACGGTGTGCACGTACGGCAGCACGCTGATCGCGCGTCCCTGTTCGCGATTGCGGCTGAGCACCGTGACCTTGCATCCGGTATCGGCCAGCGCTGCAAGCAAGTGGCGGCCGATGAAACCGGTGCCGCCGAGGACCGCATAGTGTTTCGGATTCATGGCGAAGCGCTCCCAGCGGAGGCGGGGGAAGTCGGCGGGGTGGCCGGCACCGCGGGTGCGGGCGCGCGGCACACCACTTGTTTGCGCACCGGGTCGGCCGACGGATCATACGGCGTGCCGATCGCGGGCAGGCGCGACGAGACCGGCACCGGATCGCCAGCGAGCCGCCAGCCGTAGATCGTCGCGAAACTCATCACGCGCGTCACGTAGTCACGCGTTTCGTTGAACGGGATCGTGAGAATGAACGCTTCCGGATCGAGGTTGCCGCGCGCGTCCACCCAGCGCTGCGCATTGCCCGGTCCGGCGTTGTACGCGGCCGAAGCCAGCCACGGACTGCCATTGAAGCGCGTCGCCAGGTTGGCAAGGTATTGCGTGCCCAGCGGAATGTTGATCGCCGGATCGTACAGGCTCGCCGGCCCGTCATAGGGCAGGTCGCTGCGGCGCGCCACCAGTTTCGCGGTGCCCGGCAGCAACTGCATCAGGCCGCGCGCATCGGCGCCCGATTGCGCGTCGGGTTGCCACGCGGTTTCGGCGCGGATGATCGCGAACGCCCAGGCCGGATCGATGCCCGCGCGCTCGGCGGAGCTGACCACGCGATCCTTGTCGGCCAGCGGAAAACGCAGCGCGTAATACTGCACGTCGCCGGATTTTCCGAATGCGAACACCGCGCGGTCGTACCAGCCTTTGCGCGACGCCAATGCAGCGGCCTGCTTTTGCAGGTCGGGCGTCAAGTCGGGAAATGCACGATTCCACTCGCGTCGCGCCGGTCGCAGCATGTCCAGCGCGAAGAACTCGAACGCGCGCGCAAAACCGGGCACCGCTTCGAGTTGCCGATCGACGGCCGGATCGATCGCGATCGTTTCGGGGCAGATCGAATAATCGAGGTTGGCGCGGTCGGCCGCGAGGAATCCATAGAACGTCGCCTGCTGCGCCAGCAGGATGTACTCGTCCAGCGCGGCGGCGGACCGTCCGAGTTTCTGCGCGATGCGCGCCCGCCAGTAACGCCATTCGTCGCGCTGCATTTGATCGGGCGTCAGTGCCTCGATCGCGGCCGCGGCGGCTTTCCAGTCGCCCTGCGCCACCGCTGCGCGCACCCGCCATTCGCGGGTCGCGTCGGTTTGCGCCGCGGCCGGCAAATCCGCGAGCCGCTTGATCGCATCCGGGCCGGCATCCACCGCGTTGTACAGCGCCAGCGTGCCGAGCAGGCGGTTGCGTTGATCCTGGTCGAACGCGAAGTGTTTTGACAACGCATCCCACCAGGTCTGCGCCTGCGTGCTGTCACGGCGTGCCAGCCGCATCAGCGCGCGCGCCACCGCTTCACGATCGTGTTTCGTGTCGGCGAAGGTCGAGGCCGTCTTGAGCAGCGCCGAAGGCGAACGCAGCGCATCGGCGATGCGCATCGCGATCGCGCCCTGGTTGTCCGGCAACCAGCTCGCGGATTGGTCGATGGTCGAAGCGTTGCCCGCATCGGCCGCGCGTTCGATCCGGTCCCATACCCGTGTCGGCGTCAGCAGTCCCTGCGCGGCGGCGGCTTGCAGCACCGGTGTGCAGGCGGAGGGCAGGTGCGTCTGCTGCCACAGTTGCGCAAGGTCGCGATCGAAATCGAGCTGCTTGCCGTCGGCGAGGTTCGCCTGCAGCGCGTCGCAGGTGAAGGTGTCGCTCAAGTCCGGCCGGTAGAAATGCCGGAACGTCGCCCAGTCTTTCTGTTGCGCCGTCCAGCGCAGTTCGGCATTGCGCAGGTCGTCGGCCGGAATCATCCCCGCGTAGCGCTGCAGGTAGTCGTCGATCGCGGCCGGCGTCGCCGTCTTGATGTCGTGCTGCAACGCCGCGGCTTCGAGATACGGATACAGCGGGTAATCCTGGAGTCCCTTTGCGAGCGTGCGCCAATCCTGCCCGCGTTGCGCGGCGGCGTAGGCGGCGCGGAACCCATCGCGTTGCTGCTGCAGCGTGGGCGCCGGCGCGGCGGCTTGCGCCGTGGCGACGGCCGCGATCGTCGAAAACGCCGCCGTTGCGAATCGACGCGTCCATGCGCGCCGCGGCGCGTTCTTCAACAAGGCCATTTGCATCCGGACGATTCTAGACGAACCGCTCCGGCGAATCGTTTGGGGAATGTTTCGCACGCGTGCGCACGCGGACGCGCGAAAGCGAGCCGCTCATGCAGCCGCGCCGGATGCAGTTCGTTTGGCGACGGCGTACTTATGCGGCGGCTTGCAACGCGGCCACCGGCACCCGAATTTCCGCGGCCAGCGGCAGATGATCGGAAAATGCGGCCGGCAGCGTCCACATCCGATCGACCTCGATATGCGAGGTCACCAGGATGTGGTCGATTGCGCGCTGCGGCCGCCAGCTCGGGAACGTCGGTTGCGGATGGGCCGGCGGCGCCAGCGAAGTGTGCGCGAACAGGCTGCGCAGTTCCGGACAATCGGGTGGGCAGTTGAAGTCGCCCATCAGCACCGCGTTGGGACGGTCGTGCAGCAGGTCGGCGATGAAGTCGATCTGGCGCTGGCGCGATTGCACGCCCAGCGACAGATGCGCCACCGCGACCGTCAAGGCTTCGCGGCCCGCGCCGTAGCGCGCCAGCAGCACGCCGCGACCACGCAGCCGGCCGGGCAACGGGTAGTCCAGCACCTCGACCGGCTGCGCGCGGCTGATCAGGCCATTGGCGGTGTGCGCGACGTTGGAGAGATTGCGGTTGGGCTGGTGGCTCCAGTACGGCAAGCCGGAGGTTTCCGCGAGGTAGCGCGTCTGGTTGAGAAAGCCCGAGCGGACGCTGCCGGCGTCCGCTTCCTGCAGGCCGATCACGTCGAAATCGGCGATCGAACGCGCGAGGGTATCGAGATTGCCGAGCTTGTATTTGCCGGGCAGCACCGCGCCCCAGCTGCGCGTGAAGTACTCGTGGTAACGCTTCACGCTCGCGCCGGCGAGGATGTTGCAACTGAGGATGCGCAGGGTGTTGTCGGCCGGCGCTGCGGCGGGCTCGTAATTCATGACCGGATCAGCCTAGCACTTTGTCGGCGTACGCCGCGTGACGGCGCGCGCGCCTTCAGCGTTGATCGACTTGCCGGGACATCCACAGGCCGAGCTGCTGGAGTTGCGCATAGCTCTTCACTTCAGCGCTGCGCATCAGCGCGACGAACGGCGCGTCCTGCGCGTCGCTGGCGCGACGCCCGACCACCAGCGTGGGCGTGGCATCGATGCCCCAGCCGATCTGGGTGTGCTGGTCTTCGGCCATCTGCCGGGTGGTTTCCGCGCTGGTGGCCGCGGTCATGAACTTCTGCGGGTCCACGCCGTGGCGGCCGTACCAGGTCGCCATGTCCTGCAGGGAATTGAGTGGGTAATGTTCCAGCATCGCCTGGAACATCGCGTCGTGGGTCTGCTCCAGCGCACCCAGTTGCTTCGCCGCGTAGAACGCCTGCGCGTAGGGCATCCAGGCGGCGCTGAACACCGCCGGCACGTAGCGCACCTCGACGCCCTTCGGCAGTTCGGCGCGCAGCTTGTCCATGTACGGCGCGAATTCCGCGCAGTGCGAACAGCCGTAGGAAAACACCTCGACCACTTCCACCGGGCCGCTGGGTTGCGCCTGTCCGGCCGGCGGTTGCAAGGCGACGTATTCCTGGCCTTCGGTGAAGTGCGTCGAACCCGCGGGCGCCGGCGTGCTCGCAACCGTCGCATTGGACGCGGTGCTGGCCGATGCTGTGGCGCCGCCGTTGCCGTTTTCGTTGTGTGCCGAACACGCGGCCGTCAGCAGCAGGCCGCATGCGAGCAACACACCACGGATCATGCGCGCCGTGCTCATCTCACTGGGCCTTCTTCGCGGCCAATTCCTTGTTGACCAGATACAGCGTCAGGTCGACGGCCTGCTGCGCGCCGCCGGTGCTGGCCGGCGTCAAACGCCACTTGCCGTCGATCACGATGGTCGGGGTGCTGTCCGCGCCCCACGCCATGATCTGCTGGTCGGCGCGTTTCATTTCCAGGTTGACCGCGAACGAATTGGCGGTCGCGACGAACTCGTCCGGCTTGGCGCCGAACTGGCCGTAGAACTTGGCGACATCCTCGATCTTGGGCAGGTCCGCTTCGGCCTTGGGACGCTGGGTGGCCGGATCGTAGGTGGCGAGCGGACCGTTCGGTCCCCAGATCGCCTTGAACATCGCGTCGTGCGATTGCGGGTTGTCCAGCCCCAGCGCCTTGGCGGTGAAGTAGGCGCGCTGGAACACGGGCCAGTCTTCATTGGGGTGCCAGCTTGCCGGCACGAACTGCAGCACCGTGCCCGCGGGCAATTCGGCGCGCAGCTTGTCGACATAGGGCTCGAATTGGTTGCAGGCCGGGCAACCGAACGAGAACACTTCGGTCACCACCACCTTGTCGGGCTGGCCGGTGGGCTGCGGATTCTGGATCGCGAAGTACTGCTTGCCTTCGGTCCATTGCTGCGGCGTCTGCGCGGACGCGACAGCGGCAACGACGGCCAGCAACACGAATACGGCGGTGCGTTTGATCATGCTCGGATCCCCACGTTTCGGAAAACGGCCGGCAAGTGTGCCGGCCCCTTCCTGAATTCGACCGCGCGCAGGCGCGGTGGGTTCAATCGATGGCGTCGGGTTTGGTCGTGGCCTTGGTTTCCGGCGCCGCGTGCAGGCCCTCGACATAGCTCGATACCGCGGAAATGTCCTGCTCCGTCAGGTGCTGGGCGATCGCCGGCATGATCTTGGCATGGGCGTCGCTGCCCCAGCTTGCGCCGTCGTGCCAGGCCTTCAGTTGCGCCTGCACGTAATCGGCGTGCTGGCCGCCGATGTTGGGCACACGCCAGCCCGGATTGCCGGCGCCGTCGGGACCGTGGCAGGCCATGCAGGCCGGAAGGCCGCGGCTGGAATCGCCGTCGCGGTAAAGCTTCTGGCCATCGCTGGCCAGTTTCGCGTCGGCCACTCCCGGCAGGCGCTTCTGCGCGGCGAAATAGGCACCGACATCGTGCATGTCCTGCGGTGCCAGTGTGGAAGCCATGCCCTGCATGATCGCGTTCTGTCGCGTGCCGCTCTTGAAGCGCATCAACTGGCTGACGATGTACTGCTCGCTCTGGCCGGCGAGCTTGGGATATTGCGCGTCGGTGGAATTGCCGTCCATGCCGTGGCAGGCGCCGCACGCGGCGGCCTTGGCCTGGCCGGCTTTCGCGTCACCCGGCTGGGTCTTCACGGCTTGAAGCTGCGTGAGCGCGGCTTCCGCGACCTTGGACGCGCTTTCCGCGCTGGCCGGTGCGGCCGCCGCGCTGGATGCGCTGGCAGGCGCGCTCGTGGCCGGGTTCGACTCGGCCTGGGTCTGCGGCGCGGATAGTGCCACCGCGACCGGCGCCGAGGCGGCGAGCATGACAAGGACAGCTGCTGAGCGCCGGAAACCCATAGAATCCTCTCTCCCGTAAGCATGAGCACCGGCGGTAACGGCCGGCGCGAACCGCGGGATTATCGCCGCGGCAGGAAAGGTGGTCAAACGTGCAGGCATCCGACAACCCGCTTCGCGGCGCGACATTCGTGCTGGCGGCGCACCGTCCCGATCAGTTGCCGCCCGACGCCGGCGCGGAAATCGCATTCGCCGGCCGTTCCAACGCCGGCAAATCGTCGGCCCTCAACGCACTGGCTGGCCAATCGGCGCTCGCGCGCACCAGCAAGACGCCGGGGCGTACCCAGCAACTGGTGGTGTTCGCGCTGCCGGACGGCCGCCGGCTGGTGGACCTGCCGGGCTACGGTTACGCCAAGGTGCCGCCGAGCCTGCGCGATCACTGGCGGCAGGCGATCGATCATTACCTGCGCAAGCGCCAGTCGCTGCGCGGGCTGGTGCTGATCGCCGACATTCGCCATGCGCTGATGCCGTTCGATCGCCAGATGCTGGCCTACTGCGCCGAAATCGAGCTGCCGTGCGTGGTGCTGCTCAGCAAGGCCGACAAGTTTTCGCGGGCCCAGGCGCGCACGCGCCAGCGCGAGGTCGATGCGGAAATCGCCAAGCAGCACTGGCGCGCGCAGACCATCGCGTTCTCGGCGCCAGCCGGCACCGGCCTCGACGAAGCGCGCGCCGCGGCGGCGGCGTTGCTGGGTGAAGTGCGGGAGGTTTGAGGCGCGTTTTGGACATGGATCGATACGGAGTTTTGCAGCGGCATGGCAGTTGATGTCCCGGCCCGCGGTCTTCCACTTTGATCCATGTCAAAAGCGCTGGCCTCGAAGATCACGCGTCGCCAGCCACTTGCGCTGCGCATGACGCCACCCCATCTTGATCGCCTTGCCCCATTGAAGGCGCGCGCATGTCTGGTCCCAGTCACGTTGCCGAACAACCGATCGAACGGCGCGCGCAACTCGTGGAATATCTCGCTGCCGGCGGCCGCCCGGCTGCGCAGTGGAAGATCGGCACCGAACACGAGAAGTTCGTGTTCCGCACCGACGACTTGCGGCCGCCGCCGTACGAAGGCGAGCGCGGCATCGGCGCGCTGCTGAAAGGCGTCGCCGGCTGCGGCTGGGATCCGGTGGAGGAAAACGGCAACGTGATCGCGCTGGCGCGCGGCAATGCCTCGGTCACGCTGGAACCCGCGGGCCAGCTCGAACTTTCCGGCGCACCGCTGGAAACCATCCACCAGACCTGCTGCGAAGTGCAGGAACACCTCGACTGCGTGCGCCGTGCGGCGGAACCGCTGCGGCTCGGCATCCTCGGCATGGGCTTCCAGCCGAAATGGAAGCGCAACGAGATGCCGTGGATGCCCAAGGGCCGCTACGCGATCATGCGCCGCTACATGCCGACGGTCGGTTCGCTCGGCCTCGACATGATGACCCGCACCTGCACCGTGCAAGTGAACCTCGATTTCGCGAACGAAGCCGACATGGTGAAGAAGTTCCGCGTGTCGCTGGCGCTGCAGCCGATCGCGACCGCGCTGTTTGCCGATTCGCCGTTCACCGAAGGCAAGCCCAACGGCTTCCAGAGTTACCGTTCGCAGATCTGGACCGACACCGACCCCGATCGCACCGGCATGCTGGATTTCGTGTTCGCCGACGGCTTCGGTTTCGAGCGTTACGTCGATTACCTCTTGGACGTGCCGATGTATTTCGTGCACCGCCACGACAAGTACATCGATTGCGCCGGGCAGTCGTTCCGCGATTTCCTCGAAGGCAAACTGCCCGCCTTGCCGGGCGAGAAACCGACGCTGCGCGACTGGTCCGACCACATGACCACCGCATTCCCGGAAGTGCGGCTGAAGCAGTACCTCGAAATGCGCGGCGCCGACGGCGGCCCGTCCAATCGCCTGTGCGCGCTGCCGGCGTTCTGGGTGGGATTGCTGTACGACACCGCCGCGCTGGATGCCGCGTGGGATCTGGTGAAGGATTTCTCGATGGCCGAGCGCAACGCGTTGCGCGATGGGGTGCCGAAGCACGCGTTGAAGCTGCCGTTTCGCGACGGCAGCGTACGCGACCTCGCCTTGCGCGCGCTGGAGATCGCGGGGCAGGGCCTCAAACGCCGCGCGAAGTTGAATCGCAACGGCGTGGACGAGACGATGTTCCTGCAGCCGCTGATCGAATTCGCCGAAGCCAACCAGACGCCGGCCGAGCGCAAGCTGCAGCTGTTCCGCACCGAATGGAACGGCAATGTCGATCCGGTGTTCCGCGAATTCGCTTACTGAGCCCCATGCCGATTCAGGGCAGATGTTCGTAGAACCTTAAAAGTTGTCATTCCGGGGCTGACGCCGGGTTTCATCGGCGGCAGAACCCGGAATCGGTTTCAGGTGGCAAAAGACTCAACCGATTTCGGGTTCTGCCCGCGAAGGGCGCGGGCCGCCTCCGGAATGACGAAACAGGGGACAGTGCCGGGAGATGATTTGCTAGGCGCCACAATCGCTGCGATCCGGCGCGCACTGGTTACGTTTCCGTTAGCCGCAGAGCGAGCCGTGACGCAGCTCGCAATCGAGACCCACTCATGGCTGAACGGTCATTTCAGACAGGGGCTTTGTTCAGTGCGACGCCAGCGCACGTTTGCTTAAGTAGTGCGCAACTTTTGGACCGGGAGTCCACTCGTGTATCTCTGGCGAATTTATCTTCGGGTGCTTGGCCTGCTCGCGCCC
>Ga0207661_10001018_pt1 | contig 18580 bp, 16 predicted proteins | sample KBSC713LmetaG_FD_184337 | JGI IMG/M metagenome (GOLD analysis project Ga0207661, IMG submission 184337) | Corn rhizosphere microbial communities from Kellogg Biological Station, Michigan, USA - KBS C7.1-3L metaG (SPAdes) (version 2) | ecosystem: Host-associated > Plants > Roots > Rhizosphere ...
ACCCCGCCCTCGCGAGCGACCTCGTCGAGTTCTGGTCGGCCGACGACGGCTCGGACCGGTACGCCTACGACGCGTCGGATCAGGTCTTCGAGGGCGGGGTGCCAACCGGCCTGTGCTTGCGCCGTTTTCTCGTTTACATCGCGGTCTTCGAGGCCGTGTATGCCCCGATCCACGGGCTCGTCCACCTCGACGTCCCGCCCGACGTCCTCGCCGAGATCACCGGCCGCCTGCTGCCGCTGGCCGACCCGTTGTGGCGCTGGCCCGATCCGGCGCTGCGCTACTTCGCCGACGACGACCTGCTCGTGCACGCGGGCGCCGGCCGGCTCGTGGTCTCGGCGCGGCACCGCGACGCGCTCGGCCGCTTCGACGGCTATGACCTTGACTGGATCTGGGACTCACGGGCCTAGCTCCGTGGCTGGTCGGCTGTTCTTAGGTGGCCGGCTGTTCTTAGCTGGTCGGCGGTTCTTAGCTGGTCGGCGGTTCTTAGCTGGTCGGCGGTTCCTAGCTGGCGGGTGGCCACCCGATTCTTGACTGGTCGGCGGTCGCCCCGGTTCCTGACTGGTCGGCAGTAACCCGATTCTGAGTTGGTGGGCGGTCGCCCGGAATGCCAGCTAGTGCGGGCCGTGATCTCCGCGGCCGCCCGCAGGACACCGACGGTGGTCGATCCGCCCCGCGCTCCGTCGACGGTGGTCGATCTGCCCCGCCGTCCGTCGACGGTGGTCGATCTGCCCCGAATTCCCCAAGACGGTGGCCGCTCTGACGACATTTCGTCGGCGTGTCGCGTCGGCGCATCGACCACCGTCTGGAGAGCGGTGTTGACGATGGCCTATCCGCCCCGCTGCCGGCATCCCGCTGACCTCGACGCTGCCTTTTGTCTTCGGACCGGGAGTCAACTGAACCAGCCGTGCTCCCACCATGGGACCGCTCGGCTAGCCGGGCGGATCAGTGGTGCGAAGTTGGCGATTAACCGGCGCTGAATCGCCAACTTGGCACCACTTATCTTGTCCGGCTTCCGCGCATTCGCGACGACTCCGCTCGAATGTCGGCGCATCGGCCATCGTCACGGTCATTTGCAAGACGGTGGTCGATCCGCCGACGCGACACGCCGACGAAATGTCGTCAGAGCGGCCACCGTCTTGCGGAATTCGGGGCAGATCGACCACCGTCGACAGAAGGGCCAGGCGCATCGGCCACCTTCCACAGAAGGGCCAGGCGCATCGGCCACCGTCGGCAGAAGGGCCAGGCGCATCGGCCACCGCCAACAGGGCGAGGAGGCGCATCGGCAACAGGGCGAAGAGCCGCATCGGCACCGTCGACCGAAGGGCCGGGGCGCATCGACCAACGTCGGCAGAGCGCCGGGGCGCATCGGTCGCCGTCGACAGAGCGCCGAGGTGCATCGACCAACGTCGGCAGAGCGCCGGGGCGTATCGGTCAACGTCGACAGAGGGGCGCGATCAGGCCAGCCGCGCCAGCACGGCGGCCCGGATCTGCGCAGCCGCATCCAGCGCGGCTAGCACGCGAGTGACGTCGCTCGCGTCGAATGGATAGAACGTCAGCGTCCCCGGCCCGCTCATGCTCGGCACGTCGAGCCGGTCGAGCACCTGGCCGAGCCCGTCCTGACCGCGGCGCAGCAGCCCGGCCGCGGCGTCGAGGCGGGCCGCCAGCGCGCGCAGCGCGGTCGCCGTGCCGGTCAACCGCGCCGGATCGCAGTCCGGGCCACAGTGCAGGTCGAAAAGGTCGGTAACGGTAAACGGTCCCGGTTGCTCCCCCATGCAATCAACGCTAAAACCCGCGCCGTGCCCGACGAAAGAGCAAATTTTCACCTGTGGATAACTCCGGGCCAGCCCTGCATGGTAGGAACAGCCAATGTCAATCCGTACCCGATCGGTCACGATCGTTGTAGCGGCCACCGTCGCGGCGCTGTTACCCGCGGCGTCGGCCAGCGCCGCGTCGCCGGATGTGGTGATCAGCCAGGTGTACGGCGGAGGCGGCAACGCCGGCGCCACCTTCACGAACGACTTCATCGAGCTCGCCAACAACGGCGGCGCAGCCGTCGATCTGACCGGCTGGAGCGTCCAGTACGCGTCGGCCGCGGGCACCAGCTGGCAGGTGACGGCGCTGAACGGCAGCATCCCGGCGCACGGCCACTACCTGGTGCAGGAGGGCGCCGGCACCGGTGGCACGACGCCCCTGCCGGCTCCCGACGCGACCGGTGGCATCGCCATGGCCGCCGGCTCCGGCAAGGTCGCCCTCGTCACCAACGCCACCGCGCTGGGCTGCGGCGCCACCTGCTCGACCGCGACCGGCGTCCGGGACTTCGTCGGCTACGGCACGGCCAACGACTTCGAGACGGCGGCCGCCCCGGGGCTGAGCAACACGACGGCCGACAAGCGGGCCGACGGCGCGCCCGACACCGACAACAACAGCGCCGACTTCGCCGCGGGCGCCCCCGACCCGCGCAGCAACGGAGGTCCGCCTCCCCCGCCGCCTCCGACGGACGCGTTCATCCACGACGTGCAGGGTGCGAGCCACGTTTCGCCCATGGTTGGGCAGAACGTCCGCGTCCCCGGCGTCGTGACCGCGGTCGCCGCCAACGGCTTCTACCTGCAGGACCCGAACCCGGACGCCAACCCGGCCACGAGTGAGGGCGTCTTCGTCTTCACGGGGGCGCGGCCGAGCGTCGTGATCGGCAACCAGCTGTCGGTCGTCGGCAAGGTCAGCGAGTTCCGGCCGGGTGGCACCGACACCAACCTCACGACGACCGAGCTGTCCGCGTCGGCGATCACCAAACTCGCGGACAGCGTGCCGGTCCCGGCCCCGACGCTGCTCGGGCCGGGCGGCCTGACCCCGCCCACGCCGGTCCGCGCGGACGCCCCCGGCGACGTCGAGGCGTCGAGCGTGTTCGACCCGACGACCAACGCGCTCGACTTCTACGAGTCGCTGGAAGGCATGCTGCTGCGGATCGTCGACTCGACCGCGTCCGGCCCGACCAACAGCTTCGGCGAACTGTCCGTGCTGCCCGGCGGCGCCGGCTCACCGCGGACGGCCCGGGGCGGGATCCGCTACACGTACGCGGACGCCAACCCCGAGCGGATCATCATCGCCGACGCCATCGCGCCGGTGCCGGCGGTCAACGTCGGCGACAAGCTCGTCGGCGCGGTCGACGGCGTCCTGGACTACAACTTCGGCAACTACATGCTCGAGGTGCTCCAGACCCCGACCGTGGTCTCCGCCGGGCTCGCCCCCGAGAAGACCCGGCCGCAGAAGTTCTTCGAGCTGTCCATCGCCACGTACAACGTGGAGAACCTCGCCCCGAGCGACCCGGACACCAAGTACCAGCGGCTCGCCGCCGGCATCGTGACCGGTCTCGCCGCGCCGGACATCATCTCGGTCGAGGAGATCCAGGACAACAGCGGCGCGACCGACGACGGCGTGGTCGCCGCCGATGTGACGTGGAACAAGCTGATCAGCGCGATCACCGCGGCCGGCGGCCCCGCGTACAGCTTCCGCTCGATCAACCCGGACAACGACGCGGACGGCGGCCAGCCGGGCGGCAACATCCGGGTCGGGTTCCTCTTCCGGACCGACCGGGGACTGTCCTTTGTGGATCGGTCGCCGGGCGACTCGGACACGGCCACCGACGTGACCCGCGTCCTCGGCCGGGCGGCGCTGACCCACTCGCCGGGCCGGATCGACCCGACGAACGCCGCGTTCGACGACTCGCGGAAGCCGCTGGCCGGCCAGTTCATCTTCCGTGGACACCCGATGATCGTGATCGCCAACCACTTCAACTCCAAGAGCGGCGATCAACCGCTGTTCGGCCGCTTCCAGCCGCCGACGCGCTCCTCGGAAGTCCAGCGGCACCAGCAGGCCCAGATCGTGCACGACTTCACCGCGAAGATCCAGCGCATCGACCCACTGGCCACCGTCGTCGCGCTCGGTGACCTGAACGACTTCGAGTTCTCGCAGACGGCCGACATCCTCACGGCCGGTGGGTTCATGACCGACCTGCCGCGCACGCTGCCGGCCGACCAGCGCTACAGCTACGTCTTCGAGGGCAACTCGCAGGTGCTCGACCACATCCTGATCTCCAAGCCGGTGCAGTTGCTCGGCTACGACTACGACGTGGTGCACCTCAACTCGGAGTTCGCCGACCAGACCAGCGACCACGACCCGCAGGTCGTTCGCCTGGTGCCGCTCTTCTAGTCAGTGCCGATGGTGGGGAAGGTCTACACGGCGTAGGTCTTCCCCACCGCCAGCAGTTCGGAGCTGTGCGAGCCGATCACGCCCACGTTGGAAGGTCGGGGCTTCCAGCCGGGTAGCTCGCTCAGGCCGTCACTGCCGTCAATAACCCTCAATTGGTACTGGTCGGAGCCGCGCAAAACCAGCGTGACGTCGACCGACCCGTCGGGCGGGCCGTTGAAGACCACCCCGAAGCGGTTGAGCTCGGCAATCTGGGTCACCACGGCACGGCCCTCGACGGTCGCCTTGACCACCCGAGTGTCCCCGACCGGCCCGTAGAACGAGATCAGCCGGACCGCACGGCCGGCTTTGACGGTGAGCTTGACCGTCCGCTCGCCGCCGGCCTCGGTGCTGGACTCGACCGTGGCGGTCGGCGCGGCGAGGCTCGCCGTCTGGGCCGGACCGACCGACAGCTGCCCGGCCGGCAGCACCGGAAACTCCTTGCTCAGGTCGGCGTGCCCGGTGATGAACTGGCGGGTCCACGCCCCCGGCGCCGACTCGAGGCTGACCCAGCGGGCCGTGCCGGTGTCCTCGTCCAGCGCGTACATGAGATGCGTCGGGATCGGATGGTTGGCGTCCCAACGATCGACGCTCAGCCCGATCCCGGTCAGCATCAGCGCCAGCACGAACGCGACCGCAGCCGGCGCCGACCCCTTGACGCGCGCCCTCTCGGCGTCCGGGGCCCGCCACAGGTACTCGAACGCCGGCAGGAGCGGGAGGCAGAGCAGGACGGCGAACACGGCCGGGGCGGCGCCGACGGCGAGGCCGAGCGCCGGGAAGAACAGCGTCACCGCCGGGGCGAGGATGACCACGCCGACCGCCGCGCCGATGGTCAGGAACACCAGCCGAATCACCGTACGGCCGACGAGCAGGCAACCGATCCCGGCCAGCGCGCCGAACAGGGCCGGCAGCGCGGTCAGGTAGGAGCCGCCGGGAATCCCGGCGGCGAAGAGCACCCCGAGCACGGCCAGCAGACCGAGCGCGCCGACCGCCAGCGCCACCGGGCCGACCTTTCGCCGGCTCAGCCCGTACCAGACGAAGATGACGAACAACGTGAACGTGGCGACGGCCAGTCGGAACCACAGTGGACGGTGAGGATCGATGAGCTCGGCGTAGCTCGGGCGGAAGAGCACGAGGATCGCCCAGTAGACCTGGGCGACGACGGCCGTGCCGAGCACCGGCAGGAGCGCGAGGCCCAAGCCGGCGAGCAGGCGCGGCGCTGAGGTCAGGCCGCGGCGGCGGGCCAGCCAACCGAACGCGACGACGGCGAGCAGCGCGAGGACGGCCAGCGGCCAGTTGAGCCCGTCCGGATAGCGCAAGAGCAGTCCTCCGGGGAGTGGGAAGTAGGTCTCGTCGCCGGACGACGGGTGCATGAGCGGGCCGAGGTCGACCTTGCCGAACTCGCGGGCCAGCGCCAACGCGTTGTCGCCGTGGGCCTGCAGGCTGCCGACGTCGACATTGGACGGCCGGTCGAGCGGGCTGTGGTAGGCCGAGGAGCCGTCGATGTACGCGGCGTTGAGCCCGGTGAACCGGCCAGCGGTGAGCACCGGGGTGAAGTCGGTGTCGTTGCTGAGCAGGCGGTAGACCTCGACGGCGACGCTGGTGCCGACCGGGTGCGCAGCGACGCGGCCGTAGACCGAGACGACGCCGCGGTTGCCGTCGGAGGTCTGGAACATCACGGCCGGGCCGCTGCTGCCCCGCGACTCGAGGTTGAGCACCACGGCCGGGTCCTTGGCCAGTGGGTGCTGGTTGACGAACGCCTCGGCCCCGCACAGGCAGGCCTCCTCGGCGTCGGTGAAGACGAAGACGATGTCGTTGCGGGGCTTGGGCCCGCTCGTCAAGGCGCGGGCGACCTCGAGCATGGTGGAGACCCCGGCCCCGTCGTCGTTGGCGCCGTAGCTCACCTGGACCGAGTCGTAGTGGGCCATGAGGATCAGCCGGCCGGTGCTCGCCTGGCCGGGAATCACCGCGATCACGTTGCGCACCCGGGCCATCGAGCCCTCGCCGAACTTACCGGCGTTGACCCCGACCGTGTCCTGGACCTCGGGGCTCAGCCCGTCGTTCTTGAGCGTGTCGAGGAGGTAGTCGCGGACCCCGTCGGCGGCCGGGCTGCCGGTCACGTGGACGTCGCGGCCGATCTGCTGCACGTGGGCATAGGCCCGCTGGCCGGAGAAGACGTCGGCCGGCGCGGTCGCCGGACGGGGCGAGGGCGGCTGCAGGCTGAGGACGCTGGCGACCGTCACCGCGGCCAGCACGGCGAGCACGATGACGGCGGCGGGGAGACGGCGGATCTCGGACACGGCCACATTGTGCCCGTGTCCGGAGGATCTTCCTATCGTTCGTTGAGGGGTGCCACGGACTTCATTGGGGCTGCCGCGCCACCGGGCACCGGCGCTTGGGCACCTGGAAGAGCCAGGCGTCGCTGAACGCGTCGAGGTTCTGGCCGCCGAGCCGGTTGGCCAGCGCGATGAACTGGCCGGTCGAGCCGTTGCCGCCGCGGTGCTCGGCCGCCCAGGCCCGGACGAACCGGAAGAACCGGGTATCCCCGACGGTCAGCCGCAGCGCGTGGCGGTTGATCTGCGTCTTGTGGCTTCCGGCAAATCCGTTTCCGACGCAGCCTCAGCTGTGAGTCGCTTCCACGAAAGCCGCCAACTGGGCCGACTGAGTTTGCCGGCTCGGCTCGTGGACATACATCATGTGCCCGGCCTCGAAGTCCGCGAACTGGATGTTGCTCCTGAGCTCGGCCGGGATCGCGAGGTGCGCGAAGGTGTGCCGCGTCGCGAAGTACGGGGTGGCCGAATCGTAGTAGCCGCTGGCGACGTAGACCCGCAGGTGCTGGTTGGCCCGCATGGCCGCGGCCAGCTTGTCGGCCACGTGCACGTGCTGGCCCTCGAACTCCTTGTAGGACCAGGGCTGGACCCGGTCGGTGAGGATCTCGTACGGGAGGTCGTTCGCGTACGAAAGCTCAGCTCGCACGTAGTGGTTCAGCGCCGCCGTGTAGGGACCCTGGATCGCGTGGTACGACGGGTCGGCGCCGATCCGCTCCTGCCCGGCGTCGGCCGCCCAGCCCAGGAACCGCCCGTCGAGCCGGCCCACCGTGCGCCGGTCGGATCGCATCAACTCGGCGAAGAACCGCCCCTCGTCGACGCGCAGGTTGACCCGGTCGAGGAAGTCCTCGGACAGCCCGGTGAGCGCGGCCAGGTGCCGCACGATCCCGGCCCTGTCGGCTTGCCGGTCCCCTTCGTCAAGCGCCTGCCGGTAGTCGCCGAGCGCAAAGCGCTCCGCATCGTTGAGCACGTCGCGGAGCGGCCTTTCCCCGTGCCGGCCGTGGTAGTTGGCGACGGCCGCGAACGTGGGCAGGAAGAGGGCGTAGGGCAGGTCGTTGTGCCCGGCCGTCTCGACCGTGCCGGCGTCGAGGATGCTGGAGATGAGCATAAGGCCGTTGAGGTACAGGCCGTAGCGCTCCTGCAGGTGCTCGGAGAGCCCGGCCGCGCGCAGCGTCCCGTAGGACTCGCCGCACAGGTACTTGGGCGACATCCAGCGCCCGTTGCGGGAGGTCCAGAGCCGGATCACCTCGGCGACCGACTCGAGATCGGCCTGGTATCCGTGGAAGTCCTTGGACTTCTCGCCCTTGGCGGCTCGCGAGTACCCGGTCGAAATCGGGTCGATGAAGACCAGGTCGGAGACGGTCAGGAGCGTCTCGGCGTTGTCGGCCAGCCCATACGGCGGGGGCCGCAGCTCCCCCACGTCACCCATCAGCACGCGGCGCGGCCCGAGCAGCCCGAGGTGCAGCCACACGCTCGACGACCCGGGTCCGCCGTTGAAGGCGAACGTGACCGGCCGCTCCCGTGGGTTCACGCCATTCAGCGTGTACGAGGTGAGGAAGACGTCCGCCTTCACCACGTGCCCGGTGAACGTGTCCTCGTCGTGCACCTCCTGCCGGAGGGCGATCCGCCCGGCGGTGGCCGTGTAGGCGAGCCCGCCAATGGCGTGAGCCGTGGTGACGAGGTCGTCGGTCTGCTCCTCTTCAGGCACGGCTCATGACCCTACTGGAGTGACCCGGTTCCGGGCCGGGTGCCGGTCGGTTGTCCGGGCTGTTTTGGGGTCCCCGGGTTCGTAGCGTTCTCGTCCATGACCGCATTTGCCCAGCCGACCACTGACACGGCGGCCCGCCAGTACCTGGACCAGATCATGGCCATGGTCGGAGTTGACGGGCTCGTGGAAGCCTTGTCCTCGCCCGGCCTGCTGGCGCTGGTCGACCAGCACACCGCCGCCGTGCGCGACAGCATCGTGAGCGCCGGCAAACCGATCGACCCGATCTCGTTGTCCGGGTACGCGCGCTCGGTGCTGGCCGTGCACGAACGGCATGGGCGGCCGCTACCCTCGCCCTCGACGGTATCGTGGGAGCGTCCGGAGTGGACGGTGGTGCGGCTGGTGGCCGTGTGCTGCCTGGCCGACGCGGAAGGCTGCTTCTAAGCGAAGCGCTCATGCGAGTCCAGCTGGACGTGATGCCGGCTCGTGCCGACCTGTGACGGTGGTCGATCCGCCACCAATTCGGCCAGACGGTGGTCGATCTGCCGACGTCTCACCGGCGTGTCGCGGTGGCAGAGCGGCCACGGTTTGTGGACCCGCATTGACAGTGGCCACTGCACATCGGTCCGGCGCTCCAATCAGCGACCTACTGACGGGTGCATCGACCACCATCCGCACAGCTCATGAGACGATGGTCGATCCGCCGACGCGACTCGCCGACGAAATGTCGGCAGATCGGCCACCGTCCGGCATCCGCGGGGGCGGATCGACCAACGTCACAGCTAAAACGGGGCGGATCGACCAACGTCGGTGGAGGGCCAGCCTGGCGGCGACAGGGGGCCAGTTGGCGGCGACAGGGGGCCAGCCTAGCGGCGGCGGCCGCTTGACTCGGTCCATCTGAAGTGCACGAAGAGCCGGCCCCAATTGTCCGAGTCTTTCTCGACCCGGTGATACAGAGCCTTGATCTCCTTCTGGTCCAGGAAGCGCAGCACCCGCTTCTTCAACGCCCCCGAGCCCTTGCCCGGGATGATCTCCACAAGTGTCGCGCGCTTGGCAACCGCCTCGTCGATGATCCCCCGCAACGCCCGCTCGATGTCGTGGCCGCGGTTGAAGATGTCGTGCAGGTCAAGCTTCAGTTTCACACGCCCAAGCCTAAACTCCTGCTGAGCGCTGCCGGCCGTCACCGTCCACGCCTATGGGCCGGTGCTGCGCAGCATGACCCGCTACCGACTGGCCGCCGGTGAGCCGCCCGGCAGGACCTCGGCCTGCACAACGCGCCGGGAACAACAACTGCCCACGACATAAGGGCGCGCCGCCGGGCGGGCCCCCGGCGGCGCGCGACTAAACCCGCGGTTGAAATGGACGGGGAGAAGGGTCCTAGAAGACGTTCACGCCGTAGGCGTTGAGCGCCTCAACCACGGGCTGGAAGAACGTCGTTCCGCCGGACGAGCAGTTGCCGCTGCCACCGGAGGTGAGCCCGAGCGCCGTCGTGCCGGCGAACAGCGGGCCGCCGCTGTCCCCGCCCTCGGCGCAGACGTTCGTACGGATCATGCCGGTCACCGTGCCCTCGGCGTAGTTGACCGTCGCGTTGAGCCCGGTCACCGTGCCGGAGTGGACGTGCGTGGTCCGGCCGCTGCGCCGCACGGACTGGCCGACGGTCGGGTTGGCGGCGCTCGTGATGTCCTGCGTACCCGAGTACAGGTCAACCCCACCGGTCTTGGTGATCGTGGTGTTGGTGTACCGGATGATCGCGTAGTCGTTGCCCGGGAACGAGCTGCCAGACCGCGAGCCCAGAACCGTCGTGTGGCTCGAGTTGCTGTAGAACGTCGACGCGATGTTGCCGCAGTGGCCGGCGGTCAGGAAGTAGTTGGTGCCGCTGCTGCTGCGCACGTTGAACCCGAGCGAGCACACGTACTGTCCCATGTAGATGGCGTCGCCACCGGCGATGCGGGTGGTGAACACGCCGCTGACGTGCTCGATCCGCGCACCGGCGCCCTGCGCCTTGACCGCGTTCTCGACGGCCTGCAGGTTGGCGCCGGTCACCGAGCTGTCGACCGACACGAGCACCTGGTTGGTGGCCGGGTCGACGGACCACGCGGTACCCGGGATGCGGGCGGTGCTGTACAGGTTGGACTGGATGCGGTCGAGCTGGGCGGCGCTGCGCGTCACGTGCTTGGCGGTAGCACCGGCCGCTTCCACGGTCTTCGCGGCCGACGCGTCGGTCACGGTGACGACGAGTTTGCCGCTGGCGTCGTAGTACGCGCCGGCCGTGTGGCTGCCCAGCACGGCCGTGAGCGCATCGACGCTCATGCCCGACGCCGTCAGCGGTGACGCCTGCGCAAGGTTCGGAACGAGGACCGAGCCGACGACGAGCCCGACTGCCGCGGCGGTAAGCGCGGTGCGCCGGAGCGAGGACCTTGTGAGTCTCACGACGAGCCTCCCGGTTGGGGTGAGCGTTGGGGTGATCGTTGGGGTGATCGGACGGGTCGGGGGAGCCCGTCCGGGCCATTGACATTAGTGCCCACGAATGTATAGCCGAGTCGAATGCTGCCATTAGCAGGCTAGATACACAAGAGTCGATCGGGGTCATACCGCTCGTGGTATCAATGGCGGTCGAACCGTCATGATTGGTGACGTGGCCCGTCAAACAGACCAGAACCGCGCGTTCGCCCGCCAGCTCGCCGCGGATTCCATCGCCAGCGGCGACAACGTCGGCTGGTTCGAGAAGCTCTACGCCGCCGCCGAGACCGGCGCGGCGACCGTGCCGTGGGCCGACTTCACGCCCAACCCGAACCTGGTCACGGCCCTGGCCGACCTGAGCGGGCTGCCCTACCCGGCCGGCCTGCCCGACCTGCACATGGCGCCGGCGCGCGAACGGGCCCTGGTGGTCGGCTGCGGGTACGGCGACGACGCCGAATACGTGGCCTCGCTCGGCTTCGACACGGTGGCCTTCGACGTCGCCCCGAGCGCGATCACCGGTGCGCTGCGCAACCATCCGCAGTCCACTGTGGAATACGTGACGGCCGACCTGCTGGCCCCGCCGGACAGCTGGGTCGACCGGTTCGACCTCGTCGTCGAGGTCTACACGATCCAGGTCCTGACCGGTGACGCCCGCCGCCGCGCCATCGAGCAGCTGAGCCGGCTCGTCGCCCCGGGCGGCCGCCTGCTGGTCATCGCCCGTGCCCGCGACGAGTCCGACCCGCCGGGGCAGATGCCGTGGCCGCTCACCCGCGCCGACATCGAGGCATTCCAGGTCTACGGGCTGAGCCCCGTCTCCATTGTGGACTTCATGGACCCGCAGGAGCCCGAGGTACGCCGGTGGAAGGCCTGGTACGCAAAAGACGCGAAAGTTTCAGGACAGCAGGAAGGCTGACACCGGCCCGTAGAGGTGCGGCTGGACGTTGTCGTCGATCGGCACGGTCACGCTCACCCGGCCCTCGGCCTCCCCGACGAACAGCGCCGGGTCGTTGCAGTCGGCAAAGCAGACGACGTCGATCCCGGCCGCCGCGGCCGCCCCGGCGAAGCCGTGGTCGCCGATCACGAGCGACGGCCACGGCTCGCCGCGCTCGGTGAGGTCGGCCAGCATCAGCTCCATCGCCCGCGGCGAGTGGCTGTGCCACAGCGCCGCCCCGCGCTCGGCGCACAGCCCGACCCCGCCGACGAAGCGCACCTGCAGCCGGTCGCCCTTGCCCAGCGCCGCCCAGTCCACCGTGAAGCGCTGCCCGACGGCCGGGGTGAGCAGCTCGCAGCCGGCCCCGCGCAGCGCCGCGGCGAGCGCCAGGTGGATGTCGAGGATGCCGGCCGGATGGCCGCTGCCGAGCAGGATTCGCTCGCGCTCGTCCATCGCCAGCCGGACCCGGTCGCGCATCCGCTCGAGCGCACCGATCGTCAGCTGCGGGTCGATCACGTCGGTGCCGGTCGAGCGGTGCAGATCCGGATCGATGCCGACCCGCTCGGCCATCTCCGCCAGCACGCGGGGAAACGGCCACTCCTCACGGGGCGGAAGGCCGAACTGGAACGCCTCGACGCCGGCCGCGAACGCCCGCGCGTGCTCGTAGTTGGACTCCCGGGTGGTGGCGACGTCGCCGGCGAGGCGGGTCTCGACAAGGTACTCGAGCAGGTCGGCCATGCCACCAACCCTATGGGTAGCCGTACTCCTCCAGGAGCGGTGTGAGACGAAGCTCAAACGCCGCCGCCTTGGCGATCTTCTCCAGTTCGTGCGCCTCCATGCTCTTCTGCAGCGCCCCGGCCAGGGCCAGCTGGGCGTCGATCACGTGCGGCCGGGCGGCGCAGACCGCGCGCAGGTACAGGGATCGGCGCAGCAACTGGATCGCGCTGGCGTCGTCGTCGCCGCGCAACTGCTCGCCCTGGGCCCGCACCGCGTAAGACTCGAGCAGCCGGTCGCCGCTCGCCACGGCCAGCTGACGGGCGCGCTCGTAGCCCTCGCCGGCCGCGTACCACTCGTGCCCGACGCGCTGCAGGGCAGCCGCGTGCCAGTAGACCGCCCACGCCTGCAGGTCGCCGTCGGCTTCCTCGGCGACCGCCGCCAGGCCCGCGATCGGGTCGCCCGGGGATCCCGGTTTGCGACGCTTCTGCCAGTACACGATGAGGTTTTGCAAAAATGCCGCGGGGAGCGGCTGGCCGCGGATCGCCGCGATCGCCTCGAGGGCCTCGTCCGGGGGCTCGCCGCGCCAGAGGCAGCGGTCGACCAAGATCTCGGCGCGCAGGACGGGATTGCGGGTGGCGGCCAGCGCGGATGACCAGCGGCCGGCGCGCTGCAGTACGGTCGCGACGGGAAGGACCACGGCCTAGTATCTGATCATGGCGACCAAGGTGTACATCGAAGAGGGCAAGAAAAAGGTCTTCGCGGTGAGCCTGCAGTGGTCGGGCTGGGCTCGCTCGGGCAAGGACGCGGAGTCGGCGCTGGATGCGCTGGCCGAATACGCGCCGCGGTACGAGGTGATCGCGACGGCCGCCGGGCTGTCATTCCCGAAGACCGCGACTCGCTTCGAAGTTGTCGAGAAGCTGCCCGGCAACGCCTCGACCGACTTCGGGATGCCGGCCGTGCTTGCCTCGACCGACCCGGACAAACCGGGCCCGAAGGAGGCCGAGAAGCTGGCCGCGCTCCTGCGGGCGGCTTGGACGGCGTTCGACGAGCGGCGCGCCACCGCCCCGGCCGAGCTGGTCAAGGGCCCGCGCGGCGGTGGCCGCGACCGGGACAAGATGGCCGCGCACGTGATCGAGGCAGAGGCGGCCTACGCTCGCAAGATCGGGATCAAACACAAGCCGCCGGCCTTCGACGACCCGGAGGCGATCGAGGCGCTGCGCGCCGACGTGCTCACCGCGTTCGTCGGCAATCCCGACATTCCGGACAACGGCTGGCCGCTGCGCTACGCCGCCCGGCGGTTCACCTGGCACGTCCTCGATCATCTATGGGAGATGGAAGATCGGTCGGGGTGACGATCACCTGGGCCGGCGACAGCGCGTCCCGGCGCAGGACCTGGAGCAGCTCCTCATACGGCCCGACCACGTACGCGCGGTCGCCGGCGCCGAAGCGGGTGCCGCGCCGGGGCGGGTGCTCGAGCCGACCGTCGTCGGCGGCGCGGCTGATCGCGACGACCCGCGTCCGGCCAGACAACTGCCCCATCGCGAGGTTCTCCAGCCCCCCGCCCCGGGCCACCTCGAGCCGGGCAACCAGCATCGGCGCGTCCCCGACGTAGAACGTGCCGAGCACGTCCAGGCCGAGCGCCGCTCCGACGAACCAGGGCGCGGCCAGCGCGGCGGTCGAGCGGACCAGCCCGATTCCGAAGCTCTTCTCGACGGTGAGCGCGAGTTGCCGGTCGAAGAGCCGCAGGACGACCGGCCGGTCCTTGTCCTGGTCGCGGATGGCCAGCGCGGTCTCCAGGTTGACCAGGTCGTCGCTGGTGAGCACGGCGACCGCGCGGGCCTCGGCGAGGTTCACCGACTGCAGCGTCTGCGGCAGGGTCGCGTCGGCGATGACCACCGGTACGCCGATCGCGCGCACCTGGGCCAGGTAGCGGTTGGACTCGTCGCTGTCAACGACCACCACCTGGCTGCCGGCCGCGTGGAGCAGCTCAACGACCCGGACCCCGATTGAGCCGAGCCCGACGACCACCACGTGCCCGGCCAGGCCGGTGATCCGCCGCCGGCCCAGCGACTCCTCGATCCGGTGCGTGATCAGGACGTTGGTGAGCAGCGCGAACATGAGCGTGGCCAGGCACAGGCCGACGATCATCAGGCAGATCGCGAAGATGCGCAGCCAGGACGGCTGCTCCCGGAACGAGAAGTCGCCGTAGCCGACCGTGCCGATCGTCTCGACCGTGAAGTAGACGGCGTCGAGGATGCTCATCCGCCGCCCGTTCGGTTCCCGGTAGCCGAGGCGCAGGACGGTCGTGCCGGTGATCGCGACCAGGAGCAGGGCGCCGAGCACGAGCGCCAGCCGGCGATCGGCGGCAGCACTCATGATCGAACCGGCGACCGCCCGTATGCGATGAAACCGCTCCCACCGCGGGACGGGCTGCTCGGCGGGGCCCTCGCGCCAGGCGATGTGCGCGTCGCGCAGCTGCTGCGGCGTGCCCAGCAGGCTGACCACGGCGTCGGGGTGGACCTCGTGGTCCCGGCCTGGGCAGACGACGATCTCGTGGGCGGCCGGTTGGACGGCGATCGGGGCGAGGTCGCCGTAGAGCTGGCGCAGCGACCCTTTCCTTTGCGGGGTGACGCTGGCCACCACGAACCGTTCACCGCCGAGGTCGAGCGGGTGCGCGCCGGTGCGCAGGCAGGCTTCGACGACCGACGGCGCCGAGAGGCCGGCGACGTCGAGCACGGCGACCGACGCGGCGGCCAGCGCGCGGCCGACGGCCGGGTTGCGGATCTGCACGACGACACGCACATCCGGGCGCAGGTCGCGGGCGAGCAGCGCCGTCTCCAGCGTCTGCAGGTCGTCGGGCAGCACGCAGATGACCGCGAGCGCGCCGGCGAGGCCCGCCTCGGCGAGCGTCTCGGCCAGGCGCGGGCCGCCGACGATCTGCGGCACGCCCCAGCCGTGGACGATCCGGCTCAGCCGCGGGTCGGGCCGGTCGTCGACGACCACGACCCGGACGCCGGCGTGATGGAGCTGCTCGACCGTGCGCAGCCCGACGCCGGCCACGCCGCAGACGATGACGTGGCCGGTCCAGTCCCGGCAGTCGAGGCTCACGACTCGCAGCGTCGCACGCTTTAAGGTGGCTCGGGTGAAAGTCCTGACCGCTCGCCATCTCAATCGCGCCCTGCTGGCCCGGCAGATGCTGCTGGAGCGCGTCGATGCTCCCGCGCCCCGCGTGCTGGAGCGGATGGGCGGGCTGCAGGCGCAGTACGCCCCCTCGATGTACATCGGGCTGTGGACCCGCATCGCGGGGTTCCCGCGGGAGCAACTGACGTCACTGCTCGAGCAACGCCTGGTTGTCCAGGGCACGCTGCAGCGGTCGACCATCCACCTGGTCTCCCGCGCGGACTACTGGCCCTTCGAGCTGTCTGTCCGGGACGCGCGACTGGCTTCGTACTTGCGGGTGGCGCGGGGCGTTGAGGACCTTTCCGGGAAGGCCGCGCGGCTGCGTGAGGTGCTGCGCCAGGGGCCGCTCAAGCGGGCCGACATGGACCGGCTCTTCGGCGCCGCCTCGCGGGTCGGGCTGCACCATATGGTCAGCATGGTGCGGGTGCCGCCGTCGGGGACGTGGGCTCGTCGTCGGGCGGATATCTACGCATTGTCGGAGGACTGGGTCGGGCCGCCAGCTGGTTCTTTGGGGCTGGCCCATGTCGCCCAGCGATACCTGGCCGCCTTCGGCCCGGCGACGTGCCGGTCATTCGCGGACTGGATCGGGATGCCACTGTCCTCGGTGACGCCGGCTCTCGAATCGCTCACCCTGCGCCGGTTCCGGGCCGAGGACGGCGCGGAGCTGCTCGACCTGCCCCGCGCGCCGCTCCCCGACCCGGACACGCCGGCGCCGGTGCGGTTCCTTCCCACGTACGATGCGACGCTCCTGGCCCACGCCCGGCGCGCGCTGATCCTGCCGGAGGAGCACCGGTCCAAGGTGTTCAACACCAAGATGCCGCAGTCGATCGGCACCTTCACGGTCGACGGCGCGGTCGCCGGGACCTGGCGGTTGGCCGCCGGACGCGTGGTCACGTCGCCATTCACGGCATTGCCTTCCCGTGTACTGCGAGAAGTGTCCGAAGAGGCCGAGCGGCTCACCGAGTTTCATCGATAGAGTCGCGGTCATGGCGGATGTCACGGTCGGCAGCATGCCGGCGTATCTGGCGGTGCCTTCGGGCGACGGTCCGTGGCCGGGCGTCGTGGTCATCCACGATGCGTTCGGCTATACCAACGACACTCGTGTCCAGGCCGACTGGCTGGCTTCCGAGGGCTTCCTGGCCCTCGCCCCCGACCTGTTCCACTGGGGCAGCCGGATGACCTGCCTACGCGGCGCGTTCCGGGATATTCGTAGCCGCCAGGGCCGCATGTTCGACGACACCGAGGCGGCCCGCTCGTGGCTGGCCGAGCGGCCGGACTGCACCGGCGCCGTCGGGGTCATCGGCTTCTGCATGGGCGGCGGCTTCGCACTGCTGCTCGCTCCGGACCGCGGCTTCGGGGCGGTCAGCGCCAACTACGGCACCGTCCCCAAGGACGCGTCCGACTTCCTGGCCGGGGCCTGCCCGGTCGTCGGCAGCTTCGGCCGGCGCGACAAGACGCTGCGCGGGGCGGCCGATCGGCTCGCCGCGGCACTCACCGCCAACGGAGTGCCGCACGACGTCAAGGAGTACGCCGACGCCGGGCACGGCTTCCTCAACGACCATGACAAGGCCGGCGACAAGACGCCGTTCATGGTGAAGTTGACCAAACCGCTGCTCGCATACGGTCCGCACGAGCCGGCCGCCGAGGACGCGCGGCGGCGCATCACGACGTTCTTCAGGACACATCTCGGGCCGTCTTGAGCTCGGCCTCGGCCTGATCCCGGAGCTCGTTCAGGTTGATGCCCTGGCCGACCAGGATCTTGGCGGCCAGCCCTTCGCCCTCGCGGATCAGCCCGAGCAGGATGTGCTCCGGGCCGATGTAGCCGTGGTGAAGCCGGATCGCCTCGCGCAGCGACAGCTCGAGGACCTTCTTGGCCCGCGGGCTGAACCGGCCCTCCTTCTGGAAGAAGCCCCGCCTCGGGACGGGTGGCAGGTGTAACGCGCCCGGGCCGAACGTCTCCTCCACCTTGGCCCGCACCTCGTCCAGGTCGATGCCGATGGCCTTGAGCGCCTCGGCGTCGGCGTCACCCAGCGGTCCCTGCCGGAGCGCCTTCTGGACGTCCTCGCGGACCCGGATCCGGGTGAGCCCGGCGCGGCGCAGCACCGCGTAGGCGCCACCGGACCCCTCGTTGAGCATCCCCAGCAGCAGGTGCTCGGTGCCGACCAACGGGTGGCCGAACTCCTCGCGCTCGTGCTGCGCGCTGATGACGACGTCGCGCGCGGCCGTCGTGAACCTCTCGAACATCAGTCCTCCCGCATCCGCGGCGCGTGCTTCTTGTGCACGGCCTGTTTGGTCACCTCGAGTGCGTCGGCGATCTCCTGCCAGGACCAGCCCAGCCGGCGCGCGTTGACCACCTGCAGCGCCTCCAGCGAGTCGGCCAGCCGGCGCAGGGCGAGGGCGGCCCGCAGGCCCACGCGGGGATCCGCGCTGCTCGCGGCCGTCGCCATGTCCCCTATGCTCATGTTGTCAACATTAGTTGACAGAGCCCTGCCGTGTCAACCTTGGTTGACTGCCGCCGTTCGAGCGGTTCGCGGGAAACTCCAAAGTGTCGGATGCCGCTTTCGATGGCCTGCCCAGGCCTGCCTTTTCCGTTGACGTTGGTCGATCTGCCCCGGAGCCGGCCAGACGGTGGTCGATCGGCCCCTGCTGGTGCCAGACGGTGGTCGATCTGCCGACATCTCACCGGCGTGTCGAGTCGGTGGATCGACCACCGTCTGGGTAGGCCGGTGGACGGTGGTCGATCCGCCACCGTTTGCCGGCCTTCCGCGGTGGCAATGTGGCCACCGTCTACGCGATCAGCCAGACAGTGGCCGCTCCGCCACCCCGACACGCCTATGAGATGTCGGCAGATCGACCACCGTCAGGCCGGTTCGGGGGCAGATCGACCACCGTCAGGCGAGGCCGTTAGCGAGGCCGTTAGCGAGGCCGTTAGCGAGGCCGTTAGCGAGGCCGTTAGCGAGGCCGTTAGCGAGGCCGTTAGCGAGGCCGTTAGCGAGGCCGTTAGCGAAGCCCTGATCG
>Ga0207661_10001024_pt1 | contig 18535 bp, 17 predicted proteins | sample KBSC713LmetaG_FD_184337 | JGI IMG/M metagenome (GOLD analysis project Ga0207661, IMG submission 184337) | Corn rhizosphere microbial communities from Kellogg Biological Station, Michigan, USA - KBS C7.1-3L metaG (SPAdes) (version 2) | ecosystem: Host-associated > Plants > Roots > Rhizosphere ...
GTCCGGGCTGGCGAACTGGACGACCAGTACGTAGAGGAAGCCGGCGGCGCCGCCGTAGCAGGCCGCGATCGTGAAGGCCACCACCTTGTACCGGTGGGCGGAGATGCCCATCGCGGAGGCGACCGCTTCGTTGGTGCGCACGATGGCAAAGGCCCGCCCGATGCGGCCGGACAGGATGTTGCGCCCGAGCAGGAACAGCACTGCCGCGACGACGAGTACGAGGTAGTAGCGCCACTGGTCGTCTTCCAGACCCGTACCGGACGGCACGTGCGCCCAGTCGACGCTCCGGCCTTCCGAGCCGCCCGTGACGCCGGCGTACCGCTTGGCCAGTGGCACCGCGATGATGGGCAGGATGATCGTCACGACCGCCAAAGCGTTGCCGCGCAACCGAACCGCCGGGATCGCGACCAGTGCGCCGATCGCCGCCGGCAACAGCGCCGCGACCACGAAGCTGAGCACCACCGGCCAGCCGTGCGCCACGCCGAAGGCGGCCGCGTAGGCGCCGACGCCCATGAAGGCGCTCTGCCCCAACGAAATCTGCCCGGCGTACCCGCTGACGATGTTCAGGCCGAGGATCGCGACGGCGAAGGTACCCACCAGACTCAGCTGATAGTTGGTGTACGGCGTGGCCGACAGCGGGACGATCGCGAGCACCACCAGGACTCCGAGCGGCAGGGCGACCTTCAGCGCGCGAGCGGCGTTCATACCCGGGCCGCCTTCCGCCGGCCGAACAACCCTTGCGGGCGGGTCAGCAGGATCACGAACATCGCGACCAGCGGTACGCCGATCTTCAGATCGTCGCGGACGTAGGGAATGTACGTGCCGGCGAGGTTCTCGGTGACCCCGATGATCCACGCCGCGACCACCGCGCCCAACGGACTGTCCAGCCCGCCGAGGACCGCGGCTGCCAAGGCGTACACCAGGATCGTGTCCATCATTGTCGGATCGAGATAGACCTTCGGCGCGATGAGTACCCCGGCCAGCGCGCCGAGCGCCGCGGCCAGGGCCCAGCCGACCATGAGTAGCCGGCCGACGTTCAGCCCGCTCAGCGCGCTGGAATCGGCGTTGTCCGCCACCGCCCGCAGCGCCAGACCGAGCCGTGTCCTGAGGAAGAGCAACTGCAGCAGTACGACGACAACGATCAGAACCCCGGTCGTCGCCAGCGACGGGATGGCCAGCACGACTCCGCCCACCGTGACCGTGCCCGACGGGAACAGCGACGGGAACGGTTGGGAGACGTACCCCCAGATGCTGCCGGTCAGTCCGTTGATGAGAATCAGCAGCGCGATCGTGGCCACCACGGCGGTGTGCGGTGGTCCGCCTTCGAAGCGCCGGATGACAACCCGCTCGGTGAACGCACCCAGCACCAGCGCGGCGGCGACGGCGAGGACCACGGCGGCGATGAGCGGAGAACCCGCGCGCCATACGCTCCAGGCGATGTAGGTCGACGCGACCGCGAGGAGCCCCTGGGCAAAGTTGATCATGCCCGTGGCGCGGTAGACGAGGACGAGCGCGAGCGCGAGGGCGCCGTAGATGGAGCCGGCCGCGAAGCCGTCCACAATCTGTTGGATCGCGTGCTGCACGTGTCGTGCCTCCTCGGGGTGCGGCGGGCGCCTCAGTCGCCCAGGTAGGCGCGGCGGACTTCGTCCCGGTCGGCCAGTTCGGCCGCGGAACCGCGCAGGGCGATCCGGCCGGTCTCCATGACCGCCGCGGTATCGGCGAGGGCGAGTGCGAGCGCCGCGGTCTGTTCGACCACGAGCATCGACAGTTTCGTCTCCCGCTGCAGGCGCCCGATGGTGTTGAAGACCTCCTCGGCCATGCGGGGAGCCAACCCCAGCGAGGGTTCGTCCAGCAGCAGCAGGCGTGGCCGGCTCATGAGCGCCCGGCAGACGGCCAGCATCTGCTGCTCGCCGCCGGACAGGTTGCCCGCCGCGGCGGTGGCGCGCGATCCGAGCGCGGGGAACAGATCGAAGTACTCGTCGATCTGGACGGCCACCGCCCTGCGGTCGCGGCGGCGGTACCCGCCGACGAGGAGGTTCTCGCGTACGGACAACTGCTCCAGCGTGCCCCGCCCCTGCGGCACATGCGCCACACCCAGCCGAGCGACCTGATCCGGCCGGCTGCCCAGGATCTGCTTGCCGTCCAGGGCGATGCGCCCGGTCGCCGACACCATCCCGCTGATCGCCCGCAGTGTCGACGTCTTGCCGGCGCCGTTCGCGCCGAGCAGCGCGGTGACACCACCCTCGCGTACCGTAAGCGACACGCCGTGCAGAACCTCGGCGCGTCCGTAGCCGGCCCGGACATCGACGAGTTCGAGAATGTTCGTCGCGTCCGGGCTCATGGCTCGGCCTTGCCGAGGTAGGCCTCCACGACCATCGGGTCGCGTCGCGCCTGCGCCGCCGTACCCTCCATCACCTTGCGACCGTGTACCAGCACGACGACGCGGTTGGTCAGCGCCGAGATCAGTCCCATGTGGTGCTCGACGATGACCAGGGTGAGACCGAACTCCGCGTGTACGCCGCGGATCGTTTCGATCAGCTTCTCGACCTCGGCGTGCGGCAGGCCGCCGGCCGGTTCGTCGAGCAGGAGCAGTCGCGGCCTGGCCAGCAGGGCCCGGGCGAGTTCGGTCCGCTTGTGCAGGCCGTACCCGAGCGTCCCGGCGGTACGGTGGGCCACCCCGGCCAGTCCGAGGAAGTCCAGCAGTTCCAGGGCGCGGGCGTGGACGGCCCGTTCGTTGCGGACCGTGTACGGCAGCCGCAGGCCGTAGGAGACGACGCCGCCCTTGAGCTGGGTGTGCGCGCCGACGAGCACGTTCTCGAGCACCGAGGCGTCAAGCCGCAGGGCGGGATGCTGGAAGGTCCGCGCCAGGCCGGTCGCGGGCATCCGGTGCGGCGCCCGCCTCGTCACCGCGGTGCCGTCGACCTCGATGGTTCCGCCGGTCGGCCGGTAGTGGCCGCTGATGCAGTTGAACAGGGAGGTCTTGCCGGCTCCGTTGGGGCCGACCAACCCGAGGATGGTGCCCGCGGACACCGCGAGGCTCACCGAGTCGAGCACCTGGACCCCGCCGAAATGCAGCGACACGTCGTGGACCGAAAGGTGCGGCGGAGTCTCCGTCTCCAGCTCGACCACCTCCGGAATCTCGGCCTGAACGCCGGCGTCTCGCGGGGGCCCGGGGTCAAGCAGAGCCGCTGCCGAGCGGTGTGGATGTTGATTACCTTAAAGTCGCCTCGGAGCCCGGACATCGGCGCAACGTCACATCTGCGCGACCGCGCGGACCTTACCCGCGTACGTCAAATGACGTAGACGAACGGGTCGCGCCGTCCAGCCGTGGGTACACCCGGCGGGCGTTGCCCTCGTAGACCCGGTACCGGTCCTCGGGGCTCAGGTCGAGCGCGTCCACGTACCGACGGGTGTCGTCGAAGTAGTGGCCCGTCAGGGGATCGATGCCCCGAACCGCGCCGATCATCTCCGAGCCGAACAGGATGTTGGCCACGTCGACGACCTCGAACAGCAGGTTGATCCCGGGTTGGTGGTACACGCAGGTGTCGAAGTAGACGTTGCCCATCACCGACGCGGACAGCGGCGGCCGGCCCAGCATGTCGGCCAGCCCCCGGAACCGGCCCCAGTGGTACGGCACCGCCCCGCCGCCGTGCGGGATGATCAGCCTGAGGTCGGGGAAGTCGCGGAACAGGTCGCCCTGCAGCAGTTGCATGAACGCGGTGGTGTCGGCGTTGAGGTAGTGCGATCCGGTGGCGTGGAAGTTGGGGTTGGTCACCGCGGAGACGTGCACCATCGCCGGTACGTCCAGCTCGACCAGCACCTCGTACAGCGGGTACCAGACCGGATCGGTCAGCGGGGCGGAGGTCCAGTGGCCGCCGCTCGGGTCGGGGTTGAGGTTCACGCCGACGAAGCCCAGCTCCTCGACGCAGCGGCGCAGCTCCGGTACCGCGCGGGCGACCGGTACGCCCGGGGACTGGGGGAGCTGGCCGACCCCGACGAACCGCCCCGGGTACAGGCTCACCACGCGGGCGATCAGGTCGTTGTTGACCTCGGCCCAGGCGCTGCTCACCTCCTCGTCGCCGAAGTGGTGGCCCATGGCGGAGGCGCGCGGCGAGAAGATGGTCAGGTCGACACCGCGCTCGCCCATCAGCCGGAGCTGACCCTCGACCGAGGCGCGCAGCTCGTCATCGGAGATCTGCGGGTACGCCGGCGGCCGGCTCCCGGCCCGGTACGCCGCCTGCTGCGCCTCCCGCCACGCGGTGTGCGCGGCGGGCGCGGTCGTGTAGTGGCCATGGCAGTCGATGATCACGATGCCGCCTCCCGATCTCGCAGCGCGGCCAGCAGGTCCCGGGCCGCCCGGGCGATGCGCGGCTCGACCCCGAGCTCGGTCAGTTGCTCGGCGGCCGCGGCCATCTCGTCGAACCGGCGGGCCGCGTGCCGGTGGGTGCCGTCGACCAGCCGGTCGATCGTGTGACCGTCGAATGTGGACAGTTCGGCGCTGATGTTGTCGCGCAACCAGTCCGCGCAGCCGGCCGCCTCGGCCCCGGCCAGTGCCTCGACCACGGCGGCGGCCAGGCCCTTGTAGAACACGCTGCGCAGCAGCTTCCGCGAGCTGGCCGCGCCGGCCGGGCCGGGCTGCACGGTCACCCGGGCGCCGAGGTCGGTGAGGATCGCCGCGTACCGGTCGGCCGCCTCCCCGGAGACGAGCATCGGGGTGCGCAGGCCCTTTCCGGGTACGGGAGCCATCAGCGCGACGTCCACCACGGGTACCCGTCGGCCGGCCAGCGCCTGAACGAGGGCCGCCTTCGTTCCGGGGGAGGCGGTGTTCAGGTCGGCCCAGATGGTGTCCGGGGTCAGCGCGGGCAGCGAGGCGCGCAGTGCCGGCAGGGCATCGTGGGCGCTGTTCACGCTCAGTACCAGCTCGGCGTCGCGTACCGCGTCGGCGTCGCCCGCTCGCGGGTCGACCCCGGCCGGCGGCTCGACCGCGGGGTCGTACCCGCGCACGTCGGCGCCGGCCGCGACCAGGTCCCGCGCGATCTCGCCGCCGGCCTCCCCGAACCCCAGCACGGCGATGCGCATCCGGGCCGTGCCCTTCAGGCCGACGGGTGCGGCACGATCGGGGTGCCGTGCGTGTGGAAGCTCTCGATCGTCTTCAGGCCCCATGCCTGGCCCTTGGCCCGTTCCTCGCGGCTCCAGCTGATCGTCTTCCAGTCCGGGGCGAGGATCAGCCGGGCGCCGGCGTTGCAGATCTCGATGCGGTTCCCGCCGGGCTCCCACACGTACAGGAAGAAGGTCTGCTGGATCGCGTGCTTGTGCGGGCCGGTCTCGATGTGCGCGCCCGCGTCCAGGCACACGTCGGCGGTGCGCAGGATCTCCTCGCGGGTATCGGTGGCGAAGGCCAGATGGTGCAGCCGGCCACGGGTACCGGTCCAGTCCTCGGTGTACACCAGGTCGTAGGTCTTCTGTCCGACCGAGTACCAGATCGCCTGCGGGCTGCCGTCGTCCTTGACGATCTGCTCGGTGCAGCGCGCGCCCAGCACGTCGCGGAGGAAGTCCGAAGTGGACGGTACGTCGGCGGTCAGGTAGTTGACGTGATCCAGCCGGCGCAGGTTGGCGCCCCGGCCCGGGTACGCCGCCGCCTGGTTCTTCAGCGCCGGCCGGTCGGCGTCGTCCGCGCGGTACCACTCCACGTCCCAGTACAGGCCCAGTTCGTGCCCGTCCGGGTCGGCGAAGGTGTACACGTCGCCCAGGTGGTACGCGTCGGAGACGGTGCCCCGGCCGGCACCCGCCGCCTCGATCGTGGCCGCGAGCCGGCCGACCGCCGCGGGGGAGGCCGCCCGCAGGTACGTCCGGCCGATCCCGGCCTGCTCGCGCTGGATCAGCCGCAGCGTCCAGGACTGGTAGTCGTCCCAGGTGTGCAGGTACACCGAGTCGCCGTCCCGGTGTACTTCGCGCAGCCCCATCACGCGCACGAAGAAGTCCCGCGACTCCTCCAGTACCGGCGTGAACAGCTCGACCGGGCCGACGTGGGCGATCTCGCGACGGACGTCGGGGTCGTGGGTGAGGCGGGCGTCGGGTGCGGGGCTCATCCGGTGGCCTTTCCACTACGCGGCCAGACCAGGCCGTCGGACAACTTGCGGGCGGTGCGGACCAGCGCGCTGCGACCCAGCCGGGTCGCGGTGCCCTCGCCGAGCAACTCCACCGACACGTCGAAGGTGCCGCTCGGGTGCTCGATGCGTATCCGCTGAGGATCGCCGCGGAGCCTGTCGGAGCGGCGCCAGGCAAGCGCTCGATCGCTGCCGGCCTGAGCGGCGACCGTGCCGGACGCGCAGACCCCGACCGCGACGGAGACCGCGCCGAGCACGCCGATCGCGGCGTGCACCCGGTGCGGGATGAAGGTGCGGGTGGTGACGGTACCGCCGTGCCGGGGCGGTGAGACGATCGTGATCTTGGGTACCGTCGTGTCGGCCACGTCGCCCAGTCCCATGGCCGGGCCGGCCTCCAGCCGGATCGCCTCGACCGTGGCGCGCAGCCGCTCGTCCGCCTCCAGCGCCTCCGGCGCCTCGGTACCGTCCAGCCCCAGATCGGCCGCGCGGACCAGGACCACGGGCATGCCGGCGTTGACGCAGCTGACCTCCACGCCGGCGAAGCGGTCGAGCACGTCGCCGGTGGGGAACAGCGGGCTGTCGTCGCCGGGGAAGGCGATCTCGACCGGGGCGGCCGGGAAGGGGGTACCGGCCATCACGGCGTCGCCGTCGTACCGCACCCGGCCGCCCGGGGTCTGTACCCGTTCCTCGGCGTAGCTCACGGTCGGGTTCATGATGCGTATCCGGACCGTGGTGGTGTCACCGGACGCCGGCACCAGGCCGCGCTCGATCGCGAACGGTCCCACCCCGGCCAGCAGGTTCCCGCACGTCTGCGCGTCGGTGACGATCGGCCGGTCCGGTACGACCTGCAGGAACAGGTAGTCCACGTCGGCTTCGTCCACAGTGGACGGACTGACCACGGCGACCTTGCTGGTCAACGGGTGGCCGCCGCCGAGCCCGTCGACCTCCCGGGGGTCGGGCGAACCCATGATGCGCAGCAGCAGGTCGTTGCGCTCGTCGGCGTCGGCCGGCAGATCCTCGGCCAGGAAGTACGCGCCCTTCGAGCTACCGCCGCGCAGTTGCATGCAGCGCACCCCGTCGAGTTCGTAGCTCACTCGGAACCGTCCTCTCGGAGACGGTCGACGTACTCGACACCCAACTCGGCCAGGAGCGGGCGCAGGTTGTACATGTCGACGCCGAGTTCCCCGCCGGCCAGCCGCTTGCGTTTGTCGATCTCGTTGGCCAGCCGCTTGATCGCGGCGTCCACGACCACGGTACCGGCGGCGGCCGGCAGCACCATCACCCCGTCGTCGTCGGCGAGCACGATGTCGCCCGGCCGCACGGGTTGACCCGCCGCCACCACCGGTACGTTGACCGAGCCCGGACTGGCCTTGACCGTGCCCTGCGCGTGGACCGCCCGGGACCAGACCGGGAAGCGCATCTCCCGCAGGGACGCCAGGTCCCGTACCCCCGCGTCGATCACGAGACCGACCACACCGCGGGCCGCGGCCGAGGTGGCCAGCAGGTCCCCGAACATGCCGTCGGTCGACGTCGAGGTGGTCGTCACGACCAGGATGTCGCCCGGCCGGCACACCTCCATCGCGGCGTGCACCATCAGGTTGTCGCCCGGGTGGCAGGAGACCGTGATGGCCGAGCCGGCGATGGCGACACCGACCTGCCGGGCCTGGATGTCCGGGCCGAGCAGGCCGATGCGCCCGGCCGCCTCGTGCACCGTCGCCACTCCGGCGTCCTTCAACGCGGCGATGGTCTCCGGCTCGGCCCGGTCCACCGATCGCACCACGTAATGGGCTGCCATCGCGTCTCCCGCTGAGCCCCTCAGACCCCGACCGCGGTGCGCCATCCGGGATGGTAGGTCTCACGGGCCACTGTGGAGTACGGTGCCGGGCTCACCACGGCACGTACCCGGAACTGCTCGTGCGGCTGGACCGTCGTCTTGCGCGAACCGCCGCCCGGCTCGCCCCAGACCACCGTGACCTCGGCCCCGATCGGTACGTCGGGCCGCACGGTCGCCAGCGACAGCGCCCGGCGCTCGTTCGCGCTGTACCCGGCGAACATGGACACCCCGATGAGGTTGCCGTCCGCGTCGAGTATCGAGTCGAAGTTGGACGACCCGTAGTTGGCGTTGGGTAGGTCGAAGAACTGGTAGCCGGGACCGGTCGGGTCCGCCGGCGAGGCGAGCAGCTTGCCGAGGTCCTCGGGATCCCAGGCAAGCGTCACCTTGCGCCGCTGCGTCGCCGGGTCGATGGCCTGCAGCGCGTCCCGCCCGATGAAGTCGTGGTCGAACTTGACGTGCGGACCGTACCCGAGCTCGAACGGGTTGGTGTAGTAGTCCTCGATGTTGTCGGAGACGAAGCTGCCCGCCAACGCGTTCGTCGCCTCGTAGCTGTCCGGGGCCAACCACTCCCGGTACGGACGCAGCCCCTCGCTGGTGTAGATGGCGGGAAGCGGCGACGGGATCCAGCCCGACTCCAACGTGTTGGCCGAGTAGGCACGGGATCCACACATCTCCATGCCGAACTCGCGGCCCGCGTCGAGGATGGCCTCCCGTGTCCTTTCGTAGGTCTCGTACGGACCCCACAGCTCCAGACCGGGCGCGCCCGCCATGCCGTGGCGCAGGGTACGAACCCGTTCGCCGGCGATGTTCATATGCGCCATACGGAAGAAGCGCACCTGCTCGAGCGGCCCGCCGTTGAGCTTCTCGATGACGTCCCACGCCTTCGGGCCCTGGATCTGGAAGCGCCACAGGTCACGCTTGACCGCCTTGCCGTACGGCCGCATCGGCGACCGCTCGTCCCGGTGGATGTCGACGTTGTATCCCCTGCCGCCCTGGAACGTCAGGTAGTCGGCGACCGGCGCGCGCCCGACGAAGACGAACTCCTCCTCCGCGAGGTGGAACAGGATGCCGTCGCCGATGACGCCGCCCTCGGGCGACACGGGCACGAACTGCTTGGCCATGTCCACCGGGAAGTTGGCCACGCTGTTGATGCCGGTCTCGGAGAGCAGCCGAAGCGCGTCCGGGCCCGAGATGAAGAGGTTGACCATGTGGTGCGTCTGGTCGTACAGCACCGCGGCTTCGCGCCAGGAGATCACCTCGCGGCGCCAGTTCGTGAACTCGGCCGGCACGACCGGGTAGATGTAGGCACCGAGCTGCGAGTTGCGGAGCAGCTCCACAGTGTTGCCCGCCTGGTCCAACAACTCCTGCAGGTTCTTCGCGCTCATCTGTCGCCCGTTCTCGTCGACGCCGTGGAGATCCCCGTTGGCCTAAAGTTACGCACGCCGTACAGGCGTCGACACAGAGAAAAGGGCGGGAGTCGAACGGCCATTGCCGGCCACGGCGACCGAGTCATTTGACGTACCGGACGGCGATCGGCGGGATCGTCCGGGTCATTTGTCGCGGTGAACTCCCTCTCCGTGCCGGACGAAACGCGATCTCCGTTCGGCTCTACTGATTCTGGGGATGTCGGGTCGGTGGACGGTCCGTTCGGGAGGGTGCCGTGTGAATAACGCGCTATTGCGTGCGGGCCGGAGGAGCGCCGCCTCCGACTCCTGGCGCCGGCACACCAGGCTCGCCGAACTCATGAACAACATGAGCTACGAGGTCATACCGCTCAAGAGCACCGAAGAGGCGGTACTCGCGCATGTGCCCACGACGATCCCGCTGACCGTCACGGTGACCGAGGCTAGGGGCATGGAGGCGACCCTGAGCCTGACCGAGCGCCTGGTGGCGCAGGGATACCGCGTCGCGCCACACCTGGCGGCGCGCCTGTTCGTCGACCAGAGCCAGGTGGCCGACGTGGTCGCCCGCCTCCGCACGGCCGGGGTACGGTCGGTGTTCGTCATCGGCGGTGACGCGCGCGAGCCGGCGGGAACGATGCCCGACGCGTACTCGTTGCTGCGGGCGATGCGGGCGGTCGGCCACCCGTTCGAGGAGGTCGGCATCGCCGGTTACCCGGAGGGCCACGCGCTCATCCCGCCGGACGCGCTCGATCTCGCCCTGCGGCAGAAGGCACCCTTGGCGAACCGTATCGTCACCCAGATCTGCTTCGACCCCACGACGACGAGCCTGTGGGCCGCGCGGGTCGCCGCCCTGGGCGTCCACCTCCCGGTTCGGGTCGGCCTGCCGGGGCCGGTGAGCCGGCAGAAGCTGATGCGGATCTCGGCCGCGATCGGCCTGGGCCGGTCGGCGCGGTTCCTCCAGAAACAGCAGGGCCTGCTGTGGCGCTTCCTCGTCCCGGGCGGGTACCACCCGACGAGGCTGGCCAAGCGGCTCGGCAGCGCGGTGGCCAGGACCACCAACAACATCCAGGGGATCCACATCTTCACGTTCAACGAACTGGCGGGGACCGAGGCCTGGCGGCGCGAGTTGGTGTCATCGCTGTCCGGCCCGGCGAGTCTGTCCGGCCCGCCGACCGGCGGTGGCGCATGACGGTGCCGAACGGCGACGCCGACGTCGGGCGCCTCACCGTGCAGGGTGCGGACCGCCCCGGGATCGTCGCGAGGGTGTCGAGCGTACTGAGCGAGCACGGCGCCAACATCGTCTCGCTCGCCCAGTCCTCCAGCGACCCGTCCGGTGGCCGGTTCTTCCAGCGCACCGTCTTCCACCTGCCGCAGCTCGCGGTGAAGCTCGACGCGTTGCGCGCGGCGCTGGAGGAGAGGCTGGCGGTGGAGCTGGGGCTCGAGTTCCGGCTCGTCGAGGCGAGGCGCCGCAAGCGCGTGGCCATCTTCGTGTCCAAGGCGGACCACTGCCTGCTCGACCTGCTCTGGCGCCAGCGCCGCGGCGACCTCGAGATGACGGTACCGATGGTGGTGTCCAACCACCCCGACCTGCAGGACGACGTACGGCAGTTCGGCATCCCGTTCTTCCACGTTCCCGTGGAGCGGGGCAACAAGCAGGCGGCCGAACGGGAGCACCTGAAGCTGCTCAAGGGGAACGTGGATCTGCTCGTCCTGGCCCGGTACATGCAGATCCTCTCCGGCGACTTCCTGGAGGAGCTGGCGGTACCCGTCATCAACATCCACCACTCGTTCCTCCCGGCCTTCGTCGGCCCCAGCCCGTACCAGCAGGCCAAGGAGCGGGGCGTGAAGCTCATCGGGGCGACGGCGCACTACGTGACCGAGGACCTCGACGAGGGCCCGATCATCGAACAGGACGTGATCCGGGTGGCGCACCACGAGTCCGTACGGGACCTGCAGCGCAAGGGCGCGGATGTGGAGCGCCTCGTGCTGTCCCGCGCGGTGACGTGGCACTGCGACGACCGGGTGATCCGGGACGGCAACGCGACGGTTGTCTTTTAGGACCTGGGGTCGGGCGCCGGGCGGCGATCCCGCCCGGCGCCGGGCGCGTCAGACCTCCGGGTTGCCGTTGGCCGACGTGGCTGAGATGGCCGCGCCGACATCCCAGTGCTCGACGACCTTGCCGTTCGCGTCGAGGCGGAAGATGTCGGCGAGCTTGGTACCGAGCGCGGTGTACACGGGTACCGCGCCGGTGGCCAGCGAGTGCGTGACCACGAGGTCGCACTCGGCGATGACCCGCTTGATGTCGATGTGGGCGTCCGGGAAGGCCGCGGTGAAGCCCTCCACGAAGCTGATGAAGGCGTCGAACCCGTTGGCCGCCAAGGGATTGTGCTGGATGTACTCGGCGCCGCCGTAGAGTGCGACGGCGCGGCGCGGATCCTTGTCGTTGAACGCCACGGTGTAGAACGCCACCGCGTTGTGCTTGTTGCGGTCCAGGTCGTGCTTGTTGCGTGCGCACGCCTTCGAGCTGTTGTCGCCGTCGAAGGTATCCACCGCCTGCGCCTGCGCGTCGCCGCGCGGGACGACCGCGAACCCGACGCTCAGACCGAGCGCCAGCACCGCGACGAGCGTGGCCGTGCGCAACAGCGTGCCAGTCTTCATACCTGCCTCCCGAGCACGGTGATGGGGCACGCGCGCGACACCGGCGGAGGGACCGTCCAAGCCGGGACGGCGATCCGCCGCTCGGCGGAACGGCGAACCCGAGGAGTGGCCGATCGACACCAATGTTGACATAAATGTCTGAGATCCTGAGAACGTCTAGAGGACAATCTTGGCGGCAAAAGAGCTGGTCTTTCGCGTTGGATGAGAGGACCATGTGACTGTGCAGAGCGTCCTGCAGCAGGAGCGACTGCCCAGAGCGGCCAACCTGCTCGACATTCTGCGGATGGCGATCTATCAGGGCGAGCTCACGCCCGGCCAGCGCCTCATCGAGGCGGAGATCGCCGTTCGCTACGACGCTTCGCGCGGTGCCGTGCGCGAGGCGCTCGCACTGCTGGGCAACGAGGGTCTCGTCGTGCGCGAGCGCAACCGCGGCGCACGGGTACGGCCGATCGCCCTCGAGGAGGCCGTCGAGATCGCCGAGGCTCGGGCGGCCCTGGAAGGGCTGTGCGCCGCGAAGGCGGCCGCCATCATCACCGCGCGACAGCGGCGCGACCTGCGGGCGTTGGCGCCGCCCATGACAGAGGCGGTACGGGGCAACGACATCATCGGCTACAACCGGACGAGCCAGCGGGTGCACGGCAGCATTCGCGAGATCGCCGGGCAGGCGACGGTGAGCACCCTGCTCGACCGGCTGAGCAACCAGGGCATGCGGTACCAGTTCCAGGTCTCGCTACTGCCGGGGCGCCTCGCGCAGAGTCTCCAGGAGCATCTCGCCGTCATCGAGGCGGTCTGCTCGCGCGACCCCGGGCTGGCCGAGAAGACCATGCGCGAGCACCTCTTCAGCCTCGTCGACGCGCTACGCGGCCTCGCCGAGCTGGGCCCCTCGCCGATGATGCCGCCGATGGCCTGGGGATAGCGCCGCGATGCCACCCCAGTCGATCCCCACCGTGCTGAGCCAGCCCGAGCCGGGCGGCGCGGCCGGGGCGACCGGGGGACCGCGTGACGACCGCGCGTCGTCGTCCTGGGAGGACGAGCTCTTCCGCAAGCTGGCGGTCTCCGCGCCGGCGGGCCTGGTCGTCGTGGACCCGGAGGGGAGGGTACGCCTGCGCAACGACGAGGCGGCCCGGATCCTCGCCGACGTCGACCGGCTTCCCGCCGCGCTGCTGGCGGTGCTCCAACGGGACGCGAACGGCGCGGCGGCCAGCGAACCGGTCGTCCTGGAGCAGGGACTGCGCCGCCTGGAGGTGGAGTGCCGGCCCGTCTCGACACCGTCGCTCGCGCCCTTGCGTGCGGCCTGGCTGACCGACGTCACCCGGTCGAGGGTCGTGCATCGCCGGCTCACCGCCATCGCGCAGGCCTCGTCCAGCGTGGCCGCGGTCGGCAACCTCGCCGCCACCGTGGACGCCGTGGCCGCCGAGGTGGTGCGGGCCGACCAGATCGCGGCGGTACAGGTCATCACGCTGGACGACACCGGTACGCGGGTGCGCCTGCTCGGTACGGCCGGCTTCGACGACACCAGCGACTTCATCGCCAAGCTGCTGCACTGCCAGCGACTCGGCGCCGAGTTGCAGACGCTGGCGACGGCGGCGACCGCGGACGTCATCGTGGTGGCGCATCGCAAGCGGCAGGTATTGGCGGACCCGCGGTGGGAGCCGCTGCACGACATCATGGGCCAGCCGGACTGGGACAGCTACGTCGGCGTACCGATGATCGTCGACGGCCGTACGGTCGGCGTGCTCAACGCCTTCTGCACGCCGCAGGCGCAGCCGCCGACGGCCGAGGACATCGACTTCCTCGTGGCGATGGCCGAGCAGGCCGCCCTCGCCGTGGACCGCGCCGAACTCGTCAGCGCGGCCGAGATGGAGGCGCGGCGCGCGGAACGCCACCGGGTCGCGGCGGAACTGCACGACTCGGTCGTACAGCAGGTGTTCTCCATCAAGATGCGGGCCGAGGCGCTGCGCCTGGGCATCAAGCGGGACGGCGAGGTGTCGCCCGACATCCTCAGCGGGCACGCCGAGGCGCTGGCCACCTCCGCCCGGCTCGCCCTGGACGACCTGCGGGCGCTCATCCTCGAGATGCGCCCGGGCGGCCTCGCGGAGCAGGGGCTCATCGGATCGGTGGCGGCCTTCGTCGAATCGCTGGCCGCCCGTACCGGCATCGCGATGACGTTCCACAGCGAACTGGAGTTCGTCGCCCTTCCCTCCGGGATGGAGGACGACGTATTTCGCATCGTCCAGGAGGCGCTGAACAACGTCGTCAAACACGCCGAGGCGACCGCGGTCACGGTGGACATCGCCGTGCACGACAGCGGCAGCGGCGTGCTCGTCGTCGACATCGAGGACGACGGCATCGGCTTGAAACGGCCGCCGCAGACGGCCGGTTCGCTCGGCATGCTGTCCATGCGCGAACGGGCCCAACGATGGGGCGGCAGCGTCTTCCTGCGAAGCACGTCGGGCAGGGGCTGCCACCTCCGCGTGACGATCTCGCTGCCGGAGGATGCGCTGCCATGACCGACACACCGGTTGGCGTGTTCATCGTCGACGACCACGCGGTCGTCCGCAGTGGCATCGCCGCGTACCTGGAACTCATCGACGACGTCACCCTCGTGGGCGAGGCCGCCGACGGCGAGCAGGCGCTGGCGCGGCTGGCGGAACTGGCCGCGCGCGACGCCCTTCCCGGCGTCGTGCTCATGGACCTCGTTATGCCGAACATGAACGGCATCGAGGCAACCGCGCGCATCGTCGAGCGCTTTCCGGCCTGCAGCGTGGTGGTCCTCACCAGCTTCGGCGAGGTGGAGCGGATCAACGCGGCGCTGCGCAACGGCGCGGTGGGGTACCTGCTCAAGGACGCGGAGGCCGCCGACGTCGCCGCCGCCATCCGCGCGGCGGTCCGCGGCGAGGTGCACCTCGACTCGGAGATCGCCCGGCGGCTCACCCAGGACCTGCGCTGCGGTCCGGCCGGACCGGCCCTGCTGACCACGCGGGAGCGCCAGATCCTCGCGCTGCTCGGCGAGGGCCGCTCCAACCGCGAGATCGCCAACATTCTCGTCATCAGCGAGCGGACCGCCCGTACCCATGTCAGCAGCGTCCTGAGCAAGCTCAATCTGGCCTCCCGTACCCAGGCCGCACTGATGGCGATCCGGGAGGGCCTGGTGCCGGGGCCGCAGTAGGTGCCCGGCGCGCCAAGCCGATGGAAGGACTGTGCCGTGACCGACCCACCCGCCCGACGCATCGACCTCGACCGGCTCGTCGCCATCGACGTCCACACCCACGTCCACCGCTCGGTTTCCGCGCCCGCCGAGTCCGTTAGTGCCGAGGTCGCCGAACTGGCCACCTACTTCCGTACCGAGGCGGTCAGCTACACCGTGGACGATCTGGCCGCGGCGTACCGGGAGCGCAACATGGTCGCGGTGACGTTCATCGTCGACGTGAAGGATCGACCGCACGATCCGGCGACGCCGACGAACGAGGAGGTCGCCACCCGCGCCGCGGCCAACGCCGACGTCATCATCCCGTTCGCGAGCATCGATCCGGCCCGGGGCGCCGAGGGGGTCCGCGAGGCGCGCCGCCTGATCGAGGAGTTCGGGGTGCGCGGCTTCAAGTTCCACCCGAGCATCCAGGCGTTCCAGCCGAACGACCGCCTCGCGTACCCGCTCTACGAGGTGATCCAGGAGGCCGGCCTGCCCGCGTTGTTCCACACCGGACAGGCGGGATCGGGCTCCGGACAGCGCGGCGGCGGCGGGGTGCGGCTGGCGTACGGGAACCCGATGCTCCTGGACGACGTCGCCGTCGACTTTCCCGACATGCCGATCGTGCTCGCCCATCCGTCGTTCCCGTGGCAGGAGGAGGCGCTCGCGGTCGCGGTGCACAAGCCGCAGGTCTACATCGACCTGTCCGGCTGGTCGCCGAAGTACTTCCCGCCGATCCTGGTGCAGTACACGAACACGCTGCTGAAGGAGAAGATGCTGTTCGGTACGGACTTTCCGGTGCTGACACCGGAACGCTGGATGGCCGACCTGGCGAAGACCTCGGTACGGGAGGAGGTCAAGCCGGGACTGTTCAAGTACAACGCGGCGCGCCTGCTCGGCCTGGACTGAGCGCCGTACGGTCAGCCGCCCAGCGTGGCGCCTTGGCCGAGCGACCGTACCGAGCGGGCGTAGACCGAGAGCCAGCCACAGCCGGTGGGCGCTCCGAGCGCCGGGAGGTCCGCTCGGCGCCGCGCCAGCACGTCCTGCGGAACGTCGAGGTCGATCGTGCGGGCATCCACGTCCACGCTGATGACGTCGCCGTCGCGCACCAGCCCCAGCGGTCCGCCGAGCGCGCCCTCCGGGTTCACCTCGGCGACGGTGAGTCCCCGGTTCACCAGGCCCGACATCTGCCCGTCGGTGATCACGGCGACCCGCTCACCGAGCCCGGCACCGGCGATGGCGAAGACCACCGCCGACGTCAGCCCCATGCCCGGGGCACCGCGCAGGCCCAGGCCGGTGAGTACGACGACCTGGCCCGGCTCCACCGCACCGGCCCGGATCCCGTCCAGCGCCTCCTGTCGCGAGCCGAACACCTTGGCGGGACCGGTGAACCGGCGCACTCCGTCGTCGGCAACGGTGCGCTTGACCACCGCGCCGTCGGGCGCGAGCGAGCCGCGCAGGATGACGATGCCCGGATGCCGGGCCAACGGGTTGTCGAGCGGCCTGATGACCTCCGCGTCCGCCACCTCGACGCCGTCGACCTCGTCGCCCAGGGTCGAGCCGGCGACCGTACGCTGGTCGAGGTCGAGCAGCGACCTCAACTGGTGCATCAGCGCGCGCGCCCCGCCCGCCGCCTCGAACTCGTCGATCCGGCGTGGACCGTTCGGCCGTACCGCCGCCAGCAGTGGCACCTCGGGCGCGAGCCGTTCGAACGCGGCGTACACGTCGACGTCGCAGTCCGCCTCGACGGCGACCGCCTGCAGGTGCTTGAGGGTGTTCACCGAGCCGGCGACCGCGAGGATCGCGGTGACCGCGTTGATGAAGGCGTTCGCTTTCATGATGTCGCGGGGACGTTGCTCCGCGCGGACCAGCTCGACGATCCGGCGGCCCGCCTCGGCCACCGTCCGCCACATCCGGGGACTGTTCGCCAGTACCGGTGTGCTGCCGGGCAGCGCCATGCCCAGCGCCTCGGCGGCGATGTGCATCGAGTTCGCGGTACCCATGCCGGCGCACACGCCGGGCCCGGTGACCGCGCACGCGCTCATCTCGGCCAGCTCCTCGACGGTCATCCGGCCGGTGAGGACCTCGCCGGCGTACCGGAAGACGTCCTCGAAGTCGACGTCCTCGCCGCGGTACCGGCCCGACGGCTGGTAGCCACAGGCGACCACGATGGTCGGGATGTTCAGCCGGCCGGCCGCCATGAGGTGTGCCGGGGTGGTCTTGTCACACGACGACAGGCACACCATGCCGTCGAGCATCGCCCCCTCGACGGCGACCTCGACGTCATTGACGACGAGATCGCGGCTGGGCAGGATGTACCGCCCGGCCGCGCCGGCGCTGGTTATCGCGTCGCTCGGCGCCGCGGTGCGCACCTCGAACGCGACACCGCCCGCGCCCCGGATGGCCTCCCGCAACGGGCCGACGATGTCGTCGAGGTGGCTGAAGCAGCTCGCCAGGCTGGACGAGCTGTTCACGATGGCGATCTTCGGCTTCTCCAGGTCCGCGTCGGTCAGGCCCAGCGCGGTCCACTGGGCCCGGCGCATCGCCCACGGCGTGGTACCCGGCTCGAAGTTGCTGCGTAGCTCAGGCATTGTCATCCCCGGCCGAGGTAGGCGCCGCCCAGTTCGAGCCGGCGCTGCAGTTCGGCGACGTCGATGCCGCCGCACGGAACGCCGGCGGCGAGGGCGAGATCCGCTCCGGTGCCGGCCGCCTCACCCATGGCGAAGCACGGGCCGGTGACCCGGGCCGACGACTGGCCGCCGTGCGTCATGGAGGCGCAACGTCCAATCACGTAAAGGTTTTCCACGCGCTCCGGCACGATCATCCGGTACGGCAACTGGTTGAAGCCTCGCGGATCGTCCCCGCGCTGCCAGCGGAACTCGACCGTGCCGCGTACGTGCGACTCGACCGGCCAACCGTTGACACCGATCGTGTCGTCGAAGTCGACGCAGTCCAGCACGTCGTCCTCGGTGAGCTGGTAGCGCCCGACGATCCGCCTGGTCTCGCGGATGCCGATCTGGGGCGCGAGGTCGACGAGGTAGGACTCGTGGAAGCCGGGCGTGTGCTCGCGGATGAAGGTGAAGGCGTCGAGCACCTGCTGCCGGCCCGTCAACTCGCCCTGGGTGAGCTGGTCGACGTCGGTACCGTCGATCGCGCTGCCGTCGGGGTTGCTCAGCTGGGTGAGGTTGGCCCGCCACTCCAACGGATTGCGCTGCGGGCGGACGATGGGTCGCTTGCGCGGGAAGCGGTGCGTACCGGCCCGCTCCGCCTCCGCCATCAGCCGCTCGACCGTGCGCCACGGAGCGTCGCCCGCGGCCTTGGCGTCGACGCCGTTGATGCGGAACAT
>Ga0207661_10001025_pt1 | contig 18534 bp, 18 predicted proteins | sample KBSC713LmetaG_FD_184337 | JGI IMG/M metagenome (GOLD analysis project Ga0207661, IMG submission 184337) | Corn rhizosphere microbial communities from Kellogg Biological Station, Michigan, USA - KBS C7.1-3L metaG (SPAdes) (version 2) | ecosystem: Host-associated > Plants > Roots > Rhizosphere ...
CCACCCGTCCGAGGGTCGCCGGGGCCGCGCCGACCGGCACCGACAGGCTCTCCAGCAGCGGCACGTTGGCCGTGCGATGCGAGACGCCGACAACAAGCAGGTTCATGTTCCGACCGCCTTCCCGCCGAGCACCGGGGGAAGCGCGGTCAGCGCCGATTTGCGGTGCTCGTGGAACGACAAGATCTGCAGTTCGATCGCAAGGTCGACCTTACGCACGTCGACCCCATCCGGAACATTCAAGACGCATGGTGCGAAATTGAGAATGCTCGTCACCCCGGCGGCGACGAGACGGTCGGCGACGTTCTGGGCGGCGTGGGCCGGGGTGGCGATCACCGCGATCGAGATCATTTCCTGCGCGACGACCTTGGCCAGGTCTTCGATGTGCTGCACGACCAGGCCGTTGATGCGCTCGCCGACCCGCCCGAGATCGGCGTCGAAGAGCGCGGCGATGCGGAAACCCCGGTTGCCGAAGCCCGCGTAGCCGGCCAGGGCGTGACCGAGATTACCCACGCCGACCAGCGCGACGCCGCGCCGCTGGGTGAGCCCGAGCACATGCTCGATCTGCTCGATCAGCAGGCTCACGTCGTAGCCGACCCCCCGCGTCCCGGTCCGGCCGAGGTGGGAGAGGTCCTTGCGGAGCTTCGCCGAATTCACCCCCGCCGCCGTGGCCAACCCCTCCGAGGAGACGGTGTCGTGTCCCGCTTCGGCGAGGTGGTGCAAGGCTCGTAGGTATTCCGGAAGCCGGGCTACGGTCGCCTCTGGCAGGTCCGGAAAGTCCGGGCCGTCGCTCTGCCCGGTGCGCTGCTGGCTCATGTGTCTCCGTGACGCCGACGGTGCTCGAGGCCGCTTGTAACGGCTCCGATCGCCTGTGCTAACGGGGTTCGTCGTTGCAACAGAGTAGGCGCTTGTGAAGCCGTGCACAAATCGCGATCTTGAAGGCCTCGACCCCGCGATCAAGAGGTCAGCGCCCACCCGTGCCCGGCGCGAGCTCGAGAGATGCCCCCGCGGCACATGGTGCCTCCATTCTCGACCGCGCTTGGCAGCGGGTGGGCGCTTCGCCAAGTATGGCGCAAAACGGAAAAATGCGCACGCAAACGACAACACGCCACGCCGGAGCAGGGGCCACATGTAGCTAGCCTACACGTGGCCCCATCGATCGGCTTACAACGGAAGCGCGGCCACGACGGTCGTACCGGCGCCGTCCGCACTCTCCACGTCGAGAACGCCGCCGGCCGCCTGGACCCGGTCGGCCAGGCCGGTCAGGCCGTGTCCCTTGGCCAGGTGGGCGCCTCCGACCCCGTTGTCCGCGACGGTTACGAGGAGCGAGCTCTCGATCCGGCTCAGTGTGACGCGGCACTCGGTGGCTTGGCTGTGCTTGGCCACGTTGGTCAGCGATTCGGCGACCACGAAGTAGGCGGTGGTCTCGACGTTATCCGACAGCCGGCCGAACTCGGGAGCGTCGAGATCAACCGGCACCGTGCTGCGCCCGGCCAGGGCGGCCAGCGCCGCGCGGAGTCCCCGGTCGACCAGGATCGGCGGGGCGATCCCGCGGGACAGCGCCCGCAGCTCGTCCAGCGTCTCGCGGGTCTGGGCCAGCGCCTCGGCCATGGTCGCCCGGGCCGCCTCGGGGTCGTTGTCGAACTGTTGCTGGGCGCGGCCGAGATCCATCGCGAGCCGGACCAGCCGCTGCTGCGGACCGTCGTGGATGTCGCGCTCCAGGCGACGCAGGGCGGTCGCCTCGGCCGACACGGCCGCTTCGCGCTGCGCCTGGGCCTGGTCGCGGCCGGCCTCGGCCTCGGCGACCCGCTCGCGCATCTCGTTGACGCCACTGAGCAGACCCCGGGCGAACTGGGCTTCGAGGAGCGCTGCCGCTCGTACGACGGGAATGAGCGTGAGGGCGAAGAAGACTCCGGCGGCCATGTTGAAGCCGATCCGCATGCCGGTCCCGCTGCCCAGCCCGATGAGCTGGGGAAGGTCCTGGTTGTCCGGGCTGCGGGGGATGGCCCAGTCCCACAGGGGCGCGGTCAGCCCGCCGACCGCGCCCGCCCACCAGGTCACCACGAAGGAGAAGGCGATCGTGCTCGGGATGAAGCGGAACATGCCGTGCACAAGGTCCAGCCAGGCCTGGCCGTCGCTCATCGGGCGGAACATCTGCCGGAAGAACCCGTCGTCCGGTTTGCTGCGTTTGTAGCCCGGGTGGGGCAGCCGCCGGCGCAGCACGGGTCCGGTCCGGGCCCGCTCGACCGTGGCGAAGCCGCGGGACAGGAACAGCGTGCCGGCCACGATGGGGATCCCGAGCACCGTGATGAACATGCCCACACCCAGCCAGAAGCCGGTCATGCAGAGGACGACGGTGACGATCCCGACCGGGAAGCCGAGAAGGACGTATTGCGTGTCGATGCCGAGCTGGCGAAACGTCCGGGCGGCCCATCCCCGCGTCTCAACCGGGGCGGCGGCCTGCATGGGTGCGGTAGTCATGTCATTGACGCTAGGCAACGTCGACGCCTCCCCCCATCCCGCCGACTGGCCTCCTCATGGTGGGGCTAACCCTAGCTTTCATCGTCCGGGACGCGGGTCCGTCGGGCGCACGACGTTCTCGCGCCTCCGCTGCCACATCCACGTCCAGTCACGCTCAGAGCCCAGCCGTCGGGGACAGGGCCAACCCGGCCGGTTGCCGAAAACGCCGCCATCACGACGCCATCACGACGAAAGCAGCAACCAGCGGCCGAGCCGGACGGACAGCAGGAAAGCGCTTAGACACGCCGGGCGAGCGGTCGCCCCGAGCGCTAACGGGTCAGCTCTGCAGGTAGGCGAGCACGGCCAGCACCCGGCGGTGCTGCTCCTCGTCCGGGGGCAGGTCGAGCTTGGTGAAGATGTTCTTGACATGCTTCTCGACCGCGCCCTCGGTGACCACGATCTTCCGCGCGATCGCCGTATTCGACCGGCCCTCCGCCATCAGCGCCAGCACCTCCCGCTCGCGCGGGGTCAGTGCCCGCAGCGGGTCGTCGCGCCGGCGGCGCACCAGCAGCTGGCCGACCACCTCCGGGTCGAGCACGGTCGCGCCGCCGGCCACTCGCTTCAGCGCGTCCAGGAACTCGGCCACCTCGGAAACGCGATCCTTGAGCAGGTAACCTATCGCTCCCTTGCGATCGGCCAGCAGATCCTCGGCGTACGACACCTCGACGTACTGCGACAGCACCAGGACCGGTGAGCCGGGCACCCGGGACCGGGCGGCCACCGCGGCCCGTAGGCCCTCGTCCGTGTGCGTCGGCGGCATCCGCACGTCCACAATAGACACGTCCGGCTCGTGCTCGACGATCGCCGACACCAAGGACGGGCCGTCGCCGACCGCGGCCACGACCGTGTGACCGTTCTCCTCGACGAGCCGCACCAAACCCTCGCGCAGCAGGACGGCGTCGTCGGCGATCACCACGCGCATCAGACGTTCACCTCCGATGCGATCCGGACGGCTTCGACGAGCGACGTGGCGACCGGAAGGCCGGTGGCTCGCAAGTGGGACTCGTGCGTGAACCCGCCCGCATAAAGGACACAGGCCGCCCCGACAGCCGCCGCCGCATCGCCGTCGTCGACCGAGTCGCCGATCAGCACGACGTCGCGGGCCGGAATGTCCAATGCGGACAGATGGGCGGCGAGGAAGGCGGCCTTGCGCTGGCCGCCGACCGTGCCCGGCAGTCCGTCCACTCGAGACAGTCGCGGCCGCAGCCCGTGCCGGTCGACCTCCACCATCAGCTCGTCGTGGAAGAACATGGACAGCAGCGACTGGGACCCGCCCCAGTTGGCCATCGCCTCGAGGGCGTCGGCGGTGAGGGCGCAGGTGGCCAGGCCCAGCCGGTAGGCGTCGTGGAAGGCCTCGTCGAGCCGCTGGAATTCCGAAGCGTCGACCGGCCGGCCGAGCACGAAGCTGTAGTAGTCGACGACCGGGCGCCGGAAGTCGCGCCGATGGTCCTCGGCCGTGATCTGCGGGCCGCCGACCATGGCCAGGCAGGTGTTGGTCGCGATGACGCACAGCGTGAGGTCGTCCAGGAGCGTGCCGTTCCAGTCCCACACCAGATGTCGCGTCACGATTCCTCCTGGTCGCGTCGCAGCGCGCCTTTACCGGCCGTCTTCCCTCCGCGCCGCGCAGCAACTTCGTTGGCGCGTCGCGTTAGTCCAGACGCCCGACGGCGCGCAGCGACGCTCATGATGAAACTCCAAGATCGCGCAGCAGCCGTTCCTCGTCCACCCGCCAGTACCCGTGCTCCTTGCCGTCCAGGAGCACGACCGGGATGCGCAAACCGTATTCGTCCTCGAGCTCGGGGTCGCCGCTGATATCGACCTCGGTCCAGGCCACCCCCGACTTGGCCGCCACGCGATCCAAGACTTCCGAAGCCTGGTCGCACAGGTGGCACCCCGGCCGGGTGAGCAGCGTGAGCCTCATCGCAGCGCAGCCTTGCGGACCTTACCGGTCGCCGAGTGCGGCAGCGACGCCACGAACTCGACCTCCGTCGGACACTTGAAGCGGGCGAGCTTGCGCTCGGCGTAGGCGATCAGGTCGGCGGCGGTGAGCGACGAACCCTCGGTCCGGACCACGAACGCCTTGACGGTCTGGCCGATCTGCTCGTTGGGCATGCCCAAGACGGCCGCCTCGACCACGTCCGGATGACCGGCCAGCACCTGCTCGACCTCCTGCGGGTACACGTTGAAGCCACTCACCAGGATCAACTCGCCGAGCCGGTCGACCAGGAACAGGTCGCCGTCCTCATCGGCGTACGCGACGTCGCCGGTCGCCCACCAGCCGTCCTCGGCCGGGCCGTCGGCGCCGTCCGGCCAGTACCCGCTGAACAGGTTGGCCCCGCGCACGACGATCTCGCCGGGCTCGGTGCCGGGCGAGCCGCCCACCTCGTCGTCCTGGTCCTCGTCGGGCCCGACCAGCTCGCCGGAGGCGTCGATCAGCTTGAGCTCGACGCCGGGGACGGCCCGCCCGATCGAGCCGGGTTTCACCGAAGCACTCGAAAGCGTGCTCGTCACCACCGGCGCCGTCTCGGTCAGGCCGTAGCCCTGGTGCACGGTCGCTCCGGTGGCCTGGGTGAAGCGGGCCGCCACCGACGGGTCGAGCGGGGCGGCGCCGCACACGGCCAGCCGGACCGTGCTCCAGGCGTGGGCCAGTTGCTCGGTGCGGGCCGTCCAGGCGACGAACATCGACGGCACGCCGACCACCGTGGTCACCCGGTTGGCCAGAATCGTCTCGAGGGAGCCGGCCGGGTCGAAGTGATCCAGGAGGACGCCGCAGGCCCCGTGATAGGCGACCGCGCCGAGGCCGGAATTCAGCCCGTACGCGTGAAACAACGGCAGCGCCAGGAGGACCACGTCGTCCGGGGTAACCGGGCTCGGGTCGAGCTCGGCGAGCTGCGCGTGGTTGGCCAGCAGCGCCCGATGCGACAGCATGGCCCCCTTGGGCGCGCCGCTCGTGCCCGACGTGTAGAGCAGGACGGCCAGGTCTTCACCGCCGGCGGTGCATTCCTGCGCTTCGACCGGGTCCAGCTTTTTCACCGTGTACTCGCGAGCCGCGGTCGATCCGGCGGCTTCCCGCACGGCGTCGGATGCGATGAATACACCGGCGCGCGCGTCGCCAAGGATCTGGCGCAGCTCGCGGCCGGTGTAGCCGGGGTTGATCGGCACCGCGACCAGTCCGGCGCGCAGCGTTGCGAGGTACGCGATGGCGAACTGCGGGCCGTTGGGCAGCGCGATGGCGACCGGCGCTCCTCCGGCGATCCGGGCCAAGTCGGCGGCCACGGCATCGACCTGCCCGTCCAATTCCGACCAGGTCAGGACCTCTTCGGGCGAGCGCAGTGCGGGGCGGTCACCACGGTCAGCCGCGTTGCGCCGCACGAGGTCGGCGAAGTTGTGGACGTCCGGCACGGTCGCTGAGTCTCCCAGATCGTGTCCACATTCCGGTAGCCACGGGCCCGGGCGGGCAGGCTATCTGCCAGCAAGCTTTCCGCCATCGGGATGGGTGCCAAGCGACATCGACAAGGGCGCATGCCCAAACGGAGAGGAAGCCGACACGTCCGGACCACTCCGTCCGTTGTTCTTAAGTGCTCAACTAATCGCGCCACGGGGACGGGGGAGCGCGACACGCCCATCGAGTAATGATCCACTCATTAGAGTGAGATGGGGATGTACGGGATGAGTGATCACATCGTACGGTGCAAGCATGACAGTGTGCTTTCGGCGTGTCGCTCGGCGTGTCGGCCGGAAATTGACGGACACGCAGTCCGCTGCACATTCACCGAGATGTGGAAACAATGTGCCGGCGCGTAGAGGACTGCCCACACACGGGTGATGCCGGTCCTATAGTCACCGAAGTCGGCTCACCCGTTTTGATGTGACTCGACACCCCTCACCCCGAGGAGGCCGAAGTGCCCGTCTTGGCGCCGAAACAGGCATCATGCCTGAATCGTGCCCTGCCGTTGCTCCATCGCTCCGAGAGTAGGGCAGTGTGAGCTCGTACCAGCATGTGTTCAGCGCGGAGGACGCGCTCACGCACGGACTCAACACGCTGCGCCACATGCTCAGCACGGCGATCCGGGGCGAAGGCGGCGTGCCGCGCACTCGGGGGCGTCCGCACAGCAACGAGTCCCCATCCCGGCACGTCGGGGCCGGCAACGCCGGGCCGGGCAGTGGCCGCACCAGCGGCAAGCCGGGCGGGGTAATCGAGGAAGACACGGTCCCGATCAGTAAGTCCGGCTCGCCCACGCCGACGCAGTCGCAGAGCCCGGACGGCGCGATCGAGACGCCACCACCGTCGTCGACGCCGCCCCCGGCGGCCCGCCCGGACCGCTCCGACCCCGCCTCTGAGGTGTGGGCGCTCATCGAGCGGGCCCAGGCCGGCGATGGCGCGGCGTTCGGGCTGCTGTACGACCGGTACTTCGACACCGTGTTCCGTTTCGTGTACTTCCGGGTGGGCAACCGCCAGCTCGCCGAGGACCTGACGGCCGACACGTTCCTGCGCGCGCTCAAGCGCATCGGCAGCTTCACCTGGCAGGGCCGTGACCTGGGCGCCTGGCTGGTCACCATCGCGCGCAACCTGGTCGCCGACCACTTCAAGTCCGGTCGCTACCGCTTGGAGGTCACCACCGGTGACGTTCTTGATGCCGACCGCCCCGACCGCGGGCCCGAAGGCAGCCCGGAGTCGGCCGTCATCGACCACATCACCAACGTCGACCTGCTCAAGGCCGTGAAACAGCTCAACCCGGAGCAGCAGGAATGCATCGTGCTGCGGTTCTTGCACGGATTCTCGGTGGCCGAGACCGCGCAGACCATGAGCAAGAACGAGGGAGCGATCAAAGCGTTGCAGTACCGTGCGGTACGTGCGCTGGCGCGGCTTCTCCCCGATGGGTTCCAGCCGTAACCATGCCCGGAGTTGCCCCGTTGGACCGGGTACGACCGTCGGCTTGGCGCACGCCGGTCGCGGTGGCCTCCCATCCCGCTGCCCGGACGCGCCTTGACGTGATCAGCGAAGGGGGGTGCCTCAGGTGATCTCCTCCGTGTTCCATCGTCGACACAGTGAGCGACTGGCTCAGCTTCTCGACGAGGCCAGCGGAGGGCGACGGCACCATGCCAAGTCGGGAGTGGATGACGACCTCTCCAAGCTTGTCGCGGTGAGCCGCCGCTTGGCCGACCTGCCGATCAAGGTCGAAGCTCACCCGGAATTCCGGGACGGCCTGAGGGCAATGCTGTTGGCGACCATCGAGCGCGAGGGCATCGGAGCCACCGCGGTCGCAGCGGAGTCGGAGACGGAAACGGCGAAACGCCGCATCCCGGTTGTCGGGGGCGCGTTGCGCCGGCCCGGTCGGGCCCGCCCGCCGATGGCCCGCCGGACCAAGGCTCGCGGTGCGATCGTGATCGGCCTTGCCGCTGGCACGCTGGCGCTATCCGGCATGTCGGCCGCGAGCGGCGACGCCATCCCCGGTGACCCGTTGTATTCGGTCAAGCGGTCCACCGAGCGGGCCCAGCTCGCACTCGCCGGCTCGGACATCAGCCGCGGCCAGCTGTACCTCGAGTTCGCCCGCACCCGCCTCGACGAGGCGCGCGCGGTCCAGTCCGACCCGAGCGGGTTCGCCCGGGTGCTCGACGACATGGACTCCGAGACGCAGCAGGGCGTCAAGTTGCTCACTACGACCGCCATCGAGCACAAGGATGCGAAGGCGCTCGACGCGATCGACGCCTTCGTCAAGACCCAACACAGTTCCACCGAGGGCCTCCGCAACGGGGTCTCCGGTGATCCACATAACCGTGCCAACAAGTCGCTGACCTTGCTCGACGAGATCCAAAAGCGCGCCGGCGCTCTGCGGCTGGTCCTCAGCTGCGGGATCGCGGCGACGAGCGGCGCCGACCCGATCGGCCCGCTGCCGAAGCTCGACGCCTGCAAGACCAGCGGCACCGGCCGGGGTAACCCGACCGGCCGCGACGGCACCGGACAGACTGGCCAGACCGGGCAGACTGGACAGTCCGGCCAGACGGCGACCGAAAACGGCGTCGCGCCGACGGCCCCGGCACCGGGTGGCACGAGCGTGCCGCCGCAGGAGGCCGGGACGCCGCAGGACGCGCCGGCCTCGCCGAGCAACGGCGGTCTGCTGGACGGCCTGCACGACCTGGTGCACGGCTAGCCCGTCACCCGTGAGAGGCCCGGTGTGCACGTCGCACCGGGCCTTCTCTTATACCCCGTGACGTACCCTTACCGGGGTCGAAAGGAGCTTTGGCATGGCGATCCGACCGCCAGCGATCCGCCGCAAACGGCCAATCGGCCGGGTGGTCGCCTCTTCGGCCGGATGGGCCGCGGCCGAGGTCGAAGCCGCGCTCACGGTGCCGGCCGATCCGACCGCCGCCGCCTTCTTCGACGTCGACAACACGATGATGCAGGGCGCCTCGATTTACTACTTCGCCCGCGGCCTGGCCAAGCGCAAATACTTCAGCACCGGCGACCTGCTCAAGTTCGCCTTCCAGCAACTGCGCTTCCGGGTGCTGGCGAGCGAGCACTCCGGCGACGTGTCCTCCGCGAAGTCGGCCGCGCTGGCCTTCATCGCCGGCTGGCGCGTGTCGGACATGGAACGGCTCAGCGAGGAGATCTTCGACGAGCTGATGGCCGAGCGGATCTGGGCGGGCACCCGGGCGCTGGCCCAGCTGCACCTCGACGCCGGCCACCGGGTCTGGCTGGTCACCGCCGCCCCGGTCGAGCTGGGCCGGATCATCGCCGAGCGGCTCGGGCTGACCGGCGCGCTCGGCACGGTCGCCGAGGTCCAAGACGGGCACTACACCGGACAGCTGGTCGGCGACCTGCTGCATGGCCCGGAGAAGGCGGTCGCCATCCGGGCCCTGGCCGCGGCCGAGGGCCTCGACCTCGAGCGCTGCTCGGCCTACAGCGACTCGGTCAACGACACCCCGATGCTGACGCTGGTCGGCAACGCGGTCGCGGTCAACCCGGACGCCGCGCTGCTGCGCGAGGCCCGCGAGCGGGGCTGGGAGGTCCGCGACTTCCGGACCGGTCGCAAGGCCGCCAAGATTGCCGTGCCGGCCGCGTTGAGCGCCGGGGCACTGGCCGGCAGCGTCGCCGCCGGCATCACGCTCTACCGCAAGCGCCGGCGGTAGCTCAGGCGGAGAACGCGTCCGGGCGGCGTTCGAGCAGCCGGTGCAGCGTCTGCTGGATCGTCTCGCGCACCTGGTCGGCCAGGTTGAACACGACGGCCGGGTCGTCGGCCGACTCGGTGTAGTCCAGCGTCGGGATCGGCTCGCCAAAGGCGATCAGCCACTTGCTGGGCAGCGGCAGCAGGCCGAGCGGCCCGAGCCACGGAAACGTCGGAGTGATCGGGAAGTACGGCGCCCCGAGCAGCCGCGCGAGCGGCTTGACGTTGCCGATCATCGGGTAGATCTCCTCGGCCCCGACGATAGCGGCGGGCACGATCGGGGTGCCGGTGCGAAGCGCGGCCGACACGAACCCGCCCCGGCCGAAGCGCTGCAGCTTGTAGCGGTCGGCGAAGGGCTTGCCGACGCCCTTGAACCCCTCGGGGAAGACGCCGACCAGCTCACCGGCGCACAGCAGTCGCTCGGCGTCCGGGTTGCAGGCGAGCGTGCCACCCGACTTGCGGGCGATCTCCGACAGCACGGGCAGCCGGAAGACCAGGTCGGCGCCGAGCAGCCGCAGGTAGCGGCGGGCCGGCGTCTCGTCGTGGACGGCGACCGCAAGCATGAGCGCGTCCAGCGCGACCGTGCCCGAGTGGTTGGCCACGACCAGCGCCGGGCCCTCCTTGGGCAGGTGCTCGACGCCCTCGACCTCGGTGCGGAACCAGGTCTTGTAGAGCGGGCGCAGCAGCGGCAGGAACATGCCTTCGGTGAGGTGGCGGTCGAAGCCGAACTCGTCCACGTCGTAGTCGCCGGTGAGCCGCTCCCGCAGGAACGCCAGCGCACCGGCTACCCGATCGTCCCAGACATCCCCTGGCCCTGAGTCGCCAGTGTCGACGTCAGTCACGCGTTGCCTCCAACGCCGCGCGAGCGGCGCGTACTTGCCGTATCCGGTCAAGGATGACGCGTTCGGCGGCCCGGACCACGTCGGGCCCCAGCAACGCCCCCGAGCGTTGCGCGGCGATGAACTCGCCGAACGCGTCGGCCGTCGAGCGGGGTTCGAAACCGAACTCCTTGACCAGCCGTGTTGTGTCGACCACCCGACCGTGGACAAACAGGTCGAGCTGGTCCAGCGAGACGGTCCGGCGCGCGGCCATGGCCAGCGTCGACAGCCCGCCCTCCGGGATCGGTACCGCGATGCGCCCGGCCCGGCGCACCGCCTGCGAGAGCGTCAGGACGCCCTGACCAGCCACGTTGTAGGTGCCCGGATGCCGCTCGAGGACGGCCCGCAGCAGGACCTCGGAGGCGTCGTCGACGTGCACGAACTGCAGCCGCGGGTCACGCCCGAACACCGTCGGCACGAGAGGCGCGGCGAAGTAACGCAGCAGCCGGGTGTCGGCGCTTGAGCCGATGAACGGCGCGAAGCGCAGCACGGTCGCCGCCACGTCGGGCCGGCGCCGGCGGAACCCGCGCACGTAGCCCTCGATGTCCAGCACGTCCTTGGCGAAGCCACCGCGCGGGACGGCCCGCGGCTCGGTTTCCTCGGTGAAGATCGCCGGGTCCCGGAACGAGGCACCGTAGGCGGCCGTCGACGAGCGCACGACCAGCTTGTTCACCAGCGGGGCCTGCTGGCAGGCGGCGAGCAGCTGGAGCGAGCCGATGACGTTGTGCTCTTTCATCGCCGGCCGGCCGCCGCCATGCGGGTCGGCGACCGTCGCGACGCCCAGGTGCGCCACCGCCTCGACCTGCGCGTCGACCAGCACTCGGAGGACACCGGGCGAGCGAAGGTCGATCGGGCGCAGGTCGACGCCGTGCAGAACACGGACGAGGTCAGCGGGTGGCCCACTGGCGTCGACGCCGATCACCCGGTCGATCCGGGGATCAGCGGCCAGCCGGGCGGCCAGATGCGCGCCGAGATAGCGACCTACCCCGGTGACCAGCACAACCCGCGGCACACCCCCTGGCGTGGTCACGCCTTGCGATGCCTACTTGCCGAGACGGCGACGCTGGACGCGGGTCTTGCGCAGCAGCTTGCGGTGCTTCTTCTTGGCCATGCGCTTGCGGCGCTTCTTGACCACTGAGCCCATCAGGTATTCCCCTCGACACGACACGCGCGCCGAGAAGGCACGCAGCAGGATTAGCGGGTTACAGGGTAGCCGCCCCGCAGCGTGATCGGAAAATCGGGCTCAACCTACGCGGTCTCGCGGAACGCTTCCCGCAGGTAGGTGTCGACGGCGTGCTCGGGCACGCGGAACGACCGGCCCACGCGCACCGCGGTCAGATCACCCGCGTGCACCAGCCGGTAGACCGTCATTTTGGACACTCGCATGAGCGCGGCGACCTCGGCGACGGTCAGGAACCGGACCTCGGCGAGCCGGCCCTCGGTTGTGTGTGCCGATCCCGTCATCGCTACCTCCGCACAGATGGCTTGCAGCCCGCTCCCTCGACAAGCGTGCTATCAGTACGGTAACGGTACTGCTGTGAATTGCGCGCCTGCTTCGTCGGAAATTTGAAGATCTACTCGGTTCGGAGCGCAACGACCGGATCGAGCCGACCCGCGCGCTGAGCTGGCACAACACCGAAAATGATGCCGACCGCGGCGGATACTCCGAACGCCAGTGCGAGCGACCACCAGGTAATCGCGGCGGGCACGGGCGACAGTGCGGCGACAATCAACGACCCGGCGATGCCGAGGCCCATGCCAATTACCCCGCCAAGGGTGGTGAGCAGTACCGCTTCGAGCAGGAATTGGATGCCGATGTCCCGCGGGCGGGCGCCGACCGCCTTGCGCAGCCCGATCTCTTTCGTTCGCTCCCGAACGGAGACGAGCATGATGTTCGACACCCCAACCCCGCCGACCAGTAGCGAGATGCCGGCGATCGCGGCCAGGACGCCGGTCAGCACGCCGAGGATGTCGCCGAGCACGCCGAGGATCTGCTCCTGGGTGACCGCGCTGAACTGGGTGTCCGGGTGCTTCTTGGCCAGCTCGGCGAGGATCCGTTTGCTGAGATCGCCGATCTCGTCCCGGTTGGGCGCCTTGATGGCCAGGCCGTCGACCCGGTCGGTGCCGAAGAGCCGCTGCGCGGTGGTGATCGGGATGTGGATCTCGCTGTCGCGGTCGACCCCGAGGCTCTGGCCGAGCGACGAAAAGACCCCGATCACCCGGAACCGGACGCCGGCGATGGTGATCTGCTGGCCGACCGCGTCCCGGCCGGTGAACAGCGCGTGCGCGACCCCGGACCCGAGGACCGCGACGCGCCGCTGGGTGTCCACATCGGACCGGTTCAGGTAGGTGCCGCGGGCCAGGGTGCGCACGAAGACGTTGGGCGTGGTCTCGGTGACCCCGTTGACGGTGGCAAACGTCTGGACATTGCCGGAGCGGACCGTCTCGCCGGAGGCGACGGTGGCCGCCACCCGGTTCCGGTCTCCGACGATCTTGGCGACGTCGTCGACGTCGTCCAGGTTGAGCCGGGAGATCGTCGGGGCCGACCCGAAGTTGACCTCGCCCGGCACGACCACCAGCAGGTTGGAACCCAGGCCTTCGACCTGCTGCTCGATCTTGTTCTTGGTCCCGGTACCGATCGCGACGAGGATGACCACGGCGGCCACCCCGATGATCACCCCGAGCATGGTCAGCCCGCTGCGCAGCCGGTTGGCCCGCAGCGCGTCGAGGGCGACCCGCCACGCCTCGGCCAGCCTCATGAGCTCTCCCTGGTCGCGATGCAACGCGCCTTAAGCCACGTCTTCCGAGGAGGCCGCGCAAGCGCGGCCTGAGGTCCAGACGCGCCACGGCGCGCCGCATCGCTCATGAGCTCTCCCTGGTCGCGATGCAACGCGCCTTAAGCCACGTCTTCCGAGGAGGCCGCGCAAGCGCGGCCTGAGGTCCAGACGCGCCACGGCGCGCCGCATCGCTCATACGATCAGTCCGTCGCGCATGACGATCTGGCGGTTGGCCCGGTCAGCGACCTCCCGGTCGTGGGTGACGATCACCAGCGCCACCCCGTGCTCGACGTTGAGCTGCTCGAGCAGCGCGAGCACGGCGTGTCCGTTGGTCGTGTCCAGGTTGCCGGTCGGCTCGTCGGCCAGCAGCACCTCAGGGTCGGTGACCAGCGCCCGCGCGATCGCCACCCGCTGCTGCTCACCGCCGGAGAGCTGGTTGGGCCGGTGGTCGAGGCGGTGTCCGAGGCCGACGCGCTCGAGCACCGCGGTCGCCTTGGCGCGGCGCTCGCGGGCGCCGGTGCCGCGGTACACCAGCGGCAGAGCGACGTTGTCGACCGCGCTCGTACGGGCGAGCAGGTGGAACGACTGGAACACGAAGCCGATGGTCTCGTTGCGCAGCCGGGCCAGCTCCTGCTGGCTCAGCGAGCCGATGTCCCGCCCGCCGATCGACAGCCGCCCGGACGTCGGCCGGTCCAGCCCGCCGAGCAGGTGCATCAGGGTCGACTTGCCGGAGCCCGACGGCCCGACGATGGCCACGTAGTCCCCGGCCGGGATGGTGAAGCTGACCCCGCGCAGGGCCGGCACGCTGATCCCATCGAGGGCATACGTCCTGGTGACCTCATCGGCAACGATGGCCGCCGTCACGGCACCTTCATCCCGGCCGTGACCTTGTCGGTCCCCCGCACCACGAGCCGGTCGCCGGCGCCCAAGCCGGAGAGCACCTGCACCTGGTCCTGGCCGGTCACCCCGAGCCGCACCGGGGCCTGCACGGCCTTGCCGTCGCGGACCAGCCAGACCGAGTCCTTCCCGCCCGAGTTGAACACCGCGGCGGCCGGCACGGTGACCGCGTCGCGGACCGAGCGCACCTGCAGGTGGGCGACCGCGTTCATGCCCGGCCGCGGGGCCGGCGCGTCGCGCCCGTCGTCGTACTTGCCGCCGGCCAGCTTGAGCCGGGCTCGGTAGGAAACGCCCCCGCGGGCCGACGTCGAGGGCAGCACGTCGGTCGAGCCCACCGTGGCGTCGTAGTGGGCGCCGGGGGCGGCATCGAGCTCGACGCTCGCCGTGATCCCCGGCTGGACCAGGAGAATGTCGGTCTCGTCGACCTCGGCCAGCAGCCCGAGCTCGGAAGTGTCGACGACGGTCAGCAGCGTGGTGCCGGCGCTGACCCGGCCGCCGACCCCGATCGCCGGGTCGATCCCCGGCCCTTGGCCGCTCTGCCCGCTGGTCTGCGGGACGGAGGTCGGGACGCTGCCGCTGCCGCCGGCCGCGCTCAGCAGGTCGTTGAGGTTGGGGCCGCTCGCGGCCGACGGGCCGCCGAGCTGGACCACGCCGGCCGACGGGGCCCGCAGGGTCAGCGCGTCGACGGTCGACTTGGCCAGCTCGTAGGCGGCCTGGGCCTGGGTGCGCTGGGCGGCGGTCAGGGCGGACATCGCCTGGCCGACGCCGGCCAGGCCCTTCTGCACCGAGGTCACCAGCGCCCGGGCCGAGGCGGCCGCCTCCTGGTAGGCCTTCTCGGCCGCGTCGACCTGAGCCAGGAACGCGGACCGCAGGGTCGGGTCGGTGATCCGGTTGGCCGCGTCGCGGGCCGCCGCGAACGCCTTGGCGGCCGCCTGGTCGGTCTTGTTCTGGGTGCTCACCAGGTTGGTGCGCCCGATCGAGCCGCCCCCGCCCCGGAGCGAGTCGAGTGCGGCGCGCGCATCCTCGAGCCGGCTCTGCGCGCTCGGCGAGTCGATGATGGCCAGAACCTGCCCGGCGGCGACCTTGTCGCCCGGCTTGACCGCCAGCGCGACGACGGTGCCGTCGGCGGGCGCGCTCAGCGTCGCGACCGACTTGGCGGTGACCGTGCCGGGCGCGTCGACCACCTCGACCACGTCGCCGCGGCCGGCCGCGCCCACACCGACGTCGTTGTTGCCGCCGCCGCAGGACGCCGCGGTCAGCCCGACCAGCGCGATGACGGCGATGGCCAAGGCAAGTGACGAGCGCGAGGGGGGTCGGCGCACGCAGCAATAGTAGCCACGCCCTACTTTCCGGCCACGGTGGCGGAAATGGCCACCGCGCAGTCGGCCGACACCGTGCCCCAAGGGACGCCGAACACCGACCGGGCCGCCGTGTCCAGCGGCTCGCCGCCGCGGACCACGGCTGCGAAGAACGCCAGCATCTTCGCCTCGCCGTAGCGGTCGGCCAGCCGCTTGACGGCCAGGTACGCGACCCCGTAGCGGCCGTTGACGTCGCTCGCGGTCGCCGCCGGTGGCGGGCCGTCCAGCGCGACATCGCCCGCCCAAAGTCCATTGTGGACAAGCTTGCGGACGTCTCCCAGCCCGTCGAACGGGCGTGGCCCGCCGGTCACCCGGACGTACTCGGCGATCCCCTCGACCAGCCACCAGCTGTGCGGGTATGTGCGGTCGACCCCGGCCAGCGTGACCACGTGCGTGAACTCGTGGCGCAGCACGTCGGTCACGTCCCGCGCATCGACGTGGTCGACGTTGAGCACGACCTCGGTCGCGACGTCGGTGAGCGGCATCGCGAACGCGGCGACCCAGGATTGCTGCGGTACGCCGTACCACTTGCCCCACTCCCCCGGCCCGGCGAGGTAGACGACGTACCGGCCGGGCGGCTTGCCCCACTTGGCGAACCGGTCGGTGACCGCGGCGGCCCGTTCGGCGGCGGCCAGCAGGGCCGGCAGCCGGGCCGCGTACCGGGCCGGGCTGGCCACCAGGACCCGGCGGCCGACGGCCGCTCGCAGATCGCTCGCCTCCCACGGCCGCGGACCGAGATCGGCCGCCGAGGAGTCGCCGAAGGTGATCAGCCGGGTCGTCCCGGCGCTCACCGTCCAAGCGGTCGGGATCGACACCGACAGCGGCACGCAGTCGGGCACGACGAAGCAGTACGTCACCCGGACCGGCAGGCTCCACACGCCGTCGGCATTGCCGGTCAGATCGCCGACCGCCGCGCGCCAGACCGCCACGTGGAGCGCGCGCAGCGCGGTGAACCGGCGGGTCAGCGCGGTGCGCAGGGCGGTGTTGTCCGGCGCCACCGGGGCGAGGAAGCCGTCGAGGTCGCCGCGGAGCAGGGCCGCCGTCTGGGCGTCGAGCGCGGCCGCGATGCCGGTCGGCAGTCGGTCGGAGTCGGCGGCGGCCGGCTGCGGGACGACCGGCTGGGCGCGCTCCGGCGGCTGCCCGGGCCGTTCGGCCGGGCGAGGGGCGGCCGGCAGCGGAGCAACCGCCCCGGCCGGGGCCAGGGTGAGCGACTGGTGATGGACGGCGTCGAACCCGATCGCGGCGGCGGGGGTCAGGACGGCACAGCAGAGGGCGACGAAAAGAGCGACCCGGAGTCGGCCACTGATCACGTCGCCCCCGCCTCGCTGCCGCTCGGCGGCGCCGGCGTGACGAGCTTCCAGACCTCGCGCAAGCGCTCGGTCATGTCGGTGTCGTCAGGCCTTCGATCGCAGCGCCCGGGCGAAGAATGTCAGGTTGGCGGGGCGTTCGGCGAGGCGGCGCATCATGTATGCGTACCACTGGGTGCCGTAAGGCAGGTACACCCGGACGGTGTACCCCAGCTGAGCGAGCCGGCGCTGCTCCTCCGGCCGGACGCCGAAGAGCATCTGGAACTCGAACTCGTCCGGGGTGCGGTCGAACCACTTCGCCCGGTCCTCCCCGATGGCCACGATGCGCGGGTCGTGTGACGCGATCATCGGATAGCCGGACCCGGCCATGAGGATATTCAGGCACCGGACGTAAGACTTGTCGACCTCGAGCCGCGACTGGTACGCGACGGACTCCGGCTCCTTGTAGGCGCCCTTGCACAGGCGCACGCGGGAGCCGGCCGTGGCCAGCTCGCGGCAGTCGGCTTCGGTGCGGCGCAGGTATGCCTGAAGCACCGCGCCGGTGGTCGGGAAGTCGGCACGCAGCTGGCCGAGGAGGTCGAGGGTCGAGTCGGTCGTCGTATGGTCCTCGGCGTCCAGCGTGACCGTCGTGCCGGCCTCGGTGGCCTTGGCGCAGATCGCGCGGGCGTGCTCGAGGGCCACCTTCTCGTCGAACACCTGGCCGAGTGCCGAGAGCTTGACGCTCACCTCGGCGGCCGGGGTGAGCTCGGCGGCCGCGAGGGCGTCGAGCAGGCCCAGGTATTCGTCCCGGGTCGCCTCGGCCTGGGCGGCGTTGGTGGTGTCCTCGCCGAGGTAGTCGATCGTCACCGACAGCCCCTCGTCGATCAGCTCCCGGGTGCGCGCGAGAGCGTCGTCGGCCTTGTCACCGGCGATGAAGCGCCGTACCACGCCGCGGGTGAAGGGCGCGGTTTCCACGATCTTTTCCACGCGGCTGGAGTTGGCGGCGGCGAGGATGACCGATCTGAACATGGCGTAAGCCTAGTCGTTCTCTGTCAACGGCAAGATGCCCTATTTATCCGGTTGGCGGCTCCGCCGGTCGCCTCCGGGGCGAATGGCGACTACCGTGGTCGAGTGGACTTCGACGCGTACGCGCGGGCCGCCGTCGACATCGTCAACGCGCCGCTGGAGAACATGCACGACCTCGCCACGCTGTTCGGCGAAGACAGCTGGCAGACAGCCGAGGCGACCGAACGCGACCTGGCTGTCCTCCGCCGCGCCAAGAAGCGCCTCAGAGACGTCTTCGAGCACGGCTCGTCCGGCCGGGACGATGCCGCCGTGGCCGAGCTCAACGCCCTCCTCGAGGCCTACCCGATGCAGCCGCGCATCTCCGGCCACGACACGCACGACTGGCACATGCACGTCACCGGCCGTGGCTCGTCGATGAGCTCGGAGTTGCTGGCCGGCGCCTCGTGGGGCCTCGCGGTGTGGCTGTGCGAGCACGGCAGCGCGCGCTTCGGGGTCTGCGCCGACGACCGCTGCGGCAACGTCTACCTGGACACATCGTCCAACTGCTGCCGCCGGTTCTGCTCGGAGCGCTGCGCGACCCGCTCGCACGTGGCCGCCCACCGAGCCCGCAAGCGGGCGGCCGAGAGCGA
>Ga0207661_10001028_pt1 | contig 18500 bp, 18 predicted proteins | sample KBSC713LmetaG_FD_184337 | JGI IMG/M metagenome (GOLD analysis project Ga0207661, IMG submission 184337) | Corn rhizosphere microbial communities from Kellogg Biological Station, Michigan, USA - KBS C7.1-3L metaG (SPAdes) (version 2) | ecosystem: Host-associated > Plants > Roots > Rhizosphere ...
ACCGGGCCGGCCGGGCGCGAGCCGGTGAGCTCGTGCACGCCGTCGCGCACCGCGTCCGCCAGATCCGTGTGGGGATCGCCGAAGTAGTCCGAGCGCCGGAAGCGAACAAGGCCCGGGCCGGGTGACGCGAGCCGGCCGCCGAGCAGGCCGGGCAGCTCGTCCAGGTCGATGTACGCCATGTAGATCCCGTAGCGGAACTCGCGCTGGCGCACGGCCATGCGGCGGTGGCGGACCGTGCCCTCATACAGCGCGCTGGCAGCCGTCACGTAAGCCGCGCTCCCAGCCGCTCGCACACGCGCAGCGCGCTCACCACGCCGTCCTCGTGGAAGCCCCAGCCCCAGTAGGCGCCGCAGTAGTGGGTGCGCCGGCTCGTGCCGCTGATCTCCTCGTGGCGCCGCTGCGCGGCCGCGCCGTCCGAGGTGTACACGGGATGGTCGTACTGGATCGTCTTGATCACTCGCTCGGGGTCGATCGCCTCGCTGCGGTTAAGGGTGACGCAGAACTCGCGGTCGGCGCTCAAGGCCTGGAGGCGATTCATGTGGTAGGTCACCCTCGTGCGATCGCTCGGCTCGCCGCCCAGGTGGTAGTTCCAGCTCGCCCATGCGCGGCGGCGGAGCGGCAGCAGCCGCTGGTCGGTGTGCAGCACCGCCTCGTTGGGCTGGTAGGGGATGGCGCCCAGGATCTCGTGCTCGCGGTCGCTCGCGTCGGCCAGCATCCCCAGCGCCTGGTTGGAATGCGCCGCGACGATCACGTGGTCGTAGCTCTCTGCCTCGCCGCCGCGCGGCTTGATCGTCACGTGATCGTCGTGGCGCTCGATCGCGTGCACCGGCGTGGCCACGCGGATGCGGTCGGCGAAGCCGGCGGTGAGCGCGTCCACGTAGGTCTGCGAGCCGCCCTTCACGGTTCGCCACTTGGGCCTGTCGCGCAGGTGCAGCACACCGTGATTTTCGAAGAAACTGACGAGGAAGCGCGCGGGGAAGCTCCACATCTGCCCCGGGTCGGCCGACCAGACGGCGGACGCCTGAGGCACGATCATCCGGTCGATGAAGAGGCGCGAGAAGCGAAGCTGCTCGAGCCATTCGCCGAGCGAGGGATCGCTGTCGCCACGCGTGAGCAGGGCGCGCGCCTCGCGCTGGAAGCGCCGCACCTCCACGAGCATGTGGTGAAAGCGCGGCGAGACGATGTGCCTGCGCGTGGCGAACAAGCCGTTCGGCGACACGCTGCAGTACTCGAATCCGCCCGTGCCGTCGCTCACGCCGAAGCTCATCTGCGACGGCTGCGAGGCCACGCCAAGGCGCGCGAGCAGGCGCTCGAAGTTGGGGTAGTTGCGGTCGTTGAAGACGATGAAGCCGGTGTCCACGTGGTGGGTCTCGTACTCGGTGTCCACTCGGATCGTGTTGGTGTGCCCGCCCACCTTGGCGCCGGCCTCGAAGACGGTCACCTCGTGCTCGCGGTCGAGCAGGTATGCCGCCACGAGGCCGGAGATCCCCGCGCCCACCACGGCGATCCTCATAGCTCGAGCCCCGTGAGGCGCACGCACTCGTCCCACAGCCGCGCGCGTTCGGCCTCGTCCTCTTTGGTGCGCGGCAGCAGGTGCGTTGGACGTTGCTCGCGGTCGTGCCAGAAGCGCCCGCCCGGATGTTCCGACGCCGCCAGCCACACGATCGTGTCCGCGCCCTCCTCGGGCGAGCGCAGCGCCGGTTTCATCAGCTTGTAGAAGCGCGGCAGCGAGTGCTGTAGCCCGGGCGTGGCGACCCAGCCGGGGTGCATCGAGTGGACGCGCACGCCGCTCGCCTCGCGGCGCTCGTCCCACAGCTCGCTGAGGACGACCTGCATCCGCTTGTGGCGCGCGTACACCTTGGCGCCGTCGTAGTCGTGGTGTTCGCTCTGCAGGTCGCTCGTGGAGAGCCGGGCGGTGTACATGCCGCCCGAGGAGACGTTCACCACGCTCTCTTTCAGAACCGGGACCAGCAGTCCGGTGAGCAGGAACGGCCCTAGCACGTTGGTGGCGAAGGCAAGCTCGAACCCGTCGACCGACAGCTTGCGCTCGTTTGCCAGCAGCCCGGCGTTGTTCACGAGCACGTGCAGCTCGTCGTGCTCGGCGCGGAAACGGTGCGCGAAGTCGCGCACCGAGCCCAGGCTCGACACGTCGCAGTCCCACACGCGCTCGGCGCCCGCTTCCTCGCGTGCCCGCTCACCGCGCTCGGCGTCGCGGGCGAGCAGGTGAACGCGCGCGCCGAGTTCCGCGAGCCTCGTCGCGGCCGCCTTACCGATCCCGCTCGTCGCGCCGCTGACCAGCACCACGCGCCCGTCCATGCGCGGGAGCTCGTCCCACCAGCGGCTTCTGAGCGAGTAGCCGAAGCGGCTGTAACCGGGCACGACTGTGAGGTCGAGCGCGCGGTCTAAGACGTGCATTTCGAAACACTAAATCGACCCACACCCTCTTTACGGTGCGGCCAGCCGTACGGATCAACCGCAGCAATAGGGGTGAGCGGCGCCGATCTCTCGACACTTGGGGACTTCTCCATGACATACAAGGAGAAAGCCCCAAGGGTCGGACCCGAACCAACCGGGCACACCTTCATTGCTGCAGTTCCGGCAGCCGCGAGACGGCGGCTACGAAATGAGCTGCGCTTCGCGCCCCACGCGCTCGAAGATCTCAAGCGCGCGGTCTAGGTGCTCGTGCTCGTGCGTGGCCATCACGCTCGTGCGCAGCAGGGCGTTGCCGTGCGGCACGGCGGGGTGGATCGCGACGTTGGAGTACACGCCGGCGTCGTACAGCGCCTTCCAGAACAGCACGGCCTGCCAGTCGTCGCCGATCCGCACCGGCACGACCGAGGTGAACATCTCGGAGCCGTCCGCCATCCGCACGGGGTCGACCACGTTGAAGCCGAGGTCGTGCAGGCCGCGGTTCAGGTAGCGGGCGTTGTCGAGCACCTTGGCGAAGAGCCGCGGGCCCTCGTCCGAGCGGCAGATCTTCACGGCGGCCAGCGCGGCGCCGGTGGCGGCGGGCACGGCCGACGCCGTGAACAGGAACGCGCGCGACTGGATCCGCAGGAAGTCGATCACGTCGGCGGGCCCGGCGATGAAGCCGCCGCAGCTCGCGAGCGACTTGGAGAAGGTGCCCATGCGCAGGTCGACCTGGTCCTCAAGCCCGAACGCCTCGCAGGCACCGGCGCCGCGCGCGCCCAGCACGCCCACGCCGTGGGCCTCGTCCACCATCAGCCGCGCGCCGTGCTTCTGGCACAGCTCGACGATGGGAGGCAGGTCGCAGACGTCGCCCTCCATCGAGTACACGCCGTCAACCACCACGAGCACGCCGCCGCCGTCACCGGCGGCCCGCTCGAGCATCTGCTCCAGCTTGTCGAGGCGGTTGTGGCGGAACGGCCGCAGACGCGCCCGCGACATCATCACGCCGTCCATGATTGAGGCGTGGTCGCCCGAGTCGCAGATAACGGTGTCGCCCGGGGCGAGCAGCGTGGACAGGCAGCCGACGTTGGCCTGGTAGCCCGTGGTGAAGACGATCGCGTCGTCGGTGCGCATCCACTCGGCGATCTCGCGCTCGAGCTCGAGGTGCAAGGGCGTCGTGCCGTTCAGGAGCCGCGAGCCCGTTAGACCGGTGCCATAGCGCTCCAGGGCGTCGCGCGCCGCCTCCTTCACACGCGCATCGCCCGTCAGCCCGAGGTAGTTGTTGGAGCCGAGCATCACGCGCTCCTTGCCCTCCACCTCCATCAGCGGTCCGGCCTCGGACTCGATCAGGCGGAAGTAGGGGAGAAGGTCGTGCTCGCGCGCGGCGGCGAGCTGCTCGATGCGCTCGTGCGTGCGGGCTTTCTCGAATAGATCGGTGACGGTGGGCATCGTTCGGATAAGGTGCCGCGCCGATGTCGATCGAGGTGCGGCCAGTCCAGTCCGGTAGCGACCTGATGCGCTTCATCAGGCTGCCTTGGCGGCTCTATCGTAACTCCCCTCGCTGGGTGCCGCCGCTCATTTCCGAGCGCAAGCACCATCTTGACCGCGAGAAGAACCCGTTCTTCCAGCACGCCGAGGCTGAGTACTTCCTCGCCTGGCGCGACGGTGAGCCCGTGGGGCGGATCACCGCGCACGTGGACCACCGCTTCAACGAGTTCCAGAAGAACGACTGGGGCCTGTGGGGCTTCTTCGAGTCGGAGGACGACCCCGAGATCGCGAACGCGCTCCTCTCGACGGCCGAGGCCTGGCTGCGCGAGCGCGGGCGGGACAACATGGTCGGCCCGATGGACTTCACGACCAACCACGAGTGCGGCCTGCTCGTGGAGGGCTTCGAGCGCCCGCCGCAGATCCTCGAGAACTGGCACCACCCCTACTACGGCGCGCTGATCGAGGGCTACGGCCTGACCAAGGTGATGGACCTCTACAAGTGGGAGCTCGACATCGCGGACCGGGAGAAGATGCTCCCGATCATGTTCGAGCTAGCCGACAAGGTGGAGCCCAAGTACGGCGTGAAGGTGCGGCCGATGCGCAAGCGCAACTTCGAGAGCGAGGTGCGCGCGTTCATGGAGATCTACAACGCGGCATGGGAGAACAACTGGGGCTTCGTGCCCCTCACCGAGGCTGAGCTCAGGGCCTACGCGAAGGAGCTCAGGCCGATCCTCGACGAGAACTGGGCCTGGATCGCCGAGAACGAGGAGGGGCAGGTGGTGGGGGCGGCGCTGTCGATCCCCGACTACAACCAGGTGCTGGCCAAGCTGAACGGGCGCCTCCTGCCGATCGGCTGGGCGAAGGCCCTGGTCGCGCGGCGCAAGATCGACTCCGTGCGGGTGTTCGCCCTGGGCGTGAAGCGGGACTGGCAGCACACCGGCGTGGCGGCCAAGTTCTACGTGGAGCACTTCAACTCGGCCGGCCGGACGCCGCAGACCTGGGGCGAGATGGGCTGGATCCTTGAGACCAACAAGGCCATGAACCGCGGCATGGAGGCGATGAACGGGCGGATCGTGAAGCGCTACCGCCTATATGAGAAGCCGCTCGGCGAGGGCCGTCCGAGCGGGGAGTAGACTCGCACGGCTCCATGTCCGACGCCGCCCACGATCCGATCCAGCCAGACGAGGGAGAGCTGCGGCACCTGCCGGTGCCGTCGTCAATCCCGGAGGCACGGCCAATCGAGCCGGCGCCGCCCGCGGGCGGCCTGCAGGCCTGGGTCCGCTCGCTGCCCGCGCCGGCGGTAGCCGCCGCCGGAGGGTTCCTGATGGGCATGGTCACCTGGGTGGCCGTGCGCGTGCTGCGCGGCGATCGCCGGCGTTCGGCCATCGCGCGGCGCAACCGGCGCCGCGGCGTCGAGGTGGCGAGCTCGCGCTCGTTCCTCGTGGACGTCCATCTGCTCAAGGACAGGTAGAGCCCTGGCGGTCGTCGAGCTCGACGTCCGCCCGCGCGGCCCCTACCGGATGCCGCATGCAGGCCGCGACGGAGTGGTGCGGCGACGCGAGCGGGCACTCGAGCGACTGATCCACCACGAGGGCGACGCCGCGGTCGTGCGTGCCTGGGCGGCCGGGCCGTGCGTCCGGCTGCGGGCGGAGTCGTCGTCGCCGACCGCTGCCGAGTACGCGGTCGAGCGCATGCGCTTCGCACTCGGGGTGGACCACGATCTGTCCAAGTTCCACCGCGAGTTCAAGTGGCACCCGCTGCTCGGCCCGATCATCCGGCGCAAGCCGTGGTTGCGGCCCCGCAGGCGCGCCGACCCGTGGGAGGCGCTGGCATGGGCGATCACCGAGCAGCTGATCGAGTCCGAGCGCGCGGCGCAGATCCAGCGGCGACTCGTGTACCGCTACGGACGCCTCTCGTCCTGCGGAACGCTTCGGGACGCCCCGTCGCCGGCCACCCTTGCCGCACGCGCCCCCGCCGAGCTGGAGGCCTGCGACCTCGCGGGCAAGCGCGCCATCGCGATGATCCGCGTGGCGCGCGAGGTGGCGGCGGGACGCGCGGACCTGCGCGAGCACGAGCCGGCCTGGAAGCGGCTGCTCTCGATCCGCGAGATCGGCTCGTGGACGATCGACAAGCTCGCCTACGAGGGCCAGGGCCGCGACGACATGCTCCCCGCCGGCGACCTCGCCTACATCAAGCTCGTGGGCGCGATGGCCGGCCTGGGTCGCCGCGCCACCGAGGACGAGGTGCGCGAGTTCTTCGCCCCCTTCGCGCCGTTCCAGGGGCTGGCCGGCACCTACTTGCTGGTCGGGCGGATGGCGCTGCGCTAGCTCGGCCGTAACTGCCCGAACTGAACCAGGACGACTCCACCGCGAGCGGCCTGGCATCCTGACGGCGTGCCCGACCGCCCGCCGATCCACGTCGACGACGTTCCAAGCCAGCGCTGGGAGGCCGGCCAGATCCTGGCGTCGCGCAAGCGGCTCGGCGCGGCCGCGGGCGCCAGGCGGATCGGCATTGCGCTGATCGAGATCGAGCCCGGCCACCGCTCCACTCCGCCGCACATCCACGCCGACGAGGACGAGCTCTTCCTCGTGCTGGCGGGCAGCGGGCTGAGCTACCAGTGCAGCCAGTCAGGCAAGAACGTGCGCGTCTACGAGATCGGAGTGGACGACCTGCTCTGGCACCCCAGCAACGGCGACGCCCACACGCTGATCGCGGGCGATGAGGGCCTGACCGTGCTCGTGGTCGCGGAGGGCACGCGCAATCACGTGACGCTGCTGCCGCGCACGGGCCAGTTCTGGTTGGGCCCGCTCTGGACCCCTTCCGACAGCGCGCACCCGTTCAAGGCGGACGCCGCTCTGGGCCCGCTGGAGCTGCCGGAGCCGACCGCGGAGCGCCCGCCCACGATCCGCAACCTCGCCGACCTGCCGCTCCAGGAGGGGCGCGAGCAGGGCAACGTGGCCTACGCCACGCGCGGCTCGGGCCAGCTGGGCTGCGACCGGCTCGTGCTTGCCCAGGACGAGATGCCGCCGGACACTCACAACACGATCCTGCACTTCCACTCAGCGCGCGAGGAAGCGTGGTTCATTCGCGGCGGCAGCGGCACCGCGCGCCTGGGCGAGGAGGGCTACCCGCTGCGCGAGGGCTCGTTCTGGCTCGCCCCCGAGAACACCGGCGTGGGCCACCGCATCGAGGTCGGCTCAGAGGGCATGCAGCTCGTCACGATGGGCGACCTGATCCCGGGCGACGTGTGCGTGTATCCGGAGAAGCGCACGTTCAGGCCCGCGCGCGGGGTTGAGATTCCCTACTAGTAGGGGTAGGGCGGCGGCGTCGGGCTGGGCGCGGGTGCCGGGTTGGGCGTCTGGTTGGCCTTGCCGTTGCCCACGATCAGGCGCATCTTGAAGCCGTGCAGCGTGCACTCGATCTTGTAAGTGCCCTGCTTGAACACCCGGTGGGTGTAGAAGCCGGATGACTTGTCCTTGGAGTGGAACTTGGCCGGGCCCGCGTAGACCGTCACGTTGTGGTCCTCGGTGCCCACGAAATGCCACTTGACCACAGTGCCGGGGGCGACGTGCGCGGTGGTCGCGTGGTTGGAGTCCTTGATGAAGAAGAAGTCGCCGACCTTGATGGTGCGCGTGCGCGGCTTCTTGTGCGCGGCGAAGGCCGGGACCGCGAAGGCGGTGAGGGCCGCGAGCAGCGCGACGGCCGCAAGCGAGCGCAGCGGATGGCGCATCATCCTCCTCATCTGAACCCCTTAGACGCGGGATCAGCCGGGTTTCTTCCCTAAGCCCGCGGCAGCCATCGCTTCTTCGCGAGAGCGGTAGCCGTGGAAGCCCACGACCAGCCCGTCACGGAAGCGCACCACCGCCGGCAGCGGGAAGTTGACCGGCAGGTCCGTGTGCTTCATCCGGCCGACAAAGCGCTGCATCGCCACCATCACGTCGGGGTCCTCGCCCTCGATCACCTCGTCGAGCTCGAGCCCCCACGAGTCGATCACGTCGAAGGTGTCCCGCTGCCAATCGCGCACACCCTCGTGCCCGAAATATGGGCCCGAGATCGGCGAGCCCTCGAACATGTGGATCTCGATCTCCGGGTGGATCAGCGCGAGCGGAGGATCGCCGCTCGCGTTGAGCAGCTCGTAGTAGTGCCTGAGCGTTTCCGGGTTGTCCACGCTCGTGGCTACAGCCCCTCGCCGGGCAGGAGCTGGTTGGTGAAGGCGCCGGTGGCGTTGTCCTTCTTGAGGATCCCGTTCTGGTTCATCCAGGTGGCGAACGCGCCCCACTGGGCCGGGTCCTGCCAGCCGAAGGGCTTCCCGGCCGGCGGCAGGAACGCCGGCAGGGTGACCCTTACCGACGCGCGCTGGAGCTGCGGGTCGAGGTCCGGGTTGGCCTTCAGCAGAGCGTCGACCGCCGCGTTCTGGTCGCGCTTCAGGAACTTCACCCCGCGCGCGAGCGCGCCGATGAAGCGCCGCAGCTTGTCGCCGTTCTGCTCCAGCCCGTCGGCGTTCGCCACCAGTACAAGCTCGTCGTAGTCGGGCACGCCCACCTGCTCGAGCCGCAGGATGTGCGGGTGCTTCTTGTCCAGGCGCAGCTGCACGCCCTCGTAGTTCCAGTAGCCGCCCAGGATCGCGTTCACCTTGTGCGACACGAGCGCCGGCACGAGGTTGAAGCCCACGTTGCGTTCCTTCACGGTCGACGGATCGACGTTCGCCCGCGCGAGGATCGTCTTGAGATAGGCGGACTGGTAGTCGATTCCGGCGGTGCCCACGGTCTGCCCCTTGAGCTGCTCGGGGCGCGTGATCGCGGGCTTGTCGAGCGAGATGATCGAGGTGAGCGGCTGCTGCACCAGTGCGCCGACCGATATCACGCTGAGCCCGTCGTCGCGCGCGCGCAGGAGCTCCGGTTCGTACGAGATCGCGAGGTCCATGCGACCGGCCGCGACCTGCTTGATCGGCACCGACGGATCGCTCGGCTTGCGGATCTTCACGTCGAGCCCGGCCTGCTTGAAGTAGCCCTGCGACTGCGCGGCGTAGATCGCGGCGTGGTCGGCGTTGGGGAAGTAGTCGAGCATCAGCTCGAACGGCGTCAGCCCGCTCGGCTCGGTCTGCTCCTTCTTCGCGCCGCAGCCCGCGAGGAAGCCGGCGCACACCAGCACAGCGGCGGCCACGACAGCGAACGTGAGTCGTCTTTTCATGCGCGGTCCTCTCCTCTGTTCCAGGGCACCGCCACCCGCTCCGCCAGCGTGACGAGCACGAACAGCGCGACGGCCATCAGGGTCAAGATCACGACGCCCGCATATACACGCGGGGTCTGAAGCTGGTTGTTTCCTAGCAGCACGAGCCGCCCGAGCCCGCGGTCGGCGCCGGCCCACTCGCCGAACACCGCGCCGATCACGGACACCGTGGCGGCTATCCGCAAGCCGCTGAAGAAGAACGGCAGGGACGACGGAAGCTCCACCCGCACGAGCGTGCCGAGCCGTCCCGAGCCGAGCGTGCGCATGAGCTTGAGCAGCTCGGGATCGACCGAGCGCAGGCCGTCGAGCATGTTCACGGTGAGTGGGAAGAAGCAGATCAGCGCAACGATGGCGAGCTTGGGCCCGATCCCGTAGTCGAACGCCAGCACGAACAGCGGGGCCAGGACCACGATCGGAATCGCCTGCGAGGCCACGAGCAGGGGATAGGCCGCGTCGCGCAGCGGGCGGAACAGGTGCATCAGCACGGCGCTGCCCACGCCGGCCACCACGGCTATCGCCAGGCCGAGCGCCACCTCCTCGAGGGTCACCCACATGTTCGAGATCAGGAGCGAGTGGTCGTGGCGGAAGGCATTCCAGGTCTCAACCGGCGAGGCGAGCGTGAGGTTGTCCACTCCCGGCAGCGAGGCCACGCCCTGCCAGATCAGGACGAACACCACGAGCAGAGCTCCCGCGGGCAGCCAGCGCCTCATTGCCCGAGCGCCTCCAGCGCGCGCTCCTTCAGCTCGGCGAAGGCGGACGACGTGACCGTCTCGCGTCGCCGCCGCGGGCGTTCGAACGGCACGGTCAGCTCGCCCACGATCCGTCCCGGCCGAGGCGACATCACCGCCACGCGGTCGGCCAGGAACAAGGCCTCCTCCACGTCATGGGTCACGAGCACGACCGTGCGCGGCTCGGCGGCGAGCGCCTCCGCCAGCCACTCCTGCATCGATCCGCGGGTGATCGAGTCGAGCGACGCGAACGGCTCGTCCAGCAGGAGCACCGGGCGCCCGGCGAGCAGGGTGCGCAGGAACGCCACGCGCTGGCGCATCCCGCCCGACAGCTCGCGCGGGTAGGAGCGCTCGAACTCAGCCAGGCCGAAGCGCTCGAACAGCGGCGTTGCCTCCGCGCGCGCCGCCCGCCGCGACATGCCCTTGCACTCGAGCGCCAGGGCGGCGTTGCCGAGCCCGTCGCGCCACGGCAGCAGCAGGTCGCGCTGCGGCATGAAGGCGCAGGCCTCCAGTCCACCGCCCTCGATCGACCCCGCGTCAGGCTCCTGCAGGCCCGCGAGCAGCTCGAGCAGCGTGGACTTGCCGCAGCCCGACGGGCCGACCACCGCCACCACCTCGCCCGCGCGGACCGTCAGGTCGAGCGCCTCCAGTGCCGCGACCGTCCTGCGGCGCGTGCGGTAGGTGCGCGCCACGCCGGTGGCCGCCACCGCGGTCTGTCCCAAAGAGAGAGGCTCCTGTCCGGGAGCCTCTAGACGCGTGTGCATTTGCTCCCTCCGCGGGCATTACCCCACAGGTTCAAAGGGTCAGCGCCGGGCGACAGTCGTCAAAGGCGCTATCTCAGCCCGCCTTACCCGCGAGCCCCCCTGATTGACAACCAGCTCAGTGTACCGGCGCGGGCGGGAGCACGGTCTGGTCACCGCGCTGACCGGCAAATGGACAGGGGACGGTGAGCGGCCTTACCGTTGAGCAGTCGGTTCCGAGACTTGTGCTAGGGAGGCCAAGATTGTGGGCGGCCCAGGAGTGGCCGCCCCTTTCACTTTTCTAGACCGCCGGACGCTGCTGGGTGAGTGCGTTCACGAAGCCCTCGAGCTGCTTGGTGGTCCAGCACTCGAACACGCCGTCGCAGTAGGGCTCGTAGGCCGCCATCACCGAATCGCCGTAGTTCCAGTAGAGGCGCGGCTCAGGGTTCATCCAGAACATGCGCCCGGCACGCTCCGCCACGGCGCCGAAGGCGCGCGCGTGCGGCTCGCGCCCGTTCGTGCGGGCGTCGCCCAGCACGATCACGGTCGAGCGGGGGTCGAGGTCGTCCACCACCTTGTCCATGAACTCGAGCCACACGCGCCCGTAGTCGGTGTAGCCGGAGATGTCGGCCACGCCGGCGTCCGACGCGATGGCGCGCGACACGGCCTCGAAAGAGCGCTCGCGCTCGAACACGTCCGTCACCTCGGAGATCCGCTCGACGAACACGAACGAGCGCAGCTTGCGAAACGAGTCGTGTAGCGCGTGCAGCACGGACAGGAAGAACACGCTGGCGCTCGTCACGCTGGTGGACACGTCGCAGAGCACGTACAGCTCCGGCCGCCGCGGGCGGCGCGGCCGGTACTTGAGCCGCAGCGGCACGCCGCCGGTCTCCAGAGAGGCACGCATCGTACGTCGCATGTCCACCACCTGCGAGCGGCGCCGGCCGCGCAGCTCGTGGCCTTGGGTGGCCAGCCGGCGCTTGAGCTGCGCCACCACGCGGTGCACGGCGGCCAGGTCCTGCAGCGGGTTGGAGGGCAGCGCCCGGTCGAATTCCTGGAGCGGCTTGGAGGGCGGCAGCGATTGCGTGCGCTCGATCAGCGCGCGCTCCAGCTCGCGCCGCAGGTGGCGCTCGAACTCGCGCAGGCGGTCCTGCGGCACGGTCTCCGGATCCGGCAGCTCGCGGCCGGTGTCGCCCTTCAGCCCCAGCGTGCGGCGGATGCGCTGCACGTCCACGCCGATCACGCCGGAGCCCTCGCCCTGGCGGCCGAACGCGGCGATCGCGAGCCGGGCCATGTCGCGCATCTCGCCGTCGGTGCCCTCGCGGATCGCGTCCTTGATGCGCTCGCGCAGCTCGTCGATGTCCATCCGCTCGCCGCCCTCGAAGCGCTCCTCGCGCAGACCGCGCTGCACCGCCTCGCGCTCCACCGCGCGGAAGAAGTAGCGATCGAATATGAGCTCGAACACGCGCCGGTCCTCCTGCGACTTGGCGAGCGTGGCGGCCAGCGCCTCGCGGAAATCTTCCTGCTCGGTCCAGGAGAGACGCGACAGCGCCTCGAACGAGTCGAGCAGCTCGGACGTGCCCACGGCCATCCCCTCGCGCCGCAGCTCGTCCGCGAACTCGAGCAGCCGCGCCGCGAACCCGGGCGGTCCCGGATCCGGCAGCCCGCCGTACAGCGCGGGGTTACCCGGTCTGCTGCTGCCGCCCGATGAGGCCATCTTGCAGCTTCACCCCGACCCGCTCGGCCACCACGTCGAGATCGGTGCGGTGCTTGACGATGATGCTCATCGTCCGCTCGAGCACGGACGCGTCCACGTCGTCGGCGCCGAGCAGGATCAGCGCCCGCGCCCAGTCGATCGACTCGGCGATTGACGGCGGCTTCTTCAGGTCGAGGCCGCGCACCATGTGCACGACCTCCACGAGTTTGCGCGCAACCTGCTCGTCCAGGTCGGGCGCGTGCAGGCGCACGATCTCGAGCTCGCGGTCCACGTCCGGGTAGTCGAGCCATAGGTAGAGGCAGCGGCGCTTGAGCGCCTCGGTCAGCTCGCGCGAGTTGTTGGAGGTGAGCAGCACGAGCGGCATGCTCTTCGCCTCGACCACTCCCAGCTCGGGGATCGAGATCTGGAAGTCCGACAGGACCTCCAGCAGCATCGCCTCGAATTCCTGGTCGGTCTTGTCGATCTCGTCGATCAGGAGCACGACCGGCTCATCGGACGCGATGCCCTGTAGCAGCGGCCGCGTGAGCAGGAACTCCTCGCCGAAGATGTCGTCCTGCACGTCCTGCCAGCCCGCGCCGTCGGCCTCGGTCTGGATGCGCAGGAGCTGCTTGCGGTAGTTCCACTCGTAGAGGGCCTTGGCTTCGTCGAGTCCCTCGTAGCACTGGAGCCGGATCAGCTTGCGGCCGGTGGCGCGCGACAGCGCCTTGGCCAGCTCGGTCTTGCCCACGCCCGCGGGCCCCTCGACCAGCACCGGCTTGCCCAGCTCGGAGGCCAGATAGGCGACCAGAGCGGTGGATTCCGCGGCCAGGTAGCCGACCCCCTCGAGGGAGTCGCGCATCTCCTGAACGCTGCTGGCGTGGCCGGGCATCCGAGCAAGGATACTTTTCGCCGGATGCTGCCCCTGGGTGACCTACCGGCCCTGCCGAGCCAGGACACAGCAACCGACCCGAAGCGCTACCTGATCCTGCTCGCGGTGGGATTCGCGATCGCGCTGCTCGGTCACATGACGCGGACGAAGACGCTGATCGCCTCAGGGCTCGCGCTGATCTTCCTGGCGACCTTCGTGCTGCCGCTGTATTTCCACTTCACCGTGTGAGCGCCAGGCGCTCGGAGGCCGGCCGCGAGAGGAACTCCATCAGGTCCTCCACCGGCATCGGCTTCGCGTAGAGGAAGCCCTGGCCCCAGGGGCAGCCGAGCTCGCGCAGGCGGCTCGCCTGCTTCTCGCTCTCGATGCCCTCAGCCACCGTCCCGAGGCCGAGGCGGTGGCACAGGTCGAGGATCATGCTCGCGAGCACGCCGGGGTTGTCGTCGTCCACCAGCTCGTCCACGAACGGCTTGGGGATCTTGAGGACGTCGATCGGGAAGCGCTGGAGGTACTGGAGCGACGAGTAGCCGGTGCCGAAGTCGTCGATGGCCAGCCGCAGGTCGAGGTCCTTGAGCGCGTGGAGCTTGGCGATGGTGGTCTCGGTGTCGTGCATGAGCAGCGTCTCGGTCAGCTCGAGCACGAGCGTGCGCGGCGGCAGGTTCCAGCGCGCGATCACGCTCGCCACCTCCTCCACGATGTCGGGCTGCTCGAGCTGCCAGGCCGAGAGGTTGACGGCCACCTGCAGGTTGGGGAAGCGCTCCTGCCACATCGACGCATGGCGGCAGGCCTCGTTCAGCACCCAGCGGCCCACGGGCAGGATCAGCCCGCTCTCCTCGGCCAGGGCGATGAACATGCCCGGCGGCAGCTGCCCGCGCTCCGGGTGGTTCCAGCGCACCAGCGCCTCCACGCCCAGCACCTCGCCCGAGTTGAGCTTGAAGGCCGGCTGGAAGTGCAGCTCGAGCTCGTCGCGCGTCACGGCGTGCCGCAGTTCTGACTCGAGCGCGAGGCGATCCACCACCTCGGCGTGCATCTCGGGCTCGAAGATCTCGTAGCGGTCCTTGCCGCGGCCCTTCGCGCGGTACATCGCCACGTCCGCGTGGCGCAGCAGCGTGTCCGCATCCTCGACTGTGCCCACCGCGATGCCGATGCTCGCGGTGGTGAACACCTCGCGGCCGTCCAGCATGAACGGCTCCCGCAGCTCGGTGGCGATGCGCTCGGCCACGAGCGCCGCCGCCACCTCGTCCGGCGCGTCCTCGAGCAGCACGGCGAACTCGTCGCCGCCCAGGCGGGCCGCCGTCTCGCCGCGGCGCAGGCAGCTGCGCAGCCGGTCGGCCACGCCGATGAGGAGGGTGTCGCCCGCCGCGTGCCCGAGCGTGTCGTTCACGAGCTTGAAGCGATCGAGGTCGATGAAGACCACGCTGACCGAGCTCACCTTCCTCGCCGCGCGCGCGAGCGCGAGGTCGAGCCGATCCATGAAGAGCACCCGGTTGGCCAGCCCGGTGAGGGGGTCGGTGAGCGCCTGGCGCATCGTCTCGCCGGTACGGGCCGCCGCAAGCGCCAGGCTCGCGTGCTCGGTGAACGCCTGAACCAGCTCCTGGTCCACATCCGAGAAGCGACGGCGCGGGTCGCGCGTGGCCATCACGAGGCTGCCGATCACGAGGTCGTGCTCGCGCAGCGGCGCCGCGATCAGGGCCCTCACGCCGTCGGCCACCGCCTCGGGCCGTGCCCGCGGCGCGTTTGGATAGTCGTGGATCACCACGATTCCCTGCCCGCGCGTGGCATCCGCGGAGGCGCCGAACACCGGCCCGTACGACAGGGCCTCGAGCAACTCGGGCGGGTGACCGATCTGTGCCGGCGTGCGCATGCGCGACGGGTCGTCGCTGTCCGTCATGCGGATGGCGACCATCTCGACGTCGAGCAGCCGCGCGGCGGCTTGCACGATCGTCTCGAACACCTCGTCCAGGCCGGCCTTGCGGGAGATCGCCTCCTGGATCGCGCCGAGCTGCTCGAGCAGGTTGCGCCGGTGCTCCACCCGCCAGAGCAGCTCGAGCACCCGCGCCATGCCGCGCAGGAGATGCTCGTCCTCGCGGCTGAAGCCCTCGTCGCCCGCGCGGCCGAGCAGGAGCGCGCCGTCGCCCAGCGGCGCCACCGCGGTCCGGCAGTGGCCGAACCCCGGGAGCTCCGCCTCGTCCGGCCGCTCCTCGGCCACGCGCACCAGCTCGGCATCGGGCGCGCCGGCCGCCGGGAAGCCCAGCGAGGCCAGCACGCGGCCGCGGGCTACGAGCGCGCCCAGCTCGGCATCGAGTGCCTCGGCGGCGCGCTCGACCGCGCACTGGCGTGCCTCGGCCGCGTCGTCCAGGGACGACACGACCGAGAGGAACTCAGCGAGCTGCTGAGTCCACCAGTTTGCACTTGGGCCAGGCACAGATCGTCAGCTGACTGCCAGCACGACCAGCGTCTGGTTGTGGAACCCGTTCACCCCCGACACACGAGCGATCTCGCCGTAGCTGTAGAAGCCGGCCACGGGAGCATCGCCCGCGTGGGAAGCCACGCGCTCGATCTCGTCGGCGATTCCCTCGCCGAGCACACCGCGACGCGCGGCGCAGTCGAAGGCGATCACGCCCGCCAGCGGGTTATCGCCGATCGCCTCGATCGCGGCGGCGCAGGCGTCGTCGGTGGCCTTGAGGACGGTCTGGTCGTCGCCCTGCATGAACCACGCCAGGCCACCCTGCGGAACCTCGGCGATCATCGACAGCGAGCGCTCCTCGAAGTCGGCTCCGGCCACGAGCCGCACGCCCTCCTCGGAGCTGCGGCGGCTGAGGCCGAGCGGGTGGGTGATGGCGAAGGCGTTGAACGCCTCGGGATCGGTGTGGGCCTCGGCGGGCGCGCCGAGACGCTCCAGGTAGACGTCGAGCGCCGGGCGGTCGTCCAGCGTGTACACGCGGTTGCCGCCGCTGCTCGTGACGAGCACCGGCTCCCCGAGCTTCTCCCAGCCGTGCCTGACCCCGATGCCGAGCGGGGAGTCGGAGGCCAGCGACGCCGCCACCACCGAGTTCTCGTGCACCCGGTCGTTGTGGAGCTGGAAGGTGCGCTGCATCTTGAACTCGTCACCGGCGCAGCCGCCCACGAGCGGCACGCCCGCGCCGAGCACGCCGTAGGCGCCGCGGATGACCTCCTGCTGGTCGCCGCCCAGGGCGTCGCTCAGCATCACGAGCACGCGGTGGGGGCGATCGGCGTCGTCGGCCGCACAGGCGGCCGCCTCGGCGCCGGCCTCGCGCAGGCGCTCAGAGGCGTCGGCCGCGCTCGCGGTCTGCACCGAGAAGCCCTCGCCGCCAAGCGCGGTGACGACGACGCTGGCGTCGCCGTGACCCTCGCGCGCGATCTGGCCCGCGGTGGAGCATCCGATCAGAGGTGTGCCGCCGGAGCGCCCGTTGATGCCCTCGAGCAGGGCCTCGAGGTCATAGGCGTCCGAGCAGAAGACGATGAGCAGCTTGGGATCGGCCCCGCGCAGAGCGCTGTCGGCAGCGGCAGCGCCCGCGGCGCGCGCATCGCTGTCGGAGGAGTAGCCGACACCCAGCCAACGACGTGAAAAAGCAGTGGAATCGTTCATACACGCGGTGATCGGCACCCACACCCCGGTCTTGATGAAGGTGCCCTAAAGGCGCAGCCCGAGCTGCCGATTGAACCTTTGTGGCCCCACCCTCCGGCCAGTGGACCGATGCGCACGTCCGCCGCCTGTTCTGGCGCGCGGGATTTGGCGCGAGGCCTGACGAGGCCGCGATGTGGGCAAGGCGCGGCAAGAAGGCCACGCTCCACTGGCTGCTGAACGGGGGTCGCGGCCCGCACATGATCGGACCGAGCCCCACGGTCGACGGCCACGGCATCGATCCCACCAACGAGTGGGGCCACGACGTGCTCTGGTGGCTCGATCGCATGGTGCGCTCGCAGCGCCCGCTCGCGGAGAAGATGACCCTCTTCTGGCACGACCACTTCGCCACGAGCGACCAGCAGACGCCGCTCATGCTGCGCCAGAACAAGATGCTGCGCGGGCGCGCGCTCGGGTCGTTCCCCGCGCTGCTGAAGGCGGTGACGACGGACCCGGCGATGTTGCTGTTCCTGTCGCTCGCCGACTCGGACAAGGGCGCGCCGAACGAGAACTACGCGCGCGAGTTGATGGAGCTGTTCACGCTCGGCCGCGGCTACAACGAGCACGACATCCGCGAGGCCGCTCGCGCGCTCACCGGCTTCCAGTCGCGCTGGTCGCGGGGCGGCAACTTCGAGGGCATCCACTATTCGCGCGAGAACCACGACCGCGGGGTCAAGCGCATCTTCCACAGGCGGGGCCGCTTCGACTGGCACGACGTGGTCGGGCTCGTGACCCACCACCCCGCGCACGCGCCGTTCATGGTCGAGAAGCTCTGGGGCTTCTTCATCACGAAGCCGATCGATCACCGCTCGCGCACCAAGCTGGTCCGCCTCTACCGCCACCACAGGCTGCAGATCAAGCCGCTCGTGGGCGCGATCCTGGCGCACCCCAAGCTCTACGCGGACCTCGATAGGCCGGACATGGTCAAAGCGCCGCTCGTGTTCCTCGCGGGCGCGCTGCGCTCGACCGGGCGCTACATCGACGATGACGCCTGGTCCTGGATCCTCGAGGAGATGGGCCAGTACCCCTTCCATCCGCCGTCGGTGGCGGGCTGGGATTGGGGTCCGGCCTGGATCTCCACCAACACCACGCGCGCCCGCTTCACGGCGGTCAACTGGCTCGTGCGCCAGGGCCCGCTCAAGGTCGAGGACGGCTCGACTCCAGTCGGGCTCTCTCCCGCCGACCACATGGAGCGCGCGCTCGCCGCGACCGGCCGGCCCTGGATATCGAGCACCACTGCCGGCGCGCTGAACGCGCTGATCCCGCGCTTCTTCGAGGACGTGAAGCCCACCCAGACCTCGCGGATGCAGCAGCGCTCGGACATGTGCCAGCGCGCGCTGCGCCACCTCCTGCTCTCCGGACCCGACGCCCAACTTCATTGATGACGAACCCACACCACGCCTGCGACGACTTCCATTCCACCAGCGAGACGCGCCGCCGCTCGTTCCTCGACACGCAGCTTTCGCGCCGCCAGGTGATCGGCCGCGGGCTCGGCGCCGGGCTCGCGATCTACGCCGCGAAGGCGATGCCGCTCGTGCGCATGCTCGAGGCAGCGACGGCCGAGGCCGCGGCGGCGCCCGCCGCGCCGATCCTCGTCACGGTCTTCCTGCCCGGCGGCTGCGACCTGCTCGACACGATCGTCCCGGTCAGCCAGTACGGCCGCTACGCGGACCTCCGG
>Ga0207661_10001029_pt1 | contig 18496 bp, 13 predicted proteins | sample KBSC713LmetaG_FD_184337 | JGI IMG/M metagenome (GOLD analysis project Ga0207661, IMG submission 184337) | Corn rhizosphere microbial communities from Kellogg Biological Station, Michigan, USA - KBS C7.1-3L metaG (SPAdes) (version 2) | ecosystem: Host-associated > Plants > Roots > Rhizosphere ...
CCGCGACCGCGACCGCCACCCACCGTCGATTCCGCATTGCGCGCGATTATAAAACGACGGGAACGGACCCGATCAGCGGGCGCCGAGGCGTTTGAACGCGGCGACCGCCCAGTCGGCGACACCGACGGCGTGCGTGTAGCCTTTGCCGCTGGACGGGCAACGATCGCTCTCGAACGACATGTCCCCGCTGGTGCTGGTGTTGCCGCTGGCGCTCTTGCAGCTCCAGGTCAGTCTCGCGGTCTGCACCGTCGAGACGGGGCAGTCGGGCGCCTCCTCGGCGCGGTTGATCGCCTCTGACAGCCCCTGCAGCAGCTCCGCGCGCTGTGCGGCGGTGAGCGTCTTTGGTTTCAGCCGCAGCAGCGGCGGCTTGCGCTTCTTCGCGGTCAGCTTGTCGACGTCGTAGACGGTGCCGCTGATTTCCGCGGTGTCGCCCACGACGGTCAGCGTGATCTCGCTGGCCCACACGCCGCCTTCGCCGCTGCCCAGGTCCACCTTCAACTCGGCGTCATGCGACGTCCCGACGCACGCGTAGCGACCCGCGCTCTTGCTCGACGCGCTCTCCGTACTGCCCGCGCCGTTCGCCGTCGCGGCGCCCGCAATCCCGGCGAACGCCAGCGCCACGAATCGCCACCGCCCGCGCTTCATCCCGCGTTGATAACACGGGTGGTGAGGCAGCGTCAGTCGCCGCAGAGGGTCATGTGGCGGCAGTACGGGCTCGCGAACGTACCCGACAGCGCGAAGCCGTCCTGGGAGAACACGAAGGTCCCGCTCACCTGGCCGCTCAGCGTGGCGTCGGCGGCGAGGAAGTCGGCCGCGGTGACGGCGACCATCCCCGAGGTTCGCGCGAGAACCGCCGGTGGGTCTGCGCGATCGAGCTCGCCGCGGGCCGCCGCGTCTCCGGGAACGATCGGCGCTCCACCGTCGGTCGTCTGGTACGGCGCCGAGACGGTGAACAACAGGCCGTTCGACTCGTCACCGATCAAGACCGTGACGCCGTTGCTGCAGCCGTCGTACATGGCGCTCACCAGCGTGCCGGCGAACGAGCCGACGGGCGTGGTCCCGACGGCCGTCACCGTTCCGCCGCAGGGGGCGGGCGACAGCGTCACGGACGAACCGTCGTGCGTGGTCTTGCTGCCCCCGCTGCTGCATCCGGCCGCGGCCGCCGTCGCGAGCAGCACGGCGCACAACCCACGTGCCACCTCAGTCATCCTCAGTCATCCTCCGCCTTGCATTCGATGGTCGCGCCGTTGTCGATGCACACGTTGTGGCCGGCGCCGCCGTTGAGCCGGTTGACGCCGGATCCACCGTCGAGCGTGTCGTCGCCGTCCTCACCGTCCAGGATGTCATTGCCGTTCTCTCCGAACAGGCGATCGTTGTTGGCGCCGCCGAAGATGATGTCGTTGTCGTCATCGCCATGGAGCTGATCGTCGTCGAGGCCGCCGTCGATGAAATCGGCGCCTGGCCCGCCGTGAATGATATCGCCACCCTGTCCGCCGCGCAGCAGATCGTTGCCGTCGTCGCCGTTCAAGGTGTCGACGCCGTCGCCGCCGTCGAGCAGATCGTTGCCAGGGCCGCCCGAGATCGTGTCCTGTCCAGAGCCGCCAAACAGCCGGTCGTTGCCCGCCTCGCCGAAGATGATGTCGTTGCCATCCCCGCCCGAGATCACGTCGTCGCCGCCGCCGCCCGAGATCCGGTCCTGGCCGCCCAGGCCCAGGATGCAGTCGACGCCCGAGGTCCCCACGAGCACGTCGTTGTTGGACGTTCCGACGATGACGTGCGATCCGGTCGGGCAGCAGGTGGTGTCATTGCCGAGCACGGCGGTGATCACCTGCGTGGCGGTCGCGACGTTGCCGGCGCCGTCGCGCGCCGTCCAGGTCACCACCGTCGTGCCGAGCGGGAACTTCGCGGGCGCGTTGCTGGTGATGGTCACGCCACAAGGATCGGTCGCGACAGCGGTGCCGATGCTGGCGCCGGCGCCGCTGCACGACGTGATGATCTTCGATGGCGGGACGAACGTGAACGCGGGCGCCGTCCGATCCGGCCCCGGCGTCGTGCCCGGGCAGCGATCGACGGCGTCGATGATGCCGTCGTGATCGCTGTCGGTCGGCCGGCCCGAGATCGTGGTGCGGAAGTGCAGATCGAGGGAGTTGCCGGCGCTGTCACTCGCGGTTCCGTCCAGCGCGATCGTGCCGTTCGCGAGATCCAGCGTGCCGCTGATGGGTGTGGGGTTCGAGAGCGCGATATTGGTGGGCGCCGACAGCCCGGTCGCGTCGGGGTTGTCCGGATCGGGAACGCCGCTCCCGGTCTGTAGGGTCGTCACGAACGTCGCCCCGCCGGGCGCCACCGTGAAGTGCGTCGCGTCCGTGAACGTGCCCGCGATGCGGCCGGGGTGCAGCACGAGGATGTTGCGGATCGTCGCGTTGACGGAACCGCCGATGAACACGTCGGCCGGCCGCATGTCGAGGCGCGCGATCTCCGCTGTCGCGCCTGCGGTCGGGGGGCTGGTCGAGGCGTTCATGTAGATGTGTCCACCCAGCGCGGTGGTCGTCGCCTGACCGCCGACGTGAAAGACCGCGTTCGACGCCGGCGTCGCGTCGCCCACGTAGTCCGCGAGCGGCGCGGGCGCCGAGCGCGCGGGCGGTCCGTCCGACAGCGCGCAGCTCTGCGTCGACAGCCGCCGGCCGTCGTTGAACGAGCCGTTGCAGACCGGGACCGTGCAGGTCAGCGAGGCGCCACACAGGTTCTGGCCCGCGCACACCTGCGGGCAGGCGGCGGCCGCGGTGGTGGCGGTCCCGGCGGCGCAGCCGACGACCTCGAAGAAGCTCTCCGAGCCGCCGCACTGGCAGTTGCACTCCCACAGTGAATCGGGATCCACCAGCGTCAGAGCGCTGCCGCACTTGGTGGACACCTGCGCGACCGCCAGCTCGACGTCCGCTGCACCGGACGCTTTCAAGTCGGAGAACGACACGGACGCGTTCAAACCGTTGACCGCGACGCCGTTGTAGTCGCCGGTGTAGATGGTATTGACGGTCACGAACGAGCTGGTCGACGGCCGCCGCGGCAGATCCGCAACCGACGGCGAGGCCTTGTTCAGCGCGAATGGGCCCGTGAGCAACGCCAGGCTGGACGCGTCGTAGCGATGGAAGAACTGCGAGACGCTGAGCGCAGAGGGGACGGCGCCCGCGGTTCCAAGGACGCTGTTCGTGACGACATCCAGGGCGTCGCTCCCGCCGTTCAAGGAGAGGGCCGGATGGAAGGACATCAAGGCGCCCGTCGGGACGGGGACCAGCTTTGGCGTCGTCCATTGCCAGTTGGGAGCCTGGGTGGTGACGGCGCTGGCGTTCGCTGCGATCAGCTCGACCTGCCGCAGGTTGTTGCTGTCGATCACCTCGAACCCCAGGTAGATGACGGCGTCGGTCGAGTTGCCGACCGTGCCGACGGCCACGGCCGGGGTGGTGTCGGGAAGGAAGTTCACCTGCGGCGTCGACGGGATCCTGGGATTCACGTCTGAATTGAAGACCTGCTCAAACGCGTACGTTCCGAGCACCGGCGGCGTCCCGAGCGACCCGACTGGCGCCCAGGCCCCGTTCACCACCGAGAACTTGAGGATCGTGGGCTGGGCGAGATTGCCGGGGACGAAGATTCCCATCGGCACGTAGAGGTTCCCGGCACCGTCGAAGGCGGGGTTGGCAAAGACGCTCGCCTGGGGCAGCGAGATCGGCGAACCCTCGCTGGGCGCGAACTGGGCCGTGCTCGTCGGCTGGCGGAACGTCGCGATGAAGTCGTTGCCGGAGGGCGCCCTGACGTACACGGCGATGTGACCAGGCGTGGACGGATCGACCGCAATCTCGGGATGATCTGCGCCCCCATTGGTGCCGGCGATCGCGGGCAGCTGTCCGGGGGCGGTCGGGAACGCGGTCTGCCGCATCCCGTTCTGCTGCATGGGGGCGAGCGCGTCTTTGATCTCCTGGCTGTCGGGAAGGCCGGGCTGCACCGCCGTCGCGCCGGGAGGGGCGAACCAGATCTCGACGTCCGTGACGGCCTTGCCCGACGGGCTGCAGCGGTTGCAAGTCGTGTCGCTGCTCGCGGCGCACGGGGCCATCCAGCGGAGGAAGACCAGGTACAGCGTGCCGTCGGGCCCGACTGCGATGGTGGGATCGGTCGCCCACTCACCCGGCAGGCCCGTCGGCAGCCCGCCCATCTTGTCGAACTTCGTGCCGCCGTCGGTCGAGCGATACAGCGCGACGTGCTTGTTCACGAGGCACGTCGTCGCTTCACCTTCGCTATCGGGGATCGTGTCCGACTGGATCGTCGCCGCGAACACCGTCTTCGACCCGGAATGGGGATCGAAGGCGACCTTCGTCTCGGCGTCGAACGTCGGCGAGGGCAACGTCGCGAACGCGTCGATCTTCGGCGCGAAGCCGTTGCTGCAGTTCTGCGTCGGCGAGATCGGAATCATGCAGTTGCGGCCGCTCGGATCGTTGGCCAATCCCGAGCCGGTGCACTTCTGCACGACCTTCGTTCCACCGCCGCCGCAACGTAACGCCGCGAGAGCGCCCACCGCAGCAACCACGACAACAAACGAGAACGCCCGCTTCCTCTCACCCATGGCGGCGATTATGTGTCGGGGCGGCCCGCGCGCGGCTCGAAATGTTCAACCGCGATGATTGTTGGGTGGCCCGACCGCCGCGTCGTGACGCCGGGGCAACCGCACGCGTGCATGCTCCCCAGCGGTTCGCGCTCCGTTCACCATTGCTGGCCTCGACCTGGCGCACTGGTGATTCGCTGGGGCACCGGTATCATCCGGCCCGGTCACAGTGTGGGTTTGGGACGCATCATCTTGAAAGGAAGACGCCAATGACTTCATTGCGGAGGATCGTGGTCGTGGTTGCGCCGTTGCTGTCGTCTGTCTCGGTGGTTGGGTGCTCGACGCCGCGTATGGCGCCGCCCGCGGACATCGCCAGCGCGTCGGAGGTTCTCACCGTCAGCGATCGAAGCCGGGCATCCGGTTCGTTCGTCAACGAGGGCTTCAAGCTGGGCAATTACGAGGTCGTCGACGTCGACCGAAAATGGAACAGCACCTCCGGCTCTGGCGTGGGACCGTGGTCGAAGGAGACCAAGACCACCGGCTTCTCCTACGTGCTGGCCGCGGGCGGCAAGAAGCTGCCGGGCAAGTGCTCCAGCGTGACGAAGTCGCAGGGCTTTGGCGGCTTCAGCTGGGACAGCGTCAGGATCGCATGCTCGTGTGATGGCGAGGCCGGCAAGGTGGAGCTGGTCATGACCGACGGAGGCCGCACGATGAAAGTCGGCGACAAGGAGTACAAGGTCGAACCGATCAACGCGGTCGAGGGCGGCGGCACACAGTCGAAGCCGACCGGCTTTCGCGCTGACGGCGACGGGCCGCTGGGCGCGGTCGACGTCGGACATCCGGGGCAGGTCTGGCTCAAGAAAGGCCTCGACGACGGGACCCGGTCCACGACGACCTGCGCCTTCGTCGGCCTCATGCTGTACAAGGCCCCGAGCGAAGTTTCGCCGTAGGTGAAAGCGATCGCGGCCGGGCTGCCGGCCGCGTTTCCCGGTGTTGTACGCGCAGGTTACGTTTCGGCGACGTCAGGACGTGATTGCCAGCGTCGTGACCGTGAGCCGGTTCGAGGCGGTGTGTTTCAGGACGATCGTCGGTCAATACCTGATCGCGACGGACCCGGCCCAATTCGTGTTGTGTTGTTCTGTGTCGAAGCACAAGAATCACGTCCACCATGTCACTGGTTGCGAGCGGAACGGTTGTCATGATCGTCGACGACGATTTGGATCTCAGAAGCTGCCTGGCGGACGTTCTGGAGATGGAAGGTTACGAAGCACGTCCCGTGCGCTCGGCAGATTCCGCATGGGCGGCTCTCGTGGCCGGGACGAAACCCGCCGCGATCGTCCTGGACCAATGGATCACGGGAATGAGCAGCGGCGAATTCGTCCATCGCCTCCGCGGATCGGCGTTTTCGGACATCCCGATCCTGATGCTGTCGGGCGCGCCGGCGGCGCGGAAGCTGGCGCAGGACCTCGATGCCGTCCTGCGAAAGCCCGTGGAGACCACGACGCTCGTACGAGCGGTCGACAAGTTGATCGGGGCCAGGCGAAGGCCGCCGGTACGCGCGCCGTCGTCAGCAGCGGCGATGCTACAGGTCGCGTAGCTCCGTCCGTCCTGAATTGCCGGACGCCCGGCAAGGCGCTGTCGGCGTCACCGGGCCGAGTCAGCTGGCGGCGACCGCGTCGAACGGCCCGAGCGGCGCCGGCGTCAGGATCGGCCAGGGCCGGTCGCGCAACCCGCCGTACCAGTTGTTGTGGCGGCCGTCCCAGTAGCCGACCTTGAGCTCGGACAGCTCGACGTTCTCGAGGCAGTTGTAGTTGACGGAGACGAAGTCCCCGCCGACCTCGGCGAGGAACCCGCGCCCGAAGCAATGGATCCCGCAGTGCTTGCAGAAGAAGCGGCGCGAGACCTTGTGGCCCCATTCGTAGAATGAAAGGCTGTCCTCGCCGGCGAGCAGCGTGAACGCCTCCGGCTTGACGATTCCGCCGGTCGAGCCGGTCCGGACGCAGATCGAGCAGTTGCAGCGGCTCGCGCCGGCGCCGAGATCGGCGCGCACGGCGAAGCGCACGGCGCCGCAGTGGCAGCTTCCGGTGTGTTCGGTCGCGGCGGACGTGGCGGAGGCAAGATCGCTGGTGTTGGTCTCGTTGGTCGTGTTGGTTTCCATGGCGGCTCCCTTCGTCTGAGGCACGAAAACAAGCTACGCCCCATTGAGGACAGTTTCGGTCCTCAATGCGCGGCATAATCGGCCCGTGCTTTCGACCTCCGCTCGGCTGCTCCGCTTGCTCACGCTGCTGCAATCGCGGCGTTCGTGGGCAGGCGCCGAGCTGGTCGAGCGGCTCGAGGTGACGCCGCGGACGCTTCGGCGCGACATGGACCGACTGCGGCGCCTCGGTTACCCGGTGCAGTCGACCACGGGCGTCGCGGGCGGCTACCGCTTCGGCTCGGGCAGCGAGCTGCCGCCGCTGCTGCTCGACGACGAAGAGGCGCTCGTGGTGTCGCTGAGCCTGCGCACCGCGGCCGCCGGCAACGTCGTCGGCATGGAGGAGGTCGCGCTGCGCGCGCTGACCAAGCTGGAACAGGTGCTGCCGGCGCGCCTGCGCCGCCGCCTCTCCGCGCTGAACGCCGCGATCGTCCCGCTCACCGGCCGCGGACCGGCCGTCGATGCGCGCGCGCTGACCGCCATCGCCGCGGCCTGCCGCGACCAAGTCCAGGTCCGCTTCGGGTACCAGGGCCACGACGGGCGCCCGAGCCGACGCGACGTCGAGCCCGCCGGGCTCGTGCATTCCGGCGCGCGCTGGTACCTGGTCGCCTGGGATCTCGGGCGCGCCGATTGGCGCACGTTTCGCGTCGATCGCATCGCCTCCAAGGTGACGTCCGGCGCCACGTTCTTCCCGCGCCGCCCGCCCGAAGGCGGGCTCGCCGCTTACGTCGCGCGCTCGCTGTCCGCGCCCGCGCACCCGATCAAGGGGCGCGTGCTGTTTCACGCGCCGATCGCCGACATGGCCAAGCGGATCCCGGCGTGGGTCGGGACGCTGGAGAGCGCGGGCGCCCGTGCGTGCGTGCTCCACACCGGCTCGCACTCCGTCCACGATCTGGTGGCGTGGATGGCCGTGATGGGCGTCGACTTCGAGATCCAGGAACCCCGCGGCGCCGCTGAGCTGCTACGCCAGTTCGCGGCGCGAGCGCTGCGCGCGGCGGACGGAGACGCCGGCGCGCGCTGATCTGCAGCGCCTCCTGCCGGTGCAATCACGTCGAACGTCGCGGCGCCGCTGAATCGGTTCGCGGATGTCGAGGCCGAGTGGACTTCGAGGGCGTCTCCAACCACGCGCTGTAGCCGCGCCAGTGCGGTTCATCGCGGAATCGACAACTCGCGATGTAACTCAGGAGAGATCGTCGGTGATGATGGATGTTCTCGTCCTGGCGCTTGCGGAGCAGGGACGCCCACCCGGGCGATTCCTGCCAGGCGTCCAGGCTGCCGAGCGCCTCGACGACGCCCGACAGGAGCCCTTGTGACGAGAGGGGATCGCGCGCAAGGCGCGCGTCGCCGACGGCCAGGCAACAGTCGTCAAATTGCGGCGCCGTCCACTGAGCTCCCGCGGCGACGGGTGGCGATTCATTCGCGGACGGCCAGTTGAAGCCCTCGAGAATCCATTCGACGCCCGCTTGCAGGACGTCTGCGCGCAACTCCTTTTGTGTCCTCGCCCCGGATCCCCGCTGTACGAGCCCCAGACAATCCGCGCCGGGAATCGCGCAGCGGTAAACGTAACCCGCGGGTACGGCCGCGAGGCCGAACCACGGTTCGGCGCCACCAGGAGCGAGCCAGTGCCAGGCCACCATCGGCCAGCGCACCAGCGACATGGCGGTCGTCGCGCTTCGCCCTGTGGCGTCGAGGAGGCGGGGCGCCTGCCACCCGCGTCCCCTCCACCCAGACTCGGTTCGCGTCGGTGACTCGAGATCGGGCGCGAAGATGATCCGACCGTCTCGTGCCGCGCGATTGAGAAGGGCCTCCTCGAGCTCGAACCGCCTCATGACCGCCAGCGAGGCTCCGGCTTGCTCGGTCGGCGTCGCTGCTTCCCACGCGATCCGGCGACGGGCGCAAGTCGCTGCCCACCCGGCGTCCTGCGGACGCAAGCCGAGCTCGAGCAGGACGTGAAGGAACTGAACTGGAACGAGCTCCAGGCGGGCTCGTCGCGTCTTCGCGGGCGTCGCGCCGGAGAGGACGATCGAGAGCCCACGTTTCGAGGCTGCAAGGGCAGCGACGATGCCGACGGGACCCGCACCAAGAACAGCAAGATCCGGCCTCAATCGTTTCCTCCCCAGCGCCGGGTCAATGATCAGGTCGGCGGATTCGGAATCGATCCGAACCCTGGAGCCGGGACAGGGTCGAAGCGAACGCCGAAGCCAGCAGCAACCACGGACTGGGCAAGTCCTTCCAGTCCGTCGGCTCCAAGCATGAGCCCCCGGGCCTGGTCGAGGGCCGCACGACCAGCGGGCAGGCCCAGCTGATACGCGTTGAGCAGGGCATTGAGGATCTCGACATACCGGGCCTGAAGGGCGACGTGCGCGGGAAGGTTCTTCGGCGGCTCTGGCAGATCGAGCAAGTAGTCCGCGGGATCGTGCCGCCCGAGCCACTCTTGAACGAATCTGAACGTCTCGTAGTGCGTCTCGCCGTCCATCATGACCGAACGAATATCGGCGGCGGCGGCGGGGAGCACCGGCCGCAGCGTGACGAAGATCCGGGCGTACAGGCCATCGACCGCTTGCGACGGCCGCTCGATGTTGATGAAGCCCTGCAGAACAGCGGGTGTCAGGGCTTTGAGGGCCCGCGGGCGAAACGCCCCCATGGGACCGGACGGGACCTGGTCGGCGACGGCCAGCGCGGGCACGAACGGCTGTTGCCCGTTCCGGCTCTCGAGCCACCTTCGCAGGACATCATTGGCGACGCGCAGGTGGTGCATCTCGCTGATGGCGATGCGCAATAGCTCGGCGCGCGCGCTGGTCACGTCGAGCCGGAGCTCGCTGTCGGCCTGACCCGCATCCGGGCGAAGCGAGTACATCGCCACCAGATACTCCTGGATCACGGCGAGCTCGACGCCTGCCGCGTAACGAAGGAACGACTCGACCTTCGCCGGTGCGAGCGCCTTCACGTTCGGAGGCAGGGCACCGGGCTCGTATGGCTCCCGCACTTCGCGGTCGTCCAGCACGAAGTCGAGCTCCTGCCATCGCATGTTGATTTCGTAGTGGCGCATCTCGCGCGCCTCGTTCTTGCGCGTGTCGCCCACCGCGGTGGCCGGTGCGGGGCTCGCGGCGCGATCGGCTCGCTCCCAGGGAACGCGGACGTCCCAGGCGGAATCGACGACGCCCACGGGGCGGGCCGGCTGCACGATGTCCGGATGGTTCGAGGCCCAGTAAAAACAAGCACAGTCCCGGAAGTCGTGCGTCCAGGGCGAACAAAGCGACTGAGTCATCTCTCCAGGTTGGAACATCGCCGCGAGGGCGCCGTTGTCATCGAGATACGCGGCCCGCGGGGCGCGGACGGTGATCTTGGCGCTGCCCCGCCGGCCCAGAGTGAGCTCGACGATCTCTCCTTCTGGAATCAGGCGGAGCGCCGTCCAGACATCGGGAGGTTGCGATGGACTTCGCGCTCGCCCAGCGGGGGTGAGCGCCAGATCAGAGACCTCGAGAGAGAGGGCACCGAACGGACCGAACTTCGAGGCGATGGTGTTGACCGACCAGGTGCGCCCTGCAGCGACGTCGCGGGCCACGTCTCGAAGGGAGCTCCGCAACGGAGCCGGCGCCGCGTTCGGATCGACGTCCACGATGGTGAGAGAACCTTGGGCGATGTCCATCTCCAGGCCGGGAAAGAAGCGACGTTCCAGGTTGCGGAGATCGCACTCGAGCCCCGGATAGCAGTTCCCCACGCCGTCCTCGAGCCGTGTGGCCGCCGGATTGCCCACCGCCGGTCGACCGAGCCGAGACGCGCTCGCGTTGCTCGCCAGGAACTTCACTCTGCTATCCATGCGCTACCTCCGGGGTCAAGCGGCCGAACCAGGCGGGACGTGCGTGTGCCAGCGTCGCGTGGGCGCCGAGGCAGAACTCCAGCCATGCGCGGACGAAATCGCAGAACGCGTCCGTTCGTCCGGCGACTTCATGGTGACAGCCGCCGCTGCACAGGTAGCGTGCCCAGCAAGTCCGGCAGGGCGCCTGAGAATGAACGTGGCGGTCTCTGAGGAATGTGGCTTGCCGGGAACGATCGATGCCAGCGCTGCTGCCGAGGGCGAAGCTGGGCTGCCCGACGGCGCGGTGGCACGCGTACCAGGTGCCGTCACTCGACACGCTGAAGTATCCGCCCCCAGCGCCGCATGGATAGGGTGACGCCGCGCCTCGTTCGAGTTGACGGAGCGCGACCGCGAGATTCGAGAACCGGATCGACTCGCCCACGACCGCCCGGCCGAGCTCGCGCTCTGCCAGGCGCCGCACACCGCGAAGATAGATCGGCCAGTCCTCGTTCGTCAGCGACCCGGCGGCCGTACGCAGCGGGGACAGTCCGACGTCGGCAAACCCCAGGTCGATGACGTCGTCGAAGATTTGCTCCACGCCCAGGTTGCTGTGGGTCACCGTCGCGCGGGCGCCGACGCGGGCCTTCCCGGGATCGCGCACCAGAGCCGCGACGTGTTCCGCGAGCGCGGCGTGTGAGGAGCCGCGGCGCTTTCGAAGCGGGCGAAGCGTGTCGTGGAGGAGGCGTCCGCCGTCGACGCTCACGGTGACCGCGAAGCGGTGCGCGCGCAGCAGCTCGACGTCCTCCTTCGTCAGCAGCGTGCCGTTCGTCGTGACGGAGAATCCCACGACCTGGTTGGTCGCGCGCCGTGCGGCGTACTGGACTGAACGGTGGATCAGATCTCTTCCGAGAAACGGTTCGCCGCCCAGGAACCCGATGGTGATCGGGCGCGCCGGATCGGCGGCGGCGAAGAGGGCGTCGATCGCGGCCTGGGCGGTCTGCCAGTCCATGACCGCCGATTGCGCGCCGCCGAACGAGCCCCGTCCGGCGTAGCAATACGAGCATCCGAGGTTGCACGAGCTCGAAACGTTCAGCGAGACGCTCTGAGGTGTGACCCGAGGTACCAGGTCCATGTCGTCGAGGGGCGGTTGCGCTGAGATGGCGTCGACGGCTGCCAGCATCTGGCGATCGCCCGACCGCAGGCGCTCGGCATCACCTGGGTCGAGGTCGTAGATGCGTGAGTCGTTGACGACAAAGAGCCGCGACCCGACCAGATGCCAGGCCGGGGCGGTCGGGTGTGTCTGCAGGCCTTCGGCGGGGCCGAGGACTTTCAGGCGTATCAACGGCGGACCCGCGACAGCGAATCCAGGACCTCGGCCCGTCGCCGCGCGGCCCCGCGACTGAGGGGCTGCAGAACGCGGCCTGGTGCCGCGGCCGCCGGCGCCTTGGCAGCCGGCGGGATGGTCGCCACCCAGGCCATCAATCTTTCGTACTGCCAGTTCGAGAGCGTCAGGGGCAGAGCGTTGCTCTGGCGCATGAACGGCGGCATCTGCATCGTCGTCGCATTTGCGGACTCATTCCGCGCGCTCATGAAGGGCGTGCGGATCAGCTCTTTCAGCCGCTCGGGTTTCTCGGCCACCAGTCTGCGAAGGTCGTCGAGCTCGGCCAGGCGCATATGGCGGGAGATGGCGCGCTCGGTGATGGGGAGCGGGCTGTTCTCCGTCGGCGACGCGAGGGCGATCGCCTGATCGCGAAGGGCGTCCTTCGAGCCAAACGCCTGGTCGACTGGTTTGATGCCGTCGCCTGCGATGGCCTTCGGCGCCTGGTCCTTTTCGCGGACCTGGGCGCCTCGAATGTTTCGCCACGCATCGACGTTGACCAATGAGGTTGTCTCGAAGATGCGCTCGAACAGGTCCTGCACCCACGCGTCGTCGGCAGGTGACGATGGCCGTGACGAACGGTCGATCAGCTCGTCTGCGAGCGACAGGAACGGTCGTCGATCGGGGGCAAAGTCCGGGGGCGCCACGAAGGCCGTGGCCGAGGCCGCCAGACCCTTCTTGCCGCGCACGGTGATCGTGAACCGAACCTCCGAGGTGTCGTCCACGACGCCGAGAGACAACACGTCGTTGCTTCCCCGTTGGGTATCGAAGGTGTCGCCGGGGTCGACAAGACCGTCCGTGTTATCCGGCTCGCCGGCCCAGCCGGCCTTGGCGTTCAGGAAAGCCGCATCCGGGGTGACAGCGGGAAAGTCGTTCCCGCGCGCTCCTTGAGAGTCGCTCGCGGCAGACGGGCCGTAAAAACGCCCGCGGGGAGGCCAGAGTCGGAAACGGAGGATTGCCAGATTCGCGGGATCGTCCGGCGCCTCGACGCCGGGTTTCAGGAACTGCACGCGTCCGAGCGGAATCGCCATTCCTCGGGGAATGAGGGGAACGCGGACCTCCGGAGCGTTCGTCCCGTCGAGTCGAACGGCGCGCGTGACTGAGGCTGAAACCCGCACGGCAGGGAAGGTCCCGAAGATCAGGTCGGCGTTCTTTCGCCGGCGCGCGGCCTTCCCATTCTTCGCCTCGACCTCGAGTGAGATGTCCGCGAGCGTGAGCCCCTGGCTTTTCAGGAGGGCGGGCGTCACCGGGACCTGTCGCCACGACTTCTCGTCGCTCCCCTTCGCGCCCATGAGGGCCCAGACCTCGAAGAAGGGAGCGACCGGCCGGATCGCATTCCCGTCGCGAAACACGATGGAGCTGGGCATCCGGGTGCTGACCGCACCGTCCGCGGTCACGTCGAGCGACAGAGCCGGGCGGATCTGGGTCTGGCGGTGAGGGTCGTCCGAGTCGATCCATTCGAACGAGTCGAGTGGACGTCCGCTCGCGCCGAGGCGAGCCACGGCGATCGGCGGATGAATGAACAAACCTTGCAGAGTCTCTGACGCCACGCTGGCTATCCTCCGATCATCGGACTTGACCCCGGTATCAAGGATGCGGCGATCGGGTCAAGCGAAAGTGTGTTTACTCGTGCACGCAACGTTCGTTGACATTGTCCGGTCAACACCTGATTACGCGTTCGTTGCGGCGATCGGCAACGTTGTAAACCTTTTGTTCCTTGACGCCAGCGCTCGGGATCTGGAACCCTCGCGCTGGCGTTGGGGGATTTAGGATCCAAGGAGAAACGCGATGAGCGCAAAGCACGGCACACCAGTTCGAGGGTTGTTGGCGACGAAGAAGTCGCAGCTCTTTCAGGGCCGATTCGGGAGGATGTTCCGTGCCTTGCACCCAGCGACCTTCGGCCACGACGACAAGGAAAACGTCGAGAACCTGGCGAAGCTCGGGGCCGCGATGTCCGCCGATTTCGATGCACCCAAGGACGGGAAGGACGAAGAAGAGAGTGGAATTCCAGCTCTCTACACGTATCTCGCCCAGTTCATCGACCACGACATCACGTTCGATCCAGCCAGCAGCCTGCAGAAGCAGAACGACCCTGACGCCCTGATCGACTTCAGGACTCCGTCATTCGATCTCGACAACGTGTACGGGCGCGGGCCCGACGACCAGCCCTACCTGTTCGACGGCAACGGCCAGTTCCTTCTCGGCGATCCCATAAAGGGCGGCGGTGACGCGAACGCCAAGGATCTGCCCCGCAATTCCGCCAAACAACGGCGGGCGCTCATTGGCGATCCCCGGAACGACGAAAATAGCCTCGTGTCGCAATTGCAGGGCCTCTTCCTTCGCTTCCACAACCGGACGGCGACAGACCATGCCGGAAAGCCGTTTGCGGAGATCCAGCGACTGGTGCGCTTCCACTATCAGTTCATGGTGCTGAACGACTTTCTGCCGCGCATCGTTCACTCGTCGGTGCTGGCCGATCTCCGTTCAGGGAAACACTACGACCGCGACAAGCTGAAGTTCTTCCGCTGGCACAACGAGCCGTTCCTGCCGGTCGAGTTCTCGGTCGCCGCCTATCGCCTCGGACACTCGATGATTCGTCCCGGGTACCGGCTGAACGACGAGGTCCTGCTCCCGATCTTCCCGGTTCCGTCCGAGGGCCTGTCCGAAGGGCTGACGGGCTTCCGCGCCATGAACCCCGCGTGGGGCCTCGACTGGGGGCGCTTCATCGACGTCGATACGCGCTCGGATGACGATCAGAAGCGGCGCTTGCAGTTCGCGTACAGGATCGACACGTCCCTCGTCAATCCGCTGTCGATGCTACCGCCGTCGGTGGTGAGCGATCCGCCGCCGTCGCTTGCGCAACGGAATCTCGAGCGCGGCTGGAGGCTTGGTCTGCCTTCCGGTCAGCACGTCGCGCACGCGATGGGCGTGACGCCTCTTCGCGATGAAGAGATCATCATCGGGAAGGCCACGGACGAGAAGGACAAGGACGCCGGCAGCATCGTCGATCCCAAGCTGAAGCTGCCCGGCGTGTTCGCGGGTAACTGCCCGCTCTGGACGTACATCCTCGCCGAGGCGGCCCAATCCAAGGAGCCGGTCGCCATTCCCGTGAAGGAGAAGGGAACAGTCAATACGCCCCGCCTCGGCAAGGTGGGAGGACGCATCGTCGCGGAGGTCTTCTTGGGCCTGATGTTCGGCGATCCGAACTCGCTCTTGAACGTCGCCCCGCATTGGAAGCCTGCGCAGGGGGATGGCTATGCCTTGAAGGACTTCGTCGCGTACGCGTTGGGCCGTTGAAAGGGAGGGGAGACATGTCGAAGAAATACAAGGTTGGACGACCGATGCGGATCCAGGCGCGGAGGGGCTCTCGCGCCGAGGAGCTCTATTACAAGCACAGCGCCTTGCCGGAACCGTGGCCCATGCCGGAGGCAATCGCACACGGTGTCAGTCCCAAGCCGCTGGAAGATCTGATGTTCCACGGCGGAAAAATCGTGCCGAAGATGCGCTTCCAGAATCTCTATCTGGGCGGGGCGGGCGACTGGGCCGACAGCGATGTGAAGAACATCGATACGGCAATCACCGCAGCTATGCGCGATCCGCGATTGAACAACGTCATGGCGCAGTACTTTGCCGATACCAGCCAGGAGTGCGACCCGATCGAGTCGTTCCTCGTCAGCGACAGCAAACCGGCCTTCCTGGACGAGCCGGATGTCCAGGCAAAGGTGGTCACGCTGTTCCGAACAGGCCGAATAAAGTCGAGCGACCTCGACTCGACGGTCTTCAACCTGATCCTTCCGAGAGGATCGGTGCTCGCTCTGGGCGACTCGGATTCCAAGAACGGCCTCGGCGGGTATCACGGATCCGTTCACCTGAACGACAAGGGCTCGATCGTCACGCTGTACTACTCGGCGAATGTCTTTTCCGAGGGTGACAATGGGATTCCGGCATTCGACGCGCCCTGGAAGAACGTCGTCGGCACCCTCTATCACGAGCTGAACGAGTTCCGGACAGACGCGGACGTCAAGGACGCGATCGAGCAGGGTGACAACGACTTCCTCGGGTGGATGTCACGTGGTGGACGTGAATGCGGCGACGAGCCGATCGCGGTGGCGGCGCAACTGGCCCTCGTGTTCCATGAGGTGGTCACCGCATCGAATCAGCGGTCGCCGGTTCAATTCATGTACTCGAATGCGGTCCATGGACCGGAGGGGCCGATCGACAAGGCCCGGTAACTCTGGGTCCCATCCTGAGCGGTGCTTGCGTTGGCGCGCCGGCTCCGCTCACATGAAGCACATGTCCAGCGCGTTCGGCGGGTTCAAGCCGGACACGGTGACCGTCGAGCCAGGGCTGAATTGCAGCGATAGCGCGGCCGTCCCGCCGCTGCGCCCAGGTTCGCGCTCGATGCGCCTGACCTGCCGGCCATCTCGAGCAGACGAAAACCGATGGCAGCCCCCACTCTGGCTATCTGCTAACATACCCATCCGCTAATACGAATAATGGGATATAGTGCTCGTCCGCGAGCAAACGACCCGTTTTTGAATGAGGAGAGAGAAGATGCCCGAGATCAGCACTTTCAAGAGAGCCCCCGTCGTGAACGGCAAGCCCGACTACGTGGTCCGTGACCTTTCGGCCGCCGGATTCGGACGCAAGGAGATCGACCTCGCCGAGACGGAGATGCCCGGCCTCGTCGCCACGCGCGAGGAGTTCGCCAAGTCCAAGCCGCTCGCGGGCGCGCGCATCGCCGGCTCACTGCACATGACCATCCAGACGGCGGTCCTGATCGAGACGCTCGAGGCGCTGGGCGCCGACATCCGCTGGTGCTCGTGCAACATCTTCAGCACGCAGGATCACGCGGCCGCGGCGATCGCCGATCGCGGCGTGCCGGTGTTCGCCGTGAAGGGCGAGAGCCTGGAGGAGTACTGGGACTACTCGTGGCGCGTTCTGCAGTGGTCCGACGGCGGCACGCCGAACCTCATCCTCGACGACGGCGGCGATCTCACGCTGCTCGTCCACCTGGGCGTGAAGGCCGAGAAGGATCCGTCCTTCCTCGACAAGGATCCGGGCCACGAAGAGGGCCGCATCCTCTATGCGCTGGTCAAGCGCGCGATCAAGGAGCGCCCGGGCTTCTTCGCCCAGGCCGCCAAGAACATCAAGGGCGTCTCCGAGGAGACGACGACGGGCGTTCACCGCCTGTACCAGATGGCAGAGAAGAAGGAACTTCTGTTCCCCGCCATCAACGTGAACGACTCGGTCACCAAGTCCAAGTTCGACAACCTCTACGGCTGCCGGCACTCGCTCCCTGACGGCATCATGCGCGCGACGGACGTCATGCTGTCGGGCAAGGTCGTGGTCATCGCGGGCTACGGTGACGTGGGCAAGGGTTGCGCCCAGGCCATGAAGGGGCAGGGCGCGCGCGTGCTGATCACGGAGATCGATCCGATCTGCGCGCTGCAGGCGGCGATGGAGGGGTACGAGGTCACCACCATGAACAAGGCCGCGTCGCGCGGTGACATCTTCGTCACCACGACCGGCAACGAGTTCGTGATCACCGAGGCGCACATGAACGCGATGAAGCACCGCGCGATCGTGTGCAACATCGGCCACTTCGACTCGGAGATCGAGATCGCCAACATCAAGAAGCACAAGTGGGTGGAGGTGAAGCCCCAGGTCCACGAGGTGATCTGGCCCGACGGGAAGTCGATCATCGTCCTCGCCGAGGGTCGCCTGGTGAACCTCGGGTGCGCGACCGGCCACCCGAGCTTCGTGATGAGCAACTCGTTCACGAACCAGACCATCGCGCAGATCGATCTCTGGCTGGCGTCGCAGCGGAAGCCGACGCTCTCGGGCGTCGCTGGCTACGAGCCGGGGCGCGTCTACACGCTGCCGAAGAAGCTGGACGAGAAGGTCGCGCGCCTGCACCTCGCGAAGCTGGGGGTCGAGCTCGAGGTGCTCACCGATCGCCAGGCCACCTACCTCGGCATTCCCAAAGAGGGCCCGTACAAGGCCGATCACTACCGCTACTAAAGAACGCCACCGTCGGCGCCGCCCGCCTGGAAGGCGGCGCCGATGGCAATCTTTCGGCGCCGGAGCCGCCGCTCGCGTCGTCCTCTCTGACGGTCAGGTGAAGGGTCTCGCCTGGTCGAGACATTACTCAGGAGATGAGCCGTCGCGTCGTCGCCGAGATCCTTCTCTTCACGGGTAGCCTGGCGATCTCGGTCGCGGGCTGCGGGGCCTCGCCCGAGGCCGGCAATACCGGCGGGAACGGTGGCACCACGGCGGGATCGGGTGGTGTCGGCGGCCGTGCCGGCGGAGGAGGCGCCGCGATGGCCGGGACGGTCGGCAGCGCCGCCGGCGGAGGGGGAAGCGCGGCTGGCGTCGGAGCGGCTGGCGTCGGAGGAGGAACAGCCGGGATCGGAGGCGGAAGCGGTGCGGGCGGCGCAGGCACGGGGGTCGGTGGTGGGGACGGCGGCGCCGCGGGGGCGCCCGGCGGCGCCGGGGGAACGACCGGTGGCGGTGGCGTCACGGGAGCTGCGGGCC
>Ga0207661_10001032_pt1 | contig 18468 bp, 23 predicted proteins | sample KBSC713LmetaG_FD_184337 | JGI IMG/M metagenome (GOLD analysis project Ga0207661, IMG submission 184337) | Corn rhizosphere microbial communities from Kellogg Biological Station, Michigan, USA - KBS C7.1-3L metaG (SPAdes) (version 2) | ecosystem: Host-associated > Plants > Roots > Rhizosphere ...
CCAAAAAACGCCAAAGTATATAATGTAGTTGCGAACCGCTTACGCTGTTATGCTATAGTAAGACCACAAGCACTAAAAGGAGATCTCTTTTATGAATCCAAATGACCCCGCCTCGAACAATGGAGCTGCACAGACGCCGCCCACCGATGCCCCTGCTGCTCCGGTGACTACACCAACCGACCCGAGCGCCAATACTATGCCACCAGCCGCTCCTACGCCCGACATGTCCAGCTCTACGCCTACACCCATGCCGAGCACTCCTGGCAGCGAGCCCCCGAAAAGCTCGAATAAAATGGTCCTGGTATTAGTACTCGTTCTCGTTGTTGCTGCCGCGGTAGCCGCTTACTTTGTGGTCAAGAAATAGCAGCGCGCACGCACGCCCAGTTGGCCCTGCAAGGGGTTAGCTGTGCTATCATCAGATAGTAATAATACGGTAGGGTAGTAGTCTATGGCCTCGAAGGTAGCGCATTATCTGCAGGAGCATTTGATGGGGGAAGTAATGACCTCCCCTGATGCTCGGCGGTATTTTTCCACCGACAGTAGTATCCTCACTATAACGCCGGCACTAGTGGCGTATCCCCGTAACGAAAACGATGTGCGCAAAACCACCCGTTTTACCTGGCAGCTGGCCGAGCGCGGCCGTGTTATACCCATAACGGCCCGCGGTTCGGGCACCAGCCAAGTGGGCGCGGCTATTGGGCCGGGCATTATTTTGGCTTTCCCGGCACACATGCACCGCATCTTAGAACTTGATGATAAAAGTGGCGTCGTGGTAGTAGAGCCTGGCGTTAATTACGGCAAACTCCAGCAGACGTTGCACACCCATGACCGTTTCTTGCCGCCGTACCCGGCGAATCTCGAATACTCTACCGTGGGCGGTGCGGTGGGCAATAACTCGAGCGGCGAAAAGAGCGTTAAATACGGCTGCACCCGTGACTACGTCAAGAGCTTGCGCGTGGTCCTCGCTAACGGTGAGGTTATAGAAACCGGCCGGCTCAGCAAAAAGGACCTCAGCAAAAAGCTAGGCCTTGCCACCTTTGAAGGCGAAATGTACCGGGCTCTCGACGCCCTTTTAGAAGACAGCCAAGAAGTAATCGCCAAAATGTCGCTGGGCGTTACTAAAAACACGGCTGGCTACAACTTGGCCGATATTAGGCACAAAGATGGTTCCATCGACCTTACCCCGCTGTTTGTGGGGTCGCAAGGTACCCTGGGTATCGTGACCGAAATTACCTTGCAAACCGAAGCTTACACTCCCGGCAATGTGCTGCTGGTAGGCCATTTTGACGATCTAGAAAAAGCCCAAAGCGCTGTCCTAGAACTACGCGGCCTGCCGGAACTGCCAAGCGCCATCGAAATGGTCGACGACCAACTACTCAACCTGGTCGATCAAAATAACCCCAACCAGCTCAACGACGTTATTACCAAGCCCTTCCCCAAGGTCGTGCTGCTGGTAGAGTTCGACACCGCTAGCGAACGGGCGCGCAAAAAGCTCGTTAAAAAAGCCCGCAAAATTTTAGAGCACCACGCTGGCAAGGTGCAAGTAGAAACCGACCCAGCTAACCAAGAGCAGCTGTGGAAGATCCGCCACGCCTCGGCAACCGTTGTTACCTACGGCGAAGGCGGGGCTAAAGCCTTGCCCATCATCGAAGACGGCGTTGTACCGCCGGAACGCTTACGCGAATACCTAGAAGGCGTGTACCAGCTGTGCGCCCGCAATCACTTGCAACCCGCTATATGGGGCCACGCCGGCGACGGCAACCTGCACATGCAGCCATTTTTGGACCTGTCGCAAGTGGGCGACCGCCAAAAAACTTTCCGCATTATCGACGAATACTACAACCTGGTTATCTCACTCGGCGGTACCACCAGCGGCGAGCACGGCGACGGCCGGCTGCGCGCGCCCTACCTTCCCAAACTGTACGGCCCCGAAGTGTATGCGGTATTTACCAAGCTCAAACAGATTTTTGACCCGTACGGCACCCTTAACCCAGGCGTTAAAATGAACAGCACTCTGGAAAGCATAAAGCCCCTGGTACGTTCTAACTACAGCCTACAGCACGTGTACGACCACTTGCCGCGTTCCTAGGCGCATGTATGAGGGTGGATAGTATACTTTTTAATGCGCTTGGGATTTTTGGAGCTTTGCTGCTATTATTTGGTTTTTACCGGATAACAATTGGCAAGTGGTCTGGCAAATCGGTGTGGTACGAATTCGACAATGCCCTGGGCGCTATGCTCATTATTGTTTACCAAATCCACTATCATGCCTACGTTACAGTGGTTGTGAATGCGGTGTGGGCGGCAGTAGCGGTTATGGGGCTGGCGGCTTTTTTGCGGCGAGTGCACGGGCATCGTCGGCGCGCTAAGAAAGCGAGGTCTTGAGTTTTTGGTGCAAAAAACGTAGAATGACAGGGTTATTCTACGGAGTAACCCGGTATCCGCTTAGAAGCTGCTTTTGGTGGTAAATCTGAGCCGGGAATACTCGAGTGCCACTGGCACGCTCCGCTCACGCGCGAGTGGTGGAATGGTAGACACGCTACCTTGAGGTGGTAGTGGGAGCAATCCTGTGGAGGTTCAAGTCCTCTCTCGCGCACCAAAGCAACTCTCCCCGTAAGGGGAGTTTTGCTTTGATATGTAAGACAGAGCAACCTTCACTTTTGGAGTCTTTCACTGTACTCAAACGGAAGTTGAACTAGTACTGCCAGGGGTGGGCGGTAGTATACTTACAATAATCACCGCCTCGGCCAGTGCGCACCTCGCCCAAAACACCAGCTTTATCCACTGCAGGGATAGCGCTCGTGTAGCGCATTAAACGGCCCCATAAACGCAAAGGGAAGAGCGTTGTTGTCCAGATAAGCAACGCGAGGCGCCCTGGGGTAGCATTTTATTTTGGTAAGGAGTCCAATATAGAGTCCAATATATCGTTTGTGCGCGCCGGGCTGGCTGTATCACGGGCAATCCTCCAGAAAGCCGGCTCCTCTGGGGCTTGTTCGGTGTAGGCAGGATTAAAGGAACCTTGTGTATCGGCCGGCCCATGAGTATACACGGCAGCGTATGGCTGCCGGGGCATGCGCAGGAGGTTATAGTGACGCTTGCTTAGTAAATGCGTGCCATCGGGATAGCGAGCAATTTGTACGGTAATGCGTGGGTTTAGCTGGCTGCCTGGTGATAGCTCTCGGCCGGTCGTATGCAGTGCCTTGATACCGTCAATGATTAAGCGAAGCGATGCATACTGCTCGCTCCTATCAGACCAGCCAGCCGCTGGTTCCGGCAGGTTCAGAGCTTCTTCGTTAATAATGATATGCAGGGCTGGCCCAAATTTACCTAGCAAATATGCAGCGCGTTCCCGGCGTAGGCGCTCAACCATTTCGTTTTGATCGGGGGTGCGATCGGGGTGGAGTACAGCATTTAGTGTTGCGGCGTAGCCTTCGGTTTGCAAAATGTCTGGCACAACATTTGGCGCAAACAGCAAGACTCTCTTAGCAACTGCCTCCCAGCCTACGTAGTGTCGCAAGGCGGGCGATATAATCTTTGCAAGGTTTGCATACGGGTTGGGGTTGGGCGTTACTCGGTTAGCCCGGACGGTTTCAATTACTGCTTCAATTATGTCGCGTTCAGTTACGTTGTGGGCCCTTAGCAGGGCTTCGACGTCTGTGCCTGAGGGTGTAACGTCTCCGTTCTCGATTCGTACCACTTTGGATGGCGACCATCCTAATTCCTTCGCCGTTTCTGCCTGGGTGGCCCCCTGGGCTACTCGGAGGTCTTGAAGGTGTCGTCCTACTAAATTGTGAGCGCGGCATTGTACTTACGGTGCTAAGCGCCCAAACTCCCTAAAAAGTAATACTACATCATTAACTAGGCTCAATCGGTATCCGCCCCTGCCCGTAATGGAAGACCATTATGAGTTTCTCGATGTCGGTTCGCATGCCCAGCTATATTGAGCAATTTCTTATAAATTGTCGGGCTAGATGGACGGGTACGTGTTAAGCTGCCTGTATGCACATTATGAAGCGTATTCATCTTTTTACGGCACGTTACCCGTTAATCGGGCCGGCCGCGTGGCTTACGTGTATTCAGTTTTTTATTGTGCAGGCCGTGGCTGCATCGAGCTGGACAATGCCGGTGTACAGTTGGCGCCTTAATGCAATTAGTGACCTCGGCGCTACGCACTGCGGGCTGTTCGACGACGACCGTTTGGTTTGCTCGCCCTTACACGGCGTCATGAACGCCTCGCTCGTTCTGCTGGGCATTGCCATGGTTGTTGGGTCCGTATTTTTATACTCAAAATTGCGCAGCAGCCGGGTCGCATTTAGCTTGATGGCAGTGGCAGGCATTGGCGCGATACTGGTTGGTATTTTCCCTGAAGATTCAGTGTTTTGGGCGCATATAGCAGGCCAAGACTTGGCGTTTGTGTTTGGCAACATTGCGCTGATTGTCTTTGGTTTTAGCTTGCGCTTTCCGCGCTGGTTCCGCTGGTACAGCGTTGTATCGGGCGCGATTGCGCTTATTGCGCTCTTCTTGTTTTTGTCCCATCATCGTTTTTTCTTAGGGCTTGGCGGCATGGAACGGGTCGTGGCCTATCCGCTGATAATTTGGCTGATAGTCGCGGGCTGGTACACCGCCCGCAGGCGCGATCGAACCTGACCCTTTTTAACAGTGTCCGCCCTGAAAAATTTGGCAAGGTGAGGGCCGAACTTCTAGCGGCCGCGGACCTACCGTACGTCGAGGGCCCGTAAGGCTAGTTCTGTCGCCTCTTCCGGGTTACGCACCCAGCGGACTTCGGGACGAGCTCTACACCACGCCCTTTGCCTGCGTGCATACTGCAAGGTGTTGGCATTTATAAGCTCCTCGACGCGGCCCTGGGAGATAAACCGTTCCTCTAAGGCGACTCTTCCCCGGAACTCTTTATATCCAACCGTGGAACGCAATGGCAGCCGCCAAGCATGTCGCCATACAAGGTACTCTACCTCGTCCTCCAGGCCTCGGTCGAGCATATCTGCAGTCCTCGCCTCAATGCGTTCTTTAAGTTCTTTATCGTCTATATCTATGCCAATAACCACGGCCTTTTGTTGGCCGGCGTTCTGGCGAATCTGGGTTTCGGCCTGGACGATTTGTTCAAACAACACGCCGGCATCGTCAAAATTTCCTCTGTCATCTTCAGGAGTAAAAGGTAAGGGAATACCTCTCGCAACAAGGTAGGCGCGCATGCCTCGTGCTCCTATGCAAGACAGCTCCCGGAGCCGGGCGTCGTACCGTGGCTCGGTCTGCGGGAACGTGTAGCCTCCATACAGGCTGCTGTATAAAGCTCCCGATCCACCCACGCAAATAGCCGCGCTGCCTACGGAACGCAGTCGCGCCAGATGCTTCTGAGCCTCCAAGCATAGTATGCCAGTTAAGTTGTCCGGGTACGTCCCAAAGATATCGTTAAGGTAACGACGGCCGGCTGGGCGGTAGTCAATATTGTCCATATGTAGGACGTCTACCAGTTGGTGGGGGACTTGTTGTTGGTCTAAGCTACTGGGTTTGGCGGTACCGATGTCCATGCCACACCACGCGGTAGCTTTGTCTAGGCAAATGATCTCGGCACCTGGCGTGTTCATTGCGGTACTCATTGCCGCGGCCGATTTGCCGGAGGCGGTAGGGCCAACAAAATAGATGGTTGGGGTGACTTCAGAGAGTTTCACTCTTGTATGGTAGCAAATCTTTTAACATCGGCGTGATTCGGCCTTCTGGGCAGCCATTTGCCACCCAAGGCGTGGGGGCTGGAGGCGAGTTGGATGTGCCAATGCAGTAAGGGCCGTATGGGCGGCGTAGCCGCTTGTCAAAAGAGGCGTTTTCAGATACAATACGCTGGTATTTCCCGGGCGCTTAGCTCAGTTGGCTAGAGCACCTCGTTTACACCGAGGGGGTCGGGGGTTCGAGCCCCTCAGCGCCCACCACAAAAAAGAACTCTCTCCGGAGGGTTCTTTTTTGTGGTGGGCGCTGAGGGGCTGAGCGTCGGGGCGCAGATTTTGCGTCAGCAAAAGATGCTAGTCGGGGGTTCGGTGGAGAGAGCCCACGCGCAGGTGCTTGCACCGATAGTTGCGTTTAGCAAATGTATGCAGAACCGAAGCATGCCGGTGGCATGCGAGTAACCCTAGTGCGGATTGGCATTCTAGGGATAGGTCTCCCCCTCAGCGCCGATATTTTTATATTACCTCGTAAGCACCATCGTTACTCTGTAACTGCCGGCAACGCCGCAGCTGCATACTCCTCTGTCCATTCCCCATACATTACCACCACGCCGTTTTCTGGCACTGAGTACAGGAGCCGCCGGAATTCGGCGGGGGTGAGTGGGTCGGTAGCGTAGATTGTTTTGCAGTCTTTGGGGATGGCCGAGCCCGGCACCAGAATGAGGATTTGGGTGGGCGGCAACGCATCCTTGGGCGGGTGCGAACTAAAAACCGCGGCCTTCATGTAGGCTACTTGGCGGGCCAGTTCCCTGCGGCGCACCGGGTTCATGGTGCAGGAATACTCTCGTTCCATTTCGTGCACGATAATCAGCCAGCGTTTGCCCAGCACGGCAGCGAGCACGCTTGGCCGCTCGGCAATAATACACACCCGGCCCGACAGCAGACGGCAGGGCAGATGGCGGGCAAGGTCCAAAGACAGCTCGCCTGGGTCGCCTACCGCGCGGACCTCGACGTAGCGGTAGTTCACCGGCGTGTCTCACGCATCGGTAAAATGGGCACTTCTATAGCCGTAAAGTCGACCCAGCTTACAATCCAGCGCGCTCGCCGGGCATGCTCGGTTAAATGCGCGTTGCAGGCAAAAGCCGGCTGCCCGCCCGCGCCTACGGCGCCAATGCTGGCTCGCCTAAGCCGTACCGCATCGCTGCACACAATGCACGCGTTTACCCCTGTTTTTTGTATGCCGTTTGGTGAAATTTGCACCACCATTGTTGCAGTTGTCCTCCTTATTTAGGGAACTAAAAAACAACGGCTATCCAAACAATAACGAGCCTGGTAAGCAGGCTCGAGATATAAAAAAGGACAGCCATTGCATTGGCTGTCTACACCTACAACAAGGGTTAATACCCAAGCTGCTAACAATGGCTGCCCATCTTTAGGGTACGGTAATATACCTTATTGTAAGTGTAGACGACGCGAGTATATCATTGCAACCCCTACGTTCCTAGACTTTTTTGTACAAAATCCTAGAATGTGGTAAAACCTTGGTGGCCAGCCACCGGTTGCTCGCGGTGCAACACCTGTTCGACGACTGCTTCGGGCGAGCCTTGGTGGCACCAGGCGACAAAGGCTTCGAGGGCTTTTTCTTCGCCCGCTACCTCTATATACACCGACCCGTCTGGTTCGTTACGGGCAAAGCCGTGCAGGCCGAGTTTTTGGGCCTGGCTTTGGGCGTGGGCCCGAAAATACACACCTTGCACTTTGCCGCTAACCGTAATACTGAGTTGTTTCATTGCAGAGCTCCTTACACTTATTTAATGTCGGGTAACGCGCCACCACCAGCTGGGCACGGGGCTATCTTGCTGGGCAACAACTTCTACCGAGGCGTGTTGACGGCCAGCCGTCAGGGTGGCGGTGCCGAGCGGTGCGCCTTTTTTGTAGGGGTGGCTGATGTGCTGCAGCGTCACATGGGTAACCAGGCTGTCGCCGTACCAGGCGGTAAGGCTCAAGCTCTTTTTGGCGACAACTTTACCGGTGCCGCCCCAGGGGAAGGTGTAGCTGCCCAATACCTGGCCGGCTGTAATGGGGGTGACGACGTTGAGGTTTGGTTTGACGGTATTAATGAGTGGCGGCGTTGCGGCAAGGGCTGTGTTGAGCACGCTGGAGCCCATAATGGCGGTGATGACCGTGGTTTGGGTGCCATTGGTAAGCGTGTGAGTAGAGGCGCCCAAGAAACACCCGCCGGCATCGTCGGTGTTGCCGGTTTTAATGCCCACGACGTTATCTTGGCCCAGCAGCCAGTTGACGTTGTGCACCGTACCGGCAACTGGCAGAACCGCGGTGGTTTGGCTCACGATTTGGGCAAGGACGGGGTTTTGCATGGCCGCCTCACCAAGCAGAACAAGGTCGGAGGCCGTGCTGGTGGTGCTGGGCGACAAGCCGCTGGCGTCGGTGCCGATGGTTGTTGCGTTCATGCCTAAGCGGGTAACCATTGCCGCCGCGTAGGTGCGGTAGTCGGCCAGCGATCCAAATACCCATCCGGCCATGCTGTCGGCAATGTTATTGGCCGAGGGCAGCAGCATGGCTTGCAGCGCCTGATACTCGCTGAGCTGTTCGCCGGCCGACACCCTGGCCACCGAGCCGTCGATAGCAACGTAGTTGTTGTATATGGCCACATCGGCATCGCTGAGCGTAAAAATCGGCCCTTGTTCGCCCACCTTAAGGGGTTTGCGCTCCAAAACAGCCAGTGCCGTAATAACCTTGGCGACGCTTGCGGTGGGTTGAGGCGTTTGGGCGCCGTGGGTGGCCAGCACGCCAAAACCCGGTGCGCCCACCGCGGCTTGGCCAACCGCCGGCCAGGCAAGATTAGGCGTGTTGCCCGGTGTGGCAGCGATGACCTTGGCAGAGGCGGTTGCCGGGGGCAGGGGCCGCAGGCTGTTCCAGGTCCCACCCGCCAACACGGCGAGCAGCAAGGCGGTGCTTATGCCTATTGCGATCCGGTAGCGCTTTTTATACTTGTGCATTATCTTCATCATACCACCTGGCGGCGACGGGCAACTGAGTGTATACTAATAGATACAAACAAGGAGTTTTACGAACTATGATGTGGATTATCCTCGGTGCCGTTGTCTTAATAATCATTGTGCTGGCTAGCTTATATAACGGCTTGGTGCGGCTCAACCAGCGTTCCGACGAAGCCTGGAGCGATATTACCGTCCAGCTCAAGCGCCGCTACGACCTCATCCCCAACCTCATCGAAACTGTTAAGGGCTACGCCAAACACGAAAGCGACGTTTTTGAAAAGGTAACTGCCGCCCGCGCCAGCGCCATGAAGGCCCAGGGGGTTAAAGAAACCGCCAAATCCGAAAATCAGTTCGAGGCAACGCTCAAAAGCTTGTTCGCCGTCTCCGAAAACTACCCCACCTTGCGGGCCACCGAAAACTTCCAAAAACTGCAAGACGAATTTACCGACACCGAAGACAAAATCATGGCCTCCCGCCGCTTTTACAACGGTGTAGTGCGCGACTTTAACACCAAGCGCCGGGTTTTCCCCACCAATATTTTTGCCAACATGCTGGGCTTTAAAGCCGACAAAGAGTATTTTGAGCTCGACGACGAGCAACTGGCGACTGTTTCTAAGCCAGTCGAAGCAAAGTTTTAACCCCTAAGCCTGCGTGCACACTTTAAGCCGGACCTTTAGATATGTATAGCGAGATTGCCAGCAACAAGCGTAAAACATGGCTCATTATGGCGTTGTTTTTAGTTATTATCGGTAGCTTAGGCTGGATTTTTGGCAATATTTACCATTCGCCGAGCGTCTTGTACCTGGCACTGGTGGGTGGTAGTGTGTACGCCTTGGCACAGTATTTTATCGCCTCCAAGTTAGCCCTGGCCATGAACGGCGCCCGCGAAGTCAGTAAAAAAGACGAGCCGCGCCTGTACCGCATTGTCGAGAATTTGGCGATTACCGACGGGCTGCCTACGCCCAAGGTATATGTTATGGACGACCCGGCGCCTAACGCCTTTGCTACCGGCCGGGACCCGCAGCATGCCACCGTGGCAGTGACTGCCGGCTTGCTCAATATTATGGACGACAGCGAGCTTGAAGGGGTGATTGCCCACGAGCTGGGGCACGTAAAGAATTACGACATCCGGGTAATGCTTATGGTGTTTGGGCTGGTAAGCGCCATTGGCCTAATTGCCGACATTTTAATGCGCATGTTGTGGTTTGGGGGCGAGGACCGCGACCGCCAGCCAAATCCTATTTTTGTTGTGCTGGGTATTGCGGCTGCTATTTTGGCGCCGCTGGTGGCGGTCATGGTGCAGTTGGCCGTATCACGCCGGCGGGAGTACTTGGCAGATGGCACGGGCGCACTTACTACGCGCTACCCCGAGGGGCTGGCAAGCGCACTCGAAAAAATCCGCACCCACGGCTCGGCCGTCAAGCGCCAAAACACGGCCACCGCCCACTTGTTTTTTGCGAGTCCGCTCAAGGGTAAAAGCCTGGCGCGGCTCTTCGACACCCACCCGCCCATTGAGGATCGTATTGCTCGCCTGCGTAAAATGGACACCCACGCCTAGGTCTTCTGCCCCGCGCGGCGTGCTAAACTAAAGGGCAGTATGGCCAAATCGCAGCAATCCAAAAAAACGGCGGATAAAGTGCCCACCGCGGCCACTAGCAGCCAGCCCCGCAAGCTCAAAAAACCGGTCTATAAGTCGTTTCGTTTGCAGAAAGCCATAAAACCCGACCAAAAATTGCCGAGCGCCTTCCGTTTACTGCGCCAAGCAGTAGGTATTATGAAGGCTAACTGGAAAGTGTTTGTGGGCATTGCCCTTATTTACGGCGTGCTTAATGTGGCACTCGTGCAGGGTGTGAGTGCGGCCAGTAACTTAGGCGAAGCAAAGAAGTCGCTCGACCAAGTTTTTAACGGCAACTTTGGGTCGCTGGCCAGCGCCGGTACGTTATTTATCTACCTGTTGGGCAGCGCCGGATCCAACGTTAACCCCACGGCCGGTGCCTACCAGTTTATTTTGGCGATTGTAACGAGTCTGGCGCTTATATGGGCGATCCGCCAACTGTACAGCGGGGTTAAGGTGCGGGTGCGTGATGGATTTTACCAAGGGATGTATCCGTTGGTGCCTTTTTTGCTGGTGCTTTTGGTGGTGGCCCTGCAGTGTGTGCCGGTATTGATTGGCGCTTACTTGTACAATCTGGTGGTTACCAACGGCATTGCCGTTTCGGTGGTTGAGCATGTGCTGTGGGGCGTTATGCTGTTTTTGACCGCGGTTTTGTCGCTGTACATGGTGTGTTCTTCGGCGTTTGCGCTGTATATTGTCAGTTTGCCGGATATGACGCCCAAACGCGCGCTGCTATCGGCGCGCCAGCTGGTACGCTACCGCCGGTGGACCGTCGTGCGCAAAGTAGTGTTTTTGCCGGTCGTTTTGCTGGTGGTCGCGGCAGTGATTATTATCCCGCTTATTTTATTTGCTACGCCGGTGGCGCCGTGGGTATTGGTACTCGTGAGCATGGGGTTGCTGCCCATCATCCACAGCTACTTATATACGTTGTATAGGGCGCTGCTATGAGCATAGGCCCGCTTAATAAAAAGCAAGCCGCCGAGCGGGTAGTAAAGCTGCGCGAGCTCATTAACGATTACCGCTACCATTACCACGTGCTCGACCAGTCGATTATGAGCGAGGCCGCCGCCGACAGTCTTAAGCACGAACTGGCCGAACTGGAAGAGCGCTTTCCCGACCTAAAAACAGCCGATAGCCCCACTGTGCGCATTGCGGGCGAGCCGCTGCCAGGCTTTAGCCAGGTGCGTCACGCCCAGCGCATGGTCAGCCTCAACGATGTTTTTAATCGTGAAGAATTAGAGGCGTGGGTAACACGCATCCAAAAGCTGGCGCCCGGCCAACCGCTGGAGTTTTTTGCCGACGTTAAAATGGATGGCCTGGCCTGCGCCCTGCACTACGAAGACGGCGTGCTGGTGCGCGCCGTAACCCGCGGCGACGGCCAGGTGGGCGAGGACGTGACCGCCAATGTACGGACCATCGACAGCGTGCCCACCACGCTGCGCGCTGCGCGGGGCTACGAGCAGTTTTTGCGCGGCCGTACCGAAATCCGGGGCGAAGTAGTTATTTTTAAACATGATTTTGAGGCGCTCAACGCCGAGCGCAAAGCCCAGGGTCTTCCGCTGTTTGCCAACCCGCGCAATCTCGCCGCCGGCAGTATCCGCCAACTCGACCCCAAGCTGGCCGCCGCCCGGCCCCTGCGCTTTAGGGCCTGGGAAATACTGCGCGACAACCCGCGCGAGCTGCCTACCTACGTGCAGGCCTATCAGGCAATCCGCGCCCTGGGGCTGGCCGCCAACGATAAAACCGAACTACTCAAAAATGTTGACCAGATTATGGAATTTGCCGATTCTTGGGCCACCGAGCGCGTAAAACTGCCCTTTAACACCGACGGTCTGGTGATAAAAATCAACGACCGCGCGCTGTACGACCAACTGGGCGTGGTAGGCAAGGCCCCGCGCGGTGCGGTGGCGTTTAAATATGCCGCCGAAGAAGCCACCACGGTCGTTAAAGACATCGTGCTGAGCATTGGCCGCACCGGCGCCGCGACGCCCGTGGCCGTATTTGACCCGGTAGTGGTGGCCGGCAGCACCGTGCAGCATGCCTCGCTGCATAACGCCGACGAAATCGAGCGTAAAGACATCCGCGTCGGCGACACGGTGGTTATATTTAAGGCCGGCGACATCATCCCCCAAGTGCTCAAAGTCCTGACCAAGCTGCGCCCCAAAACCGCTAAACGTTTTGACATGGAAAAGGAGCTGGCGCGCCAGTATCCAGAGCTGGCCTTTGACCGCCCCGAGGGCGAGGTAGTGTACCGCGTTAAAGGCGTTACCGGCCCGCTGCTGCTTAAGCGCGGCCTGGAGCATTTTGCCAGCAAGGCGGCATTAGACATCGACGGGCTGGGCGAAAAAAACGTTGTTGCGCTGGTCGACGCTGGCCTGGCCCGCGACCTGGCAAGTATCTATACCATTACCAAAGAGCAGCTGCTGCAGCTAGACCGTTTTGCCGAGCTTTCGGCCAGCAACCTGGTGCAGGCTATCGCTGCCACTAAAACGCCGGAACTGCCGCGCTTTATTTATGGGTTGGGCATCCGCCACGTTGGACAGCAAACGGCCATCGACCTGGCCGAGCACTTTGGTTCGCTCGACAAACTGGCGGCGGCGACGCTCGACGAACTGCTGCAAGTAGAGGGTATTGGCGACACCGTGGCCGAATCGTTGCTGGCCTGGTTTGCCGATCCCGATAACGAAAAACTACTGCAAGAATTTGCCCGTGTGGGCGTTAAGCCCCACTTCCAGTCGCGCGCCCGCGGCCCGTTGCACGGTAAAAGCTTTGTAATTACCGGCACGCTGGAACAGCTCAGCCGTGACGAAGCCGCCGACAAAATCCGCGCCCTAGGCGGCACCTTCCAAAGCTCGGTCGGCAAGGACACCAGCTACCTGGTGGTGGGCAAAAACGTCGGCGCCTCCAAGCTGGCCAAGGCCGATAAGCTCGGCACTAAACAGATTTCTGAGCAAGAGCTGCTCGATCTCATAAGATTATCGTCATAAATTGCGGCATTCTTGCTAAAATGTAAACTACATGACAAGTAATAGCGGCTCTGGAGATATTCCTTCGCACATCACCCCAGACCGGTTCCATATGGATCAGGTTGCAGTGACTATCCATCGCGGCGAGGTTTCGGAATTACTATGGCGGGGTTTAGGGGACACGGTTGAGGCAATGAGGAGAGGTGGGGCAGTGATTGTCTATGGCGATGGCGTAACCCCACCGCCACCAGCCATGCGCGTTACCACAAACTTCCAAGGTTTTCTTGAGCACGCCGGGACTGATCTTGCGCGGCAGAAAATTGCTGGCAATGCGTACGACCGTCTTATCGAGAGTTTTCACAGGCAGCAGGACGGCCGCCGCAGTCCGATCGAGCGAAGGTTACCACCAATATTTTTTGGCGTGTATCCCGTAGGAGCCAACACCGCATGGGACCGCGGCACCGTGAGCCAGCTTGATGTGGAAAGCCTGATGGCCCGTGTCCGGGTGATTGATACATTTTTGGCTGAGAAGCACGACAGCGATGAAGGGCCCCTAAACATCTACCGGAGCCTGGGGCGCCTGGTAGGCCCAACGGTAGTTGATTTTTGGCGTTCCCTTGCCGCAGACGCCATAAGTAAAGCCGACGCCGCGGAACAGGCGGCGCAGGCTGAGCAAACAGAGCAAGCGGAACGAGAAGAACAAAATAAACAAACGTAATAAAAGGCTAAACCACATGCAAGCCCCCATTTTTATTACCGGCAACCAAAACAAAGCCAATTATTTGCAAAAACTCATCGGCCTGCCCATCGACCACCAAAAGGTCGACGTCGACGAAATACAGTCGTTAGATGTGCGGACAGTGGTGGAGCACAAAGTGCGGCAGGCCTACCAGCTGGTTAAAAAGCCGGTGCTGGTCGAGGACGTAGGGCTGACCATTGACGCGCTGGGGCGTTTGCCCGGCCCGTTCGTTAAATGGTTTATTGAGGACGTGCAGCTCGAAGGCATTTGCCGCCTGGCCGATATCACGCCCGAACGCCTGGCCCATACCTCGTGCTGCTACGGCTATTTTGACGGGCGCACCCTCAAGCTTTTTTACGCCGAACAGGCCGGCGCTATTGCCATGCAGCCGCGCGGCGACGGCGGTTTTGGCTGGGATCCTATTTTTATCCCCCAGGGCGAGACGCTGACGCTCGGCGAAATGACGCCGGAACAATTTGAGGCGGCCCGCCTCCGTATTAAGCCCATCCAGCAAGTTGCGGCGTTTTTGCAGGCGCGCGGCCATGTATAATGGCGGGCAGAGGGTAACAACATGATCAAATATTATTTTAAAAGTTTACGCAGCGAACGGGTCCAGGAACTGGACACCTACAAGGCTGGCTCGTGGGTGTATGTCGAGGCGCCCAGCAAGGACGAAATCCACACGCTCGTTACGAAGTTTGGCCTAACCGCCGGCCACCTAGAGGACGCACTCGACGAAGACGAAATGCCGCGCTTAGAAAAAGAGGGCGAGCAAAGCTACATTTTTGTACGGTTTGCCTACAAAACATCAGAAGGCGAGCTGGACACCGCGCCGCTGCTGTTTATCTTTAGCAACGATCTGGTTATTACGGTGTCTATGGTGCGTCTGCCGTCGCTGGACGCATTTTTAAACGGCAAAATCAGCTTTGCCACCACCCAGCGCGCTAAACTTTTGCTGCTTATATTGCAGCAAATTGTCGACCAGTACGACACGTTTATTTCGCGCACTAACAAGCAAATTAAACTCATCCGCTCGCGCCTGCGCGGACACGAAATTAGCAACCAGGACTTTATCGATTTTGTGCTGATCGAGGACGAACTCAACGAGTTCTTAAGCTCGCTCATGCCCACCAACGCCACCCTGCGCCGCCTGCTGCTCGGCCGCTACGTGCCGCTGTTTGCCGAGGACCAGGACATTGTCGAGGACTTGCTGCTTAACAACGAGCAGTCAATCGAGGCCTGCAATTCCAACATGCAGTCCATTATCCATATCCGCGAGGCCTACACCAGCATTAGCTCCAACAACCTAAACCGCACCATGAAAATCCTAACGGCCGCGACCGTTATCATCGCCCTGCCCAACGTCGTATACAGTATGTATGGCATGAACGTCCCGCTGCCCGGCCAGCACCACCCCTGGGCGTTTGCAGTGCTTACCAGTTTTACCGGCCTGATGATTATCTCGGTGGTGGTTTTTGCCCGCAAGAAGCGGGTGTTCTAGTTTTTATCTGTAATAATTACGGAGCTTGTGCTTTAATGGCGCGGTGAAACTATTACCAGCGCACAAACAAAGAATCCGTGAGCTAAGAAGCAGGGGATATACATACTCCGAGATTCAGACCGCGTTAGGTTCGGCAGTGCCCAAGAGCTCGCTTTCGTATATCTGTAAGGGCATACAGATGCCCAATGACTACGAGCCTCGGCTGCGTAAGATGGCGCTACAGCACCTCAAGGTTATTAGGCCCAAAGCGGTAGCCAGAAATAAACAGATTCAGCAAGATCGGCTGGATGGTATTAAGGCCAGAATTATGCCGCTCTTTGGCCAACTAAACGACGAATCTCTTAAAATCGCCTTGGCCATGCTCTATTTAGGCGAGGGGTCTAAGTGGCAAAGCTACCGCGGGCTGTCGCTTGGTAATTCAGACCCAGAAGTTATCACACTTTATATCAACCTCCTCAAGCATTGTTATGGTATCCCTCAAGAGAAAATGCGAGCCCGTCTTCAGCTCAGGGAAGATCAAGACGTTGCAGAGCTAGAGGCCTATTGGTCCGCGGTTACAGGTTTACCAACATCTCAATTCTACAAGACATATAAGGATCGACGCACAGCCGGGAAGCCTACAAAACGATGTGACTACAGAGGAGTTTGTGTTATAATCTGCAGCAGTACAACCATACAGCTTGAGTTAGCGATGCTCGCCAAGCAGCTTGGAAGACACATGGGGCTGTAGCTCAGTTGGCTAGAGCGCTACACTGGCAGTGTAGAGGTCCAGGGTTCGAGTCCCTGTAGCTCCACCAAATAGATTTATAAATAAAAGGGGTCCAGGTTTCCGGCCTCTTTTTTGTTTTGTATAGGGCAACAACTAACCTCGACAGCATTCTTAACGACGCTACTCAATAGACGTATAGAATTTTGGTACAAAAAGCGGGTTCACCGAAAAAAGGGGCTAGGCGCACCCTACGGCCAGATTTTGTCGACATGCTCCTTAATGGGCGATTCGTCACTCAACATTTTAAGAGTGAGGAATTCGTTTTTGGTAACAAAGCGTGATTCAAATTTGGGCTCAAGGTTAAAGTGGTAGCCGGAAAGTGTGCCGCGGTAGTACAACATCAGGGCCATATAGTTGTTGGGGTGGAGGCCGAGCGTCATGGCGAGGGGCTCCCCGGTAAACTCAGTTAGCTCTACACCCAGCTCTTCCTGGACTTCTCGCTTGGCGGTTTGCTCTATGCTTTCGCCGTTATCGAGCCCGCCGCCCGGTACCTCCCACATGCCGTTGGTCGTATCCTCTACTACCAGCAAGCGGTCGTGGTCGTCCTTGATAATTAACTTGATGGAGACACGGTAAAAAGCATCGGGGATTTCCCATTGCCTGCCTTCTCTGGTGAATTTTCTGGAAGCCATCCTTACATGATACTACCTGAATCTGGTTTTTCGTCGATCCCACCGCGCTACTAACCCCTTATTTTACACCGCTTGCACCAGGGCCCACACCAATACCACAAAAGCGGCGACCTGGAAAACGGTGCGGATGCCGTGCCAGTAGGCAAAGCTGTCGAGCTTTTTTTGCAGGATTTTTGGCTCGTCTGGAGTTTTAGCCAGGCTCAACATAGTGGGCGCTGCTTTAAGGCCGGTGCACAGCGAGTGGGCGATAGTACACAGCACGGCTGCAAAGAGGGGCGTGGTAACCGCCGTGGGTTCGTGCTTGGCCCATGCCATTACGGCTACGCCAAAAACCAACAGCAGCGTGAGAATGCCCAAGATGGGGTACACCACCTTGCCGTTGCCCAGGTCGTTGCCCCGCGCAAATTGGGCGTAGGCTACCGGGCCGATACGCTTGCGTGTGGGGAGCTTTACGAGCGCCACATCAAAACTTACCCCCGCTATAATGCCGCCGTCGATTACTGCCAGTACCAGCAGCCATTCAAATGTATCCATGTAACCCCCATAATGTATTGCTAATGCTTTTCATTGTAAGTACACTTACAAATATGTCAAATGCAGTGCTCAAAGCGGGGGCCGAGGCCGAAAAAATACCTGGCTACTTACTGTGGCAAGTGTCTAAACTGTGGCAGCGCCACTTGGGCGCGGCACTCAACGGCCTGAAGCTGTCCAGTACGCAGGCCGTCATCCTCATTAATATCCCGCGGCTTAATCAGGAGCAAAAAACGCTCACCCAAATGCTGCTTGCCGAAGTAACCAAAATCGACCGCATGACAGTTTCCCAGTCTATCCGCACCTTGGAGCGCAAAAAGCTTATTAACCGTGTGGCCGTGCCTGCCAACAAACGGGCTTACCATGTGGAATTAACCCAAGCCGGGCAAGGTGTTGCCGTGCGGGCTATGCAGGCCATAGCCGCCGCCCACCAGCTGTTTTTTCGGCCGCTGGCAAACGACGCCGAACATTATATTGAGCTTACCCAAAGACTTATTACGGCAAACAACATAAAGGAGGAAACATGAACAAGCAACAATCTGCCCTGTGGTTTAGGGTAATCACGGTTATCTTGATTGGTTTTGCGCTGTTGTATATATTTTTTGGCCTGAAGATATTCTCCGACAAGATTGCACTCATCCCGCACGACGTACTATTGCCATGGGAAAGCGCGCTGTACGGCGCTATTATGCTGGGCTGGGGCGTTACGCTGCTGCTTTTGGGGCGCATTGCCTTTAAGCGCGACGACAAAGAGCTCAAGCGCGTGCTTTTAACTGGGCTCGCGGTTTGGCTGCTCGTAGAGGCGGTTGCCTCGGCCTGGTTTGGCGTATGGTTTAACGTGGGCGTGGATATAGTCGTGCTGCTGTTGTTTGCCGTGCCGCTGCTGCGGCGGGCTTAGGGGGTTCGCCCCTGTGAGCTTGTATTGCTTATAACGCGCATAACGCGCACTACCGGCGGCAGTTAAGCTTGACGATATTGTGGGCCGTGCAGGGCCGGTATGGCCGATTTGACTCGGGCATG
>Ga0207661_10001033_pt1 | contig 18464 bp, 13 predicted proteins | sample KBSC713LmetaG_FD_184337 | JGI IMG/M metagenome (GOLD analysis project Ga0207661, IMG submission 184337) | Corn rhizosphere microbial communities from Kellogg Biological Station, Michigan, USA - KBS C7.1-3L metaG (SPAdes) (version 2) | ecosystem: Host-associated > Plants > Roots > Rhizosphere ...
GAAAGCTTGCCGGAATGCTCGCTGGGAAAAAGCCGGACCGATGAACCGTTATCGCCGACAATGGAGCCGCGCGACCGCAGGCGCTGGACTCGGCGTGCTCATGCTGACCCATCCCGCGCTCGCGGCCGATTTGCCGACGAAGGCGCCGATGCTCCGGACGGCGTACGACTGGACCGGCTTCTATATCGGCGGACATTTCGGCTATGGCGGCGGCAGCTTTGGTCCGAATACCAATCCGCTTCCGCTAGAGGGCGTGTTCCTGCCCCATAGCGTGACCGGCCTGACGGGCGGCTATCAGATCGGCTACAATCGCCAGTTCGCGAACAATGCGGTGCTTGGCGTCGAGGCGGATGCTTCATTCCCGAGCCCGGTGGATCAGGCGGCGCAAGGGCGGCTGCCGGCCACTCCCTACAACACGACGATCGATTATTTCGGCACGGCACGCGGCCGGATCGGCTATGCGTTCGGGCAATGGATGCCTTATGTGACCGCCGGGTTCGCGTGGGGCCATCCGAGCATCGCCTTCAACGACAACAGCGGCGCCATCGTCCAGCATTACCAGTTCGGCTGGACCGCGGGCCTCGGCCTCGAATTTGCCGTGAGCGGCAACTGGAGCGCCAGGCTCGAATACGATTACGTCGAACTGTCGCGTCAGCTCTACGATTTGAGCGGCTTCGGGCTCGCGAATGTCAACGTCGATCCCCGCCTCCAACGTGCCACGATCGGATTGAACTATCATCTCGACGACATGCCGTGGAAGAAGACGGTTTACGAGAGCGCCAAAGCGCAGCTGCCGGACTCCGACGTCTGGAATGTCCATGCGCAGACGACCGTTCTGCCGCAAGGCTATGGACCGATCCACTCGCCCTATGCCGGCCCCAACAGCCTGCCTGGCAGCGGGCAAACGCAGGCGACCTGGACCGCGACCGCGTTCCTTGGCGTGCGGCTATGGGAAGGCGGCGAGCTCTATTTCGACCCCGAGATCACGCAGGGCTTTGGCCTCAACGGCACGCTCGGACTTGCGGGCTTCCCGAATGGCGAGGCGCAGAAGGCCGGCGCGCCGTTCCCGAAAATCCGCGCCCAGCGCTACTATATCAAGCAGACCTTCGGTCTCGGCGGCGAGCAGGAGGACGTCGACGACGGCCCCAATCAGCTTGCCGGCAAGAAAGACATCGATCGCGTGACCGTCGTCGTCGGCCGCTTTGCGATGGGCGACTTCTTCGACGCCAACAGCTATGCGCACGACCCGCGGGCCGATTTCATGAACTGGGCGATGTGGGAATCCGCCGCCTGGGATTTCCCGGCCGACCTGCCCGGCTATACCCGCGGCGCCATGGTTGAGCTGAACCGGAAGGATTGGGCCGTGCGCGGCGCCCTGGTCGAAGTGCCGTCGCAGCCGAACAGCGACATCATGCAATTCAAGAGCGGCGGCGCGGCGGTCGAATTCGAGGAGCGCCACAATATCTTCGACCAGCCGGGCAAGCTCCGGCTCGGCATCTTTGGCAACCAGGGTGTCACCGGCAATTACCGCCAGGCGCTCGCGATCGAAGCGACGGACCCGGCCCAGGACATCAACGCCGTGATGGCGAGCATTCGCCACGTCAATCCGAAATACGGCTTCTACGCCAATCTCGAGCAGCAGGTCGTCAAGGATGTCGGCCTGTTTGCCCGCGCAAGCTGGAACGACGGGCAGAACGAAATCTTGTCCTTCACCGATATCGACCGCAGCGTCTCCGGTGGGCTTTCCATTAAGGGCAGCTTCTGGGGCCGGCCTACCGACACCATCGGCATCGGCGGCGCGGTCAACGGGCTTTCTGCCGCGCATCGCGACTTCCTCGCCGCCGGCGGCATTGGCCTCCTGATCGGCGACGGGCGGCTGACCTACAGCCCCGAGCGGATCTTCGAGACCTACTACGCCTATTCGGTCACCAAGGGCGTCACGATTACGGCGGACTATCAGTTGATCGTCAATCCCTCGTATAACGCCGACCGGGGACCGGTCTCGATCTTCTCCGGCCGGCTGCACGGCGAATTTTAGAACAAGACGAATCATGGACTTCAGGATCATCCGGATGCCGGCGCTGGACCAGGCGCTGCGGCCGAACATCTGGGACATCGTCGCGCTGGTGTTGGTGATCGGCGCCATGGTGCTGATCGTCTATGGCGGCGAGCAGACCACGCGGCCCTTGTCCTCGCTCGATATCACGCCGGTCTCGCTCGATCCGGCCAACCTGCCGCTCTATGCGCTCCGCACCACGATGCGGATGCTGCTTGCCCTCATCTGCTCGATTGTCTTCACCTTCATCTATGCGGCGCTGGCCGCCAAAAGCCGCCGCGCCGAGATGGTGATGATCCCCCTGCTCGACATCCTGCAATCGGTGCCGATCCTGGGCTTTTTGACCTTCACCGTCGTGTTCTTCATGAACCTGTTTCCGGGCAACGTGCTGGGCGCCGAGCTCGCCTGCGTGTTCGCGATCTTCACCAGCCAGGCCTGGAACATGACCTTCAGCATGTACCAGTCGATCCGCAACGTGCCGAAGGACCTCGAGGAGGCGACGCAAAGCTTCCACCTGTCGCCCTGGCAGCGCTTCTGGCGGCTCGACGTGCCCTTCGCGATGCCGGGACTGATCTGGAACACCATGATGTCGATGTCCGGCGGCTGGTTCTTCGTGGTGGCCTCCGAATCGATCACTGTCGGCAACACCACGGTGACGCTGCCCGGCGTCGGCTCCTATGTGGCGCTCGCGATCGAGAAGCAGAACCTGGCCGCGATCGGCTATGCCATCCTGACCATGCTGCTCGTCATCATCGCCTATGACCAGTTGCTGTTTCGCCCCGTGGTGGCCTGGGCCGACAAATTCCGTTTCGAGCAGACGGCGTCCGGCAATCCGCCGACCTCCTGGATGCTCGACCTGTTTCGCCGCACCCGAGCGCTGCGCGCCTTGACTCTTCCCTTCGCGGCGCTCAACCGCGCCTTTTCGAACCTGCGCATCAATCTGCCCATGGAGCTGGGATCGGAAGCGAGGATCGGTCGGCCCTCGCGCGTGCTGGATGCGATCTGGTTTCTCCTGATCGCGCTCGGCACCGGATATGCGGCCTTTTGGGCCTATCAATATCTCTCGGCCAATCTCAATCTGTCGGATGTTGCGATCGCCTTCGGCTATGGCCTGCTCACGCTGCTCCGGGTCGTGGTGCTGATTGCGCTCGCGACGTTGATCTGGGTCCCGGTCGGAGTCTGGGTCGGGCTGCGCCCCAAGCTCGCCGAACGCGTCCAGCCGCTGGCGCAGTTTTTTGCCGCCTTCCCGGCGAACCTCGCCTTTCCGGTCTTCGTATCGCTGATCGTCCACTATCAGCTGCAGCCGAACGTCTGGCTCAGTCCGCTGATGATCCTGGGCACGCAGTGGTACATCCTGTTCAACGTGATCGCCGGCGCCAGCGCTTTCCCGACCGATCTGCGCGAGGCCGCTTCGAGCCTCCATCTCGAGGGCTGGCGCTGGTGGATCAAGGCCGTGCTGCCCGGCATCTTCCCCTATTACATCACAGGCGCGATCACGGCCTCGGGCGGCTCCTGGAATGCCTCGATCGTCGCCGAGGTCGCAAGCTGGGGCAACACGCATCTGACGGCGGCGGGCCTCGGCGCCTATATTGCAAAAGCCACCGAAGCCGGCGACTTCCCGCGCGTCGTGCTCGGCGTATCCGTCATGTGCGTCCTGGTGACGCTGTTCAACCGCCTGCTGTGGCGGCCGCTCTACGCCTTCGGCGAGCGCCGCCTGCGTCTGGGTTAGCGCATGATCCGGAAAACCAGAGACCGGCTTTCCGAAAAGATCGTGCGCAAATCATGAGGGAATCAAAAAATGCTCGACCAGCCCGACAAGACCAGCCTGATCGACATCAAGGGCGTGAGCCGCTCGTTTCCAAAAGGGAGCGGCGAGGATCTGCTGGTGCTGGAGAAAGTCGACCTGACCATTGCCTCCGGCGAGATCGTCGGCCTGCTCGGCAGAAGCGGATCGGGCAAGTCGACGCTGCTGCGCATCATCGCCGGCCTGATCGCGCCCTCCTCCGGCGACGCCGAATGCCGCGGCAAGGCGATCCAGGGGCCGCCGAACGGCGTCGCCATGGTGTTTCAATCGTTCGCCCTGTTTCCCTGGCTGACGGTGCTGCAGAACGTGGAGCTCGGACTGGAGGCGCTCGGCATCGACAGCGCCGAGCGGCGCAAGCGTGCGCTCGAGGCGATCGACCTGATCGGCCTCGACGGTTTTGAATCCGCCTATCCCAAGGAGCTTTCCGGCGGCATGCGCCAGCGCGTCGGCTTTGCGCGCGCGCTGGTGGTGCATCCCGACCTGCTCTTGATGGACGAGCCGTTCTCCGCGCTCGATGTGCTGACCGCCGAGACCTTGCGCACCGATCTCGTCGATCTCTGGATCGAGGGCCGGCTGCCGATCAAATCGGTGCTGATGGTCACGCACAACATCGAGGAGGCCGTGCTGATGTGCGACCGCGTCCTGGTGTTCGCGTCAAACCCGGGGCGGGTGGGGGCGGAGTTCAAGATCGATCTGCCGCATCCGCGCAACCGGCTCGATCCGGCCTTCCGGCAGCTGGTCGACACGCTCTATGCGCGCATGACCCAGAAGCCCGAGCCGAAGACCCTCCCCCTTGGGAGCGTCCCGGGCGGAGGTGTCGGCATGGTTCTCGACCATGTCTCCTCCAACGTGCTGTCCGGCCTGATCGAGACGCTGGCGGGGCCACCGTACAACGGACATGCCGACCTGCCGGTGCTCGCCGGACAGCTGCAACTCGAGGCCGATGAAATCCTTCACCTCGGCGAGGCCCTGCAGTTGTTGCGGTTCGCGCAACTCAGCGAAGGCGACCTGGTGCTGACGGACGCGGGCAAGCGCTTCGCGCATCTGGAAACCGATGCACGCAAGAAAATGTTCGTGCAGCATCTGCTCGACTATGTGCCGGTCATGGGGCTGATCAAGCGCGTGCTCGACGAACGGCCCTCGCACACCGCTCCCGCCGCGCGCTTCCGCAACGAGCTCGAGGACTACATGTCGGAGGATTACGCCGACGAGACCTTGAAGACCATCGTCTCGTGGGGTCGCTATGCCGAGCTGTTCGCCTATGACGAGCAGTCGGAGACGTTCAGCCTGGAAAACCCGAACTGATTTGTAGGGTGGGCAAAGCGCAGCGTGCCCACCATCCGTCCGAGTGCCGCGCTGCTAGTCGCGGTGGGCACGCTTCGCTTTGCCCACCCTACGCAGTCTCGCCTCACCCCGCCGGCTGGAACGAATCCGCGCGCGCCATTGCCCAGGCATCGACGTAGCGCGGGTCCTTCGTGCCCTCGATCAATTCGCCGGGACGCAGCGCGGGATAGAGCTTTGCGAACGAGGAAACCTCGGTCGTCGACGTCCGCTGCGTGAAGTGGATCGGCCTGAGCTCCTGCGGATGCTCGAGGCCTGCTGCGGCAAGCAGCTCGGCCAACGCATACAGCGTATTGTGGTGATAATTGTAAACGCGGTCGATCTTGTGCGGCACGTAGAGCGCGCGATTGCGGGTCGGGTCCTGGGTGGTGACGCCGGTGGGGCAGCGATCGGTGTGGCAGCTCAGGGACTGGATGCAGCCCAGCGCGAACATGAAGCCGCGCGCCGAATTGCACCAGTCGGCGCCGATCGCCATGGCGCGCGCCATGTCGAAAGCGGTTGCAATCTTGCCGGACGCCCCGATCTTGATGCGGTTGCGCGCATCGATGCCGACCAGCGCGTTGTGAACGAAACTGACGCCCTCGCGCATCGGCATGCCCAAATGATCCATGAACTCCAGTGGCGCCGCACCGGTGCCGCCTTCATTACCGTCGACCACGATGAAATCGGGATAGATGCCGGTCTCGCGCATCGCCTTGCAGATCGCCAGGAACTCCCAGGCATGGCCGATGCACATCTTGAAGCCGGCCGGCTTGCCGCCGGACAGCTTTCTCATGTTCGCGACGAACTGCATCATCTGGATCGGCGTCGAGAACGCCCGGTGCGTCGCTGGCGAGATGCAATCCTCGCCCATGGCGACGCCGCGGATCTTTGAAATCTCCTCCGATACCTTTGCCGCCGGCAGCACGCCGCCATGGCCGGGCTTGGCGCCCTGACTGATCTTGAGCTCGACCATCTTGATCTGGCCGGTGGCGGAGACACGGGCGAATTCGTCGGGGTTGAAGTTGCCATCGCGCATGCGGCAGCCGAAATAGCCCGAGCCGATCTCCCAGATGATGTCGCCGCCCATCTCGGCGTGATAGGGGCTGAAACCGCCCTCGCCGGTGTCATGGGCGAAGCCGCCCTTCTTCGCGCCGGCATTGAGCGCGCGCACGGCGTTGGGGCTGAGCGCGCCAAAGCTCATCGCCGAGATGTTGAAGACGGAAGCCGAATACGGCTTGGCACAGTCCGGGCCGCCGATGGTGATGCGGAACTTCTCTTTGGCGCTGACCTTCGGCGCCACCGAATGATGCATCCACTCATAGCCGTTGCGGTAAACGTCCTCCTGCGTGCCGAACGGCCGCTTGTCGAGCTGCATCTTGGCGCGCTGATAGACCACGGCACGGATGTCGCGCGAGAACGGCATGCCGTCCTTCTCGCTCTCGAAGAAATATTGCCGCATCTCGGGGCGGATTTCCTCGAGCAGGAAGCGCATGTGGGCGGAGATCGGATAGTTGCGCAGCACCGCGTGGCCCTTCTGCATGAGGTCGCGGATGCCGAGCAGCGTCAGCCCGCCGAAGATGATCAGCGGCACGAGAACGACGTCGAACGCCTTGGGATTGTGATCGAACAGGCCGACGCCAAGCAGCAGGGCCGTGACAACGGCGCAGATCGTCAGAACGATGAAGCGTGGCGAGAACGGAAGCAGCAGCGTTTCCATGGCACCCTCGGACAGATTTCCGCCGTGTTATTGTTGTCGGCCGCGGTCAGGCCGGGAGACCGGACCGAATCTCTGGCACGCTATCCCGCGCAACGGTCGTGGATATGACATGCCCGAAGCCTATCGAATCCGATGGCGCAATCAATCCACCCGATTGGCCGGGCTCATTTTTGCGCTGCAGCGTAACCGGAAACTGATCGCGCCGGCGTGATCAGTGATCGTGCGGCCGCAACTGGTGCGGGATCTCGCCCTGCTTGAGGCCGTCGTGGGCGAGCCACGCCTCGGTGCTCAGCCTGGCGCGATCGATATGCTCGGCCGTGCGCGAGAAATCATAGGGTGAGCCCACCAGCGGGCACAGCGGCGGCAACACGAAATATTCGATGTCAGGGCCGAGATTTTCGAGCTCATTGACCAATTGCCGCTCGATCAAGAGCGTCAGTGCATGGAGCGCATTGGCCACCGCGCCGACCGGCGGCGCATCGTTGCCGCAGGCATGCCCGGTCGGCAGGATGATCAGACGGCGCGCGCCCTTTTTCACCGCGACCCGTACCGGCGTGTTCGAGGAGACGGCGCCATCGGAAAGGTAGTGGTCCCGGTAGTGGACCGGCGAGAACGCGCCGGGGATCGCGGTCGAGGCCACGATCGCCTCCGACGCGGGGCCATCGGAAAACACGATGCTGTCGCCGGTGATGATGTCTGTGGTGACGATGTGCACCGGAAGCGCGGCATCCTCCAGGTTGCGATAGGGGATGTAGTCGCGGATCAGCTTGCGGATGCCGTCATGCGGGATCAGGAAGTCGCGCCGCCAGAGGAAGCCGAGCAGCGTCCGCCATGTCACCGGGAAAACGTCGTGGCGCCGCAAGCCACGCCAGATCTCGGCCAGCCGGTCGACGCCTGAAGGCGTCGGGTCGCTGGCATAGAACGCGCCGTTGAGCGCGCCGACGCTGGAGCCGACCACCATGTCCGCCGAGATGCCGCGCCTGGCCAGCGCCTGCATCATGCCGACCTGGACCGCGCCAAGGCTGCCGCCGCCCGCGAGCACGAAGGCGGTGTTGGTCGATGACGGATCGCTGAAAAGAGACAAGGACGCTCCCAAGGGTCGGGCGCAGACAGCGCACCGTTAGAGAGCTTATAGCAGCGGGAGAATGGCAGGCGCCACCACTGGTGTCGTCCCGGCGAAAGCCGGGACCCATAACCACCGACCTTGCCATCGCGTCGGCTAGTGACTCGTCATTGCGAGGAGCGAAGCGGCGAAGCAATCCATAGCTCCACGTGTAGCGCTATGGATTGCTTCGCTTCGCTCGCAATGACGAAAAAACTGAGATCTGCGGCTATGGGTCCCCGCTTTCGCGGGGACGACGGCGGAGAGTTCAGCGCTCGACGAACGCCTTCTCGATCACGAAATGGCCGGGCGTGTTGCCACTGCCTTCGACAAAGCTGCGCGCCCCGAACATCTGCTTCAACTGTTCCAGCATCGCGGGGCTGCCGCACATCATGATGCGGTCGGTCTCGATGTCGAGCGGCGTCTGGCCGATGTCGTTGAAAAGCTGCTCGGAGGTGATGAGGTCGGTGATGCGGCCGCGATTGCGGAACGGCTCACGGGTCACGGTCGGATAATAGATCAGCTTCTCCGAGAGCAGCGGGCCGAACAACTCGTCGTCACGCAGTTTCGCGACCAGCTGCTCGCCATAGGCGAGCTCGGAAACCTGACGGCAGCCATGCACGAGCACGATGGTCTCGAAACGATCGTAGACATCGGGGTCCTTGATCAGGCTCGCGAACGGCGCAAGTCCGGTGCCGGTCGACAGCAAGAGCAGCCGCGCACCCGGCAACAAATTGTCGGTGATCAGCGTGCCGGTCGCCTTGCGGCCGACCAGGATGGTATCGCCTTCCCTGATCTTCTGCAGCCGCGACGTCAGCGGACCGTCCTGCACCTTGATCGAGAAGAACTCGAGCTCCTCCTCGTGATTGGCGCTCGCCATGCTGTAGGCGCGCAGCAGCGGACGACCGTCGACCTCGAGGCCGATCATCGCGAACTGCCCGTTCTGAAATCGGAAGCCGGAATCACGCGTCGCGCGGAAGCTGAACAGGCTGTCGGTCCAGTGCCGCACGGCAAGAACCTTCTCTCGATAGAACGCGCTCATGACTTTTGTTTTTCCGATTGGGTCAGTGTTGGAAGGATCGGGTCGCCGGGCGAGAAAGAGGCAAAAACCGCTGATAGTCCTGGTGTTTTCGGCGCCTTGATGTACGTGAAATCGACAGAATATCAACCCGTCCAGGGGCGCAATTAGCGGTGATCAAATGCATGTCGCTTCATTTCGGTAAACGGTTCGAACCATGCTAATTCGTGAGCGAAAAGTGTAATTAACTTCCAGCAATGGGCGGCCATGCAGCAGCTAATTTCCGCGACCAAGATCACAGACTGACCATGCGCATATTCGTCGACGCGATCTGCAAATATTGCGTAGCTCACGGCATCGCCTGCGAGGTCAAATCGCAGGGCTGGCTGATCGTAATGCAGCGTGGCGAGTTGCGCCGCTTCGCGTTCGGCTACGATATCGGCCTCAACAGCGCGATGGCGCACCGGATCGCCAACGATAAATCGGCGACGGCGGACGTGCTGGCATTATGCGGTGTCGCCGCGGTCCCGCACACGATGTTTCTCAGCCCAAAACTGGGTAAGCACGTTGCTTCGGACGAATCGTCCGAGGCGATGCACGCGCTCCTGCGCGGCCACCCGAACGGGCTGGTCGTCAAACCCAACGAGGGCACCTCAGGCCGCTTCATTTTCAAGGTGGGAAGCGAGGAAGAGCTCGCGCGCGTCACGGATGCAATCTTCGCTTCGCATCTGTCTCTCGCGATCTCGCCCTTTGTCGAGATCGCCGACGAAGTCCGCGTGATCCTGCTCGATGGATCTCCGCTCGTCGTCTACAGCAAGCAGCGCGTCTCCGACTGGCGCCACAATCTCGATTTTGGCGCCCGGCCGATCCTGCTGGAGAGTGGAGATGCGCGCGCGGCCTGCATCGAGATCGCGATCAAGGCCGCGCGGGCGATCGGCATCCGCTTTGCCTCGATCGACATCGTCCGCGTTGAAGGAAGCTGGAAGGTGCTGGAGATCAATTCGGGCGTGATGATGGAAGCGCTGGGCAAGCTGCATCCCGAGCTGGTGTATGCGGCGTACAACGCGGCGCTGGACAAGGTGTTCGAGTAGATTTGTAGGGTGGGCAAAGCCAACGGGTCGGCGCGGAGCGCCGCCCGATGACAGGCTCCGCGTGCCCACCATGTCTCGGAAAAAAGAAAGATGGTGGGCACGGCGCTGGCGCGCCTTTGCCCACCCTACGGCTTCATCACCGTCAATTACTCCCCGCCGGCGAATCGTCCATCGCCTTGAACGCATCCTCGAGCTGCGGCGAGATTCCGACGTTCAAACGCTCGCCGGTCGGCAGCCGCGCCACGAACCATTTGTTGTAGAGCGGAATCAGGTCGTGGTTGGAGCCGAGCTTGCGGAAGGTGCGCTCGACCACGGCCGAGAGTTGCGGCTCGCCCTTGCGGAACATGATGCCGTAGGGATCGTAGGACAGATAATCGCCGGTGACGCGGAATTTGTCCTGCGATTTGTGCCGCGCAATCAGGCCGTAGAGCAGGATGTCGTCGGTCGCGAACGCATCCGCCTTGCCGTCCGATAGCGTCTGGTAGGACTGCTCGTGGTCGCCGGCCGTGATGATGTTCAGGCCCAGCGAGAACTTCTTGTCGGCATTGTGCATCGCCTGTTCGTTGGTGGTGCCTTTCGTCACCACCACGGTCTTGCCCTTGAGGTCCGTCACCGATTGTACGGTCGAAGCCTTGGGCACCATCAGCTTGGTGCCGGCCACGAACATCAACGGCGAGAATGCCACCTGCCTGGAGCGCTCGGCGTTCGCGGTCGTCGATCCGCATTCCAGGTCGATCTTGTTCTGCAAGACGGCCTGGATGCGGTCGTCGGAGGTGACCTTGACGTACTCGATCTTCAGGTTGGGATCGTCGACCTCGACGCCGATCTCGTCGACCACGGCCTCGCAGAGCTCGAGGCTGTAGCCGATCGGCCGGCCCGCCTGGTCGAGGAACGAGAATGGCGGCGAGCTCTCGCGATAGCCGAGATGCACCACGTGGCTGTTCTTGATGGCTGATAGCGTGGGGCTAAGCCCCTCGCTGGTCTGGGCGGGCGCGGGCGTTGCCAGCAGGCTTGCCGCCAGCAACGCGACGCCCGCCGATAGGACGGCTGGACGCATGGAACGCTCCCATCAAAGCGCCGGCAGTGCTTCGCCGGCTACCACATCGGAAGGAACGGCGTCGTCCGGCCCGAGCTCATGCTCGGCCTTCAGCTCGCCCTCCCACTTCGCCACGACTGCGGTCGCCAGCGAGTTGCCGATCACGTTGGTGGCGCTGCGGCCCATGTCGAGGAAGGTGTCGATGCCCATGATCATCAACAGGCCCGCCTCGGGGATGCCGAACTGCGCCAGCGTCGAAGCGATCACCACCAGCGAGGCGCGGGGCACGCCGGCGACGCCTTTCGAGGTGACCATCAGCGTCGCCAGCATCGCAAGCTGCGTCGCGAGCGGCATGTCGATGTGGTAGGACTGCGCGATGAAGATGCTGGCGAAAGTGCAGTACATCATCGTGCCGTCGAGGTTGAAGGAATAGCCGAGCGGCAGCACGAAAGACGAGATCCGCGACGAGGCGCCGAAGCGGTTGAGGCCCTCCAGCGTCTTGGGGTAGGCCGCCTCCGACGACGCGGTCGAGAACGCGATCATCAAGGGCTCGCGGATCAGTCGCAAGAGATGGCTATAGCGCGGCCCTATCGCGATGAAGCCGACGATGACCAGGAGGCCCCACAGGATCAGGAGCGACAGATAGAAGCCGCCCATGAAGACGACGAGCTTCCACAGCACCAGGAGGCCGTTCTTCGCCACCGTCGCCGTGATCGCGGCCCAGACCGCGATCGGCGCGAATAACATCACATAGCCCGTGACCTTGAGCATGATGTGAGCGAGATCGTCGATCAGTGACAGGATCGGCTTCGCCCGCTCCGGCAACGCGCCGAGCGCGACCGCAAAGAACACCGCAAACACCACGATCTGCAGGATCTCGTTCTGCGCCATCGCATCCGCGATCGAGGTCGGGACCAGATGCGTCAGAAATTTCTCGATCGAAAAAGCCGAAACCGGCAGGCCGGTCGACTGCATCTTGTCCGGCAGCGTCCCCGGGAAGTTGGCCCCCGGCTGCAGCAGGTTGACCATGACGAGGCCCAGCAGCAGCGAGACAAGGGAAGCGCTGACGAACCAGCCCATGGTCTTTGCAAAGATGCGTCCGAGCTTGGCGCCAGATCCCATATGCGCGATGCCGCCGACGAGGGTGGCGAACACCAGCGGCGCGATGATCATCTTGATCAGGCGCAGGAACAGCATCGCGATCAGGTTGATGTCGGCAGCGAGCTCGACACGGCTGTCAGGCAGGAAGTTGAAGATCAGCGCGCCCATGATGATGCCAAGCACCATCGCACCCAGAATATACTGCGTGAATTTGTTGGACATGTCTCACCCCCGTAAGTCCGGCGGCTCCGGCAGGCACAAGTGTGGCAGATTTCAACAGCGACGCAATACGCTTCGCACGTTCTGGTGGTGTGCCAGAATATTCTCGTTGTGAATCGAGCACACAGCGACTAGCGTTGAACGCAACGCACAATGAATGCAGTTGCACCTTTCCTGCGCGACGGCTGCATCAATAATCATCAAGGGATCGTGAAAGGGAGGGAGCTATGAGCGCGAGCGTCAATCGGCAGATCCTGCTGGTGGAGAAGCCGGCCGGCAAGCTCGGGCCGGAGCACTTCAAGCTGATCAACGCCACGATTCCGGAGCCCAAGGAGGGCGAGGCCTTGCTGCGCGTGCGCTACATCTCGCTCGATGCCGCCAACCGCGCCTGGATGCACGGCGCGACGTATCGTTCAGCCGTTGAGGCGAACACCGTGATGGCGGGAGGCGGCATTGCGGAAGTCGTAGCGTCGAAAGCGCCGGGCTTTGCAGCGGGCGATCTCGTCTGGGCCGACACCGGCTGGCAGGATTACGCGGCCTTGCCGGCAGAACATCTCAGCAAGATGCCGAAGATCGAGCCGATGACGCATTTGCTGAGCGTCTACGGCGTCGCCGGCTTGACCGCTTATTTCGGCCTGCTCGAGATCGGCAAGCCGAAGAGCGGCGAGACCGTGGTGGTTTCGGCGGCCGCAGGTTCGGTCGGCTCGATCGTCGGCCAGATCGCCAGGATCAAGGGTTGTCATGTCATCGGCATCGCCGGCGGCAAGGACAAGTGCCACTGGCTCACTAGCGAGCTCGGCTTCGATGCCGCGGTCGATTACAAGGACGGCGCAATGTTCAAGGCGCTGCGCGCTGCTGCGCCGAAAGGCATTGATGTTTATTTTGACAATGTCGGCGGCGATATTCTGGAAGCCTGTCTGCCGCTGATGAACAATTACGGCCGCATCGCCTGCTGCGGCGCGATCTCGCAATATGACGGCGCGCCGTCGGCGCACGGGCCGCGCGGCGTGCCCGGACTGATCGTGGTGAAGCGCCTTGTCATGCAGGGCTTCATCGTGATGGATTTCATGGCACAGCGCGACAAGGCGCTGGCCGACCTGCAGGCATGGACGTCTTCCGGCAAATTGAAAGTGCAGGAGGACGTCATCGACGGCCTCGAGAACACGCCGAAGGCCCTGATCGGACTGCTCGCCGGCGACAATCGCGGCAAGCGGATGGTGCGTGTGTGACAATGCTGTCACGCCTTGTCGTTTACAAGGAGCTTGCGGAGATCGGGAAAGGCGGACGCTGATGCGCCCAGCGCGGCATGGCCCGCTCAAATGTTTTAGGTATTTAAAGTCGAGCGAAGCGGCGGCTTCCGGAAAAAACAGGATGTGATGCAATGATCCAGACGACAAAAGCTGTATTGCTGCTGGCTGCCACGTTCGCATTCGCCAGCCCGGCCTTCGCGCAGGCGCCGACCGAAGCGCAGCGCGCGGCGACCAAGTCGAACTGCCGCTCCGACTACATGGCGCATTGCTCCAGCATCCCGCCGGGCGGCGCCGCCTCGCTGCAATGCCTGCAGCAGAACATGGCCAGCCTGTCGGGCGCCTGCGCGAGCGCGGTGAAGGCCGTCTCGGCGCCGGCCGAGACCAAGGCGGAGCCCGCCGCTGCTCCGAAGCAAGAGACCAAGGAGACAAAGACCGAGCCCGCGCCGGCAGCTGAGCCGGCAAAGCCGGCGGCCGAGCCCGCGAAGAGAACGACCAAGGAATCCACGAAGACCTCGACCAAGGCTGCGAGCACGACGCCGGGCAAGCCGAGCAGCGCGCAGATCTCGGCAATCCGCGCCAATTGCCGATCCGACTATCCCAAGGTCTGCGCCGGCGTGCCGACCGGCGGCGCCGCCGCGCTGGAATGCCTGGAGAAGAGCAAGGCCAGGCTTTCGGCGGCTTGCGGCAAGGCGGTCGCCGCCGCAAGCGGCGGCAGCGCCGCACCTGCGGCCAGCGCTGCGCCAGCAACGGCGAATGCAAACCCGGCTGCGGCTCCCGCCGCGGCTCCGCTGGTGCTGCGCCCGATGCAGCCGCGCGAAATCCTGTTCGTGGCGCGCTCCGCCTGCGGCACCGACGTGCGGGCGCTCTGCGCCGGAGTTCCGGCGGGGGGCGGGCGCATCATCGAATGCCTTGCCTCGCAGCCGGCGGCGCTGTCGCCGGCCTGCCGCGACGTGCTGGGACAGTTCGCCACGCGATAACGACGCCCGCAATTTTCGGCTGGCGCAGCGGCTGCCGCGGCGCTAGAGTGACCAGATTGGCAGTATACTGTCGATTAGGGAGGATACCTTGCGCATTGCCGTGATCGGCGGAGGGCCCGGCGGGCTCTATTTCGCCTATCTCTGGAAGAAGCGTCACCCGGACGCCGAGGTCGATCTGTTCGAGCAGAACCCGGCCGGCGCAACCTGGGGCTTTGGCGTGGTGTTTTCCGACCAGGCGCTGGAGTTTCTGCGTGCCGACGATGGCGAGACCGTCGACGCCATCGCCCCGCGCATGGAGAGCTGGAAGAACATCACGCTCAATCTGCGCGGCGAAAGCGTCGAGATCGACGGCGTCGGCTTTTCCTCGATCGGCCGGCTCGAGCTCTTGACCCTGTTGCAGGCGCGCGCCCACGCGGCCGGCGTCGAGATGCGCTTCGAGACGGCGATCCAGTCGGTCGATCAATTCGACGGCTACGATTTGATCGTCGCCGCGGATGGCTTGAACTCGCTGGTGCGCCGCAGTTTTGAAAGCGAGTTCGGCGCCTCCGTCACGACGTCCACCAACAAGTTCGCCTGGTATGGCACCACCAAGACCTTTGCGACGCTGTCGCAGACTTTCGTGGCGACCGAGCGCGGCAGCTTCAACGCCCATCATTACCGCTACTCGCCCTCAATGAGCACGTTCCTGGTCGAATGTCACACAGCGACCTGGCAGGCCTACGGTTTTGCGGACAAGTCGATTGAGGAATCCCAGGCAATCTGCGAGCGCGTGTTTGCGAGCACTCTCGACGGCCACCGGCTGATCTCGAACAAATCGATGTGGCGCAATTTCCCGTGGATCTGGAACGAGCGCTGGTCACATCGGAACATCGTGCTGATCGGCGACGCGCTGCATTCCGCGCATTTCTCGATTGGCTCGGGCACGCGGCTCGCGATCGAGGACGCGATTGCGCTGGTGAAAGCAGTTGAAACCGAGGCGGATATCGCTTCCGCGCTGACGCGCTACGAGAGCGAGCGCAAGCCGATCGTGAAGAAGCTGATCACAGCTGCGCGCACCAGCGCCGACTGGTACGAGGAATTCCCCGAGCACATGAAGCTCGACGTGATGGATTTCGCCCACAGCTACATCACGCGCTCGGGCCGGATCGACGATGCGCGGCTGCGCGCGATGTCGCCGCGCTTCATGGCGCGCTATGAGGCCGCAAAGAGCATGGAGGCGCGTCATGGCACATGAGATCGCAGATCACGTGCCGCGGGATTGCGCCGGCGCCCGCGAGATCGGCTTCAGGCTTCCCGAACGCTACAATGCGAGCCGCATTCTCTTCGACAATCTCGCCAGGGGCTTTGGCGAAAACCTGGCGCTGATCGGCCCGGCAGGACGACGAACTTACGCCGAGCTGTGCCTCGAGGCCTGCCGCTGGGGCAATTCCCTGCTCTCGCTTGGGCTGAAGCGCGGCGACCGCGTGCTGCTGTTCCTCGATGACACGCCGGCCTATCCGGCGGCCTTCTTCGGCGCGGTGCGCGCCGGCTTCGTGCCGCTGCTGATCAACACGCTGACGCCGCCGGATTTGCTGCAATTCTATCTCGCCGACAGCGGCGCGACGGTTGCGGTGACGGAGGCGGGATTCTGTTCGCGCTTCGACACTGAGGCCTGCAAGGACACGCAACTGCGCACGCTGATCGTGGTCAATGGCGAGGTCGGCTCGCATGCTGCGCCGAAAGCCATCGCGGCTGAGCCCTGGCTGAAGGATTTTCCCCGTGAGCTCGCCGAAGCCGACACGCATCGCGACGAGATGGCGTTCTGGATGTATTCATCCGGCTCGACCGGACGGCCGAAGGGCATCGTCCATCTGCAGCATGACATGGCCTATAGCGATGTGGCTTTTGCCAGGAGCGTGCTGAAGCTGAAGCCCGGCGACATCTGTTTCTCGGTGCCGAAGATCTTCTTCGCCTATGGCTTCGGCAATTCCATCACCTTCCCGTTCTCGGCCGGAGCCGCGACGCTGCTGCTGCCGGGCCAGCCGAAACCCGCACCGATCTTCGAGGCGATCGGACGTTTTCGCCCCACCGTCTTTTTCGCCCTGCCCACGCTCTACACCTTGCTGACCAAGGCCGAGGGCGCCCACAAAGCCGATTGCTCATCGCTGCGCCTGTGCATTTCGGCGGCGGAAGTGCTCTCCAGCGAAGTCTTCAACGGCTGGAAGCAGATCACCGGTATCGAGATCGTCGAAGGGCTCGGCTCGACCGAGGTGCTTCACATCTATCTCTGCAATCGTCCCGAGAACAAGAAACCGGGCGCGGCGGGCCTGCGCGTGCCCGGCTACGAGATCTTGCTGAAGGACAAGGACGGCCGCGAGGTCGACGACAACGAGGAAGGCATCATGTGGGTGCGCGGCGATTCCGCCACGCCGCTCTACTGGAACCGGCCGGACAAATCCGCCGAAACCATCCGCGACGGTGGCTGGATCTACACCGGCGACCGCTTCGTCCGCGACGCCGAAGGCTTTCATTTCTTCCGCGGCCGCGCCGACGACCTGATCAAGATTTCCGGGCAATGGGTCTATCCGCTCGAGGTCGAGCTGTGCCTCGCCGAGCATCCTGAAGTGCGCGAATGCGCGGTCTACGCCGCCGAGCTGCCGGACCGCCGCATGACGCTGAAGGCGGTCGTGGTGATGAACAGCGGCGGCTTCGACGAAAGCGATGCAACGCGGCGGCTGCAGGATTACGTCAAGGCAAAACTGTTGCCCTACAAATATCCGCGCGAGATCAAGTTCATCGGTGAATTGCCGAAGACGGGAACGGGCAAGATCGATCGGCAGGCAGTGATGCGGATGTAGGGTTTAGCGCGTCAACAAATTCGGTGTCGTCCTCGCGGAAAGCGGGGACCCATTACCACGGGCCTGCGTTGTTACGCAGAGCTGGGACTCCCGATCTTCGCTAACGCAACTGCCTGTGGTTATGGGTCCCGGATCAGCGCTCGCTGACGCTCGCTTGTCCGGGACGACTGCGGAGGGCGGCTCAGCAATCTCGCTGTCATCGCCCGCGAAAGCGGGCGATCCAGTACGCCGCGGCCTCTCGGCTCAAGCACTGACGTCTCTGGAATGCTGGATGCCCCGCTTTCGCGGGGCATCCAGGTGAGCGAGAGGCGCGAGTTACTCCATTCGCGCTATGGCTGTAGGGTGGGCAAAGGCGCAACGCGCCGTGCCCACCATCTTCGTTGCGAGAGGAATGGTGGGCACGCTTCGCTTTGCCCACCCTACGGGCTAGCCGTTCACTCCCCTGCTGCCATAAATCCAGGCGAGATCGTTGCACCACTCCTCCTGCGACTTCGCGCTCATGATGGCGTTTCGGAGGCGCGCGTGCTCGCCGGCGGGATGATAGATGTGCTCGCCGATGGCACGGGAGAGCAGCTGCACGCGGGCGGTGTGCGGGAAGCGCTGCGCGCGATAATTCTCCAGCGCCACCGCGTGATCATCATGGTGCGCCAGCATGTGCGACAGGCAGACGGCGTCCTCCATCGCCTGGCAGGCGCCTTGCGCGAAATATTGCAGCATCGGATGCGCGGCGTCCCCGAGCAGCGCGACGCGGCCATCGATCCAGCGCTCGCTGGGATCTCGGTCGCACAGCACCCAGAGCCGCCAGTCCTTGCCGTGGCGGATGATGTTCTGCGCCCGCTCATGCACGTGGCGAAAGCCCTGCATCACCTCTTCTTCGCTGACCGGCTTGCCCGCGACCGGCTCCGGCGCATCATTGTGATAGGTGACGACGAG
>Ga0207661_10001034_pt1 | contig 18464 bp, 19 predicted proteins | sample KBSC713LmetaG_FD_184337 | JGI IMG/M metagenome (GOLD analysis project Ga0207661, IMG submission 184337) | Corn rhizosphere microbial communities from Kellogg Biological Station, Michigan, USA - KBS C7.1-3L metaG (SPAdes) (version 2) | ecosystem: Host-associated > Plants > Roots > Rhizosphere ...
CGTCCCGTCCCACAGCCGGCCGGCCGCCTCCCCCTTGGGGGCCGGCGTGACGACCGGGCCGAAGAACGCAACTTGATGGCCCTCGAGCCCGGGCACGTGGATCACCGGCGTGCCGACGTCGAGGCCAACCGGCTTCATGCCGGCGTTGTGGCTCTCGCGGACGGCGAGGTCGTAGTCGGTCGACTCGGCCGCCGCCGCCAGCGACTCGGGCAAACCCGCTTCAGCCAGCGCCGACCGGTAGAGCTCCGGGCCAAGCTCCTGCTTCTCGTGGTGGATGCGGGTGCCGAAGGCGGTGTAGAGCGGGCGCAGGACGTCGTTACCGAACTGCTGCTCAGCCGCGATGGCCACCCGGACCGGACCCCACCCCTTGACGAGACCCTCCTTGTACTTGTCGGACAGATCGTCGCGTCCCTCGTTGAGGACGGAGAGGCTCATGACGTGGAACTTGATGTCGATCGGGCGCACCTGCTCGACCTCGAGCAGCCAGCGCGACGTTATCCAAGCCCACGGGCATCGGGGATCGAACCACATGTCTGCGGTGACGCGTTCCTGAGTCATCGTTCACCATCCGGACTGAAAGAGTCGGCAAGCCGACGTGGTCCTTACGTAGCCTTGCTTACGCCTACCCAGCGCCCGGATCCAGTTCGCTTACGGTGACGTAGGCCACTCGACCCGGTGAGCTGGGGTGGCCCGCCCTCCAACGCTTCGTCGTCGGGCGGATCGGCATGGAAGACTCGACGGTGAACGCGCTCACGAAGCGCCCGCTGACAGGAGAGAACGATCGTGGCCGGAGTCCGCAATTTGCGCCAAGTCGAGGCGGTTGACCGCGCTCGGTTGCTCGACGTGACGGCCTACGACGTCCGCCTCGACCTGACCGACGGGACCGGCTACCCGGGCGACCGCACGTTCCACTCGATCTCCGAGGTGCACTTCAGCTGCCGCGAGCCGGGGGCCAGCACGTTCATCGAGATCGCCGCCGAGTCGGTGCGCAGCGCGACGCTCAACGGCGCGCCGGTCGACCTCAGCGGCTGGGCGACCGAGTCCGGCCTGCCGCTGAGCGGCCTGGCCGCCGACAACGTGCTGGTCGTCGACGCCGACTGCCTCTACTCGACCACCGGTCAGGGCATGCACCGCAGTGTCGACCCGGTCGACAAGGAGGTCTACCTCTATAGCCAGTTCGAGACGGCCGACGCCCAGCGCGTGTTCGCCTGCTTCGACCAGCCGGACCTCAAGGCCGAGTTCACCTTCCACGTGACCGCCCCGAGCCATTGGAAGGTCATCTCGAACATGCCGGTCGACCGGCGCGAGGGCGACACCTGGCACTTCCTGCCGACCCCGCGGATGAGCACCTACATCACCGCCGCCTGCGCCGGGCCCTACCACGAGGTCCGTGACGAGCACGACGGCATCGGGCTGGGCGTCTTCTGCCGGCAGTCGATGAAGCGCTACCTCGACGCCGACGACATCTTCCTGATCACCAAGCAAGGCTTCGACTTCTTCCACCGCGAGTTCGGCATCCGCTACCCGCTGCCCAAGTACGACCAGATCTACTCCCCCGAGTTCAACGCCGGGGCGATGGAGAACTTCGGCTGCGTCGTGCACGCCGAGCAGCACTACATCTGGCGCTCGCCGGTCACCGACTTCGAATATGAGCAGCGGGCCAACACGATCCTGCACGAGCTCGCCCACATGTGGTTCGGCGACCTGGTGACCATGCGGTGGTGGGACGACCTGTGGCTGAACGAGTCGTTCGCCGAGTGGGCCAGCCACTGGTGCAACACCCACGCCACCCGCTTCACCGACGCGTGGACCACCTTCCTGTCCATCCGCAAGAACTGGGGCTACCGCCAGGACCAGCTCAGCTCGACCCACCCGGTCTACTGCGAGATGCCGGACGTCGAGGCGGTGGAGGTCAACTTCGACGGGATCACCTACGCGAAGGGCGCCTCGGTCATCAAGCAACTGGTCGCCTACGTCGGGCTCGAGGCCTTCCGGACCGGTCTGCGCGCCTACTTCACCGCCCACCAGTGGGGCAACGCCACGTTCGACGACCTGCTCTCGGCGCTGGAAAACGCGTCCGGCAAGGAGCTGCGCAAGTTCGCCGTCCAGTGGCTGGAGACCGCCCAGGTCAACACCCTGCGCCCGGACATCGACATCGCGCCCGACGGCACCTACGAGTCGGTGGCCGTCCTCCAGGAGGCGCCGGCCGCTTACCCGACGCTGCGCACGCACCGGATCGGCATCGGGCTCTACGACGTGCGCGACGGCGCCCTGGTGCGGCGCGAGCTGATCGAGGCCGACGTCGACGGCGAGCGGACCGAGATCGAGGCGCTCGTCGGCCAGCCCGCGGCCGACGTGCTGCTCCTGAACGACGAGGACCTCACCTACGCCAAGCTGCGCCTCGACGAGCGCTCGATGGCCTGCGTGGTCGAGCACATCGCCGGCTTCGACAACCCGCTCGCGCGGGCGCTGTGCTGGGCGGCCGCCTGGGACATGGTGCGCGACGCCGAGCTCGCCGCCCGCGACTACATCCGGCTGATCACCTCCGGCATCCCCGCCGAGAAGGACATCAACCTGATCACCAGCACGTTGCGGCAGGCCCAGTCGGCGCTGACGTTCTACGCCGAGCCGGCCTGGGCGCCGGAGGGCTGGCAGCAGCTGGCCGCGACGGCCGCCGCAGCGCTGCGCAAGGCCGCCCCGGGCAGCGGGTTCCAGCTCGCCTGGGCGCGGGCGTTCGCCGCCTCGGCCCGCACGCCCGTGCACCGCGCGACGCTGCTCGGCTGGCTTCGCGGCGACGACGTGCCGGCCGGCCTGTCGATCGAGGCCGACCTGCGCTGGGGCATCCTCCAGACGCTCGTCGCCGGCGGCGCGGTCGGCGCCGAGGTGATCGAGGACGAGCTCGAGCGGGACCGCACGGCGAGCGGCGAGCGGCAGGCCGCCCTGGCCCGCGCGCTGGTGCCGACCGCCGAGTCCAAGGCGGAGACGTGGCGGCGCCTGGTCGAGGACCACCACCTGCCCAACTGGCTGCAGCGCGCGCTCCTGCAGGGCTTCCAGCACTCGACCCAGGTCGAGCTGACCGAGCCTTACGTTGCCGAGTACTTCGAAGCGCTCATGCCGGTGTGGGAGCACCGCGACAGCGAGCCGGCGCAGGAGTTCGTGGAGATGGCCTACCCGCTTTTCCAGGTCAGCGAGGCCACGGTCGCGGCGACCGACGCCTGGCTGGAGGCGGCCGGCCACCCGGCGCCGTTGCGCCGGCTGGTCGCCGAGGGCAAGGACGGCGTCGTGCGCGCCTTGAAGGCGCGCGCCAGGGACACCCTCGGCTGACCGCACATCCAGTCGGCCGCCGCGTCGCATCGTGCCTTCAGATGCTCGCCCGGGCAGCCATTTGAAGGCACGTTTGCCGTTGGCATCTCGCTTTGCGGACGAGCGACAGGGCCGTCACCCCGAAGGATGATCTTGCGAGAGCCCCTTTACTGGCGGCCGGCGTGGTCAGCCAGTTGGGCCAAGCCCGAGATGATCCCGCCGGCCAGGTCGCCCCCGCCGAACGCGGCCGCCATCGACAGCGCGGCCAGCTTGCTGGTCCGGTCGGGCAGCCGCCGGCGGGCGTCGGGCCCGGTCACGATCTCCAGCACCCGCTGATTGGGGGACACCGCGATCAGCACCGAGGTCGGCGGCGTCACCAGCTGGCTGTGCAGCTTTTCGGCGTAGCTGCGGGTCGGCTCCTCGAGATCCCCCACATACACGCTGAAGGTCAGCCCGGTCGACGAGTCGGCCAGGCGCATCGCCTCGTCCAGGCGCAGCAGCTGGCGCGTCGTGAACGGGCCGTCGAGCACGTCCCGCTGGCCGCTCAGGCCCGGGGCGGTTTCACCAGCGGTCACTTGCGCCTCCTGTGGCGTGCTCGTGAACCTGAGCCTCGGCGGGCCACTCTTTGTCAGCCTCGGCCCCGGTCAGCGCCGGGCGGGTCGCGGCGGTCAGCTCGCTTCGCCCGGCCACTTCGGCCACCTGCTCCGGCGCCGCGAGGAACCACACCGGCGTGAACTCGAACGGACGCCCGGGACGGTAGCGCTTGGAGCGCCGCGAACCACCGGCGTAGACCGCGCCCGCGACGAGCAGGATGACCGCCGCCGGGGAGCCGGCAAAGATCAGCGTCGTCTCGATGATCGACAAGCTCAACGCCCCCAGCGTCGAAGGGACTACAACAGCGTATTCACGTTAGCGGTCGGACATCACGCATACGTTGCCGGGGTGGACATGTCGTACCGTCGGGGCTCATGAGCGATGCAGGGCGCCGTGCGGCGTCTGGACTGACGCGACGCGCCAACGAAGTTGGTGCGCGGCGCGGAGGGAAGACGGCGATCAAGGCGCGCTGCATCGCGAAAAAGAGGGCTCATGAGCGATGCAGGGCGCCGTGCGGCGTCTGGACTGACGCAGCGCCTCCAGTGCGCCAACGAAGTTGGTGCGCGGCGCGGAGGGAAGACGGCGATCAAGGCGCGCTGCATCGCGAAAAAGGAGAATTCATGAGGGACACCCGCGCGTGGGCCGAGGAGCAGGACGCGATCGACCCCCTGGCCGCCTTCCGCGACCGCTTCATGATCGCCGACCCGGCGCTGCTCTATCTGGACGGCAATTCGCTCGGACGGCTGCCCAAGACGACCCGGGCCCGCCTGCACGCGGCGATCGACGACGAGTGGGGCACCGAGCTGATCCGGGGCTGGGACCACTGGATCGACCTGGCCCGCTCGGCCGGCGACGTTTTAGCCGAAGGTGTACTGGGAGCAGCCGCCGGCGAGGTGATCCTCAGCGACTCGACGTCGGTCAACCTCTACAAGCTGGCGGCCGCCGCCCTCGACGCCCGGCCCGGCCGGCGCGTGATCGTCACGGACGACGACAACTTCCCCACCGACCGCTACGTGCTCGAAGGCCTCGCCGCCGCGCGGGGGATGGAGCTGCGCCAGGTGCCGACCGACATCGACGAGGGGCTCGACCCCGCCCGGGTGGCTGCGGCCCTCGACGACGACGTCGCACTGGTCAGCCTGTCCCATCTGGCGTACCGCTCGGGCGCTGTCGCCGACATGGTCGCCATCACGGCGGCCGTCCACGCGGCCGGCGCGCTCGTGCTCTGGGACCTGTGCCACTCGGCCGGCTCGGTGCCCACGCCGCTGCGCGAGTCGGGGGCCGACCTGGCCGTCGGGTGCACGTACAAGTACCTCAACGGCGGCCCCGGCGCACCGGCATTCCTCTTCGTACGGGCCGACCTCCAGCCGACCCTGCGCCAGCCGATCTGGGGCTGGTTCGGGCAGCGCGACCAGTTCGCGATGGGCGCCGGCTACGACCCGGTCGAGTCGATCGACCGGTTCCTGGTCGGCACGCCGCCCGTCCTGGGGGCCTACGGCGCACTCGAGGGCGCCCGCATCACGGCCGAGGCGGGCATCTCGGCACTGGCCGCCAAGGGGGCCGCGCTGACCCAGTACACGATGGAATTGAACGACAAATGGCTGGCGGACTTCGGTGTCCGGGTCGCCACCCCGCGGGATCCGGCCCGGCGCGGGTCGCACGTCGTGCTGCACCATCCGAGCGCGTGGCAGCTGTGCCAGGCCTGGAAGGCGGCCGGCGTGATACCCGACTACCGGGCCCCCGAGCGGGTGCGCATCGGGCTGGCGCCGCTGTATACGCGGTTCGTCGACGTGCACGACGCGATTGCGCGCCTCCGCGAGATCCTGGCGACCGGCGCCCACGAGGCATACCCGGCCATGCCCGGCCGGGTCACCTGACCTCAGCTACGCGGCCTTGGGAATGTCGAGCCAGTCGGCCCACCGCGGATCCGGCGTCCGATGACCGAGGACACGCCAGGCCGTCCCCCGCGGCGCGGCCGGTGTGCAATGCAAACGCCAGCCGAGCTCGGCTGGCGTTTTGTCGCTCTTGGTGTGGTTGCACCGAGCGCAGGCTGCTACGACGTTCTCCCAGGCGTGGCGACCACCCCGGCTGCGCGGGATGACGTGGTCGATCGTCTCGGCCGGACCCCGGCAGTAGGCGCAGCGCCAGCCGTCGCGAGCGAAGATGGCGCGGCGCGACAGGCCTATGTGTGTCCGGTAGGGCACGCGCACGTAGCGGGTGAGCCGGACGACCGATGGAACCGGGAGGACTTCGCGGGCACTGTGGAGGATCCCGTCGCCGTCGGCGACGCAAACAGCCTTAGCGGTGAGGACAAGGATGGTGGCCCGTCTGACGGACACGACACACAACGGCTCGTAGGTAGCGTTGAGAACTAACGCACCCGTCACTCGTGCGGGTCGTATGTCAGGCATCGCCGTCCTCCTCAGTCGTGGGCCAATCGTCCCCGATAGACCCATGGATTGCACGTACTATTTGCGGCCGGTAGGTGAAGCATCGGCGGCAAAGCGCCGGGTACGTCACGTTTATCCGAGTTTCGTATGGGAGGTGCACTCGTGCTGGAAGCCCCGACGCCGTCTCCCGGTCCGAGTTGCGCTGGCAGCGGCTTCTGCGAGTTCGTGTATCACCAGACCGGCCTGACCTGGCTCGCCGAAAGCAGCTACTGGGTGCTGGTCAAGCCGCTGACGATCCTGCTGATCATCACCCTGGCGCTGGTCGCCCGCTGGCTCATCCACCGCACCATCGACAAGCTGATTCGGCACACGCTGACCGATGACGACGACGCCGAGGCGACCGCCGAAGCGAGCAACGGGTTCAGCCTGCTGCGGCCGCTGCGCAACCGGATCCCGTCCTCACTTGTGATACCGAGCGAGCGGCGGGCCCAGCGCGCCCGGGCACTCGGCTCGGTGCTGCGCAGCTTCGCCTCGTTCACGATCTTCGTCGTCACGCTGATGCTCATCCTCGGCGAGATCGGCGTCGCCCTCGGCCCGCTGCTGGCCAGCGCCGGGGTGGCCGGCCTGGCGATCGGCTTCGGCGCGCAGAACCTCGTCAAGGACTTCCTGGCTGGGCTGTTCATGCTGCTCGAAGACCAGTACGGGATAGGCGACGTGGTCGACGTCGGCGACGTCACCGGGACGGTCGAGGCGGTCGGGCTGCGCATCACCACGCTGCGCGACGGGCACGGCGTTCTCTGGTACGTCCGCAACGGGGAGATCGTCCGCGTCGGCAACAAGAGCCAGGGCTGGGCCCTGGTGATCGTCGACGTCCCGGTTGGCTTCGTCTCGGTCGAGCAGGCGACCCAGGTCCTGCGCGACGCGGCCGCCGCGCTCGCCGAGGACCCGGCCCTGCACGACGACATCATCGGCGAGCCCGAGGTGCTCGGCGTCGAGCAGATCACCGCCGACGGCGCGGTCGTGCGCACCACCGTCAAGACCGCCTCCTCGGCCCAGTGGCGGATCGGCCGCGAGTTGCGCCACCGGCTGACCGACGCGCTCGAACGGGCCGGCATCGCGGCCCAGATCAAGGCCGGACGGCTCTACATCCGCCCGGGATACGAGACGGCCGGCCCAGAATCCGGGCCAGCCGGCCCAACCTGAGCATTGCATTGGGGCATACGGATTCATCTATGATGAAGATGGCCGTGTTTGTCCGGTCTATTGCTTAATTTGGGGTAACCCGTTGGGTAGGGTCGCGAGTCGGGTGGTCAGTCGGATATCGTCCGTTCGTTCAGGTGCATCGCTGTCAACACGCTGAGTCGGGGCCTACGCCCAGAATTTCTGGACGTCGACTCGTGGCAGGATCGGCCGCGCCCACGAACGCTTCACGACGATGGCTGTCGCGATCGATGGAGGGGGGCTTCCGCCGGTGTCCGATGCTGCCGGGGCGAAACGACGCTCGCGTGAGGGCGTCGTGACGCGGGCACCCGGCCGCACCCGGAAGCCCGAGAAGCCGGCGCCGGAGGCGGAAGAGCGCTCGGCCACGTTCGGCGAGGTGCTGGCCAGCCGCGAATACAAGGCCATCTTCAGCGCCAGCGCGCTGTCCTGGTTCGGCGACTACGCGGCGCGAGCCGCGGTGACCGCGCTGGTCTACAAGCAGACCGACTCGATCGCGGCGTCGGCCGCCACGTTCGCCATCAGCTACCTCCCGTGGCTGGGCTTCGGGGCGGTGCTCTCGGCGCTCGCCGAGCGCTACTCATACCGGCGCGTCATGGTCATCTGCGACATTCTCCGGATGCTGATCATGGCCACGATCGCCATGCTGCACTTGCCGGTGCTGGCGCTGATGGGCCTGCTGTTCGTGACTGCCCTGCTCAACCCGCCGTTCGACGCCGCGCGTTCGGCGCTGCTGCCGCAGATCCTCAAGGGCGACCGATATGTGGTGGGGCTGTCACTCCAGCGCACGGTCAGCCAGGTCTCCATGATCGCCGGCTACATCGGCGGCGCCGCGTTCACCGCCGCCGACCCGCGTGGTGCGCTGTATTTCAACGCCGCCACGTTCGGCTTCTCGGCGGTCGCGATCTGGTTCTTCGTCCGCGAGCGCCAGCCCAGCCTGCGCGAGGAGGACCGGTCCAGCCTGTTGCGCGAGACCGCCGACGGCTACTCGGTCGTGTTCCGAAATCGGGTCCTGCGCGCGGTGGCGCTGATCGTCTTCGGCGCCGCCCTCTTCGGTGCCGTCCCCGAGGGTCTGGCCGCCGCCTGGTCGCACCGGTTCAACGAGGAGAACCTGCACGGCTGGATCCAGGGCGCGATCATGATGGCCGGCGCGCTCGGCTTCATCATCGGCACGCTCGTCGTGTCGCGGCTCGTGTCGCCGGCCCGGCGGATCAAGCTCATCCGGCCGTTCGCCATCCTCACCCCGCTGACCCTGGTCCCCGCCCTGTTCACGCCGGAGTTCCCGGTGGTGGTGGCGATGACGGTCGCCTCCGGCATCGCGCTCGCCGGCATGCTTCCGGCCACCAACGGGCTGTTCGTGCAGGTGCTGCCGCCGTCCTACCGGGCGCGCGCGTTCGGCGTCATCCAGAGCGGGCTCTACCTGCTACAGGGCGCCTCGGTGACGATCGCCGGCTGGCTGGCCTCGCGCTACCCGCTGGAGAAGGTCGTCGGGCTGTGGGCCATCGGCGGGGTGGTGCTGATGGTCGCCATCAGCCTCGCGTGGCCGTCCTCGGCCACGATCTCCGACGCGATCCTGGCCAACCGGATCCGCACCGCCGCCGAGGAGCACGCCGGCCTGTCGGTGGCCGGCCAGGAGTTCGGCGAGGACACGATCGACCTCGGCCGCCCGTCGAGCCCGCTGCGCCGGATGGGGCCGCCGTTCCGACCGGCCCCGAGCTACTTCGAACGGGCCGAGTCGACCGTCGACCTGTCCACCCACCTGCGCTCGGCGCCCACCGACCCGACCGTTGACCTGACCGCCCGCCGAGCCGTCTATCGGCGGGCAGCCGCCCATACCCCGGAAGGCGACAGCGGGCCGGCGACCGTGGACCTGAGCGGCCCGCCCCCCGCGGCTGGCAAGCACCGGCAGTAGTGCTGGCAGGATTGAGGGCGTGAGTGCCCCAACCTTCTATGACCACATCGGCGGCGAACCCACGTTCCGGAAGCTGATCGACGAGTTCTATGCCGGCGTGGCCGAGGATCCGGTGCTGCGGCCGCTCTACCCCGAGGAAGACCTCGGCCCGGCGTCCGAGCGCCTCCGGCTGTTCCTGATCCAGTACTGGGGTGGCCCGAGCACCTATTCGGAGCGGCGCGGCCACCCCCGCCTGCGGATGCGCCACGCGCCCTTCCGCGTCGGCATCGCCGAGCGCGACGCGTGGCTGCGCCACATGCGCCAAGCCATCGACTCGCTCAACCTCGACCCGGACGACGACGCGACGCTGTGGAACTACCTCGAGCGCGCGGCGTTCTTCATGGTCAACGTCGACGAGGAAGCGCCTGGTCGCCAGTTCCTTACGTGAGGGTTGATTCGTTGTTGGGGTATGTGCCCGAGTTGGGCCGATTGAACCCCAAGGAGCCAACCGAATGCGTCGACGCCTTCTCGCGGCCGCCGCCGTCATCGCCGCCCTCGCGGTCGCCCTCCCCGCTGCCGCCGACTTCGCGCAGCAACGGCGCGTCCAGACCAACCCGGTCGACAACACCCCGCAGGTGCTCGACGGTGAGGTGCGGGCGTTTGCACAGATCGGCGGGGTCACCGTGGTGGGCGGCGACTTCAGCACCGTCGCCGACGCGTCGGGCCGGAACCGCTTCCGGCGAACCAACATCTTCGCGTTCAGCACGGCCACCGGAGTCATCCTCAACTGGGCGCCGCAGCTCGACGCGCCGGTCCTGACGCTGGCGCCTGGCGACGGCAACAGCGTGTACGTCGGCGGGGCGTTCCAACGGGTCAACGGGGTGGCCGAGCGCGCCCTGGCCCGGCTCAGCCTGACCAACGGCGCCCGGTACCCGGGCTTCGAGGCGACCGCCAACTGGGGCGACGTCCGCAGCGTGATCAACAAGAACGGCTACTTGTACGCGGCCGGCTCGTTCAGCGCGATCAACGGCATCCCCCGGGTCGGCCTGGCCCGGCTGAACGCGGCCAACGGCGCCCTCGACACCGCCTTCGACCTCAAGCTCGCCGCGCCCAAGCTCACCCGCGTGAAGCTGGAGGACATGGCGATCACCAGCGACGGCGGCCGGCTCGCCGTGGTCGGCGCCGTCCAGCAGGTGGCCGGCCAGGCGCGCGCGCAGATATTCATGGTCGACACGAAGGTCTCGCCGGCCCGGCTGGACGGCTGGTACACCGACGCGTACACGCGGCCCTGCCGGGTGGGCTTCGAGACGTATCTGCGGGGCGTCGACTTCGACCCGACCAACACCTACGCGGTGGTGGTCGCGACCGGCCGGATGAGCGGGAACGGCCTGATGTGCGACTCGGCGGCCCGCTTCGAGCTGGCCGGCGCCGGCCTGCACAAGCCGACGTGGGTGAACTACACCGGCGGCGACTCGCTGTACTCGGTGTCGGCCACCGGGAGCGCCATCTACGTCGGTGGCCACCAGCGCTGGATGGACAACCCGCAGGGCCATGAGTCCAAGGGCCCCGGCGCGGTCGACCGGAGCGGCATCGCGGCGATCGACCCGATCAGCGGCAAGGCCACCGACTGGAACCCCGGCCGCAAGCCGCGCGGGGTCGGCGCCCGGGCGCTGCTCGCGACGCCATACGGCCTGCTGGTGGGCTCGGACACGGAAAACCTGGGCGGCGAACGCCACCCGCGGCTGGGGTTGCTGCCGCTCTAGAAGCTTCTGCGTACTTTCAGCAGCCAGTCCTCGACGACCCGGCTGTCGGGCTCTTCCGGCAGCCGGGTCGTCGTTTCGTCGAAGAGCCGCTCGTATCGGGCGAGCATCTGGCGCGCCTTTTCAAGGTCACCGCTAGCCACGTCGTCGCCGAACCTGCGGAACTTGTCCGGGTCCTCCAGCCGGATCGTCATCTGACCCGTGCTGAAGAGCTCGAAGCCTTGGACGCACAGGCGGTAAAGGTGCCGGGCGTGCTTGGCGGTGCGCCGGTCGACGCCCTTGGCCTCCAGCCGCCGGAACTGCTGGGTGGCGTAGCCGAGGTAGGCGTCGCGGGTGCGCTTGGCGGACAGGAACTTGGGGCGGATTTCTCTGAGCTCCTCGCCGAGTGGGGTCACCGTCTCGTAGAGATCGGGCGGCAGCCACATCAGCTCGGTGACGGTGGGGTTGCCGCCGAGGGCGAGGATGCAGTATTTGCGAGCCTCGTGGAGGGTGACGTCGGGGTTGGTCGAGACGTACGACTCCTCGGGCAGCGTGAGGCCGTGGAACGCCACGGTGGGGGCGGCGAAGACGCCGAGGCGATCCACGTCGGAGTGCGGGCCGGCGAGCCCGTATGCAGTGGAGCCGACGATGCCGGCCAGCAGAACGTGACGCACGCTCGCCATTGTTGAGGCGTTTGCGGGCGGCCGCAGCCCGATTTCGACGTCGCTGGCGGCCGGTCAGCAATTCCCAAGGAAGACGAAGGCCCCGCTCACGCGGGGCCTCGACAGGGGGTGACTGAGGGGACTTGAACCCCCGACACCCGGGACCACAACCCGGTGCTCTACCAGCTGAGCTACAGCCACCATGCGATCGCGCGGTCATCCCACGCGTGCTCGCCAATGATAGGGCATCCTCGCCACTATCTGTCGAGAGGGTTACAGGGCGTCGCCGATCGCCTTCGCGGCATCGACGTCCGGGCCCGGGAGCGGCACGAAGATCGTGCGGCGGTAGTACTCGAGTTCCCGGATGCTCTCCCGGATGTCGGCGAGCGCCCGGTGGGCGAGGCCCTTGGGCGGCTGGCCGAAGTAGACCCGCGGGTACCAGCGCCGGCACAGTTCCTTGATCGACGATACGTCGATCATCCGGTAGTGCAGGTGGTTGTCCAGGCGCGGCATGTCACGCGACAGGAAGCCGCGGTCCGTGGCGATCGAGTTGCCGCACAGCGGCGCCGTGCGCGGGTCGGGAACGTGCTCAGCGATGTATTCCAGCACCCGCTCCTCGGCGTCCGCCACGGTCAGCTTCGACGCCCGCACGGCCTCGGTCAGCCCGGACTTCTCATGCATGTCACGGACCACGTCGACCATGCCGTCCAGCAGCGCGTCGTCGGCGTTGATGACCACGTCGACACCGTCGCCCAGCACATTGAGATCCGGATCGGTGACCAAGGCGGCGACCTCGATGAGCGCGTCGCGCTGCAGGTCGAGGCCGGTCATCTCGCAGTCGATCCAGACGAGAAGATCACGCACGCCTCTAGCCTAGTGTCCAGATTCGATTCGGTATCCTGCGCGGGTGAAAAAGCCGGTACGCGTAGCGACGCTCCTGCTCGCCACCATGATCGCGGTTTTCGTCCCAGGGGTCCCGGCGTTCGCACACACCACGGTCAAGTCCAGCGTGCCGGCCGCCAACGCCTCGGTGAAGGCCGTCCCGACCACGGTCACGCTCACGTTCTCCGAGCGCCTGTCGATCCTGCCAAAGGTGTCGGTCGAGGACTCCGCCGGCAACATCATCAACAGCGGCAAGGCCACCCTCGACGGCGCGGTCATCACCCAGCCGGTGACGCCGACCGTGGCCGGCAAGTACACCGTCAAGTGGTCCGCCGTCGCCCAGGACGGCGACCGGTCGACCGGCTCCTTCGGATTCACCCTGGCGGTGACCCCACCGCCTCCGCCATCGCCGACTCCACCGCCGACCACCGCGGCCGCTGCGCCGACGTCGGCGTCTCAAGCGGCCCCGCTGGCCGCCTCCGAAAGCTCGTCGAGCAGCACGTGGTGGATCTGGGTGCTGGCCGGCGCCCTCATCCTGGCCTTCGTCGTGGTTTTTACTGTTGTACGGCGGAAGCGCGTGTAGACGAAGCCGTCTGCTGCGGCGGCCAACTGAGTCGAAGGCTCACCGGCGGCAGCGGCGGAAGGACGGGCTCGGGCGCGACTGGCTCGTCAAGTACACGGGAAGGCGTCTGCGGCCACGCGAGGACCAGCATCGCCAGCAGGACCAGCGCGGAGCCGAGGATCAGCAGGCCGGCGGTGGTCGAACCGACCCAGGTGGCCCGCAGCCGGGCGAGGATCTGCACGTCGACGCCGGGTGAGCCGTCGGCGTTCATGATCACGACGGCCAGCCGCTCGCCCCGCATCGTCGCCGGCGACCAGGTCAGCGCGTCCTCGACCCGGCCGTCGCGGATCAGGCCGGTGCTCGTCGCCCGCCAGAACGGCGCCTCGTAGGGGCTTTCCTTGGGGGCCAGCTCGCCGACGACGTCGATGCGCTCAACCGGGAGCGGGCCGCGTGCGAGGCGGACGCCACCGATGCGGGTCTGGGCGACGCCGGCGAGGTACTGCTCGATCTGGTCATACGGCCCCAGCCCGAGGAACAGCAGCCCACCCGGTCCGTGCGCGGACAGGCTCAGCGTGCTCCGGCCGCCGCGCGCGAACGGCGCGTCCGCGCGCAGCAGCGCGTCGACGTCGGTCACCACGATCGCGCGGCCCGGCGCCTGGACGCTTTCGAGGCGGGCGGCGAACGTGCCGTCGGCCGTCTTGTGCTGGTCGACCAGCCAGAGGCCGCCCCCGGCGAGCATCAGGGGAACGGCGAGAAGGACCAGCAACACCCCGATCGCCGCGCGGATGAGGCGCACCCCGAATCGCATGGATAGCACGATACAGGCACAAAGTTACCGAACGACCACTGGCTGTTACTTAATGGGCACTTTGGCCAAAACGGTCGACTGGTTGGTGTCGTCGATCCGGACCGTGAAGCGCAGCTCCCAGGTGCCGGCGTTGGGCAGCAGGATCTGACCCGACGAGTGGTCCGGGGTGATCGCCAGCAGCGGGATGTCGGTCGGCTCGATGCCCTTCTCCGGCAACGCGGCCGTGCCCTTCCACTCGGCGACGTTCTGCGGGCCGGAGCCGTCCGGGGCAAACGCATAGAGGTGGATCGTGTTCGGCCCGGTCTCGGCCGGCGCGATGTCGACCTCGAGCTTGAAGAGCTTGTCGGTCAGCGTCACCGAGTACGGCTCGGCCGGCGAGTTCTGGGACGCCTCGGCACTGCGGGCCGGCGTCGTCTGGACGAGCACCGACGTGACGCCCAGGACGATCGCGGCGATCGCGACCTCGAAGATCACCCCGCGGCGCAGGTTGCGCTTGATCGGGACGAGATCCTCTTCGTGCTCCTCCTCGTCCTCGACATCCGCCTCGACGCGGGCCTGGGCGGTCAGCGCGAAGTGCCGGTTCACGATCCGCCGGGAGAACGCCGCGACCACCAGCACGATCGCCAGCAGCGCGACCTTGAGCAGGACCAGCCGCCCGTATGTGGTGCCGGTGAGCGCACTGACCGTCCCGATCTCGACCAGCGCCTGCGCGGTGCCGGCCAGCACCAGCACGGTCACCGCGAACATCGCCCAGCCCGACCAGACCGGCAGGATCGCGCTCAGTTCCCGGTCGTTCGCTTTCGGCAACAGGTACGCGAAGAGCATCACCAGTCCGCCCAGCCACACCGACATCGACGCCAGGTGAGCCACGTCGGCGACTACGGTCAGTGTGGGCACCGGGGACGCGCTCGGGTGCCCGGAGATCGGCCAGGTGGCCAGCCCCACGACGCCGAGGATGATCAGCAGCGTCTGGTCGACCCGGCCGGCCTTCCCGGCGATGAGCGGTCTGAGCAGGACGGTGACCGACGCCAGCACGCCCAGTCGCACCAGGTGGGCGGCCGCGAACGGGGTGTTCAGCACCTCGCGGGTGGCCGCCGCGGTCGCGCCGAAGAGCCCGCTTCCCGAGGTGTACGGGATCTGCAGGTACAACTCCAGGACCGTGGAGAGGGTCAGCGTCAGTACGCCGATCATGGTCAGCCGGGCCGGGCCGCCGGTGGGGATCCGGCGCGGCCAGAGTGCGAACAGCACCAGCGCCGGGCCGACCAGCAGGATCAGGCCGGCGAAGCCGAGATAGCGCGCGGCCGACAGCGCGGTCGACACGACGCGGTCGGTGTTGACCGGCTGGCTGGCCGCGTCGGCCGGGGTCGAGGTGACCTCGCCGACCGAGTAGGTGAAGCCGCCGCTGATCGGGTGGCTGTCGGCCGAGACGATCCGGTATGAGACCAGGTAGGTGCCCTTGGGGCCACCGGTGTTCAGCGGGATGTGCAGGTCGTGATCCTGGGCGAAGGCCTTGCCGGTGTCGGCCCGCTTGCCGTCCGGGCCGGTGATCCGGGTCTTCTCCGGCACCGCCCGGATGTTCTCGTTGAAGGTCAGCACGACTTCGGTCGGCTCGCTCTGCACCACCGTGCCGGACCCCGGGCTGGTCCGATCGAGGGTGGCGTGTGCACTGGCCGCCGTTGCCGGCAGAAGCGCCAGGATCGCACCTGCGAAAACGCCGGCGACCAAGCGCTTTGTCCGAGTCATGCGCTCCACAACCTTTTCTAGTCGGTTCTCAGCCACCGGAAGTTCCCGACAATTGTCCTGCAGGATTTCTATCGGTGCTCGCGGGTATGGTTCACGGCATGACTCGCCTGGCACCGGGTGACCCTGCTCCGGAGTTCACGCTACAGACCGACTCCAGCGAGACGTTGTCACTCGTCGACTTGCGCGGCCGCAAGGTCGTGCTCTATGCCTACCCGGCCGCGATGACGCCTGGCTGCACCAAGCAGGCGTGCGACTTCCGCGACTCCCTGGCCTCTCTCAAGGCCGCCGGCTACGAGGTCGTGGGCATCTCCCCCGACCCGCCGGCCAAGCTCGCCCAGTTTCGCGAGCGCGACGCGATCACCTTCCCGCTGGTCTCCGACCCCGACCGGTCGACGCTCAAGGCCTATGGCGCCTATGGCGAGAAGCAAAACTACGGTCGGACCGTGCTCGGCGTGATCCGCTCGACGTTCGTGATCGACGAAAAGGGACACATCGAGCGGGCGATGTATAACGTCAAGGCCACCGGCCACGTGGCGAAGCTCCGCAAGGACCTGGGCATCGACTGATTCCCGGGCCCACCAACGGGTCACGCGGCTCGCGTAGAGTGTTCTCGCTCGGGGCCGTAGCCCAATGGCAGAGGCACACGGTTTAGGTCCGTGCCAGTGTGAGTTCGACTCTCACCGGCCCCACATTTACGCTCCCGCCCTCACCGCGCGGAGTTGCTTGAGGGTGAATTCCACAGTGGTGATGAGGGTTCGCTTGACCGACTCGCGGTCGCGGGCATCCGCCAGTACCACTGGAATGTGGTGGCCGATCGCCAGCGCCTCGCGGATCTCGTCGATTTCGTAGCGCGGCGCCCCGTCGAAGCAGTTGAGCGCGACCAGGTAGGGCAGCTGACGGTTCTCGAAGAAGTCGAGCGCGCCGAAGGCGTCCTGGATCCGGCGGGTGTCGACGATGACGACGGCCGAGAGCGCGCCCTTCATCAGCTCGTCCCACATGAACCAGAAGCGGGTCTGACCGGGGGTGCCGAAGAGGTAAAGGATCAGGTCGGTGGCGATCGTGATCCGCCCGAAGTCCATGGCGACCGTGGTGGTCTCCTTGCCGGGGACCTTGGAAGCGTCGTCGATGCCCACTCCGGCCGAGGTCATTAACGCCTCGGTGGTCAGCGGCGTGATCTCGGAGATCGCGCCGACGAACGTGGTCTTGCCCACGCCGAAGCCACCAGCGATGACAATCTTCGCCGACGTGACGTTGTGGCCGCCACTAGAGCGTGCGAAGTCCAATGAGAACCCTCTCCAGCACGTTGATCCGCTCGTCGGTGTCGTCGGCGTCGACCGGCTGATGCAGCTCCAGCAGGCCGTCGGTGACCATGTCGGCCACCAACACCCGGGCGACGCCGAGCGGAAGGCGCATGTAGGCGGCGATCTCGGCCAGAGACTGGGGAGAGTCGCCACAGAGTTGAGCGATGCGGTGGCGGTCGCGACCGGAGTACGGCGACTCGCCGATCCCGCGCTGCGACGTCAGCATGACCGCCTCGATGGCGATCTCGCGGGTGGGTTCGGTGCGTCCTCGGGTGACCGCGTAGGGGCGGACCAGCGCACCGCGCGGATCGTCGTTGCCCTGCCCCATTACGCTCGCACCCCCTCACCAGCGTCCGTGTCAGTACGCGTAGCTGTCGCGCGGCAGCGGGTTGAGGGCCTTGCCGACCCGTTCGACGAGCAGGGCCATCTCGTATCCGACGTGGCCGACGTCGCAATGCCGCGACGCCAGAACGACGAGCGCCGAGCCGTCCCCGATCGACATCATGATCAGGTACCCGGCGCCCATCTCCACGATCGTCTGCTGCACGTCACCGCCGTCGAAGTAGCGCGACGTCCCGTACGCGAGGCTGACCAGACCGGCGGTGATCGCGGCAAGCTGCTCGGCCCGGTCCGGCGGGAGGTCCCGGGAGGCGGCCAGCAACAGACCGTCGGCCGACACGACCACGACGTGGGCGATGCCGCGTAAGGAGTCGGCGAAGTTGTCGAGCAGCCAGCTCAAGTCCGCCATCGCGCCCGGCCCGGTCATTTGCCCGGTCATCCGCTGTTCCCCCTACTCATCGGCGGGAATCCGCCGTCGGTCTGGCCGCTGTCCGCACCGGTTTGCGCGCGCCCGCGCCGGACGCCGCGGTGGTACGAGGACAAGAGGCCGCGCACCTCGTCGGGCGTGCGCCGGGTCCGGGCGAGCGGTTCCGTGTTGACGCCGCCCGGCACGAGTTGCGCCTGCGGGTCGCGCTTCGGCAGGCCGGAGCGGGTCCGGCCGGCGACCGGCGGGTTGGCCGCGGCGCGGGCGGCCGCCCAGCCGTCGTCGGCTCGGGTCCGCCAGCTGCCGTCGCCGTGGGGGCCATGGTCGCCGTTCTGCCCGCCGCTTTGTCCGCCCGTCCCCATCGGTCCGTTTTGTCCGGCCGCGTGGCTTTGTGCGGCCGCGTGGCCTTGTGCGGCTGCGTGGCTTTGTGCGCCAGCGTGGCCTTGTGCGGCTGCGTGGCTTTGTCCGGCCGAATGGCCTTGTGCGCCAGCGTGGCTTGGTGCGGCTGCGTGGCCTTGTGCGGCTGCGTGGCTTTGTCCGGCTGGACGGTTTTGTCCGCCCGCCGAGGCGGCGGCCGGCATCGGAGCCGGTTCGGGTGCCGGGCGCGGTGG
>Ga0207661_10001041_pt1 | contig 18442 bp, 21 predicted proteins | sample KBSC713LmetaG_FD_184337 | JGI IMG/M metagenome (GOLD analysis project Ga0207661, IMG submission 184337) | Corn rhizosphere microbial communities from Kellogg Biological Station, Michigan, USA - KBS C7.1-3L metaG (SPAdes) (version 2) | ecosystem: Host-associated > Plants > Roots > Rhizosphere ...
GCCAAATCCTGCAATCGGAGAGAACGTGCCGGTGACTGTGCCGGCCCCGGTGGCAAGCGTCCCGAGCCGCCCGGCGAGCGTGCTGTCCGGCGGCACTGCGGTGACGGCGCTGGAGAACCGCCCGTCCCCGTAAGTGCTGCCGTCGCCGTTGAGGTAGTACAAATAGACCGCCAGGAACGGTGAGCCCGCCGCCGTTACCGAACCCCCGCCGACAAAGCAGAACTCCACGTAGCTGTCGAGGTTGGTGTCGTTGGCTATGATGGTGGAGCCTCGGATTGCTTGACCGATGCCGAGCGTATTGAGCTCGGTCGTCATGATTGATGTCCACGCGCTGACCGCGCCGGGAGTGAGTTTTACCGTTGCCATCAGCGCGTCCCCGCCAGCGTCAAACAAAAGTCGGCGAACGTCGCGTCCCCGGTGGTGACCAACCCTCGGATTGTGTCGCCTGCGGCGAAGCTCGGCGCCGATGCTGCGACGAAGGTCGGTGTGACCGTGCCGGCGCCGATCGAGCATGTGCCGATGTTGCTAAAGCTCAGCGGGCTGGCGGCGAGGGACTGGGCGAAAGTGATTACAGGCGATGCGGTCGCGTTCGCCGAGCCGCGTGCCTGCGATCCCGAGAAATCGACGGGGAACGCGGCTGGCGTCGCGAATACATGCGCGAACACGGTGTTCAGCCCGAGCACGCCGGGGATGTCGAAGGCGACGAGGTACGGCACGGGGGCGCCCTGTGCGATCCATTTTACCGAGTCAAATTTCCAAGCCGGTCCACCCGCAACCGGCTGAAATATTTGCCCTGTCGTCGGAGAACTAGGAAAATCCAGCATGTCAGAGCACTCCTGTGCTAGAGTGCGCGAGGCGGCGCGGAGTACCAGCTCCGGCCGCCTCTAGCCACCAGTCTCTGTGAAGGAGGGACCAATGGCTTGGCGAACGTTGCCAGATGCCAAATATCTTCACCAATGCTTTTCGTATGATCCCGATGCAGGCACGCTGACGTGGCGTTGGCGCCCCCGATCGCATTTCCCTACAGACCGAGAATATATGCGATGGAACAGCACATGGCGCGGCAAACGCGCCGGAGCCACGAGTGGTGCCGGCCACATCATGATGAAGATAAACAAACGCCTCTATGGTGCTCATCGCATAATTTGGAAAATGGTCACGGGCGAAGACCCGCCGGACCAGCTGGATCACAGAAACCGAAACCGAACTGATAATCGTTTTGTAAATTTGCGGCTCGCAACCCATTCCCAGAATGTCAGTAACAAGAGCAAATACTGCAATAATACGTCTGGCGCCAAAGGAGTTAGAGTAGGAAACCTCGCTTACCCGCGCCCGTACCAAGCTCGTATTCGCGTCAACGGAAGCCTGATCCATATTGGGAGCTTCAGTACTATCGAAGAAGCGCGCGATGCTTATGCGACGGCGGCCAAACGTTACTTCGGCGAGTTTTGGAGCGACGGCGTTTAAGTCGATCATCGCGCCGCCTCCAGCGCCTTGACCTTAACGGTCAGCTCCTGCACGGCTTTCCACAGCGTCGCGATGAGCGCCCCGGCGTCGAGAGCGGCCTCGCCGTTGGCATCGGTTCGCGTCGGGTCGCCTGCGGCAAAATCCTGCGCGAGGAACCCTCTGCGCCGGTCCTCGTAGAACCCTTCTGGCGCCATCTCGGCGAGCGACAGCTTGCCGTCGCCGTTGGGACGATCCGGCGGGTCCGGCTCAGCCCAGCGATACGATCTGGGCGCGACCGCGAGAACCTGTTCCAGGCAGCCTGACAAAGGCTCGATGTCGCGCTTCAGGCGGGCGTCTGACGTCAGCACCACGTTGTTGGCATAGACCGCGACCGCGTTGACCGTGCCCACGCCCTTGGCGCCGCCGGTCGGTGAGCCGACGACCATGCCGCCGCCACTGACCGCCATGAACATCGAAGCGCCCGACACGTCCTGAAAATAGTGCGCGGTATGCCGGAAGACGTTGACGCCGGCAGCCGTGTTGCCGACAAAGATACCCCGGTCCTGCGTCGAGGGTCCGCCGTCCGGCGCCCACAGGGAGGTGTAGCCGCTGAACACATTAAGGGCCACGTTGGCGTTGCTGCTGACCCCGAGGCCACCACTCAGCGTCCCGCCAGTGAGTGGCAAGGCCGGCGTCGTAAGCGAGATCGTGTTGGCCGAAAGGGTGAGGCCGGACCCCACCGTCCATGTCTGCCCGGCTGGACCTTGCGGGCCGGTCGCACCCTGCGCGCCGGCAGGGCCGGGCTGGTTGCTCGCCGGCACAAACTGCCCTGGCGCCCCAGACGGGTCGATATAGTAGATGTAAAGCTGCCCGCCCGCGCTGTCCCACCACCCGGTGCCCTGCGTCGGGCTCGCCGGGGGCGTGTCGCCGACCGATATCGACGCGCTGGTGCCGGCAGGGCCGGTTGCCCCCGTCGGGCCTGTCGCTCCCTGCGGGCCGGTTGCCCCGGCCGCTCCGGCGGGGCCGGTGGCGCCGGTTGCCCCCGTCGGCCCGGCGGGTCCGGTTGCGCCCGTGGCGCCCCCGCCCGAGCCAGTTGTCGGCGTCAACCAGCCGCCGGAGGCTGAGAGAAACTTCTCCGCCGCCGCATCTCCCGCAGCCGGGGCCGGCACCATGCCCTGTGCGCCGCCCGCGCCGCTATCGCCGGTAAACACCGCGATCTGAGCCGCGACCTCGGCCGGGTCCGAGTTGCGCCAATACGAGGTAGCCCCGTCCCATACCAGCATATCGCCGGTCGCGAGGCCCGACAGCGCCACGTCGATCAGGTCGCTGAGCGCCACCGTCATCGCGTTGGAGCCGACGATCTGGCGATAGAGCGGCAGCCCCTCGGCCGAGGTCGCGGCCCAATCGAACGTGGCGGCGCTGGTGTGTCCCAACATCACCGCGCCGAACCCGCCATCGGGCGCGGTGATGAAGTCCATGTCGTGATAAATTGTGCTCGCCGTCCACTCGCCGCGCCACTCGGGCACCGGCATGGTCATGATCACCGGCCCGAGGGTCTCGCCGTTGCTCAGACCCATGAAAAAATTGTAGCCGGTAATCGTGATCGATATTGGCTCGATCGGCATCACCGGGTTGTCTTCGACATAGGTGACGCGCAAGTCGAGATCGTAAAAATTGCCGTCGACCTGGGCCGGCGCCAGGTTGCTGCCTTGGCCGGTGCCCCAGGCGCCGTTTGTGCGATAGACAATTGCCATCAAGGCGTCCCAGATGCGGGGATAGTGAACTTGGGCGAGACCGTCTCCGCTATCGGCGTGTCGCCGATCAGCGTGAAAGCGCCTGCCGCACCACGATTGATCAGAAACGTATCGGGCTCGCCGCGGCGGCTGAAGAAAAATGTCGGTTTTACCGGCGCCGGTTCAGGGTCTTCCGCCGTCGGCGGCGGCGTCATCGGCTTCTCTCCATTGGCGCCGAGGCCCTTTGGCGTATAGGTCGTGACACCCGTCTCCTCGTTGGTTATCGACACGAGAAACTTATCGACGCCAACGCCGGTAGCGCCCGTCATTAACCAGAACTCGGCGACGGAATAAGTTGCCACATGCAGAGGTTCGCTGTCTCGGAACCAAAAGAAATCAATGAATGCGCCCGGTTCTCCCAGCGGATCTGTCTTCCAGGGTACGTCGAACGGCGGCCCGGTGTAGCTCTCGCCGATGTAATCGTCGCCGGGGAATATATGACTAGCGACGGTGGCGTTGTTTACCTTCATTAGGAAGGTCGATGCGCTGGTGTCCCACTCGACGTACACGTGATACCACGTGCCGGTATTGGCGATGTCCGCATTGTCCTCGAACACGACAAGCTGATTGTAGGGTTCGTCGACCCCGCCGCCGTTGGCGGCCGCGCCGAACAAAAATCGGGTACTGACCGTGACCGCGCCGCTGGTCGGAAACTCGTCGAGGTAGCCGCCCGGCGTTATGTCCAGCCGGAGGTCGTTGTTGTTGCCCTCAAACAGGGTATATCTGTCCACGGTCGGGAACTTGAACCAAGCGGAGAGCGTGCCCCGTGGGCTATTGCTTATCGTCAGGTCATCGCGAAAGGCGGTGATATAGGTCGAGTCCATCCATTTGACCGCCTGCACGCCGCTCCAGCTCACCGAGTGGAACGACGCCGCCGGCGGCAACTCGGGGAACGGGTTGTCGAGCGTGCCGTAGGTCTTCAAACCGCGCGCTCGGGCGGGTTGTAGTCGATCGTGTAACGCTCGGTCTTTGTCGCCGCAGTAGCCGGCTTGATGGCGTCAATGATGCGATCGTCCCCGGCCGCCGATGTGTCGGTGTCCTTTGTGGCGGTGTTGTTCTTTTCCGCCGGCACGGTCTTGTCCAGCGTCATCTGGTTGGTCTGGTCGACGTTTACGTGTTGCTCCGGGTCGTCCGGGTTCTCGATGCGCGCGGGCGTCGTCTTCCGCGAGACTTCCTTGTGCGTCTCGACGACGAAACTTACTTCCGGCACGGGTTCGGCGCCCGGCAGGTCGCCGACCTCGCCCCAGCACAGCAAACCGGGTGTGCTGTCCTCGCTCACCGGTTGCGGCGGCTTGCGCTTGATCCGCGTCTGCTCCGCGAACAGCCGCCACGTCTGCACGAAGCGCGGCGTGCCGGTTATGTTGATCGCGGGGGCGGGGATGTACACTGTCAGGCAGCCTCAAGATCAATCGTGCGCGGGATCGGCATCGGGTCCACGGTCGGTGTGAAGACGGTCTCAAACTCGGTATCGGTGAGCGCCACCATCCGCACGCAGACCTCGGAGGCGAGGTGCCGCATCGCCTCGACCGGGTCGGCCGCGTCGATCACCGCCGCCTGCTCCTTGATCCCGTTCGTGACCTGCAGGCTTTCGACGGCGGTGAACTCGTTCAGCGTCAGCAGGTCGACCCCGTCGTCATCGACCTCGAAATCGTCAAGCGTCTGGTAGGCAATGTCGCCGGTCGGCGCGAGGATCACGGCGCCGGTCATCGCCTGGTAGCCGGCCGCGACGTAGCCGTTCCCCACCCAGGTCGGGTCGCCCGCCTGCCCCGCCACGCTGCCGTCGCGGCCGATCGCGCAGCCGATCGTGATCGTGACGGCGTGCTCGCCCTCGCCCGAGGCGCTCATCTCGTAGGCCGTGACTTTGCCTACCGCCTCGCCGCCCGGCAGGCGGTAATCGACCACCCGCGCGTTGTGGCGCAGCGTGACGCCGATCCCGAGCGACCACGGAACTTTGCACTCGACCTCGATCACCCTGGCGCCGCGCCGGAGCTGCGCCCGCGCCAGCAGCAACATGTACTCGACGCTTGATTGGCCACGGTCGGTGTTGAGGTAGCTCTTGCGCCTGATGTCGCCGATCGGCATCTCGCCGGTGACCGTGTCCGGCTCGGTCACGGTGTCGCTCGCATTGACCGTGATCTTGCCGATGTTCTCATCGAGGCCGGCTTCGGCGATCAACGGTTGTATATCGGCGACGACAGTGCATTTGAGCCTCTCGATCCGGCTGCGGTCAGCCTTCCAGTCGAGCTTTGTTTTCTGTTGTAGATAGTAAATCGGGAAATCGACAAACCACCAATCGTCGGACCTGAACCACGAATTTGCCAGATTGTCTGCTTGCTCTGCCCAAATCTTATCGGCCCGCTCGTCGGTGCCGGTGGTGTATGCCTGATACGTGACGTGATAATCGTATCGCGTATAGAGCCGGTCGGTCAGTTCCTCGCAATACGTCGCGTTGTTGACTGTCCAGCCGCCGTCGAGGCTGGCGCCGCCCTCCGGCCAATCGCTCGCCAGGCCCTCTCCCGTCATCGACTGGATGATTCCGGATTGAGGAACCGCAACGACAAAGTAGCTGTGCTCGAGGAAGGTGTTGTAGATGCGCTCGGTCAGGTCGACCGTGCCGCTCCCGCCCTGGGTCCATGCCAGCGAAGCGTCGATATCGACCTGGCTCAGCGGCGTGCCGGTGTAGCCGATGGTCAGGGCATCATAGACGTGGTCGGATTCGCCGAGAATCAGCGTGCCGCCCTCGCCCACCAGCTCGTCGGACACCGTGACGGCGAGGCTGCGGCGATCGATGTGCCAGCGGACCCCGTAGGCTTCCAGCACGTTGTCGGCGTCCTCGGTATCGCCGGTGACCCACGCCACATCCCAATAGGGCAGGTTCTTCAACGTGGCCGCCAGGGTATCCCGCACTCCTTCGTACCCGATCGGCCGCGCGGTGAACGATAGCCGCACTTTCTCCCCGTCGATCGATTCCGGCACGGCGGTCAGGCGCCCGCAGAACAGAGGCACCAGGTCGCTGCCGTCGTGCCACGACAGCCAGCACCACTGGCCGCGGCCCGCCGCCAGCAGTCCCTGGAACGGGTTGATGACGGTGATCTGCAGCGATGCGAACTCGCCCTCCTGCTGACTGATGGTAAGTTCGGCGATAGCCTCGTCCTCGACCGCGTGCGCGAGCGGGTCGAAGGGCACGGGACCGGCGATCCATGCAAAAAAGAACGGTCCGGGAATTTACGCCTCCCACAATTCCAGTTGCCACGAGGTCTTGGCGTCATATTCAGCGGTGTCCTGCGTCCACGGTGTCGCGACCTTCATCGTCAGGCGCAGCCAGTCGTAGGTGTAGTCATGGACGATTTCGGAGCGGACGACGGTGCGGTCCGGCACCGGCGAGCCGATCGCGGTGAGGTATGCGATCGGCGAGATGCAGTCGACGTCGACTATCACGCCTGGCCACAGAGCGGCGAGCGCAGGCGGCAGCGCGTCGGCGCAGTTTATCGTGGTCTTGAACTTCCTGAATTGCGGCGGGCTGAAATCGAGTAGCGCCCCGTTGACGCTGTAGGCGAGCGATGCGGACGGGTCTATCAAAGTAAGTTTCTGCGTCAGGCCGCGCGCCGAGTACCGCGGCACACCGTGGCCGCTGATGACGAGGTCCGTGCCGCCGCCATCAGCGAGGCTCATCAGGACAGCGCCGCGCCCGGCAGCCGGCCGGCGCTCAGAAGCGCCGCGCGCCGCGCCTCGCGGGTCAGCCCCTCCACGATCGCCTTGTCGCCGCGAAGAATGAAACTGCCGCCGCCGGGGAAGTGGAGATGCACCGGCGTACCGGGCGCACCGGCAGCGGCGCCAACGAGGCCGCCTTCGGCAAAGCCGGGCAGCGGGCCGCGCAATGCGTTCATCGCCGAGAGGAGTTGCGGCCCCCAGGCGCGCACCGCAGCCGCGCGCATCACGAACTCGCCGTTACTGAGACGCGCGAGGATCGAATCCGACGTGCCGCTGCCGGGGCCGCGCACATGGCCTCCCGCGGCATAGACGGCTCCGGGGACGGCTGCGGGTGCGGTTCCGATGCCGCCAAACAATGATGACGGCAGATTAGCGATGCTGCTGGCGAGCTTACCCACCCAGTCGATAAGCGAGCCGACCAGGGTGATGCCTCCCTTGATGGCGTCGCCGAACCCGGTCACAAGCCCGGTAACAGCAGTCCACACATCGCTCGATAGCGTTTTAAAATCGTTGAGAGCGCCGCTGAGATCGCCGGTGATCACGTCAACGCTAACTTTGATGAGGTCGGCCAGCACCGTGAAGCTGGCGCCGATCGGCCCCGGTATGTCGAGCCCGAATTGCCGCAGCGCATCGAGCGCGCTCGTGATCCCGCGCCGGATCGGCCCGGCGATATTCTCTTCGATCGCCGCCAGCCCGCTGATATCGCGGAAGCTCTCGTACTTCGCCTTCAGCGTGTCGAAGTTCTCGACCATCTCCGCGAGCTTCGCGACACCGGCGGCGACACTTGGCAACAACGGCAGCGCAATCGCTAACCTGAGCTTTTCAAACGAGTCCCCGAGATCGTCGACTGCCTTGTTGTAGTCCTCCACCCGCTTTATGGCTTCGTCGGACGGCAGCCGGCCTTGCGCCTGGAGCTGCTGTTTTACCTCATCCCAAGCATTCGCCTTGCCGAGGCGGTCTATCGCTTCGGCAAACAACGCATACTTTTTGCCGAGCAGATCGACGCCGACCGCTGTTCCCAGCTCCGCGTCCCGCTTCCGTAATTCTCCGAGTTGCTCGAACACCGATTGGATGCGCTCGCGGTTCGTCGAGAACTCGGCGGCGTTTTCCTTAATTTTAGCCGACAGTTCCTCGACGCTTTTCGCCGCCTTCTGTCCACCCCGGTTGACCTCGACGCCGAACCCACTGCCGCCCCCCATACTGCCGCGCAGGGTTTTGACCGAGTCGACGGCATCGCCAATCGAACCGCGCATGACATTGACGCCGGTGGCCAGATCCGTGCCGAAGCCCTTCGACTTGATACGGGTCTGTGCGATCTGATCGGTGAGGTGGACGAGCGCCTGGCGCGCGCCGTCCGCACTCTCGCCAGTATCCTGGACGACCTCTTGGAAAACCTTTACGTCGCCAGGCGACAGCGCCGCGGCCTTTGCCGTGTTGCGGATCTCGGTAAGTTCTTTGGTGACGTCGCGGAATATATCGACGACTTTTCGCACGCCTTCCAGAGCCAGGAATGCGGTTGCCGCCTCTTTCAGACCGATGCCTAGTTCCGACCAGTTTCTCGAAGTCTCCGATACCGCTCTATTCTGCGCCGACAGCGCGCGGCTCGTGCCGCGTATCTGGGCCGCCAGCTTTTCATAAGCGAGGGAGAGCCGGTTGACCTCCGCGGTATCGCCGGCATTCGCCGCCGCAGCGAGGTCTTTTCTGACATCGCGCAGCTGTTTCTGGAGCAGCGTCAGCTCGGCGCGGAACTTGCCGCTGTTGGCGCTGATTTCGACCGTCAGATTATCCGGCATCGGACAACTCTTTCAGCGTGCTTTTGATGGCGTCCTTGCCACCCTGGGCGGCAACGACGTGGATCTGGAATTGCTCGGCGAGCTCGCGGCGGCGCCGGTCCGCGGCGATCATGGCGAACGCCGCGATCATCCGCGGCGTGTAGCCCATGACGTGATCCGGCGGGTGTCCCGCAGCGATCAGGTACTCGGCGGCGGCGGCGAACTCATATCCGCCGCCCTGCCATTGGGGCGCCCGCTTGCGGCGCCGTTGCCCAGGAGGGCGCCGAGCCGATCGAAAAAAGGGGCGGGCATGGTCAGTTCCTGCACCGCGAGCAGGCAGGCCGCCGCGTCGTCCGGCGAGAACGCCTCGGCGATCCGCTCGGCCGCATCAGGTTGCCCGGCGGCCTCGGCGATGATCGCGGCTATCGCGTCCGGCGCCTCGGCGAGCAGCACCGCCACGTCGATTTCGGGTGCTCCGGCCGAGAAGAACTTGCGCACCTCGGGAAACCGTAGAAACAACTCCGCGATGTGCCGCAACCCCAACCCGCGCAGTGTGAGCGTACCGTGGGTGGTTTCGACCTCGCGCGTCTGCGGAACGATGTCCGTCAGCGAGACCATCAGGGCACTACGACTGCCGCGACGTCGAGCAGGTACATTTGCAGGTTGGGGACTGTCCATTCATCGAGCGTCAGCCGGACAACCGCGCTCTGCTGCACGATGGGCGAATAATCGAGCGACCGGATGCCGTTCATGTGCTGCATGTGGTCGAGGCGCTCGATCGTCTGCTCGAACTCGAACCTGTTGCAGTTGCCGAGTTCGGCAAATGTCGAATCGCCGGCCGCCTGCCATGAGACGAGGCCGGTCCCGACGTAATAGCCCAGGACGTTCGGCGAAACCAAAGCGTCGTCCGGGTGGGTCATGATGCCGAAACTGCCGTCGACCAGCAGCACCCGCCCCTCGAGTTCGATCAGCCCGTATTCGTCGCCGATCAAATTGAGCGCCGCGGCGGGTCCGAACTGCACGCTCGTCAGGGTCATTTCGACCTGCGGGCCGATATCGTTTGCCCCGACGAATTTCAGCGTTCCTTCGATGTTCGGATTTGCGCCGATATTGATCGTCGCTGTTGCCATAGGCAGACTCCTAAGCCGGTACGTTGTCGATATGTTGCGCCGCGGCAATCTTGATCGGGATCACCGCCATTGCGGTTTGTGCCGAGTGCCCCGGATCTTTCTGCAGCTCGCCTTCGATGCGGCAGTAGTGCACGCCGTGGAGGCCGAGGTTCTGGCGAAAGCCTGTCGGCCCAGCCGCCAACGCCCGCTCGACCGCGTCGATCAGCGTGTTGAGCATCCCGGCCGGCACGGCATTCTGATCCGCGCCGACCCGCGTAAAGATCCACGCTTCGCAGTTCAGTTCGACCAGCATCGCGCGCGTCGATTCGCGGTAGCCGTGAAGTTCGTTCAGCTCGACCAGGTAGAGCGCCGGCATGTCCTGCTCGGCGTTCGGGTCGCGCAGCCGCCGCTCGATCGTCTGAAACCCCTGCAGCAGCGGCGCCGCGGTGCGGCCGGCTATTGCCGGCAATGACAGCGTCACCTCGGGCGACACCGTGGCGATCGTCGCACCGTCCGAGACACCATCCCCCGCCACCGGCATCCCGACCATGAGGCCGGTGGTGCTGCTGACATTGGCCAGCGTGGCCGATCCTGTCGTGGTGTCGGCGGTGAACGGCACCACCAGAGGCGGCCCGCTGAGTTTACCCAACAGAGCGCCGACGATGGCCTCGCGGTTCATCGCGCGGCGGCGGTCTCGACTGCTACCGCGAAGTCCCGTTGCGCCGGCTGGGTGACTGGATAGCCGCGCGAACCGGAACGCAGCTTGAGGAACTGGATCGCCTCGAGCGCGGCGCCGAGCTGTGCCACCACGACCGCCGTTCCCGCGACGACCGGGATGATCACCTCGGTCCCATCGACGCCGAACAGGTCGTTATAGAAAGCGCCGTCCGTGGATATCTGAAAGCTCAGGTTGGCCCCCGTCCACGCTGGCGGCATCGTGATACGGACCAGCCGGCCGCTCGTGCAGTCGAGCCCCGACGACAGGCTTTGACCGGCCGCGATACTCGGGCCGTTGAGCACAACCAATGGCATATGTCAGTCCTTCAGAGATCCTGCAGCACCCGCCGCAGCTCGGCCCGCGCCTTGGGCAGCATCGCCGCGGCGGGACCGCGCAGAAACCGCATCTCGGTGATGCCGCCGGCCCGCTGGTAGCCGCGCACACGCGCGCCGCGACGCACGTAGCCGCTGACCGGAAACCTCTTCCCGGTGCTGCCGTACTCCAGCGCCCCGGCCGCCGCCGCGGTGTTGTGCTCACGGAGCCGCAGCACCCGCACCCGCCCGCGCACGAAATTCTTGATCCGGTTGTCGTCGACGTAGTCTTCGGTCAGCGAGCGCAACCGCCCGGTGCGGTGCGGCTCGCGCGCCTCGACCTTGTGCAGGAGCTCGTTGGTCAACCGGCCGATCGTCGCAACCAACCGCCGGCGCAGCTTCTCCGGCATGGTGTCGAGCCGCACCCGCAGCCGGGTGTCGTTCAAATCCATCTTGGCGCCGATCAGCGTGTCGCGCGCCGAGATCATCCGACCATGCCGCGCCGGTACGGGTTCAGGAGCGAGGCAATGTCCTGCGGCAACAGGCTGCCGCCCGGCACGCCGCCGACCCAGAACTCCTGACGCCCGAGGCCCGGCGACTCGGTGGCGCGCAGCATCGGGTCGCGCCCGCGCGCCGAGGATTCCATCGTGCAAAGGTCGAGCACCGCCTGCTGCACGTCGGCCGGGATCACGTCGAACCCGGCGTCGTACACGACCGACAACCCGGCCCCAACCACCCAGGCGCGCGGATCGGTAATGCGCCACAGATGCCCCGCGAGCGGCTCCAGCGCGAAGTCGCCCTGAACCAACCCGGCCCCATCGAGCGTCACCTCGAGGCTTTCCGGATCGACTGGCGCCTGGCTGAGCATCAGCGGCTCGCCGGTCAGTCCGGTGACATTGCCCGCGAACGTGTCGAGGTAGGTCTGCAGTGCGAATATGCGGTTGCAGTAGCGTTCTGCCGCCAGGCTCGCCCGCGCGATCACCTTGGTAAGCCACGCATCGTTGGCGACGTCGCCGGGCCGCACGCGGAGCTGCTCGCGCAAATCGTCCAGGCTGACCAGGTTGCGCTCGAGCGCCGGCGTCACGACGGTGGTGTAGAGCGGTCTCACTCGGCCGCCTCGGTGTGATATTGCTCGAACAGCGTGCTGAGATCGAGCGCCGGCCCGATGCTGCCATCGCTCATCACCGGCACGGCGCGGTAGTCGCGCACCCGCCACTCCGCGATGCTCGCCGCCGGCATGCCGCGCTCGCCCCGCGGGCCGATTTCGCCCCGCTTTCCGCGCTCGCCTTTTGCTGCCGTCTGCGCCCAACCATCGCCCGGCAGCGGCCCCGGGCCGTCACACTTCGCGCGCCACTCAACCCCGTGCAGGCTCACGAGGTCGTACTTGCGGTATTCCCGTTCCGGGTCGAACAGACCGCACACCTCGCCGGCGTAGGGCACCTCACCCGGCGGGCCTGGCACTGTCGAGTCTGCTCCCGGCGGCCCGACGATGCTCTCGCCCGGCGGGCCTGGCGGCCCGACGATGCTTTCCCCTGGCGGCCCCGGTTCGCCGTCCTTGAGCGTCGCGAGCTTCTCGGCGACGGCACGCTCCACGCGCAGCTCGAACTCGGCCTCTTGCGCCCGCAGCCGCTCGGCCTCCAGCGCAAAGCGCAGCATCAGATCGCGCTCGATGCGCGCGGCGATGGCGCCGAGTTCGCCGCCGAGCGAGGCGGCGAGTTCGTCAAGCGCCGGCATAGCTTTTGCGCATCGCGGCTACTCCGGCGCTCTTGGCCGCCTCGATGTCCGGCGGCTCGTTCGTATTGGCGGCCGGCGCATCCGGCCCCGGCGGTGCTCCCGGCGCATCCGGGCGCGGCGAACTGGGAGGCGGTTGCGACCACGCCTCGAGCGGGACGACTTGTTGCTGCACCCGCGGCGAGTCGCCGTCTTCCACCGCCGGCAGGTCTTCGAGCGCCCGCGCCTCGTTCGGCGAATAGATCCCGCCCTGCACCGCTTGCGCCAGCGCCGCGACGCGGTCCTTCTGGTTGCTCCTCAAGAGGACCGCAGTATCAAATTCCAGATACTCGTTCGGGTATCCCGCCAGGCCAAAGAACCGGCCGATCGCGTCCTCTACGTGGTTCAATGAGAACCCCAACGCACCGCTCACCCAGAAGCGCATCTGGTCCTCACCGCCCGCCTGCATCTGCGCTCCCCAGAGCGACAGGAGCGGCAGCGGGATGCGGTACGCGGTGGCGATCCGCCCATCCGCGATCTGCAGGAGTTCAGCGAGCTGCGCGTCCCTCGATGTGGACGACACTTGCTGCCACTTGAGCCCCGACGACAAAATCGGCGTGCCGCCGGCATTGGCGCCGGTGGTCCGGTCGAGCCACGCCTGGCGGATCTCGGCCGTCTGCCAGCTTTCGAGCTGCTGGTCGGTGGTCAGGACGCCCGACGGCTTGGCCGAGTTCTGCGCGAAGTCGAGCGCCTGGCGAACCATGCTGTTACTCGCCGCGATATCGAGCATCGCGTTGGTCAGGGGCGGCACGCCTTTGAGCGGATCCCCATCGCGCGCATCGAGCTTGATGTGGAGCACATCGCGCGCCGGGACGGCCTTGGCCGCTTCCTTGGTCAGCAGGCGCTCGACGACCGGGTTGCCGGCGATCGAGTAGAAGATTTCGCCGTTGCCGGCGACCCAGGCGCCGCACGACGGGCTGCTCATCAGGTGCAGCTCGGCGACCTCGTAGCGGTTGTTGCGCGTCGCATAGGCGTATGCGTTGCCGTCGCTGTACAGCGCGCCGACCAGATTGAGGACGAAGTCCGAGCCGCTCTGGTACGCATTCGGCTTGACCATCACGCGCGATAGCGCCGAGTTCGTCACCCGCTCGCGCCCGCCGTCGCCGGTCGAGCGCCAGTGGGCCGGCGGGCACATCGCCGCGGTTTGGCTGTAGCACGCGATGCACGAATGCACGATCGCGCCGCCTCCGACGCGGAGCGGGTCGTAGCCGAGCTGCCAGAAGTTCGCCGGCCACGAGGGCGGGATGTAGCCGCCCGTCGCCAGCGTGACGGGCGCGGCCTTGGCTCGGTCCAAGCGATGCTTGGACCCGGGGCGCAGGATGCGTTGCAGCATCCCGCCCCAGGCAATCGCCATCTAGCGCTTGTCGCTGTCCGGCGGGCGCGGCACGTTGCGTTCGGCCGGGCGCTGTTCCGGTTGCGGCCGGTGTGCCGGCGGCGGCGGCGTCCTCGCGTCTCTCCGCTCGACCGGCTCCATCCTACCCTCGCCCGAGGCGAGGTACTCCTGTTGCGCGGCCACGGCCGGCATCTCCGGCGCCGCGCCCTGGCTCTTCTCGTCCGGGTGCAACAGGCCGAGCTTCGTCAGGTCGATTTCCTCCTGAGTCGGCGCCGGCACCGCGCTCTCGGTCACCCGCAGCGTCAAGTTCGTGAGTGCCGCACGCCGCTCCTTCTGCTGGTCGTAGTCCGACCTCGCGGCCTGCTGCTGTTCCGTCAGGTTGCTTTGCATCGCTTGCATTGGTGCCCTCCTTTGTAACGAGCCGCCGGGCGAGACGTCTGCCTGGCGTTCGCCAACCGTATCTGCGAGCTGCCATGTCACCAGGTGACGCCCGTCACCCATGCCACCGAGCCGGTGCGCAAGAGCGCCCAGTTCATTGGTAGAATCATGCGGAGGGCGAGACTGTCGGTTTGAAAAAGTGAGCGACTCGGACTGGCGACTACTCCGCTCCCCTGGGCTCCCGTTACCAGTTGCAACGGGGACGTGTCCTCAAAATGCAGAGTCGCTTGATCCGATACATCGAACCTGGGGCTATCCCCTTGCACCACCATCAGATCGTCGGCGTTAATCAGGATCACCATCCCGGCCGGCACCGTCGACGACACGACGACCGGATACCCGAGCATGCGATTGCCGTTGATTTCGGCCTGGAACGGAAAATCGCCGCCGGCATTTTGCGTCAGCGATATGGCGATCTGCTGCACCGGGTTCATGATCCACACCGGCTGCCGCAGCGCGTTGACCGTCGCCAGCGCCCCGACCAGCGCCTTGACGTCCGCCACCAGCGCCGCGAACCCGCCGCCCGCCGTTGGTGTCAGACCGGCGATGCCCGCCCTGATCCCGGCCGGGCGGATCGAGGTCGCCGCCACGTTGTCGATAAACACCGTGTCGACCGCGATCCCGGTGTCGTCGACGATGAGCTGGCGCAGGATCATCTCGATCTCGGGTGTCGAGTGCTCGGCGATCTCGCGCGTGTAGGACGTGATCACCGCCAGCTTTTTCAGCCCGATCGACACGGTGGTGAACGCCGCCTGCTTGACGGGAATCGGGCTGCCCTCGAGCACAAAGCTCCCCGCCACCGTGGGTGTCGCCACACGTGTCGGCATGCTGATCTGGCCGTAGCGGCCGAGCGTGATCTGCATGCCGCGCGATGCGACCGGCTGAAACACCGAGCCGGCCATGATCTGATTGACGAACTCGCCCTGGCCGGTCACCGCCAGCTCGGCCGCCCAACCCGCGGTCGTGGTCGTCGCCGGCGCGGTGGCGGCCCGCGTGATCCACTCGTGGACGCCGCGGGTTGCCTCGTAGTCGCCGTGCGCGCCGTAGTGCTCCTCAAGTATTGCCTCGGCCGGCCGCTTGGTGACAAAAGCCAGCGTCTTCGCCAAAAAGTGCCGGATCACATAGTCGCCCGGCTCGGCCGCCTTGCGCTTCGGTTGCGCCCAGGCTTTCGGCGCCGACGCGGGCAACGGTTGTGCCGGTGAGTAGACCGTGATCCGATCCTTCGGCACCGTGATCGGCGCGTTCTCGCCGAGCGCCTTCTCGGCCTCGGTCCAGGCGAATATCTTGTTTTTCACCTCGCCGATGCGTGCCGTCAGGTCACTGACCCGCGCCACGTCCTCGGCATCCGGCAGGCTTGCCAACTGGTCCTGCAGTGTCACGACTTCCTTTTGCGCGCTCTCGATGCGCTCACTGTAAAGCATCGTTCGGTTTCCTGTCTTGGCATTGTCGTCCCTGGCTGGCTCGCCGGTTGAACCGCGAGGAGCGGACCGACCCTCATCAAAGGCGCGCTCGCCGAAGATCAGGCCCTGCGTCTCGCGGGAGAGGCCGAGCGCCTTGGCTATCGCCAGTGCGTTCGGGTTTGCGGGAACCGACACCAAGCTGCACTCGACCAGCTCGGCCTCGGTGAACCGGACGCCGCCGGACTTGCCGAGCGGCTCGAAACTGTCGCTGTGGAACCCGACCGACACGGCGCGCAGCACGCCGGCCTCGACCGCTTCGTGCAGCTCCTTCAGCCGGTACGACACCGGCTCCATCAGCTCGAGCCGGCCGGTGAGTTTCCCCTTGCGCACCGCGACGTCGCGCCAGGTGCCGATCGGAAACTCCGGGTTGTGGTTGAACAGCGCTACCGGGTTGCGGTGAAAACGCTCCAGCCGCCAGCCGTCCGGCTCGATCACGTCGCCCATGCGGTCGACGCTGCCATCCGACATGACGAACTCGCGCGGGTCCGTGGCCGGGGGCGGCGCCGCAACCTCGCGTTTGCGGATCAGGTCCATGCCGTTTGTCCGAATGAAAAAAGGCGCACGGAGGCGCCTTGGGTGCCGTCAGATGCAGCCAGCCGCGGTTACGCGACCATCGTCCTGTGGTCGAACATCGGTGCCGTCGTTGCGGTGGCGCCCTTGGCCGCCATCGCAAGTGCCTGCATGCCGTCGATGCGGCCGGACGATTTCGCCTTCTCCAGTTTCCTGTTTCCCGCCGGGTCGGTGACCACCGTCGCATTGCTGGCGCACATCGTCAGCACCGGGTGCATGCCGTGGCGCAGCCGCTCCTGCAATGCCAGCGTCTCCAGCGCGTCGAGCGCGCCCGCCATGTCGCGGTAGCCCTGGCCGCATTCCTCGAGCGGAAGTTGGCCGACACCGTGCGCCTGCAACGCCATGCGCAATTCGTCGATGCGCCAGCGGTCGAACAAAATCGTTCTGAACCGCACTTGGCTGCGCAGCGTCGCCAGCCGCGCCGCCAGATAGCCGTAGTCGATGCTGACCCCCGGCACCGCCGTCAGGCAGCCCTGCTCGGCCCACAGATCGTATGGCGCCCGGTCGCGCTGGGCGCGCTCGCGCAGCGTGTCGGCCGGCGTCCAGAAATGACACCACACGTTCCAGTAGCCTTTCGGCTTCTCCGCGAGCAGCACCAGCGCCGTCAGATCCTGCCGCGCCGACAGGTCGAGCCCGCCGTAAACCGGCCCCTCCGCAAACGCCTCCATGTCCGGCTCGGCGCCGTTGGCGGTCCACACGCCGACACTGAACAGCGCTGCGTCGGCCGATACGCGCTGATTGAGGTGGAGGTTCCGGAAGCTCGCCTCGAACGCCGGCATCCGCCGCGCCTTCTCGGCGAGCCCTTGAATTTCGTCGAAATTCAGAAAATCCCCAAGCGCCGGGTTGGCTCGCCGCCAGGTGGCCGGATCGTCCAGCGCCGCGTCGTCCGGGGCACCGAAAAAGATCAACTTCGTCCGCTCGTCCGCGCCGGTCTCGGCATAGTCGATGAGTTGCGAGAGCAAGTCGCCCGAGGTCGGCGCCTGGGTGGAGATCACGATGCTCAGCGGGTTCGGGTGGGCCCCCATCGCGGTCTCGAGCGCATCGTACAATTCCGACCGCGGCCCACGCACCTGGCCCAATTCGTCGTGAATCACCAGCGCCGGCGACAACCCGTAAGCCGTCGAGCTCTCCGCCGCCAATGCCCGATAGCGCACTCCGGTGTAGGGCGAAAACAACTCCTTCGCGTGCTCCCGGCACACCACCATGTTGGGGTCCGACAACTCGCGCGACATGCGGACCATCTTGCTCGCCAAATCGTACACGAGCGCCGCCTGCTGCCGCGATTGCGCCGCGCTGTACACCTGGCTGTTGCGTTGCGACTCCGGCCCGATGACGTGCGCCAGCACCAGCATCGCGCACAACGCCGTCTTACCTTGCTTCCGCGGCATCGTGACGATCGCCTGCCGGGTCGGCGTGTCGTAGATCTGGCGAATTATGTCGCGCTGCCACTCGCGCAGCCGCACCGGCTTGCCGACGTCGGCGCCCTCGGGGACGACCAGGTACTTCTCGCAAAAACGGATGATCCGGTCAGACCGGAGCTCACTCACCCAACCACCCTGAACCGCTCGGCCGCCTGCCCGCCGATCAGCACATCACCCTGCCCCTCCGGCGCCTTCTCGCCGGCCAGCGTCGCCCGCCGGTCGACCGTGTACTGCACCGGCAACCGCAACAGCGCCGCGCTTCTGCCGAAGTTTGGCCGCAAAATCTTCACTTCCGCCATGATCGCCCGCGCATCGTTACAACCCGCCGGCAACTTCCGCAGAACTACCCAACACTCCTCCAGACGTGCCTGCGTCTCACAGTGATCGGCCAACAAACCAAAGGAACCGCCGTCGAACCAGTCGAACGGCTTCGATCTGACGATTTCACGCCATATCGCCTTTGCCCGCTGCGACAACTCTCTCGGTGGTTCCCGAACGGTGTTGTCCGCGCGGTAAAACGCGGCCGCCCGTTCCTGGGCGGAAGTACGCGGCATTAAGGATACCTCACGTCAAAGGTGGCAAAGATCGAC
>Ga0207661_10001042_pt1 | contig 18428 bp, 15 predicted proteins | sample KBSC713LmetaG_FD_184337 | JGI IMG/M metagenome (GOLD analysis project Ga0207661, IMG submission 184337) | Corn rhizosphere microbial communities from Kellogg Biological Station, Michigan, USA - KBS C7.1-3L metaG (SPAdes) (version 2) | ecosystem: Host-associated > Plants > Roots > Rhizosphere ...
GTGGACCGGACCTGCGGGCCTTCCGCGGTCATCACGCGAAACTTCGCTTCGGGCAGCTTGTCGCCAACTTGGATCGCCATCGTCAATTCTCCTGTCAAATGTACGGAAGTGGTCTTAGACCGGGCGGGAGGCCGGCACAATATTGAGGTGAGCGAAAACGGCAACGGCCTTCACCGTCTGCTCATCTTGATTTTTCGCATGATCTCTCGGGTCAAGCCCGAGGGCATGCTTTTTGGAAAACCGGTCCCCACCCCGCTATCCAAGTGCGGGGCAGGCTCTTTCCGGATCATGCGCTATCCGGAGAACCCGCCGCCGTCCAGATAGGCTTGTTCTTCCGGCGTGGTCGCGCGGCCGGAGCGCGCGGTTGCGATGCGGAAAGCGGCCGAATCGGCGAATGATATCGGCATGCTCCTCGGCATATCTGAGGTTTTCGCCATCAGGCGTCCTGCTGAATAGCTCAACGCAGCGGAGTTGGTCGGCAGGCTGCTCCGAATGCATGAAAGGCAAGTAGAGAAATTGAACCAGCTCAGGATCGATGCGGGCATCCACGCCACCGGCGAGCGCGCGCTGGGCTACCGCGAGCGCCGCGGCGTCGCTCGAAAATGCTCTTGCCGCGCCGCGAAACATGTTGCGGGGAAACTGGTCGAGCACGATGGTGAGCGCCAGCGCGCCTTCGTCGCTCGCCTCCCATGACGACAATTCGCCGGCGGCGGCTGCGCGCCACAGATCGAGAAAACGGCGGCGCACCTCGGCGTCAAAGGCGTCGTCCTTCTCATACCAGCGCTCGCGGCCGGCCTGCCGCCAGAAGGTCAGGACGTCGGCCGGAGTTGGTGTGTCAGGCTTAGTCATCGATGCGAATGCGGTGAAAGATCCTCATCCTGAGGGGGCGCTCGCGCGCCTCCTCACCATGAGGTTCACCTACGCCGCCGCTTTCTTTTCGTCGCGGAGCTCGCGGCGGAGGATCTTTCCGACATTGGTCTTCGGCAGGTCCTTCCTGAACTCGATCAGCTTCGGCACCTTGTAGGCGGTCAGGTTCTTGCGGCAGTACTTGATGATGTCCTCGGCGGTCACGTTGGGGTCCTTCTTGACCACGAACGCTTTCACTACCTCGCCCGAGCGGTCGTCGGCAACGCCGATGACAGCGCATTCGAGCACGCCCGGATGGCCCGCGATCACCTCCTCGATCTCGTTCGGATAGACGTTGAAGCCCGAGACCAGGATCATGTCCTTCTTGCGGTCGATGATCTTGGTGTAGCCATCGGCATCCATCACGCCGATATCGCCGGTGCGGAAATAGCCGTCGGCCGTCATCACTTTCGCCGTCTCGTCGGGCCTGTTCCAGTAACCTACCATCACCTGCGGACCCTTGGCGCAGATTTCGCCGGGCTCGCCCAGCGGCACCTCGTTGCCGTGGTCGTCGCGGATCGAGATGTAGGTCGACGGCACGGGAATGCCGATCGAGCCGTTGAATTCGGTCGACGTCGCAGTGTTGCAGGTCAGCGTCGGCGAAGTCTCCGACAGCCCATAGCCTTCGGCGATGCTGCAGCCGGTGATCTGCTTCCACTGTTCGGCGACCGGGCGCTGCACCGCCATGCCGCCGCCGTTGGAGATTTTCAGTTTCGAGAAGTCGAGCTTCTTGAAATCCGGATGGTGCATCAGCCCGTTGTAGAGCGTGTTGACCGCGGGAAACGAATTGACCTGGTATTTCATCAGTTCCTTGATGAAGCCAGAGATGTCGCGCGGGTTGGGGATGAGCAGGTTGCAGCCGCCGGCGCGCACCGCGAGCAGGTAACAGGCGGTCAGCGCGAAGATGTGATAGAGCGGCAGCGCGCAGACGATCATCAGCGCGTCGACATGCGGCGGCATCGTCAGCGCCGGCTGTAGCCAGGCGTCGTTCTGCAGCACATTGGCGAGGATGTTGCGGTGGAGCAGGGTGGCGCCCTTGGAGACGCCGGTGGTGCCGCCGGTATATTGCAGGAAGGCGACGTCATCGGGCCCGAGCTTCGGCTTGTTGAACGTCATGTTTCGGCCGGCCGCTAGCGCATCGTTGAACGAGACCGCGCCGGGCAGCGAATAGGCCGGCACCATCTTCTTCACGTGGCGCACCACCAGATTCACGATCACGCCCTTGAAGCCGAGCAGGTCGCCCATGCTGCCGATGATGACATGCTTGATCGCGCTGCGCGGCAGCGCCTGCTGCACGGTGGTGGCGAAATTCTCCAGCACCACGATCGCTTCGGCGCCGGAATCCTTCAGCTGATGCTCGAGCTCGCGCGCCGTGTAGAGCGGGTTGACGTTGACGACGGTAAAGCCCGCGCGCAGCACGGCCGCGGTCGCTACCGGATATTGCAGCACGTTCGGCATCATCAGCGCGACGCGCGCACCCTTCTGCAGGCCGCGGCCCTGCAAATAGGCGCCGAGCGCCTGCGACATCTGGTCGAGATCGCGATAGGTGATCGACCTGTCCATGCAGATGAAGGCCTTGCGGTCGGCATATTTCGCAAAGCTTTCGTCGAGGAGCTCGACCAGCGATTGATATTGGCTGGCGTCGATATCGGCGGGTACGCCCGGCGGATAATGCTTGAGCCAGATGCGCTCCATTCTGTCCCCCTCTCCATCACTCATCCGTCTCTCGGTCCGGACGTTGGTGACAATATTGTGTGTGCCGCCCGCCATGGCAAGCGGCGCGGGGTTAATGCTGATTGCCAGCAAGCCGTCATTTCGGGGCGACGCGCGAGCGTCGAGCCCGGAATCTCGCGATTCCCCGGGGCGCAATTGCGCTCCTGAGGTCTGTGCTAACGCACCATCCCGGAGTGACGTGCTGAAATGACGCGGCTTATCAGCCGGCGGGCTTGGTTTCGCTGGAGGTTTTCGGCGTCTTTGGCTTTGCGGCAGCCTTGGGCTTTGCGGCGGCTTTGGGCTTTGCCGGCTTGGCCGCCACCGATGGATCGGCCGGGGCCGTCGGCTTGACATTGGCATGACGCACCGCCGGCTTTGCGTCGGGCTTCTTCGCGTCGGGCTTGGCACTCGCATCCGCCGTCTTCGGTCCGGCGGCGGGCTTCTTCGCCGCATGCGAGCGCTTGCCGTGTTTCGCCGCCGCGTCCTGGCTTGCCGAGTCGGCTGCGACCGCCGCGACCAGGGCTGCTCCGCTGCGGGTCGGGCCGGTATAGACCACGATCGGCTCCGATGGTGCGGGAGGCGCGGCGAGCCATTCGGACGGCTTCTGCAGCGGCGCTTGCAGGCCGGAGGCGAGGAACATCGCGTTGCTGCCGTCGCCCGTGGCCGAAGCTGATGCCGGGCCGCCGGCGCTGCTTGCGACCGGTGCATCATCCTCGTCGCTCGGCTTGTGATGCTTGCCGCCACAGACTTCGTCGCGCAGGTTCGGTGGCGAGGCATCGATCGGCGCGAGCTGGTCGACGGTGCCGAGCGAGGGGCGCAGCCACGTCAGCCCGTTATTGGCAAAGCCACGATCGAGCAGTTGCGCGGCACGTACCGAGCGCATCGTGCCGGAGGAGGCGCCGAGCACGACTGCGATCAGTCGCCTTCCGTCGCGCGTGGCGGAAGCGATGAGATTGTAGCCGGAGGCGCAGATGAAGCCGGTCTTGAATCCGTCGGCGCCGGGGTAGCGGCCGATCAGCCGGTTGAAGTTCTGGGTGATGCGCTTGCCGTAGCGGATCGAGGGAATGTGGACGAAATATTCGTATTCCGGCAAGTTCTTGATGATCGCACGTGCCAGGATCGCAAGATCGCGCGCCGAGGTGATCTGGCCATCGGCCGGCAGACCGTTCGGATTGACATAGCTCGTCTGCGTCATGCCGAGCTTCTGCGCGGTCTGGTTCATCATCGCGGAAAAACCGTCGATCGAGCCGCCGACGCCTTCGGCCAGCACCACGGCCATGTCGTTGGCCGACTTCACCAGCATCATCTTCAGCGCGTTGTCGACGGTGACCTGCGTGCCCGGACGGAAGCCCATCTTCGAGGGCGATTGCGAGGCTGCGATCGGCGAGACCGTGAACAGCGTGTCGAGGGTGATCTTGCCGTCCTTCACCGCCTGCAGCGTGACATAGGCGGTCATCAGCTTGCTGAGGGACGCGGGATACCAGGGGACCGTCGCGTTCTCGGCCTCGAGCACCTTGCCGCTATCGGCCTCGATCAGGAGTCTGGCTTCGGCGTGCAGCGCGCGAGGCGCGAGGATCGCCAATATGGCGGCGAGAATGATCGGTGCTCTCTGCAACAACGGGCGCATCAACTGCACTGTCCGATTCCGGTCTTTGAGACCCGCCCTGAAATTTCCAAGCTGGAAATTTCCAAAGAGGTCCTTGCGTGGTGACTTTCGGGTTTCAAGCTGTCCGGCGCGCCGCAGTCTGCGGCGATTGCAAACCTATACCGGAGAGGCGCCCGAGAACAATGCTTTGCACGATCAATTCAACGCTCAAAATCGACCGGATTGCGGCCAAATTTCAGACCTTGGCCGGCGCGTGACTGCTGTCCGCTGTCCGTGCGTTTTCCTGCAGCATGAACTGGGCCCGCGCGAGTTCCGCAAACCGCCCGCCTTTCGCCACCAGTTCATCGAAAGTTCCATTCTCCATCACGCGTCCGTTCTCGAACACGAGGATGCGGGTGGCATTGCGGATGGTGGAGAGGCGATGCGCGATCACGAAGGTGGTGCGGCCCTTCATCACTTCGTCGAGCGCGGCATTGACCTTGGCCTCGGTCACGGCATCGAGCGCGCTGGTTGCCTCGTCGAGAATCAGGATCGGCGGGTCCTTGAGCAGCGCTCGCGCGATCGAGAGCCGCTGCCGCTCGCCGCCCGAGAGCATGCGGCCGCGCTCGCCGGCCTTGGTCTCGAAGCCGTGTTCGCTTCGTTCGATGAACTCGAGCGCCTGCGCGCGAGCGGCGGCGGCCTTGATTTCCGCTTCCGTCGCATCGGGCTTGCCGACGCGCAGATTGTCGGCGATCGAGCGGTCGAACAGCAGCGCTTCCTGGAACACCACGCCGATATTGCGCCGGAGCGCGGTCAGCGTCAGCCCGCGCACATCCATGCCGTCGATCCGGATGAAGCCGGATTGCGGATCGAAGGCGCGATGCAGCAGCGCGATCGCGGTCGATTTGCCGGCCCCGGTCGGGCCGACCAGCGCGATGGTCTGGCCGGGCAGCGCGCTGAAGGAGAGATCCTCGACCGCGGGCCGCTTGCCGTCATAGGAAAACGACACGTCGCGGAATTCCACCAGGCCGGAGAGGCGCCCGGTATCGAGCGCATCGGGCCGGTCGCGCACCGCAGGCACCGCATCCAGCACGTTGAAGAACTCGACGAGCCGTGGCGCCTCCATGAACACGTTGTTGATGAAGGAGACGACCTGTTCCAGCTTCTGGATCAGCATGGTTGCGAAGGCGACGAAGGTCACGATCTCGCCGACCGAGGTGAGGTTCTGGCTATGCAGCGCGATGCCGAGCGCGAAGATCGCGAGCACCGTGATCGTGGTGGAGGCGCGCGTGATCACGGTGACCAGCGCCCACCATGACAACACGGGCATCTGCACCGCGAGCAGCTGGCTCGCCACCAGGCGCAGGCCCTGCACCTCGTCGTCGATGCGGACGAAGCTCTGCACCAGCGCCACATTGCCGAGCGCATCCGAGGCGCGCGCGGAAAGATCGCTGTAGTGTTGCTCGACCTCGCTTTGCAGGCCGTAGGTCTTGCGCACCACGAAGGTGGTGAGCGCGGTGAAAACCACGCACAGCAGGAACAGCAGGATCGCGAGCCGCCAGTTCAAATAGAGCGCCAGCGGCAGCAGCACCACGACGGAGAGGATCGCGGCAAAATGCTCGCGGAAGAAGCCGAGCCAGAGCCGCCACAGCGCGTCCGTGCCGCCCAGCATGACCTTCATCAGCTTGCCGGAATGGGTGCCGGTGTGGAACGTCATCGGCAGCTGCAGGATATGCTCGAAATAGCTTGATAGCACCGCCTGGCGCTGGCGGTGGGCGAGGCGGTCGGCCTGCAGCGCGACCCACGCGCTCGACAGGATCGTGAACAAGCCGAACGCGGCCCAGGCTCCGAGCAGCGGCCAGACCGAGCCATTCGCCGACTTGCCCGAGAGCGTATCGACGATGCGCCCGAACAGCACGGGTTCGGCGAATTGCGCGGCGGCCAGCAGCAGGTTGGCGGCGGCAAGAATCCAGCCGAGCCGCGCTTCCTTGCCGAGCAATTCGAGCACGCGGATATAGAGGCGGGGCAAGGACATGCCGTCTATGCCTGGACGCTAGTTGGTTGAACCGACGCAGCCGCGCGGGTCACCTCTCCCCAGCGGGGAGAGGTGAAGTGTCAGCGCGGTAGCAGCTCGATCTGGTATCGGCATATCGAGGAGACTCTAGCTCGCAGGGATCACCGCTGCATTCTAATCAGGGATTATGTTGAGAGGATAGCTCAATTGATCAGCCGTCCGCCGACCGGAGGCAAAAAGCTGTCGTCGAAAATCTCCGAAGCTGTCGGACGCTTGTGGAATTTGAAATCCTCGCCGACCTGATCAATCGAGCGCTCGAGCCGCGCGGGATCGACGCCGCCGAGGCCGTTGCGCCTCACTTCGTCGGTCAGGATATTGTCCGAGATCACGGTGTTGAGCCGCTCCAACTCGAGATCGCGCAAACCCCCGTCCATTCGGCTGACCACGTCGCCAACGGCAGCTTGCGGATTGCGGATGGAAAAATTGGTGCCCGCGATCGTCGCGCGGATGAACGCCTTTACCATGTCCGGCTTTGCCGCAGCAAACGCCAGATTGACGATGATGGCAAAGCCATAGGCCTCGCCGCCGTAATCGTTGTAGCGCAGCACCGCGAGGTCGCTGGCGGGAACACCGCGGTTGCGCAAATTCTCCGCCGAGAGATAAGAGAAGCCCGCGACCGCATCGACTTGGCCTGCGGACAGGATCGGCTCGCGCACGGCGGCGCTCATCCGGTAGATTTTCAGGCTCGATGCGTTGAGCCCGTTCTGCTTCGCCAGCGCCGGCCACAGCCGGAACGACAGATCGCTTTCGGCGACGCCGATGGTCTTGCCTTCGATGTCCGAGAGCGTGCGAATGCCGCGGCTCTTGCGCGCGACAAAGGCATAAGGCGACTGATTGAACAATACGAACACGGCCTTGATCGGCGGCGCATCGTCCTTGCCGCGGAAGCGGATCAATTCGTTGAGATCGACAAGGGCGAATTCGCTCGCGCCGGAGGCGACCCGCGCGATCGCTTCCGGCGAGTTGCCCACGAACTCGTTGCGCACCGAAAGCCCCTCGGTGGCGAACAGACCACGGCTCTCGGCCGCGATGAACGGCGCCATGCTGGATTCGAGCGGGCGGTCGAACGAGAGCTGAACGTTGAGCCGGGGCTTCGCCTCTTCGGCGCGGGCGTTACGTGTGGCGAGACACAGCGCTACCGCAAAGCCAGCGAGCAAGGCCAAAGGCAAGATCGAGTGGCCGCGGAACGCGCTTGTTTTCTTCATCGGGCGCCGCCGGAGAAATCGAACCAAAGCTCTGGCGGCCCGATGTCGGTTGGGTGACACGGGATGCGCCGGTCCCACCATTCTGGCGGATCAATTCTGAACGGTCCATGACGCGCCGCGCCACGAAGCTGACATCTGGCGTTCTGCTTGTATTCGAGGCGAAGGAACCCGACATGCCTAACGGGGGGGTTATCGGCAACGGCCGATAACGGCCTTGCCTGGAGGAGGATCGTCAGATGTTTTCCCGAAAGACGGTGGTTTTCCGCCGCGCCATCACGCTCGCAACGGTCGCAGCGCTGGCGCTGACGCTGGTGGCGCCCACGGTCGCAACCGCGACAGAACGCGGCAAGACCGCGATAACCAGCGGCATGACCGATATCAGCGCCCGACGCAGGCTGGGTGCGGGAGCGGCAGCCGCCGCCTTCGCCGGCATCGTCGGCACCGGTCTTGCGATTGCGGCCGCCCAGAACCGCGCCGCCTATTATGACGAATATTATGGCGGCGCCCCGGTCTACGTCGCCCCTGCTCCGGGTTACTACGGAGGTTACTACGACCCGTCCTATGGGCCCGGCCCCCACGGCTACGGCACTACTGTGCCTTACGTGAACGGCCATCCGATCGCGGGCTGGTAGAGGCCGTTGACGCCGCGTCAAAGTTAACCGATCCGCCGGTCATTAAATCCTTGATCGGCGGATTTTTCGCTTTTATTGCTTGGTGTTAACATGCTGCGTACGATTTTTGAGTAATTTAGTGTCATGAGTGATTCGATTGCACGGCTTTATCAGGCGGTGCTCGCCGCCCGGCATCTCGATCCGGCCACCTCGCGCACCGCGAGACTTTTTCAGCGTGGGCCGTCCAAGATGGCCAAGAAGCTCGCCGAAGAGGCCATCGAGGTCGTGATCGACGCCGTCAACGGCGATGATCAGGCGGTGGTCCGCGAAAGCGCCGACCTGCTCTACAATCTCGCCGTGCTCTGGGCCTCCGCCGGCGTCAAACCCGAAGACGTCTGGCGCGAGATGGAGCGGCGCGAGCATATGCTCGGGATCGCCGAGAAGCTGCCGAAGTCGCCCGCGAAACCGCCCAAGGCCGTCGCGCCACGCGTTGCCGCCCGGCGGCCAATCGTCGCGCTGGAAGGCCGCGCCTTACGCAAGCGGCATTAGTGGTTGCTTCACCTCTCCCCGCAAGAGCGGGGCGAGGGAGCAAAACGAGCGCCGCGGTTCTGATTGAAGCAAATTCACGGCATTCCAGAGCCGCAAGCCATGGACAAATCGCGTCTGTGATGGTTCATCCGCGGCCATGATCAAACGTGTCTACGACTGGTGCATCGGCGCCGCCCACAAGCCCTATGCGCTCTGGATCCTGGCAGCGGTGAGTTTCGCGGAAAGCTCGTTCTTCCCGGTTCCTCCCGACGTGATGCTGGCGCCGATGTCGCTGGCGCAGCCGAAGCGCGCCTGGGTCTTCGCCGGCGTCTGCACCGTTGCTTCCGTGGTCGGCGGCCTGCTCGGCTATGCCATCGGCGCGATGCTCTACGACTCGGTGGGGCACTGGCTGATCCAGTTCTACCACCTTGGCGACAAGGTCGAGACCTTCCGCGAAGGCTATGCGCGCTGGGGCGCGCTCGTCATCCTTCTCAAGGGCCTGACGCCGATCCCCTACAAGCTCGTCACCATCACGTCCGGCTTTGCCGGCTACGATATCTGGCTGTTCATCCTGCTCTCGATCATTACCCGCGGCGCCCGCTTCTACATCGAGGCGGTCATACTCAACCGTTGGGGTGACTGGATCCGCGAGCGGATCGAGCGGCATCTGACGCTGTTCGTGATCCTGTTCCTGGTCGTGCTGGTGGCGGGCTTCGTGGTCGCGGTCAAGCTGCTCTGATTTTGGTCGCCAGCCGTTTCGCTTTGCGCCACCGTCCGCTTCGGCTACGGTTGGCCGCATGATGCTTCGGCTGGGCCCACTCGCGTCGCCATTGTCGGTTGCAGCCCTTCTGCTGCTCTCCACGGTCGGGATCGCGTGGCCGCAATCGCTGCCGCCACAGCCCTCGCTCGGCGTGCAGGAGCAGCCGGCGCAAGCCCCGGCGCAGGCAGAGCCCGCGCCGCAGCCGGCGCCGGAAAATCCCGGGCTCATCAACGAAATGGGCAAGCTGATCGACAAGATCAAACCCTCGATCAAGAGCCCCAGCGAAACCCTCGATGATCTCAATGCGCGCGCCAAGGGAGCTGCCAAGGATGCGGGCGAGGCGATCTCTCGGCTCGCGAGGCCCGGCTCGATGGTGTCGGGTCGGTCGGCCTGTCCGATGGGCGCGAACGGCACGCCGGATTGCAAGGCGGCCGCCGACAAGCTCTGCCAGGGCAAGGGCTTCAAGGAAGGCAAGAGCCTCAACACGGATTCCGCCGAGACCTGCTCGGCGAAAGTCCTGATCCCCGGGCGGCAGCGCAAGCCGGACGATTGCCGCACCGACACCTTTGTCACGACCGCGCTGTGCCTGTAGCAGGAGCATGATCCGGAAAAGTGGAAGCCGGTTTTCCGACAAGATCAAATAATCAGGGAGCGCCCATGAGCCGCACGGAGCAGGATTTCCTCGGACAGCGCGAGATCGCCGACGACATCTACTACGGCGTCCAGACCATTCGCGGCAAAGAGAACTTCCACATCACCGGAATTCCGATGAGCCAGGAGCCTTACTTCGTGAAGGCGCTAGGCTATGTGAAGAAGGCGGCCGCAATGGCCAATCGCGATCTCGGCGTGCTGCGTGCTGATATCGCCGACGCCATCATCAAGGGCTGCGACCGCGTCATCGCCGGCGACATGATGGATCAGTTCGTCACCGACTTCATCCAGGGCGGCGCCGGCACCTCGACCAACATGAACGCCAACGAGGTGATCGCGAACCTCGCGCTGGAATCGCTCGGGCTTGCCAAGGGCGACTACCAGCAGGTCAGCCCGAACGACCATGTCAATTACGGCCAGTCGACCAACGACGTCTATCCGACCGCATTCCGCCTCGCGCTGATTCTGCGGCTCGACAGCTACATCACGGCGCTGCGCCAATTGCAGGATGCCTTCTTCGCCAAGGGCAGGGAGTTCGACCACGTGCTGAAGATGGGCCGCACCCATCTGCAGGATGCCGTGCCGATGTCGCTCGGCGCGGAATTCCGCGGCTGGGGCACCACCATCGGCGAGGAGGTCGATCGCATCTACGAGACGCGCAACCTGTTGCGCGAAATCAACTTGGGTGCCACCGCGATCGGCACCTCCGTTACCGCCGCGCCCGGTTATCCCAAGGTCGCCGTTCGCCATCTGACGACGCTGACCCATGTCGAGTTCATTCTCGCCAGCGACCTCGTAGAGGCGACCTCGGACACCGGCGCCTATGTGCAATTGTCGGGCGTGCTCAAGCGCACGGCGGTCAAGCTCACCAAGATCTGCAACGACATCCGCCTGCTCGCCTCCGGCCCGCGCACCGGCCTCAACGAGATCAACCTGCCGCAGCTGCAGCCGGGCTCGTCGATCATGCCGGGCAAGGTCAATCCGGTGATCCCGGAAGTCGTCAACCAGACCAGTTTCCTCGTGATCGGTCTCGACACCACGGTGACGCTCGCGGCCTCCGCCGGCCAGCTCCAGCTCAACGTGATGGAGCCGGTGATCTCGTTCGCGCTGTTCTTCTCGATCCAGACCATGGAGCGGGCGGTTAACAGCCTGCGCGAGAACTGCATCCTCGGCATCACCGCCAACGAAGAGCACACGCGCAACATGGTGCTGAATTCTCTTGGTATCGTAACAGTGCTCAAGCCCCTGCTCGGCTACAAGCAATGCGCCGAGATCGCGCGCGAAGGCTACCGCTCGGGAAAATCCCTGCACCAGATCATCGTGGTCGAGCGCAAGCTGCTCACCCAGGAGAAGTGGGACGAGATGTTCTCGTTCGAGCGGCTGATCAATCCCGACCTCGTCGCGGAATAGGGAATCCCTGTTGCGGGGCACCTCTGCCCCATCGGGAAGGGTTGGAGCGCAGGTTCAGCATAGGGGCAGAGCTACGCGTGACGCGGCAGAACCGGAGGCAAATATCCCGACGCGGCCGCCATTATGGTATGATGAATGCCATCTTGCGATATCTTTACAGTGTAAATCTCGATCTTTACACTGTAAACACGGCCATCTCGTCTCATGAAATAAGCAAAGGAAGCCCTCCCCCATGTCCATGCCTGCGTTGTTCAAGGGCCGTCTGTCCTTGCCCGTGATCGGTGCGCCGCTCTTCATCATCTCCGTGCCCGATCTCGTCATCGCGCAATGCAAGGCGGGCGTGGTCGGCGCGTTCCCGGCGCTGAATGCGCGACCGCCGGAGTTGCTCGACGAATGGCTGGGGCGGATCAAGCAGGAGCTTGCCGCCTGGGACAAGGCGCATCCGGAAGCGCCCTCGGCGCCGTTCGCGGTGAATCAGATCGTGCACAAATCCAACAACCGGCTCGATCACGACATGGCGCTTTGCGAGAAGCACAAGGTGCCGATGATCATCTCTTCGCTCGGCGCGCGCGAGGAATTGAACCAGGCCGTGCACAATTGGGGCGGCATCGTCTTCCATGACGTGATCAACCAGAAATTCGCGCACAAGGCGATCGAGAAGGGCGCCGACGGATTGATCCTGGTCGCGGCCGGCGCCGGCGGCCATGCCGGCGTGATCTCGCCGCTCGCCTTCGTCGCCGAGACGCGGCAGTGGTTCGACGGGCCGATTGCGCTGTCGGGCGCGATCGCCAACGGCCGCGCCATCCGCGCCGCGCGCATTCTCGGCGCCGATTTCGCCTATGTCGGCTCCGCCTTCATCGCCACAAAGGAAGCCAACGCGGTCGAGGGCTACAAGAAGATGATCACGACGTCGGCGGCCGAGGACATCGTCTATTCCAACCTCTTCACCGGCGTGCATGGCAATTACCTGAAGCCGTCGATCGTCGCGGCCGGTATGGATCCCGATAATCTGCCGACCTCCGATCCCTCCAAGATGAGCTTTGGCACCGACACCTCCGGCGAGCGCGCCAAGCCAAAGGCCTGGAAGGAAATCTGGGGCTCGGGGCAAGGCGTCGGCAGCGTCGCCAAGATCGTGCCGGCCGCAGAACTGATCGGCCGCTTCAAGAAGGAATATGACGAGGCGCTCGACCCGGCGCTGTGAGACCCGAGTTGAGCAATGATTGCAGGCCGCCCCCTCCATTCCTGCAATTGCAAAGACACCTCCCAAATGCGATGCGTTTCCCCCATAAAATGGGAGGAAGCATGATTATCGATCACGCGAGGTTGCTCGCGTTTGCCACTCGCATCGTGGCGGCCGGCGGCAGCTCGCCGGCGGAAGCGGCTGTTGTCGCCGAGCACCTGGTCGAGGCAAACCTGCGCGGCCATGACAGCCATGGCGTCGGGATGCTGGTCGCCTATGTGCGCGACTTCGAGGCGGGTACCCTCAAGGCCAATCAGAAGCCGGAGATCGTGTCCGACACGGGCACGATCTCGGTCTGGGACGCGCACGCCGGCTACGGTCAGGTGATCGCGCGCCAGGCCGTGGAATGGGCGGTCGAGGCGGCGAAGAAGCATGGCGTCGCGGTGAATGGCCTGCGCAATGCGCACCACATCGGCCGCGTCGGCACCTATGGCGAGATTGCCGCGCGCGCCGGCATGGTGGCGCTGCACTTCGTCAATGTCGCGTCAGGTCCGCCGGGCGTTGCTCCCTTTCGCGGCCGCGAGGGGCGCTTCCTGACCAATCCGGTCTGCGTCGCCATTCCGTCGACCGCGAGCAACGAGCCGATCCTGCTCGATTTCGCCACCAGCCGCGTCGCGCTCGGCAAAGTGAGGGTGGCGTTCAACGCCGGCAAGAAGATGATGGATGGCGCGCTGCTCGACCATGCGGGGCACCCCACGACCGATCCGAGCGTGATGTACACGGAGCCGCGCGGCGTGGTGTTGCCGTTCGGCGAGCACAAGGGCTCAGGCCTCGCGCTGGTGTGCGAACTCCTGGCCGGCGCCATCGTCGGCTCGTCGAGCGTCACCAGCAGCAAGCCGCCCGAGCGCGGCATCATCAACGGCATGCTCTCGATCGTGATCGATCCGGCGCGGCTTTCCGCGCGCGACGCCATGATGGCCGAGATCGACGCCATGATCGCCTGGGTGAAATCGGCAGCTCCCGCCGATCCGGATCTCCCGGTGCTGGTCGCCGGCGATCCCGAACGCATGACGCGCGCCGAGCGCCTCGCCAAGGGTATCGAGATCGACCAGGAGACCTGGAAGCAGCTATCGGCGATCGCCGAGCGTTATCAGATCGCGGTCGATCGGTGAGGAGAATCCTTCTCCCCTTGTGGGAGAAGGTGGCGTAGGCGGCCTTCGGCCGCCGTTCTTAGCGCTAAGAACGCCGATGCTTCGCATCGGCTACGGCGCCGGATGAGGGGTTGCATCCACGAGCATAAGAAGCAGTTGGACTCGCGGAGAGAGACCCCTCACCCGGATCGCATCTTTCGATGCGATCCGACCTCTCCCGCAAGGGGAGAGGTGCACCGTTATTGCGGCTCCGCCGCTAATCCAATTCCAGCGGCGTGTATTTGCCGGTCTCGTCGAGCGCCGTGCCCCAGATCTTGTGCGAGGCCTGGTGCTCGGAGCGCCCGAAACTGAGCGACGTGCCGAGGCCGAGATCGAGATTCCGCATGGCCTCGAGATTGTCGATCAGGTGCTCGGTGTCGAGCTGCGGCCCGGTCTTCTTCAATCCATCGATCAGCACATTGGCGGCGATATAGCCCTCGAGCGAGACGTAGTCCGGCGCCTCGCCGGGGAAATATTTGGCAAGTGCGTTCTTGTACTCCATCACGGCGCTCGAATAGCCGCCGACCGCCGGCACCACCTGCGTCACGATCACGCCGTTGGCGAAGCGCGGGCCAAGCAGCATCAATTCATCCGCCAACGCCGTGGAGCCCACGAACGACACGTTGGTGTAGATCATGCCGGGATAAGTGTCGCGGGTCTTCTCGATGAACTTGGCGGCGGCACGATAGGCCGCGACCATCACCACGGCCCTTACTTGCACCTTCTGTGCCTTGAGCTGGTTGACCGCGTCGTCGACGTCGACCGTGTTGCGCTTGTAGTTGAGCCGCAGGATGGTGGCATCGTTGATGCCGAGCGTGCGGAACGCTTTCGCAACTCCGGCAAAGCCCGCATCGCCGTAGGAGTCCTGCTGGGCAAACACGGCGATCTGCCGCGGCTGCAGCCGGCGGATCTTGATCAGATAGTGAACGACCGCGTCGGTTTCCTCCGCATAGCTGGCGCGGTAGTTGAAGACGTAGCGGTCGGGCGGATCGTTGCGCAGGAGGTTGGAGCCGGTGAAGGCGCCGAAGAACAGCGTGTGCCGCTCCAGCGCGTAGGGAATCGCGACCGCGGCCGTCGGCGTGCCGACATTGCCGATGTAGCCGAACACCTGGTCCTTTTCGTAGAGCTGCTTCATCGCGTCCAGCGTTCGCGACGGCTCGTAGCCGTCGTCGGCGGCGATCAGCGAAAGCCTGCGGCCGTTGACGCCTCCAGCCTCGTTGGTGCGGTCGAAGGCGGTGTCGATGCCGAGTTTCATCTGGCGTCCGAGCTCTCGCGCCGAGCCGGAGAATGGCGCCACGATGCCGAAGCGGATCTCGTTGTCGGTGACGCCGCGGACGTTCGCTTTCGCCGCGGCGTTGAGCGGCACGGCCGGAGCGACGGCCGGCGTGGGCGTCACCGCGGCGGTCTGGACGGCCGGAGGTGCAGCCGGCGGCGCGGTCGAGGCGCTAGGGGCCGGCGCGGCGTTGGCCGAGGCCGGCCCGATCACGGCTGCCAGCGACGGACCTGCAATCGATCGCTCGAGATCGGCAAGCTGGCGGTCGGCGGACTTGCAGTCGGTGCGGCCCGACGTCAGCGAGCCGCGTCCGTCCATCACATAGCGGTCGAACAGTTGCGAGATGTCGCCGCGCTCGGCCTCGCTGGTGGAGACATCGCGGATCACGGCACGGAACTTGTCGGCAACCAGCTGGACGCGGGATTGAGCGATGTCCTGGCAGGCCAGCGCCGCGCCGAGGATCGGTCCGACGCGGCTCGCGAGATCGCGCACCACGCCGACATTGTCGCCCGGCGCGGCCGCGATCGGCGCGCCGACCAGCCAGACGCCGCAGAGCGCTATCGCACAGAACGCGCCTTGCTTGAATTTCCGTCCCAGGCTCTTTCCAGCCCCCTGAATACGCATGGTTGCTACTCCCGACACGTCACGGTTTCTCGACCAAAGCGGTGCTCTGGCGCCATTGCACGAATTGCTGCAGCAGCCGTTCTGACTGCTCGTGGGTAATGTTCTCGCCGCCGCCGTCCTTGGGAGCCAGCGCGCGGAGTTGCGAGGCCGCGTCCTTCGGCGTGTCGCTACCCTGCTGCGGCGGCGAGGCGGCCGGCGGCGCCGCTGCGACGAAGGATTGGATAGCGTCCTTCTCTCTGGGGAACAGCGTTACGAACAACACCGCCACGACGGCGGCGATCGCGATCGCCACCGCGACGCCGATGGCGCCCGCCGCGAACATCCGGCGCAGCCCGGAGCGCTTGAGGTCGGCCGGCTCGGGGACGGCTTCCGGCTTGATCTGACGCCGCACAAATTCGGACATCGCGGTTTCCAGCCGATCGCCGGGTGATACCAACGGGCGCGCGACGTCGAGCTTGGCGCGCGCGAAGGCTGCGTCGCTGACGGTCGCCAGCCGTGGCGACTCGCTCCGTTCGACCGGCCGGCGCGGCTGGGCGTAGAGCGACTCCAGGGCATCCAGTGAATTGTTGGTGGAGGATTCCTCGCTCGTGCTGCTCATACGCTACTCCTCTGGCCACTGACTGTTACGCATGCGGTCCTGCCGCAACATCCGGCAAAGCTTCAACGCAGCGCGTGAGCGGGAAAATCCGTGTCGCCGGGGCGAAGCGGCGTGGCGAGAGATGAATCGACTGACGGCGCGCCGCACCTTCGCGCGGCAGGTTCAAAATCAGGCGACCCAACAACCCTGAACGCCACTTCTTCTCGAACGATCGCACTGCCTGTCCCCGGCATGCCGACTTTCGGTGCGGAAGGAAAAGGTTCCTCCGTCTCGCGGAGATGTGATGCGACTCGCGAGCGTCATTATTAAGCTCAAACCGGGGCGGAACCTCGGTGAGTTTTTGGCTGCGCGCAACTTCTGTGTGTCATTCGTGTGGCGAAGCGCGAGCGGACCGCGCACCATTTCGCGGCACCCGTTCGCCCCTGGAAGCCCGCACTGAACGGCCGCGCGGCTCGCTCCCGCGTTGCAGACCCACGCGCATCGCGCGAGCCCCGCCCCGCTTTTGTCAAAGTTCCGCCCGCGCGCGTCCATCAATTCTTAATGGCGCGTTAACCATGGCTGCCGCTCTGTAACCTTTCAGTAAGAAAGACGAGTCGTCAGCCATGGATACTCAAGTCGAACCCACACGCCCGGCGGTTCGTTTGCGCGGCCGCTCCTATGTCGCTTTTGTTTTTGCCCCATCGGTCCCGATCGTCGAGTGGCTCGCCGACATCGACGCGACGCTGTCCCGCTCGCCCGGCTTTTTCATCGGCAAGCCCGTCGTGCTCGACCTCTCCGCAGTCGATCTCTCCGGGCCCGCGATCTCGCATCTCCTGCTGAGCCTCGAAAAGCGCAATGTCCGCGTGCTCGGCATCGAGGGCATCGAAGCCGCGAGATTGAACGCCAACATGCCGCCGCTGCTTTCGGGCGGGCGCAGCTGTGCGGTGGCGCAGCCGAGCGAGAAGAGCCAGGAGAAAGGCCAGAAGAGCGAAGCCGGCCCGCAAGCCGCCTCGCTCCTGCTCGATACTCCGGTGCGCTCCGGCCAGTCCATCGTGTTTCCCGAAGGTGACGTCACCGTGGTGGGATCGGTCTCCTCGGGCGCGGAGATCGTCGCCGGCGGCTCCATCCACGTCTACGGCACGCTGCGCGGACGCGCGATGGCCGGCATCAACGGCAATTCAGCGGCGCGCATCTACTGCCAGAAGATCGAGGCAGAGCTGCTCGCCATCGACGGCTTCTACCGGACTGCGGAAGAGTTCGACGCCGCTCTTCTCAATCGACCAGCGCAGGCGTGGCTTGAGGGTGAAACGTTGCGGATTACACCGCTCGCGGATTTCAAACAGTAAAGAGGAGATATTGAAATGGCCAAAGTGCTGGTGGTGACGTCAGGCAAAGGCGGAGTGGGCAAGACCACGTCTACCGCCGCGATCGGTGCAGCGCTTGCCCAGACCGGCAAGAAGGTCGCTGTCGTCGATTTCGACGTGGGCCTGCGCAATCTCGACCTCGTGCTCGGGGCCGAGCGCCGCGTCGTGTTCGATCTCATCAATGTGGTGCAGGGCATCGCCAAGCTGCCGCAGGCGCTGATCCGCGACAAGCGGCTGGAGACGCTCTATTTGTTGCCGGCGTCGCAGACCCGCGACAAGGAGGCGCTGACGGAAGAGGGCGTCGGCCGCGTGATCGCGGAGATGCGCAACAGTTTCGATTTCATCGTCTGCGACAGCCCGGCCGGCATTGAGCGCGGTGCCATGCTCGCGATGCGTTTTGCCGACGAGGCCATCATCGTCACCAATCCCGAAGTGTCCTCGGTGCGCGATTCGGACCGCATCATCGGCATGCTCGATTCCAAGACGGTGAAGGCGGAGAAGGGCGAACTGGTCGAAAAGCACATCCTGATCACCCGCTTCGATCCGGCCCGCGCCAAGCGCGGCGAGATGCTCACCATCGAGGACATCCTGGAAATCCTCGCCATCCCCCTGCTCGGCATCATTCCGGAAAGCCAGGACGTGCTGCGCGCCTCCAACGTGGGCTCGCCGGTTACGCTGAACAATCCCGCCTGCTCGCCCGCCCGCGCCTATTCGGATGCGACCAAGCGGCTGCTCGGCGAAACGCTGCCCATGCTGGTGCCGTGCGAGCCCAAGGGT
>Ga0207661_10001044_pt1 | contig 18401 bp, 15 predicted proteins | sample KBSC713LmetaG_FD_184337 | JGI IMG/M metagenome (GOLD analysis project Ga0207661, IMG submission 184337) | Corn rhizosphere microbial communities from Kellogg Biological Station, Michigan, USA - KBS C7.1-3L metaG (SPAdes) (version 2) | ecosystem: Host-associated > Plants > Roots > Rhizosphere ...
GTTTTGCTGGGCGACCTGCTTGGCCTTTTCCGCATCCAGACGCGCCTGTTCGGCAGTCTTGGCATCGGCTTCGGCCTTGGCCTGCGCTTCCTTCTGTGCGCCCTGGGCGGCGAGCCGGACCCGTTCCTCCTCGGCCTGCCTGGCCTTTTCGACCGCAGCCACATGCGTTTCGTCGGCCGTGATCTTGTCAAGCTGGAGCTTGGCGAGATTCGCATAGAAGCCGTTGGGGTGCTGCGACAGGAACGCGTTGAACGCGCCCTTATTGCCGATCTGCAGCGCGAGCTCGTAATCGCGGCGGATATCGGCTTGCGGATCGCGTGCAGCCACAGGCGGCGCGGCGGCCGCGGGCGCCGGCACCAGCGATAGGTCGTCGCCGCCGAGCGAGCCGTAGACATAAGGCTCCTGCCTGTTGGCGGTGCTTGCCAGCACGTCGTCGCGCACCTTGCCGAACGCGCGACGGATATCGAGGCCCGGCGTGGTCAAATGGTTCGCCAGCGCGACCGTGAACGGGCTGTTCCTTCCCTTGCCGTCCTGGGCCGTGGAGCCGGCCTTGGCCGAATAGGCGATCAGGGTGTTCGGGCTGGTCGGCTCGACCTCGGCCAGACCGCGCCCGATCGAGCGCGTCGCCACCGTCTTCTTCATGGTCTGGCCAAAGGGATTGTCGCGGCAGGCGTCGAGGATCACCAGCCGCAGCCGCTTGGCCCCCTCGACCGCAATCAGCGTGCGGTCCAGCGAGAAGGCTTCATCATAGACATCGGTGTCGCGCTCGAGCTTGGCGTCGACCGGCACGATGTAATTGGTGCCGTCGACCTCGAGCCCATGCCCGGCGTAGTAGATCACGGCGATATCGGCGTCGCTGGCCTTGTCGCCGAACTCGCGCAGCGCGCGGCGTGTCTCCACTATCGAAAGATTTTGCCGGAAGTCGACCACGTTGAAGCCGGCATCCTTCAGCGTCTGCGCCATCAGGGCGGCGTCGTTCACGGGGTTGGCCAGGGGCGGAACGTTTTGATAGGCGGAATTGCCGATCACCAGCGCCACGCGCTTGTCGGCGAGGGCAGGGCCGCAGATCAGGAGCAGCGCGGCCGCCAGAGCCAATTTCAAAAATCCAACCAATCCACGCACGCTCATGATGGTGCCTCTCATAACGACGGCTTCCACCCCGGAACATGGCCTAGCAAAGCTTCGCCGCTCATGTTGTGAGCCAGATCACGAACTAACCTGCGGCGGAATCTCTGCTTTTTCCGGAGTCTCCCCTGGCATGTGTCTCTCGAAATGTCATTCTGGTTCGGTCGACCGCTTGGCTCCTTGCCAAACCACTTTTTCCGTCCAAGATCGGGCATAAGAACCAGAAATTCTGGAGGACGCAATGCGCGGGGTGGTGTTTCACGGGGAGCGCGAGCTCGAGCTCATGCAGTTCCCCGATCCGAGCCCCGAGGCCCACGATGTCGTCATCGAAATGAAGGCTTCGGGCATGTGCGGCAGCGATTTGCACCAGTATCGCCGACCCAAGGGAGGGGGCCAGGCCAGCGGCATTCCCATGCGGGACGGACCGGTGATTGCAGGCCACGAGCCCTGCGGTGTCGTGGTCGCAGTGGGCTCCGCCGTCGGGCCGCAAGAGGCCAAGGTCGGCCAGCGCGTGATGGTGCATCACTACCAAGGCTGCACCCAGTGCAACCATTGCCGCGCCGGCTGGCAGCAGCTCTGCCAGGAGGTGCCGGTCAAGGTTTATGGCAACAATGCCCATGGCGGGCATGCGAACTATCTGACGGTGCCGGCGAACACGCTGGTTCCGCTGCCCGACGAGCTGTCGTTCTCGGCCGGCGCGGCGATCGCGTGCGGCTCGGGCACCGCCTACAGCGCGCTGCGCCGCATGAACCTGTCCGGCAATGACACGATTGCGATCTTCGGCCAGGGACCGGTGGGATTGGCCGCCACGCAATATGCCAAGGCGATGGGCGCGCGCGTGATCGCACTCGACATCAGCCAGCAGCGGCTCGACCGCGCCAAGGCCTTTGGCGCCGATGCGACCGTCAATCCCGGCTCGAACGATCCGGTCGCGGCGATCAAGGACCTGACCCATGGCCGCTACGCCGACCTCACGCTCGACACCTCGAGCAATCCGGATGCGCGGCTGAACGCGATCCGCGCCACCAAGGTATGGGGCACGATGTGCTTCGTCGGCGAGGGTGGCCAGGTGCATATCGATGTCAGCCCGCATCTGCTGCGCCGGCAGTTGACCCTGGTCGCGTCCTGGACGTTCTCCAACATCATCCAGGCCGAATGCGCGCGCTTTTCGGTGGAGCGCGGCATCGACGTCGACCAGCTCTTCACCCACCGCTGGAAGCTCGACCAGGCCGAGGAAGCCTACAAGCTGTTCGACAAGCAGGTCGACGGCAAAGGCGTGTTCCTGATATGACGCCAATCAATCGTTCCGCCGCGAACCGCGAAATTGTTCTTAAGGAGATCACCCATGAGTCATGATCGTTCATCCGTCGAAGCCGTGGTCCATCACTATTTCGACGCCCTCTACGAAGGCGACGCCGACAAGATGGGCGCGATCTTTCATCCCTCCGCCGACCTGCGCTGGGTCGAAAAAGGCGAGCTGAAGGTCCTGACGGTTCCCGATTGGCTCGGCTGGATCCGAAAGCGCGCCTCGGCCAAGGCGGAGGGCAAGCCGCGCGAAGATTTCATCGTCACGATCGATCGTTCCGATGACAACACCGCCTTCATCAAGGCGCGCTGCCAATTGCCGCCGCGCTATTTCACCGACTATCTGGTGGCGATGAAGCTGAAGGACGGCTGGCAGATCGTCTCGAAATCCTACCGGTACGATCTGCGCGATTAATCACGCCTGAGCGCTCACCTGTGCTGCGGGTGCATCACCCTGGCCGGGCCGCAGATTGCCCCAGATCACGCGCGAGACGACCGCCGGGTGCAACAGCCGCTCGGGCGGCGCCTTGAGATTGGCGACTTGCAGGAATGCCGTCGCCAGCCTGGCGTCGTGGCGCGCGGCCTTGTGCAGCTTGCCGACATACCAGTTGATGAACCTGACTTTCGGCGGGCGCTGACCGGTAACCTGCGGATGCCGAAGGTCGTTGCCGACGGCGATGCTCCAGGGAATATCGATCGCCGGCCGCACTGCGTTGAAGAAACGCCGCGCGAGATCGGCGCCGTCCTCGGCCGCGAGGCATTCGCGCAGCAGCGAGGCCTCCTGGGCCGCCACTGTCATGCCCTGGCCATAGACTGGATTGAAGCTGCAGACGGCATCGCCGAACACCAAGTAGTTTTTCGGAAAGCGCGCCAGCCGCTCGTAGCGTCGCCGCAAATTCGCGTTGAATCGATAGGTGGCGAAATCGGTCAGCGGCTCATTGCGCGAGACGATGTCGTAGATGCCGGATGTCGGCAGCGAGCGGGCGTAGGCCGCGAACATCTGTGCGTCATCGGGCGCATCGTCGCCGAGATAGCCGCCGATCGACACGATCCAGCGATCCTCGGTCTGAAACAGGGCCACGCCGTTGCGCCAATTCGGTCCGCTGCCGGCAATGACAAGGGCGGTCTTGCCGCCAAGATCGTTCGAATGGCGGCGATAGATTCGCGTGGTGTAGCCGATGCCGATCTCGATCCGCTCTTCCTCGGGCCGGGCATAGCCCAAACCCTCGAGCCACGCCGGGCTCGACGAGCCGCGTCCCGAGGCATCGACGACGAGATCGGCGAGCACCACCTGCTCTTCGCCGCCATGGCCAGGCTTGACGCGGACACCCTGAATGGCGGCCTTGTCGCTGGTGGCGACCAAGCCCTGGACGGCACAGTTTTCGATCACGCGCAGGTTGGGCAAGGCCAGTAGCCGCCGGCGCACATGGCCCTCCAGCACGGGGCGCGAGGCCAAGACGCCGACCATGTCACTCGGCCCGGATTTCAGCGTGATGCCATGGCCAACCCAGGCGACGTCGCCAACAACGTCGCCGCTCCTGCCGCCGGAAGCGACGACCTCGTCGGTCCAGCCGGGGAAAAACGCCTCGATTACCTCGCTGCCGCGCGCGAGCAGGCCGTGCGCGTGCCGGCCCTGCGGCACACCCTTGCGCGGGATGTCAGCGGCCGGAAAGGCGTCGCGTTCCAGAACGGTAACCTCTGCGAAGAATTCCGATAGCGCCCTTGCGGCCAAGAGTCCGCCCATGCTGGCGCCGATCACAATGGCATGCTTTCCAATCTGTTTCATGAAAATGCTCCTGCCTGGAAAACGCTCCTGCCCTGTTATGCTCCTGCCCTATTAGTCTTCCGACACGCCGAAAGGTTGCGGCTGTTACGGAGCTGGCCGGGAACCGGCTTTGCGACGTTTGCGCGCAGCCTTCACAAATTCGCCAGCTGCAGGGCGGAAACCTGCTGACCCTTGGTCCGTGGGCCTCCCGCGCCCGCGCATTGACGGCACCGGGACTTCCCTGCCAAACCTTGCCGCGTGGAAGCTACCTTTCAGATTTTCCTGTTCCTGCTTGCGGTGCTCGCGGGCACCGCACTGTTCGCGCGCCGGGTCGATGTCGCGCCCGCGATCCTCTTGCTGCTCGCCGGCATCGTGCTCGCCTTCATCCCCGGCATGCCCATGCTGGAGTTGCCGCCGGAACTGGTGCTGTTGCTCGTGCTGCCGCCCCTGATCTATTCGGCAAGCGTCGCGATGAGCTGGCGCGAGTTCAAGCACAATTTGCGCCCCATCGTACTGCTCGCGGTCGGTGCCGTCATCTTCACGGCGGCGATGGTGGCGACCGCCACGCACTACCTGATCGGGCTGCCCTGGAATGTCGGTTTCCTGTTGGGCGCCATTGTCGCACCGCCCGACGCGGTCGCACCGCTCGCGATTGCGCGCAGGCTCGCCATTCCCCGCCGCGTCCTGGTCGTGCTCGAAGGCGAAGGGCTCGCCAATGACGCCACCGCGCTGATCCTTTACCGCTTCGCAGTGGTTGCGATCACGACCGGCAGCTTCTCGCTGTCGAAGGCGACTGGCACGTTCTTCGCGGTCGTCGCCGGCGAGTTGCTGTTCGGCGTGTTCGTCGGCTGGCTCTCGCTGCGCACGCGGCATTATGCGCGCGATCCGCAAATCGAGATCACGCTGTCATTGATCACGCCCTATCTCGCCTATTGGGTGCCCGAGCATCTTGGCGGCTCCGGCGTGATCGCGACCGTCGCCTGCGGGCTCTACGTGAGCTGGAACGGACCTTTGTGGATTTCGTCGGCCACGCGCCTCCAGGGCATCTTCTTCTGGAACTTGATGATCTACCTGGTCGAGGGCTCGTTATTCCTGCTGACGGGCTTCGAGATGCGGTCGTTGTACGAGAAATCGAAGGCGTTTCCGCTCGACAATATCCTGATCGCGATCGCGCTGGTCGCGGCCGTCGTCATCGTCGCTCGCTTCGTCTGGGTCTATCCCGCCACCTATCTGCCGCGCTGGCTCAGTCCGGCGCTGCGCCGGCGTGACCCCTCGCCGCCCTGGCAACACGTCTTCATTCTCTCATTCGCCGGCGTGCGCGGCGCGGTTTCGCTCGCCGCGGCGCTTGCCCTGCCGTTTGCGCTCGCGAATGGCGATCCCTTTCCCCATCGCGATCTCGTGCTGTTCATCGCCTTCGGAGTCATTTTCGTGACCCTGGTAGGGCTCGGCTCCACGCTGCCGATGGTGGTGCGCTGGCTCGGCGTGTCGAATGCCGGCCGCAGCGAGATTGTCGCCGAGCACCAATCCGAAATCGCGGCGCGGCGCGAGGCACTGGACGCCGCGTTGCGCTCGCTCGACTCTCTGATCGAGAAGTGCGACCTGTCCGATGACGTCGTCACCCTGATGCGCGCGCGGCACGAGATCCGCACCAGTCAGCTGCCGGCCTCGCTCGATCCCGAAACCCGTGACGTCTCGGCCGAAGGAACCGAGCTGACACGCGAGCTGATCGCCGCCGAGCGGACATTCATCCACAGGATGCTGCGCGACGGCAAGATCACCGACGAAGCGCGGCGGCGCATCGAGCGCGATCTCGATCTCGAAGAAGCAAGCCTCGCCAACCGCGAGTACCGCGAAATCCCGCTGTAACGACGTGCGCGCCGTCACGAGCGCAGATGGCAGGCGACCCAATGTCCGTCGGCGGTCTGCTTGAGCTTCGGCACTTCCTGGCTGCAACGCGGAAGCTGCGCGATTGGGCAGCGTGCGTGGAAGTGACAGCCCGATGGCGGCGAAATCGGGCTAGGCACCTCGCCGCCAAGCCGGATGCGCTTGCGCTTCACCCGTGGATCGGGGATCGGGACCGCCGAGAGCAGGGCTTCGGTGTAGGGATGCCTGGGCGAGGAATAAAGTTCGCGGCTTGCAGCGGTCTCGACGATGCGGCCGAGATACATCACGGCCACACGGGCGCTGATGTGCTCGACCACCGACAGGTCGTGAGCGATGAAGAGGAACGCGAGACCAAACTTGTGCTGCAGGTCTTCGAGCAAATTGATCACCTGTGCCTGGATCGAGACGTCGAGCGCCGACACCGGCTCGTCGCAAATGATCAGCTTCGGCTCGACCGCGAGCGCGCGCGCAATCCCGATGCGCTGGCGCTGACCGCCGGAAAATTCGTGCGGATAGCGGGTGGCGTGATCGGCCTGCAGGCCGACCGTCTCGAGCAGCTCGACGACGCGCTCCTCGAACTGGCGGCGGCTCTTCGTCAGTTGATGGATGATCAGGGCTTCGCCGATGATGGCGCCAACGCTCATGCGCGGATTGAGCGAGGCATAGGGGTCCTGGAAGATGATCTGGATGTCGCGGCGCAGCGCTCGCAATTCCTCGCCATCGAGCGCGCGCACGTCCTTGCCGTCGAACCGGATCTCGCCCCCGGTCGGCTCGATCAGGCGAAGCACGCAGCGGCCGGTGGTCGACTTTCCGCAGCCGGATTCGCCGACGAGCCCGAGCGTCTCGCCAGCCTCGATGTGAAAGTCGACGCCGTCGACCGCATGCACGCTGCCGGTCTGACGCTGCAGCAGCCCGCTTCGAATCGGGAACGATTTCATGAGACCCTTGACGCTGAGAAGGGGCTCGCTCATGCCAGAGTTGTCTCCTCGGCGCGGATGCAGGCGACGCGGTGGCCGGCCTCGAGCTCGCGCAGCTCAGGTTGCGCCCGCCGGCATTCATCGACGGCGAAACGACAACGCGGAGCAAAGCGGCAGCCAACGGGGGGATTGATCAGCCTCGGCACGGTGCCTGCGATGGTCTCCAGCCGCGGCTTTCGGGCGGCGGCAAGATCGATCCGGGGAATCGAGCGGATCAAGCCCTGGGTGTAGGGATGGCGCGGGCCGGCAAACAGGCGTTCGACACCCGCCTCCTCCACGATCTTGCCGGCGTACATCACCGCAACGCGCTGCGCGACCTCGGCGACGACCCCCATGGCGTGGGTGATCAGCATGATCGACATGCCGAAGCGCGATTTCATGTCCTGCAGCAGGTCGAGGATCTGCGCCTGGATGGTCACGTCGAGCGCTGTCGTCGGCTCATCCGCGATCAGGAGCTTCGGATTGCATGACAACGCCATCGCGATCATCACCCGCTGGCGCATGCCGCCGGAGAAGTGATGGGGATAATCATGGACGCGGCGCGACGGATTGGGAATCTGCACCAGCGACAGCATCTCGATCGCTCGATCCAGCGCCGCGCGGCGAGAGAGCTTCTGATGAAGCTGGATCACCTCGGCAATCTGGTCGCCAATGGTGTAGACCGGATTGAGCGAGGTCATCGGCTCCTGGAACACGACCGCAATCTCGCTGGCACGAATCTGGTTGATCTCAGCGGCATCGAGCGGAACGAGGTCCCTGCCCTGCCAAAGAATCTCGCCGCCGGCGATCCGCCCCGGCGGCATCGCGATCAGTTTCAGGACTGAAAGCGCAGTCACGGTCTTGCCGCAGCCGGATTCGCCGACCACGCACACGGTCTCGCCGTGGCCGATGGCAAGGTCGACGCCGTCCACCGCCTGCACTATGCCCTCGTCGGTGTCGAAATGGGTTTTCAAACCCTTGATATGCAGGAGCGCGCCGTTCGGCGCGGCCAGCGCCTGGTCCATCACATCACCTTCCGCGGATCGAGCGCATCGCGCAAGCCATCACCGATGAAGTTGATGGCGATGACGGTGATGAAGATGGCGCCGCCGGTGAACAACGCCCAGTGCGGCGCGATGTCGAGATAGTCCTTGGCGTCGAACAGCAGCCGTCCCCAGGTCGGAATGTCAGGCGGAAAGCCAAGGCCAAGGAACGACAGCGTCGATTCTGCGATGATAGCGGCCGCGACATCGATAGTGCCGGCGACAATGACCGGTCCGAGCGCGTTCGGCAGGATGTGCCGGACCACGAGCCGCCAGTTGGACGCGCCCAGCGCTCGGGCGGCCTCGACGAATTCCTTCTCGCGCAGCGACAGGAACTGCGCCCGCACCAGGCGGGCCACCGGCATCCAGCGAAAGCCGCCGATGACCAGCACGATCAGGATGAACACGCCGCCTTCCGGACCGACGATGTTTTTCAGGATGTCGCGGAACAGATAGATCACGAGCAGCAGCAGCGGCAGTTGCGGCAGCGACAGGAACAGGTCCGTGACCCACATCAGCGTCGCATCGATGCTGCCGCGCGAGATGCCGGCGATGGCGCCGATGATGGTGCCGGCGAACATGGCGACCGCCATCGCCGCAAAGCCGACAGCGAGAGAGATGCGTCCGCCATAGATCATCCGCGCGAGCAGATCCTGGCCGAGATCATCGGTGCCGAACGGATGATCCCAGGACGGCGGGCTCAGGCGGGCGGTGAAATCGATGTCGTTGATCGCGACGTGCCAGAACAGCGGCCCGAGCAGGATCGATAGCGCAAGCAGCGCCAGCACGACCACACTGATGGCAGCCAGGCGATGGCGCCGAAATCGCCGCCAGGCTTCGCGCCACGGCGAGAAGCGCCGGTCGCGGCGGCCAACAGGACGCGCCGCCTCAACGGTAGGAGATGCGTGGGTCAAGCCAACCATAGATGATATCGGCCAACAGGTTGAAGAGGACGACGAGACAGGCGAACACGAACGTCACCGCCATGATGACCGGCGTGTCATTGGCGAGGATCGCGCTGATCAGCAGCGAGCCGATGCCGGGAATGCGGAAGATCTGCTCGGTGACGATGGCGCCGCCGAACACGCTCGGCATCTGCAGCGCCACCAGCGTCACGACCGGGATCAGCGCATTGCGCACCACATGCTTGACGATCACCTTGCGCTCGGCGAGGCCCTTGGAGCGGGCGGTGGTGACATAGTCGAGCCTGATAACATCGAGCACGGCGGAGCGGACGTAACGCGTATAAGACGCGGCCTGGAACAGGCCGAGCACCGTGATCGGCATGATCGCCTGCTTGAAAAATTCCCAATACCATTGCCAGCCGTTCGCGGCGATATCGACACGATAGACGAACGGCAGCCAGCCCAGATTGACGCTGAAGATGAGGATCAGCAGCAGCCCGGTGAAGAAGGTCGGCAGCGAGAAGCCGATGAAGGCGAAGGTGTTGGCGACCTGGTCGAAGATCGAATAGGGCCGCATCGCCGCAAAGGTGCCGACCGGGAGCGCCACCGCCAGCGCGAGCAGCTGGGCGGTTCCGACCACATAGAGCGTGGTCGGAACGCGCTGCAGGATCAGGCGGTCAACATCGACGCGGCTCGCAAAGGAAAAGCCCCAGTCGCCATGCAGCATCGCAACCAGCCAGTGGAAATACCGGATCAAGATCGGATCATCGATGCCGAATTTGATTCTGAGCGCCTCGCGCACCTCAGGCGGAATGTTGGGATTGGTCGCAAGCTCGCCGAAAGGATCGCCAGGTGCGAGCGCGAGCAAAGCAAAGAGTATGAGGCTGATGCCGAGCAGGCTGGGAAGAGCGAACGTGAGGCGTCTGAGAAGGTAATTTCCCATTCGCTCCTCCTAGGACGATCGGCGGGTCATCCGGGATGTGCAGCTTTGTCAGCTCTCCCGATACCAGTTCGCGATCTGCCAGAGGTCGTTGTCCCAGCCGCTCTGATGCGTCACCATGCCCTTCTTGAGCGCCGTGGCACGCGGGCGGTTGCTCTCCGGCAGGATGTAGTGATCGCCGCAAACGATGTCGTTGAGCTGGATGAACATCGCCGCGCGCTTCACCGTATCGAGCTCCTGCTGGGCCTTGGTGAAGAGCTCGTCATACTCCTTGTTCTGCCAGCGTGAGATGTTGCGGCCCTGCCATTTGTTCGCCTTGGTCGCCACTTCCCAGGACACGAACTGGTTCATGAAGAAGCCGGGGTCGGGCTGGGTCATGGTGGTCTGGTACATCTCGGCGTCGCAATAGAAATGCGAATAGGTGTCGGGATTGGCGGTGTCGGAGGAGAAGAACACCGAGGCCACCACCGATTTGAGCTCGACCTCGATGCCGGCCTTCTGGCAAGCCTGCTTGACGATGGCCTGGTTCTTCTGCCGCGGCGAGTTGATCGAGGTCTGGTAGACGAACTTGAGCTGCTTGCCGTCCTTGGCGCGGATGCCGTCCGAGCCCTTCTTCCAGCCTGCGGCCTCCAGGATCTGGTTGGCCTTCTCGATATTGAATTCGAAGCCCGTCTTCTTGGTCCGGAAGCGTTCGGGGTTGTTGAGGAAGGCCGCCGTTGCCACACCGATGCGGCCGTAAATGTACTTCTGGATCGCGCCGCGATCGATCAGAAGGTTGATCGCTTCGCGCACCGCGGAATCGGAGAACAGCGGATGCTTGGTCTTGATGCTGGCGCGCTCGCCGTCCACCTCGACATTGGGATCGGCGGAATTGAGCGCGATGAACTCGATGTTGCCGGTCGGAACCACCGAGACCTTGCCCTGCCCGCCATTTTCGAGCTTTTGCAGGATCTCGTCCTCGACCTGCATGTTCCAGCCATAGTCATACTCGCCGGTCTGCAGCACCGCGCGCGCCGCGGAGACGGCATCGCCCCCGCCCTTGATCTCGATCGTGTCGAAATAGGGCCTGCCTTCGACGTGGTAGTCGGGATTGCGCTTGCCGAGGACGGTATCGCCCGGCTTGAAGTCGACGAAGAGATAAGGACCCGTGCCGACTGGTTTCAGGTTGGACGGCGCGTCGCGGGATTTGCCACCGGCATAATCGGCAAAGAGATGTTTGGGAATGACCATGCCGTAGGGGCCGCAGAAGGCCTGGGCCCAGAACGGCGTCGGCTGGGCAAAGCTCAGGTGCACCGTGTAGTCGTCGATCTTCTCGATCAGCTTGATGTCCTGGTAGGTCGCGATCGAGACCGCCGCAGTCCCGGGATTTTTTGCGTATTCCCAGTTGAAGACGACGTCGTCGGCGGTGAAGGGTTTGCCGTCGTGCCATTTGACGCCCTTCTTGAGTTTCCAGACGACGGAGAGGCCATCCTCCTTGAGCCCGTCATTGTCCTTGGAGGGAATCTCGGCGGCGAGGATCGGAACGAGGTTACCGTCCTGGTCGTATCCGGCCAGCGGCTCGTAGAACAGGCGGCAAGCTTCCTGATCCTTGGTCCCGATGGCGAAATGCGGATTGAGCAGCGTCGGCGCCTGCCACAGCAGGAGCTTTACAGGACCACCACCGCCGGCCTTCGGCGCCTTGTAGGGGACCGCGGTCTCGGCCTTTGCGACGCCCGCCTCGCTCAGCATCATCGCGGCCATCGGCGCGGTCAGCCCAAGTGCGACCATGCTTTGCACAAATTTCCGCCGTGAAAGACGCCCGGCCTTGACGTCTGCGACCAGGCTTCGAAGTTCCCGCTCATTCATCGGACACGCTCCGCGGTGTTGCCGAAAGCTCAACGTCCCCGCTCCATGCGCAAGGCTGGAGCGGCGAAAATTGGATCAGCTTGGACCCGTCCTGTCAAAGCAGAATCCGGGCCACCCGCTTGAGGCGAGCCAAAGGTCTAGTACGTCAGACCGCCGGCTCTTCCGCGATCATCGCCCGGCTTGAACCGCCGTTGTTTTCGACCTCGGCAAAGCCAGCCTGCATGACTTCTTCGCGCTTGTGGCGCAGATGCGTGCGCAGGATGTGGGACAGCCCGACGCCATCGCGGCGCCGCAGCGCATTGAGGATCGCCTCGTGCTCCTGCAGCGCGAGCGCCCAACGCGGCGGCGTCATCGGCGTCACGTAGCGGGCGCGACGAATGCGCGCGGTGACCGATTCATACAGTCCCGAAAGCACCGGGTTGCCGGCCGCAGCGACGATCGCCTCGTGGATCGCGCGGTTGCAGCGGTAATACGAAATGAGGTCGCCGTTCCGGTAGTGCTGCGCCATCGCCGTGTGCGCGGCCGCGACTTCGGCAATCTCGTCATCACCGATGCGTTCGCAGGCGAGTTCGCCGGCGAGTGCCTCGAGCCCCTGGCAGACCTCGAACAGGTCGCGCATGTCCTTGTCGGTGAGCTTGGCCGCGCGCGAGCCGCGGTTGGGCAGCAATTGCACGAGACCCTCGGCGGCCAGCACCTTGAGCGCCTCGCGCAGTGGCGTGCGGGAAATCTTCAGCCGCTCGCACAGCTCGCGCTCCGGGATACGCGTGCCTGGAGGGATCTCGCCCTCCAGCAGCATGCTTCGAACATAGGCGACCGCTTCTTCGTGCAACATGCTTTTGCATTCAAAACTGGCGAAATCGGTACCTGATACTATCGTATCGGCTTGCCAATGTCACATTTTGCATTCAAAACACCCAAAGTGAACAAGCCGGCACCTGATTAGGCGCGCCGCGATAGGGAGTGAATGGATGTCGATCCGGAATGGCGCAACGGGCCAGAGAGTCGCTATCGGTCCGCTCGCCGGCCTCAAGGTCGTCGATCTCACGCATGTGATGGCCGGCCCGACCTGTACCCTGATGCTCGCGGACATGGGGGCCGACGTCATCAAGATCGAGAAATGGCCGAGCGGCGACGACACGCGGCATTCGGTGCCGCCGAAGATCGGTGACGAGGCCGCTTCCTTCCTGATGATGAACCGCAACAAGCGCGGCATCGTGCTCGACTTGAAGACGGCCGGCGGCAAGGACGTGCTGCGCCGGCTGGTCGCAAACGCCGATGTGCTGGTCGAGAATTTCGCGCCAGGCGCGATGGAGCGGCTCGGATTCGGCTATGAGGCGCTGCACAAGGAATTTCCGGCGTTGATCTATTGCTCGCTGTCGGGCTTCGGTCGCACCGGCCCCTACAAGCACCGCCGCGGTTTCGACCTCGTCGCGCAGGCGATGAGCGGCATCATGAGCTTTACCGGCGAACGTCCGGATGGACCGCCGGTGAAATGCGGACCGCCGCTCTCCGACATCACCGCCGGCATTCTGGCCAGCATGGGGATTCTCGCGGCCTATACGCATCGGCTGAAGACCGGCGAAGGGCAATGGGTCGAGACCTCGCTTTATGAAGCGGCCTTGGTGCAGACCTATTGGCAATCGACCATTGCGCTCGCGGCCAATACCGCGCCGCGCGCGATGGGCTCGGCGCATCCGCTCAACGCGCCCTATCAGGCGTTCGAGGCCTCCGACGGCTGGCTTGTGGTCGGCGGCGCCAACAAAAAGCACTGGTTGTTGATGCTGGAGGCGCTCGGCGCCACCGAGCTCGCCTCCGATCCGCGGTTCATCAACGGCTCGGACCGCATGGCGCATCTCAAGGAACTCGAGGACGTGCTGAGCCGGCATTTCCGCAAACGGCCGCGCGATCATTGGCTCAAGGCGCTGGACGAGAAAGGTGTTCCCTGCGGTCCCGTCAACGACATGCTGCAGGCGTTGGAAGATTCGCAGACGCTGGCCCGCGAGATGGTGGTCGAGGTCGATCATTCGACGCTCGGGCCGGTGAAGACGATCGGACTGCCGGTGAAGTTTTCGGAGACGCCGGGCAAGGTCCGCACCGGCGCGCCCATCTACGGCCAGCATACGCGCGAGGTGCTGCGCGAGCATGGCTTTGACGATGGGGAGATCGAGACACTGGTGAAAGAGAAGGCGGTTTTTGCCGCAACGACCGAGACGGCCGGACAACAGGTCGCCTGACAAGCGCCAACAACAAACAACAAGCCGGAGGATATCATGAACCCCACCACAACAATGGCGCTCTCGGCGGCCGCGCTGGCCCTGATCACGGCGGCTCCGGCCGAGGCCGCCTGGCAGCCGCAGAAGCCGATCGAGTTCGTCGCCACCGCCGGCCCCGGCGGCGGCACCGACAATCTGGCGCGCGCGGTCCAGAGCATCATCACCAAATACAAGCTGACCGATGAGCCCGTGGTGGTCGTCAACAAGGGCGGCGGCAGCGGCGCGGAAGGCTATGTCTATGGCAAGGCCTCGGCCGGCGATCCCTACAAGGTGATTTTCGGCACCTCGAATGCCTGGCAGCAACCGCTCGTCTCCAAGGTGGCCTTCAACTACACCGATCTCACGCCGATCGCGGCGATGGCGCAGGACGAGTTCCTGCTCTGGGTGAAGCAGGATTCCCCCTACAAGACCGCGGGCGATTACCTGAAGGCCGCCGCCAAGGGCGACTTCAAGATGGGCGGCGCCCAGTCGAAGGACACCGACGAGGTGCTGACGCGCATGATCGAGAAGGCCGGCCACGTCAAGCTGACCTACATCCCCTTCAAGAGCGGCGCCGAAGCCGCGGTGCAGCTCGCCGGCGGCCACATCGATTCCCATGTCAACAATCCCAGCGAAAGCCTCGGGCAATGGCGCGGCGGCACGCAGCGGCCGCTGTGCGCGTTCAGCCCGAAGCGGCTGCCCACGGGGCCGAAGATCACCGCGACCGAAGGCTGGAGCGACGTTCCGACCTGCGTCGAGCAGGGCCTCGATATCAAGCAATATGAGCAACCGCGCACGGTGTGGCTGCCGGGCAAGGTCAGCGCCGAGCAGACGGCGTTCTACGTCGACCTCATGAAGAAGGTGCAGGCGACGCCGGAATGGAAGGACTATATCGAGAAGACCTCGCAGGTCGACACGTTCCTCACCGGCGCCGACTTCGATAATTTCATCAAGCAGGATCTCGAGCACCTCAAGCAGGTCGCTGCCGAGCAGGGCTGGCTCGTCAAGTGAGCGAAGGCGAGAGATGCGATGATATCGCGACGCGCGCTTGAAATCCTGACGGCGACGCTGACCGGCGTCTTCGGTCTCGCCGTCGTCATCTCGAGCCTCGACAACGGCATCGGCTGGTCCTCGGACGGCGTCGATGCCGGAACGTTTCCGTTTCTCACTGGCGTGATCATCGTCGCCGCCAGCCTCTATAATCTCGCGCGCGGCGCGCTCGCGGGCACGGCCGTCGCCGTGTCGCGGTCCGATCTGAAGCGCGGCGCGGCGTTGTTCCTGCCCGCCGCCGCCTTTGTCGGTTTCATTCCCTGGCTCGGCTTCTATCTCGCCTCGGCCGGCTACATGTTCGGCGTGCTGGCGTTGCCGAAACATCTGACGCTTCCTCGTTCGCTCGCGATCGCGGTCGCGACGCCGCTTTTCCTCTATGTCGTGTTCGAGCGCCTGTTCGAGGTGACGTTGCCGCATGGCGCGCTCGCCGCCGCGTTCGGCTACTGACGGAGCGGGCGCATGGAAAATCTCCAGTCGCTGCTGCACGGCTTCACCATCGCGGTCACGGCGCCGCATCTGGTGCTGATGGTAACCGGCGTACTGCTCGGCATTCTCGTCGGCGTGCTGCCGGGCCTTGGCGCGCCCAACGGCGTGTCGCTGCTCTTGCCGCTCACCTTCGGCATGCAGCCGGTCTCCGCGATCATCCTGCTCTCGAGCATGTACTGGGGCGCGCTGTTCGGCGGCTCGGTGACCTCGATCCTGTTCAACATTCCCGGCGAGCCTTCTTCGGTCGCGACGACCTTCGACGGCTATCCGATGGCGCGCGACGGCCGCCCCACCACGGCGCTCGCCACCGCCTTCGGCTCGGCGGCGTTCGGCGCCCTGGTCGGCGTCGTGCTGATCACCTTCCTCGCCTCCTGGGTGGCGCAGGTCGCGCTGGCGTTCGGACCGGCGGAATACTTCGCCGTGTATTTCCTTGCCTTTGCGAGCTTCGTCGGCATGGGCGGCGCAGCTCCGATGAAAACGGTGGTGGCGATGGCGATTGGTTTCGCGATCGCCGCTATCGGTATCGATACCGTCTCGGGCAGCGTGCGGCTGACCATGGGCATTGACGAGTTGGTGAAAGGCGTGAGCTTTGTCGTCGCGGTCATGGGCCTGTTCGGCATCGGCGAGCTGTTGATCGCGGTCGAGGAGGAGTTCCACGCCCGTGCGGTCTCGTCGAAGATCGAGTGGCGCGAGGTGTTTCGCGCGCTTGCCGCTCTGCCGCGACATGGGATCGCGCTGCTGCGCAGCGCGGCGATCGGCTGCTGGATGGGCATCACGCCGGGCGGGCCGACCGCGGCCTCCTTCATGAGCTATGGCATTGCCAAACGCTTCTCGCGCCGGGGCCAGCGCTTTGGCGCCGGCGAGGTCGAGGGCGTGATCGCGCCGGAGACTGCCGATCATGCCGCCGGCACCAGCGCGCTGCTCCCGATGCTCTCGCTGGGCATCCCCGGCTCCGCCACCGCCGCGGTGATGATGGGCGGCCTGATGATCTGGGGCCTCAATCCCGGGCCGATGCTGTTCGTCGACCAGAAGGATTTTGTCTGGGGCCTGATCGCCTCGATGTATGTCGGCAATATCGTCGCGGTCACGCTGGTGCTGCTCACCGTTCCCGTGTTCGCCGCCTTGATGCGGATTCCCTTTGTCATTGTCGCGCCGTTGATCGTCATCATTTGCGCCGTGGGTGCCTACTCGGTCTCGAATTCCTATCTCGATGTCGTGCTGATGCTCGGCTTCGGGGTCGTCGGCTATCTCTTCAAGAAATTGTCCTATCCGCTGGCGCCGCTGGTTCTCGCTACCGTGATCGGCGACAAGGCCGAGGACGCCTTCCGGCAATCGATGCTGATATCGAAGGGCTCGCTCGGCATTTTCTTCGCCAACCGCCTGGTGACGAGCCTGGTCATCGCCGGCTTTGCGTTATTGTTTCTGCCGCTCGTCCTGCAGATCCTGCGCGCGCTGCGCGGCGGCGCGCCGCAGCGAGCCGCTTCCGAGGAGATTCCTATCACATGAACAGTCCCGCGCTCAGGAAGCCGGTCATCGCGCTCGCCATCGGCGATCCGGCCGGCATCAGCCCCGAGCTGACCGCAAAGCTTGTCGCTTCCGACGAGGTGCGCGCGCGTGCCAACTTGCTCGTGATCGGCGACCGCCGCGTGTTCGACGAGGGCGCGCGCGTCGCCGGAGTAAAGCCCGATCTCAAGACCATCGCCCCCGAGGCCAATTCGGCAGCGGTCGACGGCGCGGTGTTCATCGACCTCGCCCATCTTGACCCGAAGGAGATCGAACGCGGCGTGGCGAGCGAGGCCGGCGGCGGCTTTGCGCTCGCTAACTATCGCCACGCACTGACCCTGGCGCGAAACGGCCAGGCCGACGCCGTGTGCTTCACGCCCTTCAACAAGAAGGCGATGCGGCTCGCGCGCGACGGCTATGACGACGAGATCGCCTTCTCGGCCGAGGTGGTGGGGCTCGATACCCCGGCAAGCGAGTTCAACGTGCTCGACCGGCTCTGGAATGCGCGGGTCACCTCGCACATTCCACTGAAGGACGTATCGTCGCGGCTCACGGTCGAGCGCATCCATCGCGCGCTGAAGCTCACCGACGCCTGCATGCGGCGCGCGGGATTTGCCGAGCCGCGCATTGCGGTCGCCGCGCTCAACCCGCATGCCGGCGACGGCGGCAATTTCGGCCGTGAGGAGATCGACGTCATCGAACCGGCGGTCGCGGCGGGCAGAAGCGAGGGAATCGCCGCCGAGGGTCCGTTCCCGGCCGACACCGTGTTCCTGCGCACCAAGGATGGCGGCTTCGACGCGGTGCTCACGATGTATCACGACCAGGGCCAGATCGCGATGAAGCTGATGGGTTTTGATCGCGGCGTGACCCTGCTCGGGGGCTTTCCATTTCCAATCTGCACGCCGGCGCATGGCACCGCCTACGACATCGCCGGCCAAGGCACTGCCTCGATCGGCGCCAGCCGCGCCGCGCTGCTGCTTGCGGCGGAAATGGCCACGGTGCGCTAGTGCGAGATGGGCTTCGGTTGAATCGATTTCGCGGCGGGCTCTGATCCTTCTCCCCTTGTGGGAGAAGGTGGCATAGGCGGCCTTCGGCCGCCGTTCTTAGAGCTAAGAACGCCGATGCTTCGCATCGGCTACGGCGCCGGATGAGGGGTTGCATCCGCGGACATAACGGCCAGTTTACCGAATGGAGAGAGACCCCTCACCCGGATCGCATCTCCGATGCGATCCGACCTCTCCCGCAAGGGGCTAATTTCAGCACGGATGTTGCAGTGCGAGTCAGGAATGTTGCGGTGCGATTCGTGTTGAAGCAGGTGAATCTGGCGTGATTCTGTGTTCGC
>Ga0207661_10001046_pt1 | contig 18357 bp, 23 predicted proteins | sample KBSC713LmetaG_FD_184337 | JGI IMG/M metagenome (GOLD analysis project Ga0207661, IMG submission 184337) | Corn rhizosphere microbial communities from Kellogg Biological Station, Michigan, USA - KBS C7.1-3L metaG (SPAdes) (version 2) | ecosystem: Host-associated > Plants > Roots > Rhizosphere ...
TTCCAGGAGGCCCGCGGTGCCGGAATCCTCGTTGTCGTCGCAGAGCTTGTGCGCCTTGCGCATCGCGGCGGCGACATGCTTGTTGTCCTCCATCAATTCGCGCAGCATCTCGCGCGGCGGGACATAATCCTCGTCATTGTCCTTGATGGTCTGGTGCTGGGCCACCTGCCCGATCGATTTGAGCGTCGTGCCGCCGAGCTTGCGGACGCGCTCGGCGATCTGGTCGGTAGTGGCGAGGATCGCGTCCGACTGCTCGTCCAGCATCAGATGATAGTCGCGGAAGTGCCGGCCGCTCACATGCCAGTGGAAATTCTTGGTCTTGAGGTAGAGCGCGAAGGCATCCGCCAAAAGTATATTGAGCGAGGTCGAAATCCGATTGACCGCTTCCGGAGACATGTCGGTCGGGGTGTCGAGATCGGGCGAGACTTTATCGGGCTTTTGGTCGATCTTGGCTTTGCTCACGTTACACCTTCCTGTTAGGAACCGGGCGATGGACACGGGTTCTCGGACCCGTTAACGCATCATTTTTGCGGCGGTTCCTGTATCAGGAACACCGCGCTTGCCGGACCGCTGAAGCCGATGGACGACTGGATCGACTATTACGATTCCACGCATACGATCTATGCGAGCAAGCGGCATCGCGACCTGCATTTCGCTCTGATCGCGCGCGACATCGTCGGCTACATCTCCTCGAAGGATGCCGTCGTGCTGGATTATTCCTGCGGCGAAGCGCTGTCGGCGGCGAAGGTGGCGGAGGCCTGCGGCATGCTGATTCTCGCCGAGCCCGCCCCGGGCGTGCGCGGCCGGCTGATCGCGCGCTTTGCGCCGAACACCAGGATCCGGGTGCGCTCGCTGGAAGACGTGCGGAAAATGCACGACAAATCCATCGACCTCGTGGTGATGAATTCGGTCGTCCAATACATGACGCCGGAAGAGCTCGACGCGGCGCTGCTCGTCATCAACCGCCTGCTCAAACCCTCGGGCAAGCTCGTGCTCGGCGATGTCCTCAAGCCCGAGGTCGGCATGGTGACCGACGTGATCGCGCTGCTGCGTTTTGGCGCGAAGCATGGCTTCCTGAAAGACGCCCTGTACGGGCTGGCCTCGACCGCCCTGTCCGACTACCGGCAGTTGCGCGCCCGCGTCGGACTGACGCGCTATAGCGAAGCCGATCTCGTCGCACGACTTGCGGCAGCTGGATTCACTGCTTCCCGCGCGCAGCAGAATATCGGCCATAATCCCTGGCGGATGACCTTTGTGGCGCGCCACTCCTTCACGCGTGGCACATGATTAGGGTTAACGACCACTAACGGTGGCCGCGGGAAGCACGATCGGCGATGATCGGCTTGGCCCGGTGGCGGAAGCGTCCACGCGAGGGCGGTGCATCGCTCTTTATCCTGGTTCAAGTCCAGGCCGGGTCTCCAGCCTTCGCTCGCTTCGCGAGCTTCGGCTCGGCAAGCCAGCCCCCACACTATCGTAGCGATGCGAGCGAAGGCTGCCGCGCCGTAGCCCGAAGGGCGTAGGCGGGCTCCATCGGGGGACGAAAAGCTCCCAAAATCACGGTTGATGGCCCCTTTTTGGGGTTACGCGGCTGCGAAATCTGGTCTAAAGACCGCGTGCGCGCGAGGGACTTCCTCACGCTGTAGACCCAGGGACGCGCAACAAGCGCGCCCTTTTTTTGTGCCGATTCCACACCCACCGAGAGCTGATGCCCAAACGAACCGATATCTCCACCATCCTGATCATCGGCGCCGGCCCGATCGTGATCGGCCAGGCCTGCGAATTCGACTATTCGGGCACGCAGGCGGTGAAAGCGCTGAAGGAAGAGGGTTATCGGGTCGTCCTGGTCAACTCCAATCCGGCGACGATCATGACCGATCCGGAATTGGCCGATGCCACCTATATCGAACCGATCACGCCGGAGATCGTCGCGAAAATCATCGAGAAGGAGCGCCATGCCGTCCCCGGCGGCTTTGCGCTGCTGCCGACCATGGGCGGGCAGACCGCGCTGAACTGCGCGCTGTCGCTGCGGCGCCAGGGCACGCTCGCCAAATTCGACGTCGAGATGATCGGCGCCACCGCGGACGCGATCGACAAGGCGGAGGACCGCCAGCTGTTCCGCAATGCGATGGAGAAAATCGGCCTGCAGACGCCGCAATCGCGGCTCGCCAACGCTTCGGGCCTGAAGAAGTCCGACCGCGACAAATATCTTGCCGATCGCGAAAGGCTTTCCGGCGCGGCGCTGGACGAGTTCGAACGGCAATGGGCCGCAGGCGAGAATGAGCGGCGCAAGCGCTACCAGCAGCAGGCGCTCGCGGAAGCGTTGATGGCGCTGTCCGAGATCGGCCTTCCCGCCATCATCCGTCCCTCCTTCACCTTGGGCGGCACCGGTGGCGGCGTCGCCTACAACAAGGAGGAGTTTCTCGAGATCATCGAGCGCGGCCTCGATGCTTCTCCCACCAACGAGGTGCTGATCGAGGAGAGCGTTCTCGGCTGGAAAGAGTTCGAGATGGAGGTGGTGCGCGACAAGAAGGACAATTGCATCATCATCTGCTCGATCGAGAACCTCGATCCGATGGGCGTGCATACCGGCGATTCCATCACGATTGCGCCGGCGCTGACGCTCACGGACAAGGAATACCAGATCATGCGCGACGCCTCGATCGCGGTGCTGCGCGAGATCGGGGTGGAGACCGGCGGCTCCAACGTGCAGTTCGGCGTCAATCCGGCCGATGGCCGCATGGTCGTGATCGAGATGAATCCACGGGTGTCGCGCTCCTCCGCGCTGGCCTCGAAAGCCACCGGTTTTCCGATCGCCAAGGTCGCGGCCAAGCTCGCGGTCGGCTACACGCTGGATGAGATCGAGAACGACATCACCGGCGGCGCGACGCCAGCCTCGTTCGAGCCCACGATCGATTACGTCGTCACCAAGATCCCGCGGTTTGCATTCGAGAAATTCCCGGGCGCCGCCAATACGCTGACCACCTCGATGAAATCGGTCGGCGAGGTGATGGCGATCGGCCGCACCTTCCAGGAGAGCCTGCAAAAGGCGCTGCGCGGCCTGGAGACCGGGCTGACCGGTCTCGACGAAATCGACATCGAGGGCATTGGCCGCGGCGATGACAAGAATGCGATTCGCGCCGCGCTCGGCACGCCCACGCCGAACCGTATCCTGCAGGTGGCGCAGGCCATGCGGCTCGGCTGGTCCGACGAGGACATCTTCCACTCCTGCAAGATCGATCCGTGGTTTTTGGCCGAGATACGCGGCATCGTCGAGATGGAGGACAAGGTCCGCAAGAACGGCCTGCCGCGGAACGCCTTCGGCATGCGCCAGCTCAAGGCGATGGGCTTTTCGGATGCGCGGCTTGCGGTCTTGACCAAGACCACCGAAGCCGAGATCACGGCCGGGCGCCACGCGCTCGGCGTGCGTCCGGTGTTCAAGCGCATCGACACCTGCGCGGCGGAGTTCGCTTCTCCGACGGCCTATATGTACTCGACCTACGAGGCGCCGTTCGCCGGTCTGCCTGCCGACGAGAGCGCGCCGTCGGACAAGAAGAAGGTCATCATCCTCGGCGGGGGGCCGAACCGGATCGGCCAGGGCATCGAGTTCGATTATTGCTGCTGCCATGCCTGCTTCGCGCTGAATGAAGTCGGCTATGAAACCATCATGATCAACTGCAATCCGGAAACGGTGTCGACCGATTACGACACCGCCGACCGATTGTATTTCGAACCGCTGACCGCCGAGGATGTGCTCGAGATCATCGACACCGAGCGCAAGAACGGCACGCTCGTCGGCGTGATCGTGCAGTTCGGCGGCCAGACTCCTTTGAAACTGGCGCGGCCGCTGGAAGCGGCCGACGTGCCGATCCTCGGCACTTCGCCCGATGCGATCGATCTCGCAGAGGATCGCGACCGCTTCAAGCGCGTGCTCGACAAGCTGCATCTGAAGCAGCCGAAGAACGGCATCGCCTATTCCGTCGAGCAGGCGCGTCTCGTCGCCGCCGATCTCGGCCTGCCGCTGGTGGTGCGCCCGTCCTATGTGCTGGGCGGCCGCGCCATGCAGATCATCCGCGAGGAGAACCAGCTTTCAGACTACCTGCTCGACACGCTGCCCGAGCTGGTGCCGGCCGAGGTCAAGGCGCGCTATCCGAACGACAAGACCGGGCAGATCAACACCGTGCTCGGCAAGAACCCGCTGCTGTTCGACCGCTATCTCACCGACGCCACCGAGATCGACGTCGATTGCCTGTCCGACGGCAAGGACACCTTCATCGTCGGCATCATGGAGCACATCGAGGAAGCCGGCATTCACTCCGGCGATTCCGCCTGCTCGCTGCCGCCGCATTCGCTCGATGCTGACATGATCGACGAATTGGAGCGGCAGACCCGCGAGCTCGCGCGCGGGCTCGACGTGGTCGGGCTGATGAACGTGCAATACGCCATCAAGGACGACGTGATCCATGTGCTCGAGGTCAATCCGCGCGCCTCGCGCACCGTGCCGTTCGTCGCCAAGGTGATCGGCACGCCGGTGGCGAAGATCGCAGCCCGAATCATGGCCGGCGAGAAGCTCGCCGATTTCGGCCTGAAGAAACGCGCGCTGCAGCACGTCGGGGTCAAGGAATCGGTCTTCCCCTTCGCGCGCTTCCCCGGCGTCGACACGGTGCTCGGACCGGAGATGCGCTCGACCGGCGAGGTGATGGGCATCGACCGCTCCTTCGAGGTGGCATTTGCCAAGAGCCAGCTCGGCGGCGGCACGCGGGTGCCGAGCCGCGGCACGGTGTTCGTGTCGGTGCGCGAGATCGACAAGACCCGAATCACCGAAGCGGTGCGGCTATTGTCCTCGCTCGGCTTCAAGGTGATGGCGACCTCGGGCACGCAGCGCTTCCTGACCGACCAGGGGGTGACGGCCGAAAAGGTAAACAAGGTGCTGGAGGGGCGGCCGCATATCGTGGACGCCATCACTAACGGCGACGTCCAGCTTGTTTTCAACACGACCGAGGGGCCGCAGGCGCTGGCCGACAGCCGCTCGTTGCGACGTGCTGCCCTCTTGCATAAAGTGCCATATTACACCACTCTTTCGGGTGCCGTGGCGGCCGCCCGGGGCATCCGCGCCTATCTCGGTGGAGACCTTGAGGTTCGCACATTGCAGAGTTACTTTTCCGAGAACTGATCACTGGCCGATCGCTGCAAACGGCGGCTAAATGATCGGTGATTCAGCCAACAGGCTTTTGGAACTCACCGCCCGTATGAATGTTGACACGGCCCTCCTTAAGGGCGTGGAATTAATGGGCCCGACGGCGTCGCTTCGACAGCCCCGTGGCCTGATCTGCCAAGTGTCTCGCGCGAGGACTTGGGACCCCTTGGGCCCCGCGCGATTGAAGGACAAAGATGATGGAAAAGGTTCCGATGACTGCGGTCGGCCACGCCGCACTGACCGACGAGTTGAAGCATCGCCAGTCGGTCGATCGTCCGCGCATCATCGAGCACATCGCCGAAGCGCGCTCGCATGGCGATCTTTCGGAGAACGCGGAATATCACGCGGCCAAGGAAGAGCAGTCGCATAACGAGGGGCGCATCGCCGAGCTCGAGGACAAGCTTGCGCGCGCCGACATCATCGACATCACCAAGCTCTCCGGCGACACCATCAAGTTCGGCGCCACCGTGACGCTGGTCGACGAGGACACCGAGAAGAAGGTGGCGTACCAGATCGTCGGCGAGGTCGAGGCCGACATCAAGAAGGGCAAGATCTCCATCGCCTCGCCGCTCGCGCGTGCGCTGATCGGCAAGAAGAAGGGCGCCTCCGTGGAGGTGAACACGCCCGGCGGCGGCAAGGCCTACGAGATCACCAAGATCGAGTGGCGCTGACACGCGCAAGCCGACCAACAAAGCCGCGCCTCAAGGCGCGGCTTTTTGCTTTTCCGATCACGGCACGCTGACACCATTGTGAGAGCGCGCGGCACATTTTTGAGTTGAAGCCCGCCACTGCCCCGTTTTATGGCGCCTTAGTTATGCGCCATAACTATCCCGGGGACTTACATGGACCAGCTGCTTGCCTCGCCGCGCTTGAGCTCTCGCGTTCTCAGCATCCTCCGCATCTACGTCGGCTTGAGCCTGCTGCAACACGGCACCGGCAAGATCCTCGGCTTTCCCGTGGTTCCTTCCTTCGCCCATGTCCAGATCAATTCACTGGCCGGCGTCGGCGGGTTGATCGAGCTGATCGGCGGCGCGCTGTTCATCCTCGGCCTGTTCACCCGGCCGGTCGCCTTCATCCTTTGCGGCTTCACCGCGGTCGCCTACTTCATGGTGCACGCACCGAGGAATTTTTACCCCGTGCTGAATGGCGGCGAGCTCGCCGCGGTCTACTGTTTCGTGTTCCTGTATTTCGTGTTCGCGGGCGCGGGCACGTGGAGTCTCGATGCGCTGAGAAACCGCAAGAGCGTGCTGACGCCGCGCGCCGCCGTCTAGCGCTTGAGGACGAGCCTTTTTGGAAGAGGGCCGGAACTTCGACCCTCTCTATTTGCCGGCACAAATCAACACTCGGCCTCTCCCAATATTCCGTCGCTGCTGTGCGAAAGGAAAAGGATTTAATTGTCGCGCACAGCGTCGCGCCGCGATACCTATGATGTCGCCAGGAAACACAAGAACACTGGGGAAATCATGACCGACGTAATGAGCGCCTGGGCCCCGCGCGTACTCAGCGTGCTGCGGCTCATTGCAGGATTGATGATCATCGAGCATGGCATGTCCAAGCTCTTCGGCTGGCCGGTGGTTCCGGCCTTTGCCCAGCTCAAGCTGTTTTCGCTGCTCGGTCTTGCCGGGGTCATCGAAACCGTCGGCGGTGCGCTTCTGATTCTTGGCCTGTTCACGCAGCCGGCCGCTTTCATCCTCTCGGGCGAAATGGCCGTGGCCTATTTCATGGTGCACGAGCCGCGCAGCTTCTTTCCGCTGATCAACGGCGGCTCCCTCGCGATCATCTACTGCTTTGCCTTCCTCTATCTGTCGACCGCGGGCGGGGGCCCGTGGAGCCTCGACGCCGCCATGAAAAAGGCTTGAGGGGGCAATCATGGACACGTTCAACAAGTGGCTTGCTTCGGGCCAGCCCTATGTTCTCAGCATCTTCCGCATCGTGACGGGACTTTCCTTTTTCCAGTTCGGCGTCGCCAAGATATTCAAGTTCCCGGCCGTGCCGATGTTCGAGAAAGTCGAGATGTTCTCGCTGTTCTGGAACGCAGCCGTCATCGAATTCATTTTCGGAGGGCTGTTGATCGTCGGCCTGTTCTCGCGCGTGGCGGCCTTCATCCTCTGCGGCGAAATGGCCTTCGCCTATTTCATCTCGCATGCCCCGCGCGGCTTCATCCCGCTGCTGAACGACGGCAATCTTGCGATCATGTACTGCTTCTCCTGCCTCTATCTGGCCTGCGCCGGCGGCGGGCCCTGGAGCCTCGATGCGTTGCTTCGAAAGAAGGGTTGAAGGGCTCAAAACTCCCAGCCGATGAGGCGGTCGACCGAATAGCGGCCGCCACCCTTGAAGAAGATGGCGATGCAGAGCAGCGCCCACAGCAGCGCGAATTCGTAGCCTCGGCTGGTCCAGAAATAGCCGAACTGCCACTGGAACACGAACACGATGACCAGCATCTCGATTCCCATCATCGCCGCGGCGATGCGGGTGAACAGGCCAATGGCAAGGCAGGCCGGCGCGACCGATTCGGTAAAGTAGGTCAGGTAGGCGAACGCTTCCGGAATCGGAAAGCCCTTGGCCGCGATGTTCTGCGCGAATTTGTCGACCGGCGTGTTGAGGATCTTCGTGACGCCGTGCGGCACCAGGATTGCGCCGGTGGCAAAGCGCATGAAGGCGTAAGCGAACGGGGACAGGCTTCGATAGAATCCGGCAAGGCCGGGAAAGATCAGTTTGGTTCCGGCACTGTCAGCCATGGCGTCCCCCTGTGCGCAGCAATCTTCGCCCGAAAACACCAGGGCGGTCCTTCTATTCCGGCGTCGAAGCACGAAGTCTTGGCATCTTGCGGTTGAACCAAGTCTCGCCGGGATTGTTACCCGAGTTGCGCACAAGATATTCGGGTGGAGAGCACGATGAGCCTGGACCGCTATGGCGAGACCTATCAGCCCTATGTGTTGAGCCTTTTCAGGTTCGTCACCGGGTTGCTTCTGTTCCAATATGGCATCGCAAAAATCTTCAAATTTCCCGCCCTGTCATATTTCGCCAACCCTCCGCCGCTGATCATGACCGCCGGCGCCATCGAGCTGGTAGTGGGCGGATTATTGATGATCGGCCTGTTCACGCGCCTCGCTGCGCTCATCCTGTCGGGCGAGATGGCGTTTGCCTATTTTCTCGGGCACATGCTCAAGACCGGCGCGCCCGTGCTGCACCCGCTCAACAATGGCGGCACCGCAGCCATCCTGTTCTGCTTCGCATGTCTTTATCTGGCGGCCGCCGGCGGCGGTCCGATCAGCGTCGATGCGGTGATCGGCGGGAGGGAAAAGCGCGGCCTTCGGGGATGGGCGTCAGCCCTGCGGCCGAGCAAAGGCTAGCGGGCCTTCACCTCCAGCGGCACCGCCGCCTCGTATTTCGAATTGTGCAGGACCAGCGAGGTCCTGACATTGCGCACATGGGGTGCCGCGGTCAGGTGCGTGACGAAACCCTGGAACGTCGCCATATCGGGCGCGACGCATTTCAGGATGAAATCCACCTCGCCCGACAGCATCCAGCATTCGCGCACCAGCGGCTCCTTGCGCACGAAGGCCTCGAAGGCGCGCAGATCCGCTTCCGCCTGGCTCGACAGATGCACCGAGGCGAAAACGGTGACGTCGAAACCCAGCTTTCGAGGATCAAGAAGCCCGCGATAGCCCTGGATATAGCCTTCCTCCTCCAGCGTCCGCACCCTGCGCAGGCAGGGCGGCGGCGAGATGCCGACCCTCTTCGCAAGTTCCACATTGGTGATTCGGCCGTCGGCCTGGATCTCGCTCAGGATTTTGAGGTCGATCTCGTCAAGATTCTTCGACACGTGAATGAGGGTTCCCTGGAACTTAAATAGTGAACGGATTTGCCGGTAACTCTTTAGCCCAGTCTCCTCACCTTGCGCAATTTTATTGCGCGTGCGCTGCGCCATTTCAGTCCTGTGATGGGAAAAACCGCTGATATGGATTGCAATTCTTGCATGGCTTGCCAGATACCTTAGACTTGGTTTTGACAATTTCGGTGCCGCCGCAAGCCTTTCCGGGCCGTTTCAGCGGAAGTGCCGACCCTGCTCCTGCCCGTGAGACATCAATCCCATGCCTGCCCCCACCCACGCCAAGGTCGTCATCATCGGTTCTGGCCCGGCGGGCTACACGGCAGCGATCTACGCCGCCCGGGCGATGCTGGAGCCGATCCTGATCCAGGGCATCCAGCCCGGCGGCCAGCTCACCATCACCACCGACGTGGAAAACTATCCGGGCTTTGCCGACGTCATCCAGGGCCCCTGGCTGATGGAGCAGATGGAGAAGCAGGCGGCCCATGTCGGAACCAAAATCGTCACCGACCTCGTCACCAAGCTCGAGACGGCGCAGCGGCCGTTCCGCCTGACCTGCGACTCCGGCGACGTCTATCTCGCCGACGCCGTCGTTCTCGCCACCGGTGCGCAGGCGCGCTGGCTCGGGATTCCGTCGGAAGAGAAATTCAAGGGCTTTGGCGTCTCGGCCTGCGCCACCTGCGACGGCTTCTTCTACCGCGGCAAGGAGGTTGTGGTGGTCGGCGGCGGCAACACCGCGGTCGAGGAAGCGCTGTTCCTCACCAATTTCGCCTCGAAGGTGACGCTGGTGCATCGGCGCGACCATTTCCGCGCCGAGCGCATCCTGCAGGACCGCCTGTTCAAGCATCCCAAGATCAAGGTGATCTGGAACAGCGTCATCGACGAGATCACGGGCGAGGAGAATCCGGCCAAGGTCACCCATGTGCGGCTGAAGAACGTCAAGACCGGCGCGCTCACGCGAGTAGCGGCCGACGGCGTCTTCATCGCCATCGGGCACGCGCCCGCGACCGAGCTCGTGGTCGGACAGGTCAAGCTCAAACCCTCCGGCTATGTCGAGGTGGCGCCGAACTCGACCGCGACCTCGGTGCCCGGCCTGTTCGCTGCCGGCGACGTCGCCGACGAGGTCTATCGGCAGGCGGTCACCGCAGCCGGCCTCGGCTGCATGGCTGCATTGGAGGCCGAGCGTTTCCTGGCGTTGCGCGCCAGCGAGCGCGCGGCTGCGGAATGACTGATGGCTCGAACGCGGGACGGATTTACGGATATGGACTGGGACAAGCTGAAGGTATTTCACGCAGCGGCGGAAGCGGGCAGCTTTACGCACGCCGGCGAGCAGCTTGGACTTTCGCAGTCGGCGGTTTCGCGACAGGTGAGCGCGCTCGAGCAGGAGCTTTCGGTCTCGCTGTTCCACCGCCACGCGCGCGGGTTGATTCTCACCGAGCAGGGCGATCTTCTGTTTCGAACCGCGCATGACGTGTTCATGCAGTTGCAGGCGGCACGCGCCAAGCTCACCGACAGTCGCGAGCGGCCGAGCGGCGATCTCAAGGTCAACACCACGCAAGGCGTCGGCATCAACTGGCTGATTCCGCGGCTCGGCGAGTTCACCGCGCTCTATCCGGATATCCGGATTTCCCTGATCGTCACCGACGAAGAGCTTGACCTCTCGATGCGCGAGGCCGACGTCGCGATCCGCACCCGCAAGCCGACGCAGCCGGACCTGATCCAGCGCAAGCTGTTCGCGATGGGCTTTCACGCCTACTGCTCGCCGGAATACATCAAGCGCTTCGGCACCCCGCGCACGCTCGACGACCTCGATTCGCACCGCATCATCATGCTGAGCGATTCTCAGGTTCCACATTTGCAGAATCGCAACTGGCTGGTCGAGGCCGGCCGCAACGGCTCCGGTCCGCGCGAGGCTTATTTCAAGGTCAACAATATCCTGGGGCTGGTGCGCGCCTGCCAGCAGGGGCTCGGCATCGCCGCGTTGCCGGATTACCTGGTCGAGGAAAACAGCCGGCTCGTGCAACTGTTCGGCGAGTCCGATTCGATCCAGCTCGACACCTACTTCGTTTATCCGGAAGAGCTGAAAACCGTGGCGCGGGTGCAGGTTTTCCGCGACTTCGTGGTGAGCAAAGCGCAGCGCTGGCCCTCCTGATTCTTGTCCTGAATTTGCGCATGACTGACATGCGGCACCCCCGGTTGCCGCATGGCGCAGGCGGGGACAATAATGTCAGCACGCTGAGCATTCGCGTTGCGCATTTGTCCCCCTCCTCCAGTGGCGCGAGAGTTCAGTAATCCCTCTTGGAAGGTGATTGTGTCGGCCTCACGTGGCCAATACCTAAGCCGGGCTCTTCTGGGCCCGGCTTTTTTTCGCATCATCTTCCTGCTGACGTCACCGGTTCGCCGCGCGCCGTTGACAGCTCCGACGGCAGCGCGCATCATTTACGCATGATCACAAATTCGTGCTTCGCTTTGTCGTCGAAAAAAGGCCCCCGTCCGGGGCCTTCGGATCGGCACGCGCAATAGAAGCTTCGCTTTTGCCCGATCAAGGACCCCGCCGAGAGTGCGGGGTTTTTTGTTTCCCGTCTCCGGCATTTCAACCGAAAGAGGAGATGGAGAAATGAATGGTTTGAGAGATCGGCTGCGCGGCCTGTGGCTGCCGCTGGTGACGCCGTTTCGCGATGGCGCGCTCGACGAAATCTCGCTGCGGCGTCTGGTGCGGCATTACGCCACCGCGCCGATCGATGGTTTCATCCTCGCCGCGACATCCGGCGAAGGAATGCTGCTGGATGAAGCCGAGCTTGAGCAGCTCGTCGCCATCGTGCGCGACGAGCTGGCGCGGATGCGCCGCATCCTGCCGCTCTGTCTCGGCCTTGCCGGTGCGAGCACGCAAAAGATGCTGGCGATGCTGGATGACACCGCGGCGTGGCCGATCGATGGTTACCTGATCTCGGCGCCCTATTATCTCAGGCCCTCGCAGCGCGGCCTGCTTGCGCATTTCAACACGCTCGCCGAGCACGCCTCATGGCCGATCGTGCTCTACAACATCCCCTATCGGACTTCGGTCAACATCGCGAACGAGACGCTGCTTCGCCTCGCTCAGCATCCCAACATCGTCGGCGTGAAGGACTGCGGCGCCGATCGCGCGCAATCGATCGATCTGTTGCGGCGACGGCCCGAAGGCTTTCGCGTGCTGAACGGCGACGACGCACTCTATTTCGACGCGCTGTGTGACGGCGCCGACGGGGCCATCCTGCTGTCGGCGCATGTCGCAACCGACATGTTTGCGCAAGTGCGGACCCATATGCTGGCGGGCAAGCGCGATGCCGCCGCGGCCTGCTGGCAACGCGTCGCCGGATTGACGAAGCTTCTCTTCACCGAGCCAAGTCCCGCGCCGGCGAAATACTGGCTCTCCCGCACCGGGCTGATCGCCTCCAGCGAGGTACGCTCGCCGATGGTGGAGGTGAGCGCGGAGCTTGCGCACTGGCTCGATAAGGAAATCGCGCAGTGGTCACAAGCGCCGTCGCCGGCCCGCCTGGTTAATGCGGGGTGAATGCAACCATTCAAATTCCCCGCCCAAAACGGCGGCTAGCTTAAGCGGAGCAGCGTAGTGGTTTCCCACCAAATACAAAACGGGGGGAAACCATGAGCATGCAGACGCAAATGGCAGTGCGCGAGACGCTGCGCGATGTCGTGGTGGTGTCGGCGTTCTGCTTCTGGGCGGTGGTGATCGGCTTCGTGCCTGTGATTGCCATCCACACGCTGCTTGCTTGATCGGAGAACACGGGCGCTGCCGTGGTTAAGCCGCGGTAGCGACTGTGATGAAATCCGAGCAAAATCGCGGCCCGGATTTTAACAGCTTTTGCGTATCACGGTCCCCATAACAACAAAAAGCGCGGGGGCGTCGTGAATAATCAGATCGTGAGTTTCCCGGTCGCAAGCGACCAGGAAGAAGAATTGGCTGTCGAACAGCGGGGCTTTACCACCGAAGACATTCTTTGGGCGATCGGGATCTGGTCCGTGATCCTGTGCCTGTCGCCGGTGATCGTGTTCTACATGCTGATGGTGGCGTAGTCTTTTTTGCGCATGATCGCCGCGCAAGCCCGCTGGCGCTTGGTCGCGCAGGAAAAATCGCTTCACACCCCGCATCAAGCGTGGGGCAGGCCTTTCCGGATCATGCACGCATAAGAAACGCGCGGAGCCCGCGCGTTCTTTGGCATTAAACAAAGAAAAAGGCGGTGTGAAAACTCACGCCGCCTGCTTGTGCATCGCGCCGCTTGCCGACGCCGTCCCGCGGATCGCCTTGACCGATCTTTCGATCGCGGCCCACAGCCGGCCAATTTCGGCTGCGGCACGTCCTTCCGCATAATATTCGCGCGCGCCTTCACCCTGGCTCAGCGCCATCAAGAGATCGGCGCGGTTGGTGACCTGGCCGCCCCACACCGGTGCACGGAATTTGGCGAGCGCCTCGCGGGCGATGGTGACGATCGGGCTCTCCGCGTCGTCACGGCGCGCCGGCGCCCCATTCAGCACGACCGCGTAGGGCTTGCGCGCCGTGCGGCACATCTGAATCGTTTCCTGCACCGCGTTGACGTCGAACACGCCGGGCCGCGCCGGAATGATGACCATGGTGGCATTCTTGATGGCGTCATCGACGACGGCCGACAGATTCGGCGGCGTGTCGATCAACACCCACTCCATTCCGTCACGCTTCGCCGAGGCGAGAATGCCGCTGACTGAATTGACCGCCGACTTGATTGGCGGCTCGTTGGTGCCGCGCAGCTTGTGCCAGAGCGTCAAAGACCCCTGCGGATCCGCGTCGACGAGCAGACATGGCTTGGCAGCCTTGATCTGCGCAGCAAGATGGGCGGCCAGAGTACTTTTTCCTGAACCACCTTTTCGTGATGCGAAAACAATTACGTTCATTCCCTTGGCCTCCAGATTGACCCCAGGTAGTGAAAATGAATCAGCGAAGTGATTCGTGAAAGAAAAATTTAAGGCCAAATTTGGCTAAGCCACGGAAAAACGAATCAAGCTGGCTTTTGAGTCACACGGACCGCGCAACCGTGACGCGAACTGCAAAAGAAGGCTTGAAGCGGCACCCAAGCATTTGCCGCGAAAGCTTTCAGCGAGCTCAGGATAAACGCGCTTCACGGCGCCAATTGCGAGGCAAGCTTACGTGAGCTGCAAGCTCAGATCATCGACGGTGCGATGATCCGGGCACGGCGACTCGCCGATGCAAACGGCCGCACCCGGCGCGAACAAAAGGAGTCCAGCGGATGAGATGGCCGGTTTGGTGCGTGCTACGGATCAGGTCGCGTTCGGCTTTGCCGACTTCTTGGCCTTCGTCTTCGACTTCGCCTTTCGGGTCGGCGCCGGCGTGATGTTCATGGGATCACCCGAGGGTGTCGCGGCAGTGGGTTCAGGCCCGGCGCTGAAGAAGCGGCGGCACTCCGGAGAGAGCTGCGACTTGTTCTGGATCATGCACGCCGTGATGCGATCGACATCCGGGATGAAGGCGCCGCAGAGCCGCATGGCGTCTGGCTGGCAGGCCTGCTGCTCCTCGGCTGTATAGGCGTGGCCCGCTGTCGGCAGGATCAACAATGACAGCGCGAGTGGCACGCCAAGCGAGACATTCCTGAACAATGACATGCCCCCAGATCCCTCCGAGGCAATTTCCCCAATGAATTTTCCAAGTCTTGCAGGGATTGTGTGTGAAGGCCGGCGGATTGGCAAGGTCGGCTTGAGGCGCGGGCAAATACTCGTTTCGGATCAAGGCTGCTTCGGCGCAGCCGGAGGCGCATGCACGTCGAAGGCCGCTTCATCGGTCGAGCGCGAGTTCAAAAAGAACAGCCGCTGATCGCGCACCGAGCAATAGATCTCGATGAAGAGGCAGCCGGGCTCCGCATGCGTGCGCGTCAAGGTCTCGCGCAGCTCGGCCGCAAGCTCATCTGCCTTGTCTTTGATGGCGTGAAACCGCGCGAAGTTCACGAGCTCATCTGACATCTGCGGGTACTCAGCCCAGATTGGAAAAATTGAGAATAAGCTGGACGCCGGTCTGGCGCGCATCACTAAGTCAGCCTTCACAAGCCGCAGAACTCAATCGCTCTATGACGATATCGATCAATTCGCCGGTGCTTTTCGCCCGCAGTTGATCGTAGTCAGCCTGCTCCGGGACGCAGCCGAACAGCACGGTGTTCAGGAACGAACCGCTTTCGTGGGAACGGTCTTGCGACCACGGCGCTTCTCACACTCGCCGGAGCCCTCAAGGAGCAGACCGCATTGACGAGATATGTCGGAATTCCATGTGCAGCTTACCTTGCCGGTGTCGTGTTCGGCGTCTTGGCTGCTTTCGACTATGCACAAGCGACGAGAAGCTACTCGAACACTTGGTTGAACAGAGCGAGAGGCGAGGAAGACAAAGCCGAAGACAATCGAACTAAAGCGAGATCATCTCAATTGCGTGGGAGGAAGTGGACGATTTGGTCACTGAGCGCGTTTGTTGTTGGAAGTTTGCTGGCGGTGATCGTGCTGCTCATTTCTACGAAAAAGGGATAGACGCGAGGAAATTTTATTCGAAAAATACCTCTCGCATGGCCGCATTGACCCATCGCGTGCGTCTTCTCAACGAAGTTGCGCACCGTCATGTCTTCGATCATGCGCCAGCGCAGCGGGCTGATGGGCTTCTCGCTCATTGGGACGATGCCGACATACCTTGCGCCGCCTCCTGAATTGAGGCCGCCTCAGTTGGCGGCTCCCGCCCCCTCGCAGGAACGGGCGATTTGTGAGCAGTGCCCGGTTGTGCTATAGGGTTTTGTGCGTGCTCCTGGGGTGGATACACAGAGGAGCTGCGACTATGACCAGAAGCATTGTTGTTGGTCTTGCTATCCTCACTCTCTCCACTTCTGCCGCTTTGGCCGGGCAGCGGACACATCATCACCGCGCGATGCATGCATATGCCGCTATGCCCTATGGAGCCTACGGCTACGTTTATGACAGGAGGGATTGCGCGCCCGGGCCGCGCGTCGGCGCGTTCGCGACAGCGCCCTGGACCGGCGCGCCAACGTGCCCGCGGTATTGGTAATTCTCTGCGCTTCCAAAGTCCGGCGCGTCCGTCTCAGGAGTCAGTGCCGACCTCCGGAGCGATGAAAGGGGCCGCCCCGAAGGACGGCCCGCATTGGTGGTGATGGTGGTCGGCGGCAGCAATCAGCGCCAGCCGCCGATGCGCTCCAGCAGCTCCTGTCTTGAGGTTGGAGTGCTTGAACCCCTCGATCCTCAAGACGGAGCGTCCGCCCGTCACCTGCGCTCGTTCAAAGAGTTACTGCGGCAGACGTAATCGCCCGACCGCGCCGCCAGCCCCTCCCGCGGAAGCGGGTTCGTTCAATGGCCCCAACGCGGAAGTCCCGCGATGTCCGCTTTCGCGCCGCTATCAGGGACATAGCGGACGTCAAACGCCTCCCGATTTATGAGTACACGCCCTAATCTTCTTGCGTTGCGTCGCCTAACAGTGTGTTTCTGATGACGGCCTTGAGCCTCTTTGCTGTGCCGTCAAGATCGTTCAGGTCCCACCGGACGGTCTGCCGATGGTCGGTGTCGAAGTGCGTTTTGGTCCCTTCACGGCAGATGTAGATCACGGGCTTCCCCAAACCTTCCGCTAGACCGGCCTCCCAGTAGGCTCCGGCGTTACCATCGGACAAGTCAGCGACCACGAATCGGCAGCGGCGTATATCGTCTTCGATGATCGCGTCGATGTGACCGGCCTTCTGTGGGACGGTGCGGAGCTCGTAGCCGGTGTCAGCGACGGCCTTCTTGAGGCACTGATCGTAGACTTGGTCTAGGTCGTCATTCTTGAATTGCCGCGCGAAGAACGCGTACCGCGACGACACGTGGGCGAGCCTGAGTTCCTCTATGCGTTCCCAACCGGCGGCGGTTATGTGGCCGTTGGCAAAATGACTGAGCCATTGTCCTTTGACTAGACGCTGTTCTTCGAGATTGCGGACGGCCCAAAGGAGATCTTCTTTGTTGACGGCACCGATGGAGGCCTCAAGGACTGGGTCGTTGTTGTAATCGACCGAAATCGATGCGCCCGGTCTACCGTCAACCCGCTCCGCGATCGTCAGCAGCAGATTGTCGCTCAGTTCGATCGGGGTCGGCAGCGCATGCTTGGACAAAGAGGCAAAGAAGTCTTCGTCAAGGATGACGCGCTTGGCACCTTGCCTCTTGCGGATGAAGTGGCTCGCCAAAGCCCGGTGCTCTGGAGAAACTTCATTTGCGGAAGATCGTCTGCCAAGGCACGGCCGAGCTCGAAATTTCCACACCTCGGACAGTCGACGTAGGCGTACACGCCACCATCGGTCTTGACCTTGGCAGGACTCGAGCACACGACACATTGTTGTGGACGCGCTGTTGGCATTCGTGGCCCTCAACCGAAATTCATCAAGGTATCTTGGTGCAGGTGCCTCCGGATAGGCGCGTACAACTGCGAAATCAAGCGGGGAGCGCCTCCAGATCCTCCTTCCCGTGATATCCGATCACGCGATACGACACGATCTTCCCGGAAACGCGCGACACGCTAACGTCAACGAAGTAGACGGACTGGTAGGGGTTGGCCTCGTCGTCGATCATCTGCTTCTTGATGGAGGACATCTCATCCGTGAAGAACACGGGGTGGGATTTCTCATCGATCTCTTCAATCAGCGCCCTGTCGGGGCTGCTCTTTGCCTCGGGCCTCGTTTCATCCCTGTCTAGGCGCTTCCATACCAGGGGGACGCGCTGCCTGACCTCAGCGGCCGAGTTCTGCAATAGTGCCTTCTCCTGGAGAGCCACCTCCATGATTTTGGAAGCTTCGGGGGCGGTCATCGTGAAGATGTTGAATACGGCACCGCCGTTGATCGTGTTGAACGTTTGAGTGCCGCCATGATTGGCGATCGGCTTCACGATGTTGATGGCGTCATCGCAATCCTTGACGGAGATGTCGTCACCTGGGTCCGCATCTTTCTTCTTTCGGAAGCGCTCAAGCAATTCCTTGACCGCGTGGGGCGAACTTTGCGACCAGCTCCACCTTCTCGATCATCGCCAGCATGGGGGCAGCAGCCAAGTAGGCCGCTAAATCCGGGTAGAGCGAGATGTCTATGCTGCCGGGGGACACGCTCGACACGAGCAGGCGCGCGTCGGACGGCTTCCTCACCAACTGGTTCTGGGCGGCGAACAATTGGTACCGGCGGGCGAGCGCCTCTATCGCTCCCGTCAGCTCAGACACTTCGATCGACTCGCTCGGCTCCAGGTGGAGTTGCTAGCGCGGTTCATCAGCCATCCATTGCCCCCTACCCCCATT
>Ga0207661_10001047_pt1 | contig 18355 bp, 22 predicted proteins | sample KBSC713LmetaG_FD_184337 | JGI IMG/M metagenome (GOLD analysis project Ga0207661, IMG submission 184337) | Corn rhizosphere microbial communities from Kellogg Biological Station, Michigan, USA - KBS C7.1-3L metaG (SPAdes) (version 2) | ecosystem: Host-associated > Plants > Roots > Rhizosphere ...
AGCGGTTGGGCGAGGTCGACGTGGCCGGGGCGGGTGTCGCCTCCCAAGCCGGTACCGCACGGGCGCGCTCCCAAGCGTGGACGATCGGCCGCGCATCCCCGCGGTGCAGCCGACGACCCACCGCTGCGTCGACAGCGGGAACCAGACGCCGGCGTCGTTGCTCCCGGTCCGAACGACCCCAGATAGAGCGCGGCGAAGCTCGCGCCCAGCGCCGAGGACAGCGGGAGCGCGGCCCGGTCGCCGTGCGGCCAGCGCCGCAGACACACTGGTGCTGGCCGCGCTGCTGCGCTGGATGTACGGCGACCGGCCCGTGTGGTTCAATCAGCGCGCCCACTCGCCGGTCGCCGACCGCCGATCCCGACCGCTTGGAGACGCCTCGCATGATCCGATTCTGGCTGTTCGTTCACCTCTTCGGGCTGGTCATGCTCGCGGCCGGCGTGGGGATTGCGAACCTCTCCGGAATCATGATGGGCAAGGCGACGTCGTCCGAGATGCTCGCGATGTGGAGCAGCCTGAACCACAAGATCGAATACATCGCGACCCTTCCGGGTGCCCTGCTGCTGCTGGTCGCCGGCACCGTGCTCGTCGACAAGGAGGGGTACGACTACACCACCGGGTGGGTGGCGGCGGCGTACGTGCTGTGGGTGGTCGCGGTGTTGCTGGGCGCGATGGTGCTGGGCCGGCACGCCAAGCGGATACACGCTCTGGCGACGGAGGAGATGGGATCGGGCGCCGCGCCCACCCGGAGCGTTGAGCTGGCACGATCGCCGGTCGGCCCGGTGGTCGGGAACCTGCTGAACGTGATCATGCTGGTGTTCCTGTACCTGATGATCTTCAAGCCGGGCAGCTGAGGCCGGAGGCCGGGAGCGGTCAGAGCTCTCTGCTGGCCACGGTCTCGGCCAGCCACATCGACCCGATCTCGAGCGCCCCTGCCATCAGCGCTCGCTCGTGGGACTCGGACAGGTCGATCTGGCCGGCCATCCGCGATGCATTCTCCAGGGAGTCGAAGACCAGCACCAGATGGAGCTCGTTGGGATCGTCGACTGCCCGGCAGAGGGTGAACCCGCGCACGCCCGAACGCCGGAGATCGGGAAGGTTTTGCTCGAACCTCGACCGCCAGTCGTCGAAGTCGGTGACTCGCCGGCGCAGGAACAAGCGCACCGAACCGATCGCGCGGTGGCTGTGCTCCGACGCCATCGAGAGAGCAGTCTAGGCCAGCGCCGGGGGAGCGGGTCCGCGGCAGCGGACCCGCTCCCCCGAGGCGTGGCGCTACAGCGTGGTGAACGTGATCTTGGCGAACTCCGCCGACCCGACCTGCTGGCCGAGTGCCGACACCAGGCTTGCCCTGATCCAGTTGACCACGGCCTGCTGGTCGATCCGGTAGGAGAAGTCGACCCCCTTGCACCAGGGACTCAGGCCGAACGACGTCACCGACACGATCTTGTCGGAGGTCGTCCCGCCGAAGAACACCGGCCCGCCGGAGTCGCCGGAGCAGGTGCCGCCCCGATCGTTGCCCGGGTTGGCGGTGGTCTGGAGGTTGAACCCGCCAGTGTTGTTGCTTCCCAGGTTGACCAGCGAGCCGGTCGCCATCAGCCGCTGCCGGAAGGACTCGGTGTGCACGGGGTTGCTCAGGCTGAGCCCGTAGCCACTGGAGGTGAAGTGCACGCTCTGCTTGTTCGCGATCTTCTCGAACGGGTTCAGCGACCCGGGCTCGGCCAGGCGCCCGTACTCGTCCCGGGTGATCGCATGGTCGAGGATCACCAGCCCGACGTCGTGCGTGTTGGGGAACCCCTCGAAGTCGTGGAACCCGTAGTTGAACGTGGTGTGGAACTGGACGCCCCGCTGGTACGGATAGCCGGTCGTCGGATCCCCGCCCAAGCCGCCGAAGGCAGCCGGGTCGTAGTTCGGCGCCACCGACTGCCTCATGTAGATCCGTCCGGTCGACACACCCTCGGTGCAGTGGCCGGCCGTGAGGACGACCCGCGGCGTGATCAGCGAGCCAGAGCAGCGGTGATCGAACGGATCGCCGGACGCATCCGGTGTGGTGTAGAAGACCAGCAACCCGACATAGCGATGGGTGAAGTCCTTCTGATAGTTGCCGGTGATCGCGGAAGCCGGACCGGCGCCGAGGCCGATCATGGCTGCGACCGCGGCGAACGTCGCAAGTGTCCTACGCATCTGACCCCCTTGACACAAGAACAGGAACTGAAACCTGCGAAACCCGCGAAAGACTAGCGCGGAAAGCGGATTTCGCAAAGAGTTCGCGCACCACCCGGCCAGCGTCGCGAGGCGTCAGATCCCCAGCTGAACCAGCTCGCCGAACAGCCGGTCGAGCGTTTCCTGCGGGCGGTCGCTGAACCCGGTATGGATCGCCGACGGCTGGATCATCGTCGACGACGGCGCCGCCAGCCAGTGGAACCGCTCACCGCGTTCGAGATGGGCGATCGGGCCGCCGGCGGCGGGGTCGCCGGCCGCGATGGCGGCCACGGCCTCCAGGTGGGGGCGGACTGCGGCCGCGTCACAGTCGGGCGCCAGCGCCTCCAGCCGCCGCTCGTCCAGGCCGACCCGCGCCGCCAGGAAGTCCAGCGTCGGCGAATAGACGACCACGCCGGCATTCAGCTGCTCCCCGCGCTCGATGCGCGGCACCACCCGCACGATCAGGTACTGGAACGGCCTACCGGGCGCCATCCCGCGCCTCCTCCGCCTCCGCCACGAACCCACGGGGCTGCTCCAGCCGCCGCAGCAGGTAGTCGACATATGCCCGACGCTCGGCCGCCGCATCCGCCAGCCAGTCGTCGGGCACCAGCCCGGCGATCCGCTCGAGCAGCTGCTCGGTGACCCGCGGGCCGAGGCGCTTGTCAGCCTCCTCGATCGAGGACGCCACCGGCAGCAGCACGTGGTCGTCGACCGCCCCCAGCCGGCGGCGTGCATGCTCGCCCGGCGAATCCCAGCCATGCTGCACGTACAGCGCCGCCCCGTGGTCGATCATCCACACCCGCCCGTGCCAGACGAGCAGATTCGGGTTGCGCGGTGTGCGGTCGACGTTGGTGACCAGGGCATCGAACCACACGACGTCGGCGGCCAGAGCGGCGTCGGCCGGCTCCGGTGCGGCGGCCAGGTAGCCCAGCGCACCGGGCAGGAAATCGATCCCGAAGTTCGTCCCGCCGCTGGCGGCGATCAGCTCCTGGATCTCGACGTCGGGCTCGGCGCGGCCCAGCGTGGGGTCGACGCCGACCAGCACGATCTCGGGTACCGGCAGCCCGAGCGCGCGCGCCAGCTCGCCCGCCACCACCTCGGCGGCAAGCGCCTTGGTGCCCTGGCCGGCGCCGCGGAACTTGAGCACGTACATGCCGTCGTCATCGGCCTCCACAACGCCCGGCAGCGAACCGCCCTCGCGCAGCGGCGTGACGTAGCGGATCGCCTCCACGGTGCGAAGCTGGGAAGACGTCGTCGCCGGCGAGGCCATCGGCAAACGATACTGCCGTGCCCGGCGGAAAACGGCCGGCCCGGAGACCGCCTACGAGGGAGGTCGCTCGAGCCCGGTGGTGCACTCCCGCCCGCGCGCATCGACGCCGGGCAGGCGGCCGAGCAGATCCGCCAGGGTGGCCAGCTCGTCGTCGGACAGCCTGGCGCCCAGCAGCGCCTGGATCGAGGCGACGTGGCTGGGAGAGGCCTGGCGCAGCCGCTCCCGGCCGGCCGGCGTCAGCACCGCCCAGGACACCCGCCGGTCGGCCGAGCAGGATTCCGTGACCACCAGCCCGGCGGCCTCCAGCCCGCCCAGCAGCCGGGTGATCCCCGACGCGGTGAGGGCGGTCGCCTCGGCCAGGTCGGTGCGCCGCAGGCGCCGGCCAGGGGCCCGGTTGAGATACAGCAGCACGCCGTAGTCGGTCACGGTCAGGCCATGCTCAGCCTGCAACTCCGCGTTCAAGATCCTCTGTAAAGAGGCATTCGCCTGAAGCAGCCGCGCGAAGACCTCGACGCCGGCCATATTCGATTGCTCAGGCAATACTTGACGCATGAACTTTCTTTCGATAGGATCCTTGACTAGTCAAAGTCTACCACGCAAGGGAGCCAGCAATGAGCACGATCGAAAAGACCCGAGACCTGACCGGCACCTGGAATGCCGATCCCATCCACTCCTCGCTCGGCTTTTCCGTGAAGCACATGGTGGTGTCGTCGTTCCGCGGCAACCTGCCCGAGTTCGAGGCGACGCTGCATGGTGAGGACGAGTCGTTCTCGCTGACCGGGGTCGCCCAGGCCGGCAGCATCACCACCGGTGAGGAGAACCTGACGGCGCACCTGCAGTCGCCCGACTTCTTCGACACCGAGCGGACGCCGGAGATCCGGCTGCAGTCGACGTCGGTCGAGCGCAACGGCGATGACGTGGTCGTCAACGCCGACCTGACCATCAAGGGCACCACGCTCCCGGTCGTCCTCCGCGGCGAGATCACCGAGGTGGCATCGGATCCCTACGGCAAGCAGCGCCTCGGCCTGACGCTGGCGACGAAGATCGACAGGTCGCAGTACGGCCTCAACTGGAACGCCCCCATGCCGGGCGGCGGGATGGTGCTGTCGAACGACGTCAAGCTGACCGCCGAGCTCGAGTTCGTGAAGGCGGCATAGTCGATGCGCGTCCTCGGCATCTCGGGGAGCCTGCGGAGCGGCTCCCACAACACGTCGCTGCTCCGGGAAGCGGGCCGGCACATGCGTGACGGGGTCGAGTACGCGATCTATGACGGCCTTCGCGAGATCCCGCCCTACGACGAGGATCTCGACGCCCAGGGGACGCCGGCTGCGGTCGCCGACCTGAAGCAGGCGATCGCCGAGGCGGATGGCGTGCTGTTCGCCACTCCCGAGTACAACTCGTCGATCCCCGGCCAGCTGAAGAACGCCATCGACTGGGTGTCGCGGCCATTCGCGTCGAACCCCCTGCGGAACAAGCCGGTCGCCGTGATCGGCAGCAGCACGGGCATGTTCGGCGCGATGTGGGCACAGGCCGAGCTGCGAAAGGTGCTGGCCGCCACGGGTGCGCGAGTCGTCGACGCCGAGCTATCGGTGCCCAAGGCGCAGGCGCACCTCGGCGAGGGCGGCTCGCTCGCGCCTGAGCACGACGAGGGGCTCGCCGGCGTGGTCTCCGCCCTGCTGGAGGAGACACGGCCGAAGGTGACCGCGGCCGCCTAGGAGTCGGCGTCGAGGGCGCCGCCGGGTCAGCCGGCGGCGCCCTCGAGCACCTGCAGGATCTGCGGTGTCAGGTCGGCGTTCGACGGCAGGCAGCCGTCAGGGCCGGCGTCGATCTGCGACGGCGCGTACGTGACCCAGGCGCCCACGCCGAGGTCGGCGCGGATGGTCATGCACTTCCTCGGCGGCCAGACCACCATTCCGTGGGGCAGCTCGCCGTACTCGATGTTGAGCGCGCCCTGCTGCATCACGGCGCCGGCGGTCGTGATCAGCGTGGCATCGCCAAGCGAGACTGTGCGCACATCGATGCCGACCTTCTTCAACGCCGCGGCCACGCGCGTAGGCTTCGGCGCCTGGCGCGGAGGTCCGATCCGCTCGGTATGCACCGGCGCCGCCGGTGGCGGGTCGATCACGATGTCCACCTGCGGGTCACGGCCACCGAAGGCCATCGCCGCCAGCACGACGGCCAGCCCGCCCCCCACCCCCAGCCTGGTGAGCACGGTACGGGCACGCCCTGAACGAGCCGGGATCAGCGGAGGTCGCATGGCCCTTCCATCATGCGGGTGCGGGCGCCCGCGGTCTAGATGTGTGATCGCATGGGATCGATCATCGGGTAGCGGCCCGGGCCAGCTCCGCGCCCAGCTCGCGAGCGACGCTGACGAGGGCGCGCACGTCGGAGTCGACGGTGCGGTAGTTGACGAAGCACGGCCGCAGATAAACCTCCCCGTCGATCACCGCCGGGGCCACGTACACACGGCCGTCGAGCTGCAGCTCGTGGCCCAGCCTGGCATTGTGCGCGTCGCGGTCGGCGACTCCCGGAGGAACGTGGCGGAACGGCACGATGGACAGCTGTGGCCGGTCGGTCAGCAGCTCCAGGTCGGCGTGGCGGCGCACCTCGTCGACAAGCATGCGGGCGTGCGCCAGGTTCCGCTCGATGGCCTCGCGGAAGGCCTCCGCCCCGTGCGCCCGGAACGCCAGCCACAGCTTGAGGGCCCGGAACGGCCGCGAGTACTCGAGGGTGAGGTCGGCGGCGTGCGACTCGGTGTGCTCGTGGGGCAGATACCCCTCCTCGTGCGCGAACGCGGCCGTCAGGCTCGACCGCTCGCGCACGAGCACAACCCCGCAGGCCTTGGGCAGGTAGAGCCACTTGTGGGCGTCGAGCGACACGGAGTGGGCGCGCTCGAGGCCGCGGAACGAGCTGCGGGTCGACTCGACGCCGGCTGCCGGCAGGCCGTAGGCGCCGTCCACATGCAGCCACACGCCGCGGGCGTCGCAGATGTCGGCCAGCTCCGCAATCGGGTCGATGGCTCCGGTCAGCGTGGTGCCGGCGGTGGCGACCACCGCCACCGGTGTGATTCCCGCCGCCACGTCGGCCTCGATCGCCGCATCCACCTCCGCGGGACGCAACCGCCGCCGCTCGTCGACCGCCAGCGCCCGCACGCCGGCCGACCCGATGCCCAGCAGCTCGACCGCCCGATCGACCGAGTAGTGGGCCTCCTCGGAGCAGTACACGGCCGCCGGCGTCCCCGCCAGGCCGGCCGTGCGAGCGCCGGGCAGGGCGTGCTCGCGGGCCGCCGCCAGAGCGGTCAGGTTCGAGATTGTCCCTCCGCTGGTGAACGCGCCGCCACCCGTCGGGTAGCCGATGAACTCGCCCACCCAGCCCACGGCCTGTTCCTCGATCTCTGTGGCGGCTCCGGCGTAGACGGCCATGTTGGCGTCGAAGCAGGAGGCAAGAGCGTCGCCCAGCACGCCGATCTCGAGTCCGGACGATCCGACGAAGGCCAGGTAGCGCGGGCGGGGCTGGGCGATCGTCTCGTCCAGGATCAGCGCCGCGTCGTTCATCACCTCGACGGCTGGGGTGGCCTGCTCGGGCAGCGCCGCGGCCAGCAGCGCCCGGACGCGATCGTCGACCGGCGGCTGTCCGGGCCGGGCGCGGTCGAATCCCCGCCATGCCTCGGCGATCAGCTCGGCCGCACGGGACAGGACGACTTCCCGGGGAGCATCGAGCCGGAGCGCGGGCTCCTGGTCGGTCGCCGTCATGCTCCGAAATCTACTTCGCTGCGCCCGGGCTACGCTCGAACACCCGGGCACCGGCCACCAGCATGCCGTCACCGGCGCGCCGCCACAGATACTCGATCGTGTGCTCGAACGAGACGCCCCACACGCGCACCAGCGTGCGGGGGCCGACCGAGCCGATCAGCTCGGCCTTGCGGATGCCGGCGATCGGCGTGTGCGCGCTGTGGTCGTCCCAGCTGGCCAGGTCGGGGTCGAACAGCGCGGCCGCGGCGAGCTCGTCGTGTGCGGTCAGCGCCCGCACCAGCCCAGCCGCGGCGTCCTGGGCCTCCAGCTTGGTGCGCATCCTGGCCAGCCGCTCGGGATCGCCCGAGCGCTCGATCTCGGCCCGGTCGACCAGCGTGAACATCCGCTGATCCTCCAGCAGCGGCAGGTTGCGCGCGTCCCACAGGTGCTCGAACACGACCCGGGGGAAATCCCAGCCCGGCGTCTCGATCAGCATCAGGCTGCGGCGCAGAAGCGTGCCCAGCGTCTCGACGCGCCCGGCCTGCGGCAGAAGCCGGCCGTACTCCTCCGCGGCCGAGCGCTCCCAGTGGCCGGGCTCGCACAGCGCCCGGATGGCGGGCAGGTCACGTGTGGCGACGGCCGCGGCCAGCTCGGCGGCCCGGGTCTCGATGTCGTGCCGGGTGCCCTCGTCCACCGCCGCAGGATCACACAACGGCCACGCCGGGTGTAGCGATTGGCGAGCGGTGTCGAAAACGGCCGCAACCATTCGTCATAGGATCGACGGGCGTCGAGCGGCGCCGCTCACGAACAGGAGGACAGCATGCAATACATGCTCTTGATCCATGACGACGAGGGAACCTGGGGAGCGATGTCGGAGGAGGAGCGGCAGGGCCTGATGAGGGAGTACGCCGCATTCAGCGAGCGCCTGCGCAGCGACGGCGCGATGGTGGACGGAAACCGGCTCGACCACTCGCACACCGCCACCACCGTGCGTGTGCGCGACGGCCAGCGGATCCTCACCGACGGCCCCTTCGCGGAGACGCGCGAGGTGCTCGGCGGGTACTACCTGGTGGAGGCCGACACGCTCGACCAGGCCATCGAGTACGCCTCCCAGATCCCCAGCGCGCGGCTGGGGGCGATCGAGGTGCGCCCGGTCATGCAGGTGCCCAGCCGCACCGGGTGACCGGCGGCCGCCAGACCGCCGGGGATGCGGCCGCGGCCGTGTTCCGGCAGCAGTTCGGGCGGGCGGTCGCCCTCATGGCCCGCGTCCTCGGCGACATCGCCGCCGCCGAGGACGCCGTCCAGGACGCCTATGCGATCGCACTCGAGCGGTGGGCGGTCGACGGAGTGCCCGAGAATCCGGCCGGATGGATCGCCACCACGGCCCGCAACCGGGCGCTGGATCGCCTCCGCCGGCGGCGGGCGTTCGATGACCGCCGGCCCGAGCTGGCCCGCGCGGCCGAGCGGCGGCTGCTCGAAGCCCCCGGCTGGGAGGACGTGGAGGTGATCCCCGACGAGCGCCTGCGGCTGATCTTCACGTGCTGCCACCCATCGTTGGCCGTCGAGTCGCAGGCCGCGCTCACCCTGCGGATGGTGGGCGGGCTGACGGCGTCGGAGATCGCCCGCGGCATGCTCACCTCCGAGCACGCCGTCCAGCAGCGGCTGGTGCGCGCAAAGCGCAAGCTGCGAGGGGCGGGCATCCCGCTGCGCGTGCCCGATGACCACGAGCTTCCCGACCGGCTGTCTGCGGTGCTGGCCGTCGTCTACCTGATCTTCACCGAGGGGTACGCGGCAACGGCTGGGCCGGCGCTGTTGCGCGAGGATCTGAGCGTCGAGGCGATCCGCCTGGGACGCGTGCTGGAGTCGCTGATGCCTGACGACGCGGAGGTGGCCGGCTTGCTTTCCTTGATGCTGCTGCACGACGCCCGCCGAGCGGCGCGGATCGACGCCGGCGGCGACCTGGTGCTGCTCGCTGAGCAGGACCGCTCGCTCTGGGACCGCGCCACGATCGACGAGGGGCGGGAGCTGACCGAGCGGGCGCTGCGCATGCGCCGGCCGCCCGGGCCGTATGCCATCGAGGCTGCCATCGCCGCGCTGCACTGCTCGGCCGAGCGGCCGGCGGAAACCGACTGGCGGCAGATCGCGCTGCTCTACGGCGAGCTGCTGCGCCGCGCACCTTCACCGGCCGTCGAGCTGAACCGGGCGGTGGCGGTGGCGATGGCCGACGGCCCGGCCCGCGGCCTCGAGCTGATCGACCGGATCGACGGCCTGGCCGGCAGCCACCTGCTTCACGCCGCGCGCGCCGACTTGCTGAACAAGCTGGGCGACCGGGAGGCGGCCGCCGCGGCCTGCCGGCAGGCGCTGGGGCTCGTCGGGACCGAGCCCGAGCGCCGGTTCCTGGAGCGCCGGCTGGAGCGCTACCAGCCGGGCGCGGTGTGAATCCCGATCACCCGCCCGCGGGGCACGAGGGCATCGGCGTCCAGCCCGCCGAAGGCGCCGCGGTGGAAGATCAGCGGCTCGCCGCCAGAGCCCTCGAAGTCCACCACCTCGCCGACCACCAGGTCGTGGTCGCCGGCGGCGTGGATGTTATAGACCTCGCAGCGCAGGATCGAGAGCGCGTGCATCACGACCACGAACCCGTGCGGGTCGGTGACGGTGTGGCCGTGGGGAAAGTCGGCGCCGGGCTTGGCGAACGCCAGGGCGACGTCGGCCTGCCGGCGATGCAGGATGTTGACCGCGAACCGCCCGCTGGCCCGCACGGCCTCCAGCGTCCGCGTGCGGTGAGCGAGCGAGATCAGGATCAGCAGCGGGTCGAGCGACACCGAGGTGAACGAGTTCAGCGTCATCCCCTGCGGGGCGCCACCGGACTGCGTGGTGACCACCGTGACACCTGTTGCAAAAGCTCCAACACAATCACGGAAATCAAGCCGCAGTTCGCTCGAAGTGCTCATCGCACCTACAGTATCCCGCACGACGCCAGGCGACTGCACCTGGCGCAGGTTGGAGGGGAAGGCCATAACCCTGCTCAGTCTGCAAGCCGCCGTCAAAACGTACGGCGCCCGAACGATCCTCGACGGCCTCGATCTGGAGGTGCCCGAACGCGCCCGGATCGGTGTGATCGGTCCCAACGGCGGCGGCAAGTCGACCCTGCTGCGGATCCTGGCCGGAATCGATGAGCCGGACGAGGGCGGGATCGCCCGCAAGCGCGGGCTGACCGCCGCCTACATGCCTCAGCAGGTACCGCCTGACCCCCGCACCCCACGCGAGATTGTCCGCGCCGCCCGGCCCGACCTGGAACGGATCGAGGGCGACCTGGCCGAGTGCGTGACCCGGCTCGCCGACCCCCAGCTGGCACATGACCTCGACCGCATGGAGCGGGTGCTGAAGCGCCAACAGCAGCTGCTGGAGGCGTTCGACCGGGCCGGCGGGCACGCCTTCGAGGGCAGCGTGCAGACGCTGCTGCAGGGCCTGGGCATCGGTCCCGACGAGGTCGACGCCCCCTCCGACGTGCGCAGTGGCGGGCAGCGCAAGCTGATCGCGATGGCGGCCTGCCTTGCCCGCGAGCCCGACCTGCTGCTGCTCGACGAGCCGGAGACGCATCTCGACGCCGAAGCGCGCAGCCGCCTCGAGGGTGTCATCTCCGACTACGACGGCGCCGTGGTGATGGTGTCGCACGACCGCTACCTGCTCGACGAGACGGTGTCCGAGATCGCCGAGCTCGACCACGGTCGGGTGCGGATGTGGCCCGGCAACTACTCGGCCTACGCCACCGCTCGCGAGCTGGAGCTGCAGCGCCAGCAGCAGCAGTACGTGACCCAGCAGAAGGAGATCGCGCGCCTGGAGGACGCGATCCGCCGCTTCCGCCACTGGGCGCACCTGGTCGTCAACGAGCGGCACATCAAGCAGGCCCGAAACGCGCAGCGGCGCATCGACCGGATGGACAAGATCGACCGCCCGGTGCTCGAGCGGCGCAAGATGGGGCTGCGCCTGCGAAGCGAGCAGCGAGGCGGCCAGCGGGTGGTCGAGCTGCGGGACGCGTCGGTGGAGCTGGGCGGACGGACGATCCTCCGGGACGTCCGGCTGACGATCGTGCGCGGCGAGCGGGTGGGCGTGATCGGCGACAACGGGGCCGGCAAGAGCGTGCTGGTCAAGCTGCTGGGCGGCCAGCTCGAGCCGACCGCCGGCGAGCGCTGGATCGGGCCCTCCATCAGCCTCGGCCGGCTCGCCCAGGAGCACGACTCCGCCGTGCGCACGGGGACGCCGCTGGATGCGATCCGGCTGCAGCGCCCGTGCACGGAGGGCGAGGCGGTGCAGTTGCTGATGCGCTTCCTGTTCACGTACGAGCAGGTGCGCCAGCCGATCGCGAAGCTCTCCGGCGGCGAGCGGACGCGGCTCGAGCTGCTGCTGCTGATGCGCAGCGGCAGCAATTGCCTGATCCTGGACGAACCCACCAACCACCTCGACATCGATGCGGTCGAAGTCCTGGAGGACGCCATCGAGCGATTCGACGGCACCGTCATCTTCGTGTCCCACGACCGCTACTTCCTCGACCGGATCGCCGACCGCATCGTCGAGGTGCGCGACGGCGCGGCGCGGGCGTCCGAGGGCGGCTACACCGCCTGGCTTCTGCAGCGCGGCCGCGGGGAGCGGGTCGCATGATGGACGACGGCCGCCGCCAGGCGCGTGAGGCGGCCCGCCAGCGCGCTCGCGACCGTACCCGCCGCCAGCGGCGCGTGGTCGCAGCGGCGGCGATCGGCGTGGCCGCGGTGGCTGGCCTGGTGGTGCTCACCGGCACCCGCGACAACCCGATCGGTGTCGGCGGCGCGCCGGCCTCCGCCGAGTCGCAGCCCAAGCCGCGACGGCCGCAGCTGCCGGGCGGCGGGCGGACGCTGCTGCCCACCCGCCGCATCGTGGCCTACTACGGCGCGCCCCAGGATCCCCAGCTGGGGGAGCTGGGGATCGGCTCGCCGACCGCGGCGGGCCAGCGCCTGATCGAGCAGGCGGCCGGATACGAGGGTCACGGCCGGCCCGTGCAGACCGCCTTCGAGCTGATCGCGACCATCGTCACGGCGGCACCGGGCACGGACGGGAAATATCGGATGCGCCAGAGCGACGAGGTGATCGACCGCTACCTGGAGGCCGCCCGCAAGATCCACGCCCTGCTGGTGCTCGACATCCAGCCTGGGCGGGCCAGGTTCATGGACGAGGTGCGGGCCTACCAGCGGTACCTGAGGGAGCCCGACGTCGGACTCGCGCTCGACCCCGAGTGGAGCATGCGGCCGGGGCAGCTGCCGGGCCAGGTGATCGGGTCGACCGATGCGTCGATCGTGAACCGGGTGAGCAGGTACCTGTCCCAGGTGGTGGCCGACAACGACCTGCCGCAGAAGCTGCTGATCGTGCACCAGTTCACGCCCGGGATGATCCACCACAGGCGGCTGCTCGAGCCCTCCCCCGGCGTGGCTCTGGTCGTGAACGTCGACGGCTTCGGCGACCGGCCGAACAAGATCTCCAAGTACCACGCCTTCGCCCGCACCGACGGCCGCTGGTTCAACGGGTTCAAGCTGTTCTACCACGAGGACGTCAACCTGATCACGCCGCGCCGGGCGCTGTCGCTGAGGCCCCAGCCGGACGTGATCATCTACGAGTAGCGAGCACGCAGGAGAGCAGCGGCGCCAGCTCACCACGATCGCGCAGTTCGCGCGCCGGCTGGTGGCCACCACCAAACCCGGACGCCGGGTCGCGCACCCGGAGCTCGAACGGCGTCAGGCCCCTGTGGCGACGTCGGGACGATCCATCCGCCCCCGTATCGCGGCCACGGCCGGGTCAGGCCGAGGCGGCCTCGACGGCGGCGCCTCCCGGAAGCGTGGCCTGCACCTCGCGACAGACTTCCTGCGCGATCCTGACGAATGTCTCGGCGGCCGGCGTCCACCGCCGGTCGCGATGCCAGGTCACGCCCACGATCCGCGGCGGCACCTTTCCCTGCAGGTCGACGATCGCGACCCGGTCGTCGCGCTGGTCGACGGCCAGCATCGGCAGGAGTGCGACTCCGAACCCGGCCGCCACCATCCCCTGCACCGTGCCGTTGTCGTCCGACCGGAATACGACATCGGCGTCGTGCCCGCGGGCGCGGAGGTGGGTCTCGATCTGGTGCATGGCCCGGCAGGTGCGGAAACTGATCAGCGGCAGCTCGGCGATCTCCCGCAGCGCCGGGGCACGTTCCCTGCGGGCCAGCGGCGACCCGGCCTGGACGATCAGCACGTAGGGATCCGCCAGCAGCTCCACGCCCTCAAACGGTCCCTCCGGAGGCGGCATGGCGATGAAGCAGAGATCGAGCTCACCCTCCTCGACGAGTGCTGCAAGGTCGTCGTCCTCGCCCTCGCGAAGCGCGACGGAGACGTCGGGATAGGCCTGCTTGAAGCGGCTGATCACGTCGGGGAGGATGCGCGCGCCCGCGCTCTGGTACGTCCCCACCCGCAGGGTGCCCGCCGACCCCTCGGCCAGCGCGGCCAGGTCGGCCTGGGCGGCCCGCAGCTGGGCGACGATCCCCCCGGCGTGGCGGAGCAGCACGTCGCCGGCCTCTGTCAGCGAGACCGGCCGAGGCCCGCCGGGACGCTCCACCAGCCGCGTGCCCACCGTCTTCTCCAGCGTGGCGATCTGCTGGCTGACGGCCGACTGGGTGTAGCCGAGCCGGGTGGCGGCGCGGCCGAAGCTGCGCTCCTCGGCCACCGCCTGAAGCGCCGCCAGGTGACGTACTTCAACGCCCAGCCATTGATCAGTTTCCATAATCAATCGAAACCATATCTTCATTGGCGCTAATGGTCAAGTACCGCCACAATACAGTGTATGGAACTTCTCTCCCTCATCACATTGAGCGCCTTTCCAGCGGTTTTCCTGGCCGGCGCGATCCGCTGGCTGACGGCGGACACCTTGCTGCCACGGATCGACCGGCGGCAGCTGCGGCGAGTGACGCCGCGGCGCATCATCGATCAGCTGTCCTGATCGAAACCACCGAGTACCCGATTTGTCCTTATTGCATTTGGAGCCGATCATGATCTACATGGAACTTCTCGCAGTCATCATCTTTCTGGTAGCCGTCGGGCCGCTCGCGCTCGTCGCCGGGGCCGACTCGCGCCCCAACGACACGCGCGACACGACTCGCTGGTTCCCCAACGCGCGCTAGCCGGCCTGGCACGGCCGCAGGGCGTCCCGGAGTCGTAGACTCCGGCCGCGATGCGGCCCGACCGACGCCGATTCCTCCGCGTGAAGGCCGATCTGGGCATGGAATGCGCCACGATCTCGGCCGGCGGCTCACGGGGGGCGCCCTTCGCCGCCCGCACCGGCGACGTGTCGGCAGGCGGCGCCAAGCTCACGGCATCGCGGCCGCTCGTGGTGGGTGAGCGGCTGTCGGTGGAGCTGGCGTTCGACCGCCCGGGGCTGGTGCTGCTGTGCGAAGCCGAGGTCGTCCGCGTCGAGGACGACCCACACACCGGCGCCCTCCGTTTCCACGGGGTCGACGAGTACATCGAGCAAGGGATCGTCCGCTGGGTGTACGCGGAGGACCGGCGGATCTCCGACCGCCGCGCGCAGGCCCGCATCCCGGCTCGGATCCGCGTGGTCTGCAGGACGTCCCGGGCCGAGGCCGGACAGTTCGCCGCTCCGTCGCTTGACATCTCCGGGGACGGCGTGCGGATCCTCGCCAAACGGGTGCTGCAGCCGGGAGAGCGACTGGAGCTGGAGCTGTGCTTCGATGACGGGATGCCCCCGTTTTGCTGCCCCGCCACCGTCGTGTGGAGCGGCGAGGCGGGATCGCGAACGGCCCACGGACTGCAGTTCGACGCCCTCTCTCCGGCCCAGCGGCGACGGCTGATCGACCGCTGCGTGGATGCCGAAAAGCGACAGCGCCAGTAGAATGGATGGGTGAAGAGCACACTCGAGCGGGAGCTGAAGCTCCGCGCCGCCGCCGGATTCTCCCTTCCCCGGCTGCCCGGTACGCCGATCGCCACCCGCCACATCTCCTCCACCTACCACGACACCGCGGATCACCGGCTGGCGTCGGCCGGAGTCACGCTCCGTTACCGGACTGAGAATGGCTCCGGCGCGTGGCAGCTCAAGCTGCCGACCGGCCAGGCGCGCACCGAGCTCGAGGTCGAGGGCAGCCCGGACACCGTGCCCGGCGAGCTGCTCGACCTGATCTCCGCGCCACTCGGGCGGCACCCGCTGACGGCCGTCGCCACCCTGCAGACGGTGCGAAACGGGGTGGTGGTGAAGACCGGCGACCGGGACGTGGCCGAGGTCGTGCAGGATCAGGTGGTCGTACTGGCGGGTGCCGAGGCGGTGCGGGCGTTCGACGAGCTGGAGGTGGAACTGCTCGAGGGCGACGAGGCCGACCTCGAGCGACTGCGCCAGACGCTCGAGCAGGCGGGGGCCCAGAACGGCGACCAGCGGCCGAAGCTGCTGCAGGCGCTGGGCCTGCAGCCGCCGGCGGCACCCGAGATCGACCCCGCCCAGCCCCCATCGGTCCAGCTGACGGCCATGCTGCAGGCCCAGCACCGCGCGATCGTCGCCCACGACCCCGGCACCCGGCTGGGAACCGACGCCGAGCACCTGCATCAGCAGCGCGTGGCCGTCCGCCGCATGCGCGCGCTGCTCCGGGCGGCACGCCCGATGCTCGACCGCGACTGGGTGACCGACCTGCGGGCGGAGCTGAAATGGCTGGGCGCCGCGCTCGGCCAGGTGCGAGACCTGGACGTACTGCTCGACCACCTCGAGCGCGAGGCGGCGGCGCTGCCGCGCGCCGACATGGAGGCATTCGCGACGCTGTACGCCGCGCTCGCCCAGCGCCGGCAGGCGGCCCGTGGGCTGATGCTGGGGGCGCTGCGGGAGGAGCGGTACACCACGCTGCTCGACAGGCTGGAGCGCGAGCTGGCCGATCCGCCACGCGACGGCGACGAGATCCAGCCGGCGAAGCTGGCGGGCAAGGAGTTCCGGCGGCTACGCCGCAAGATGCGGTCGCTCTCCTCCGACTCGCCTGACCACGAGCTGCACGCCGCCCGCATCGCCGTCAAGCGCGCGCGCTACGCGGCGGAGCTCGCCGCCCCGTCATCGGGCAAGCCGATGCGGAAGCTGGTCGGCTCCTACAAGGAGCTCCAGGACGTGCTCGGCGACCACCAGGACGCGGCCGTCGCCGAGGAATCGCTGCGCGAAGTTGCAATGGCGGCCGGAAAGGCGCCGGCGGCACTGGCCGCCGGGATGATCGTGGAACGCCAGCGGGCACGCCGCTCGGCCGCGCGCGAGGCGCTTCCCGACAGTTGGCGCACGGCCAAACGGCGCGCTCGGCGGGCGTTTCGGTGAGCGCGCCCCCGCTGCTCCTGATCCGGCACGCCCGGGCCGGCCAGCGGTCGGAGTGGCAAGGCGACGACCGCGATCGGCCGCTTGACCGCAAGGGGCTTCGCCAGGCGGGCTGGCTGGTCGGCGCGCTGGAGGGCTTCGCGCTGGAGAGGATCCTGTCCAGCACCTACCGGCGATGCCTCGAGACCGTCGAGCTGCTGGCGACGGCCCGCGGGCTCACGGTCGAGGGGTCGGAGGCGCTGATCGAGGGCGCCGCGGCCGAGGCGGAACGGTTGCTGCACGAGCTGTCGGGCACGTGCGCGGCGCTCTGCACACATGGGGATGTGATCCAGCACCTGGTCGCCGGCAGGCCGGCGCGCAAGGGCAGCGTGTGGGTGATCGACGGCGGGCAACTCCGGCCCCTCCGCTACCTGGCCCCGCCGGCGTAGCCGTCAGGCGGCGGCGCGGGCGAGCAGCTCGAAGGCCAGCCCCTCGCGAAGACCGGCGTGGGCGACTTGGAGCGGCAGCGACACGTGCCCCTGCACGCCTTCGAGGATCACCGCCCCGGCCAGCAGCGTCGCCGCCCGCCGCTCGCCGATGCCGTGCCGCCGCGCCACCTTCGCCGCCGAGCGGCCGGTCAGCTGGTCGATCGCATCGGCCAGCGCCTCCCGGGTCAGGTCTCCGTCCACCATCTTTGCCAGCGCGCGGGCGCTGCCGCCCACGGCGATGCCCGCACCCGCGGCCACCGGCAGCTCGACGCCGTCGAGCATCCGGCGGATCTCCTCGCGCGCGCACTCGACCTTGCGCCGGCCCGGCGCCTCTCCCGGCAGGCAGCGTTCGGTCAGCCGCAGCGAGCCGATGTCGATCGACGCCACCCACGGGGTGACGCCGACGGGCGATCCCACGGCCAGCTCGGTCGACCCGCCGCCGACATCGCAGACGGCGATCACGTCGGGCAGATCCTCGAGCGACCCCGCGGCACCGACGAAGGCGAGCCGTCCCTCCTCCTCGGCGGACAGCACGCGCGGCGCGGCGCCCGTTGCGGCCTGCAGTGCCACCAGCAGATCGTCGGCGTTGACCGCCTGGCGGCCGGGGGCGGTGACGACCATCTCCAGCCGCCGGCAGCCCAGCGCCCGCGCACTTGAGGCGAAGCCGCGAGCAGCCTGGGCGGCCTCCTCGAGCTTCTCGGCAGGGATCCAGCCGTGCCGCTCGATCGCCGCGGCCAGGCCGACCTGGGCGCGTTCCTCGCCGAGCGAAGCGAAGCCGCTCGCGGACGAGGAGGCGACCAGAAGCCGCATCGTGTTCGAGCCGACATCGATCACGCCTATCCGCATCTGCCGTCCATTCTGCACGGTGCCTCGGCCGTTGCTCCCGGAGATCGGCTCCGGCGGCGCTGAGACCCCATTGACCCTGTGGCGTACCCGCGCCGGCTTCCCCCAAACGGCGCCACCGGCTACGAGGCTCGGCGCCTCACCCGCAGACGGGCCCGTCGCATCAGCGCCGCGTGGGCGCCGCGTGGCCGTTGGCCGTCCGGTTGCAGGCGCGTCCAGCCCCCGTCGGACGCCAGCGTCCAGGCATGGGTGTTGTCGGCCTGCAGGGCGTCGAAGACGGCATCCAGATCGTTTCGCGCACGGCCATCCTCCACCGGCACCACGACCTCGATCCGGTGGTCGAGGTTTCGCGTCATCAGGTCGGCGCTGCCGATCAGGTACGTCCGCTGCTCGTCAGCCTCGAACACAAACACGCGGCTGTGCTCCAGGAACCGGCCGACCACGCTGCGAACCGTGATGTTCTCGCTCAGGCCGGGGACCCCCGGCCGCAGCATGCAGAC
>Ga0207661_10001048_pt1 | contig 18352 bp, 15 predicted proteins | sample KBSC713LmetaG_FD_184337 | JGI IMG/M metagenome (GOLD analysis project Ga0207661, IMG submission 184337) | Corn rhizosphere microbial communities from Kellogg Biological Station, Michigan, USA - KBS C7.1-3L metaG (SPAdes) (version 2) | ecosystem: Host-associated > Plants > Roots > Rhizosphere ...
GGCCTCGCCGAGCCGGTAGGTGAAGAGGTCGTCGAGCACGCCACCGTCCTCGCGGCAGAGCACCGAGTACTGGGCGCCGTCCGCCGCGATCCTCGTCACATCGTTCGACAGCAGGTGCTGGAGGAAGGCCTCCGCGCCCGGCCCGCTCGTCTCGATCTCGCCCATGTGGGAGACGTCGAACAGCCCAGCCCGCGTGCGCACGGCCACGTGCTCCTGGCGTATTCCCTCGTACTGGACCGGCATCTCCCAGCCGGCAAATGGAACGAGCCTCGCCCCCGCTTCGGCGTGTCGGTCGTGGAGCGGAGTTTCGCGCAGGGTGTCGGCGGCGCTCGTCAGGGCGCAGAGACCCTAGCAACGCCTCCTGCCGTCAGAGCTGCGCCGGAACGGGCGCCCGCTCGCGCTGTGCGGCCTGCACGAGGGCCTCGCAGATCTCGCGCCGGGAGCAGTCCTTCGCCACGAACCCGTCGGCGCCGCCCTGGTCCGCCTCGTCGACCCCCTGGGCGCTCATCAGGATCATGCGCGTGGGGAGGTCGGGACGACGGCGGCGCAGCTCCGAGCACACCTCGGCTCCGGTCATGCCGCCCATGCGGATATCCACCAGAGCGACGTCGGGCTGAACGGACTCGATCGCGTCCAGAGCCTCGTCCCCATCGCGTGCCACCGCGACGAGCTCGAGGCGGCAGTGGCGGGTGATTGCCCTTGCGAGTCCTTCCCGGTAAGCCCTCTGATCGTCGGCGATTACCACCGTGATCGGCTGCGGTAGGTCCATGTGCACATGAATCCTGGCGCGCGCCGGGAGTTCTTCCATCCTCTTGGCGCACACGTTCGCCGCTAGCCCCTCTCCCCCGGTCGCAGGTCATCCGATCGGAGGAAAAAGCGTGCGGGAAACCTCCAATTCCAGCGCGGAACTTGTACGCATTGCGAACCGGACTACTGCGATCGGAGTACTACTACCTCCACCTGATTACCCCCCGCGCGGTGGGTGGGACGCCTGGTTTGGCAGGGCAGGATTCCTTTCGTAATGACGTTTCCGTCCACAGCATCAGCAAGAAGGCCACGCTCCGGCACGCTCTCTGAGCGAGAGTGCGAGGTTCTGGAGCAGATCGCCCGCGGTCACTCGATCGAGGACATTTCAGGCGATCTGTTCCTGAGCCCCCACACGGTTCGGACCCACATCAAGAACATTCTTCGCAAGATGGGGGCCCGTACCCGCGCTCACGCCGTGGCGATGGCTATTTCCGAGGGTCTGATCGACCGTACGCGCGTCGGCCTCCGCTGAGACGCAAGAGTCTCTTCGGACGATCCGCGCGGTGAGCCGCAGCCCTGCGCGCCGGTAGCACGGCGCGGGCACGCGTTCCACCGCCGGCCTGTCCGTCGACCTCGAAGCGTCCGGCGAGCGCCTCCACGCGTTCGGCGCTCGACGCGAGGCCCACGTGGCCTTCGCGCAGAGCGGCCTCGCGGCGCCCGGTCTCGATCCCGCGACCGTCGTCGTCGACGGTCAGGACGATCCACGAGTCGTCCCGGCGGACCTCGACCTTCACGTGCTTTGCCTCGGCGTGCTTGGCCACGTTGGTGAGCAGCTCGCGTGCGAGTGAGAGGATCAGCTCGTCGTGGACGCCGGTGGCCTCCTGGTCGACCTCGATCTCGCACTCGAAGCCCCCGCGGCGCCCCTGGTGATCCGCCACGGCGCGGATGGCTGACGCGAGGCCCGCGTGCTCGAGCACGACCGGATGCAGGTTGAAGACCGCCTCGCGCAGGAGCTGAACCGCGCGCTCAATGCCCTCGCGGGCGCGCACGGCGCGCTCGGGATCGCCGTCGGGCTCCTCGATCACCTCGACCAGGTCCTGCCGGCTCGCCAGCAGGTCCTGCAGCGCGTGGTCGTGCAGCACCTCCGAGATGCTCCTCCGCGCGCGATCCTCGGCCGCCAGCGTCTGCGCCACGAGCCGGCCGCGGGCCGCCGCCAGCTCCACGATCTGGTCTTCGGTGCGCTTGCGGGCGATGGCTGTGGCCAGCACGTTCGCCACCGCCTGGAGGAAGTTGACCTCGTCGGCGGCGAACGACCGGCGCCGGGTGCTGTGGGCGCAGAGGGCGCCGAACGGGCGCGACTCGCCCTCGATCGGCACGCACACTCCGCTGCGCGCGCCCATCTCCCCCAAGAGCGGCGAGCGCTTGAAGCGGTGCTCCTCCTCGAAGTCCTCGACCACGACCGGGCCGTCGAGCTGAATCGTGTAGCCCGCGTGTGACGAGCTCGGATCGGCTCGGATCTGGTTGAACTCGGTTTCCAGAGGCCAGCCGACGCCCGCGTGAAGACTCAGGCTCTCTTCGCTCGGCAGGTACTCCACCACCGCGCTGTACTCGAGCACCAGCGTCTCGCACACGAGCGCGACGGCCGCCTCGGTGATCTCCTCGAGGCCCACGCCCTCGAGCGCGCGACGACCGAGCTCGGCCACCGCGGCCTGCCGCGTCTCGAAGCGCTTGCGGTCGGTCACATCGGTGGCGGTGCCGGTGGCGCCGAGCACCGTGCCGTCGTCGTCGTGCAGCACGATCGCGTTCACGCTCAGGTCGACCGGCCGCCCGTCCTTGCGGATGTGCCGCGTCTCGTAGTTGAAGAGCGGGGTGCCGAGCAGCACGTTCCGGAACATGGAGTCGTCCTCGAGCCGCTGCTCGTCTGTCTCGAAGTCCGCGACCGGGCGGCCGAGCATCTCCTCCGGCTCGTAGCCGTAGATGCGCCGCGCGGCGCGGTTCACGAAGGTGAAGCGCCCGGACTTGTCCACCGACCAGATCAGGTCGCTCGAGGTCTCGACGAGGTCGCGGTACTTGCGCTCGGACTCGCGCAACCGCTCCTCGGAGCGCTTGCGATCCGTCACGTCCTTGGCCACGCCGTAGACCAGCCCTTCCTCCTCGCTCAGGTAGGCGCTCCAGAGCAACCAGCGCAGCGTGCCGTCCTTGTGCATGTAGCGGTTGTCGAAGTCGAGGGTGAGGTCGCCGGAGTTGCGCAGCCGCTCGAACTCGCGCTGCGTGCGCGGCCGGTCCTCCTCCGCCACGAAGTCGAGGAAGGGCCGCGACAAGAGCTCGGCGACCGAGTAGCCGAGCGCGCGCTCCCATGCCGGGTTGGCGCTCTTGAAGTGGCCGTCCAGCCCGACCGTGCAGAAGAGGTCGCGCGTGAGCGAGTAGAGACGCCCCGTGGCCTCCTCGAGCCGGCGCTGCTCCGTCAGGTCGATCGCCTGGACGAGCGTGAATTGCGGAGCGTCCTGTTCGCCCCGCACCGACGCGCCCAGCAGCCGTGCCCACACGGTCCGCCCGTCGCTGTGGAGAAAGCGCGTCTCGAGCGTGGAGAACTCGGTCTCGCCGGCCACGTGGCGCTCGCGCCTGGCGGCGGCGAGCCCGCGGTCGTCGGGATGGATCACGTCGGCCCAGGACAGCTGGGCGAGCTCCTCATTCGAGCGGCCGAGCAGGCGGCAGAAGGCCGGGTTGGCCTGCACGAAGTCGCCGTCGGTGTCCATCAGCGCCATCCCCACCGCCGCGTTCTCGAACAGCGCGCGGAAGCGCTCCTCGCTGCCGCGCAGCGCCTCCTCTGACAGCCGCTGGTCCGTCACGTCCGTCGAGGCGCCGGTTATCGCGACCACGTTGCCGTGCTCGTCGCGGACGGGCAAGGCACGCGCCTTCACGATGATCCGGCGCCCGTCCTTGCGGAGCAGCTCGGTCTCGGCCTCGATGATCCGGCCCGGCGATTCGGCCATCGCCTCAGCGAAGCGCCGCCTGTTCTCCTCGCGGTGCTCCGGCGGGATGAAGTCGAGGAACGGCTTGCCGATCAGCTCCTCCGCGGTGTACCCGTACACCTCCTCCACCGCTCCGCTCACGAAGTCGAAGCAGCCGTCGAGCCCCACCGTCCAGATCAGGTCCTGCGTTGTCTCCACGAGCATGCGGTAGCGCTGCTCGCTGCGCTCGAGCTGCTCGAGCGCCCGCCGGCGCTCCGTGATATCGACGACCACGCAGCCGAGAGCCCTGACTCCGTCCACGCGGATCGGGTAGTAGCTCACGAGCCAGTGGCGCTCCTCCTCGCCCGTTCCTGGCGTCGTGCCGCTCACCTCGATGGGCTGCGCGGGTGCGTGGCCCGCCAGCACCTTGCGCAGGAACCGCTCGATCTCATCCGCGAGCTCGGGGACCACTTCGCCAACGCGGCGCCCCCGGTGATCCTCGACCGGGATGCCGTTCATGTCCGCGAGCGCGTCGTTCACGCGCACGTAGCGGAGGTCCTCATCGAGGACCGCGAAGCCCACGGGCGCTGAACGCTGCACTCCTTCCAGCAGCACGCGGGACTCGGCGGCCTCCTTGCGCACGCGCGCGCCCGTGATGGCCAGGACGGCCAGCTGCGCGAGGTGGGCCGCGACGTCCTCGTCGTCCTGCGTGAAGTCGCCGTCGTACCTGTCGGAGAGCTGGATCAGTCCCAGCGTGGAGCCGTCGGCGGCGACGAGCGGCGCGGCGAGCCAGCCCCGCAGCGGCGGATGCCTGCCGGCTTCCGAGCCGAAGCGCTTGAAGTCCTTGTGCTCCTCGAGCTCCTGCTGCGTGAGCCGCATCGGCTTCGCGTCGCGCACCACGTTCGAGTAGATGCCGCTGCCGTCCGGGTCGGCGTCGTAGCCGCGGAACTCCGCGTACTTGTCGGACAGCGAGATCGCGGAAATCGATTGCGCCGCGCCGTCGCCCACGTTCAGGCTGATCACCGCCAGGTGCGCGCCGATCACCTCGCGCGCGGTGTCGGCGATCCGCTGGAGCAGCTCGTCCCGCGGCAGTTCGGCGTCGATGCCGCGCGCCGCCCGTGTCAGGAGGCGCAGGCGGGTGTCCTGGGACTCCGTCACCGCGCACATCGCCTTCTGATCCTCCTACTCGAGCAGTCCGCGGCGCATCGCGGCCGCCACGGCGGCCGCGCGGTCCGAGACGCCGAGCTTCTCGTAGAGGCTCTGGAGGTGCGTCTTGACCGTGGCCGGGCTCAGATGAAGCTCGCCGGCGATGTCGGGCGCCGAGCGGCCATCGGCGGTCAGGCGCAGGATCTGGCGTTCGCGGGGTGTCAAGACGGGGCGAGCGCTGGCCTCGCGCATCCGGATCTGGGCGGTCAGGCCGGTCTGAATCTCGGGCGAGAGGAACGCCTCGCCGCGTGCCACCGCCGCCACCGCGTCGAAGATCGCCGCGCGGTCGGCCTCCTTCGACAGGTAGGCGCCGGCGCCCATGGCGATCGCCTTGTACACGAGGTCGCTCTCCACGTACGCCGACAGGAACACCACGCGGGTGCCGAGCTCCTCGCGCTTGATCGCGTTCAGCACCTCCATGCCGTCGAGTCCGGGCATGCGGACGTCGAGAACCGCGACGTCCGGCTTCAGCTTGGAGATCTCAGGGAGCGCCTCGCGTCCGTCCGATGCTTCCCCCACCAGCTCGAGGTCTGGTCGTTCCCGAATGGCCCTCACCAGCCCCTCGCGATATACGGGGTGATCGTCCGCCACATACACGCGCACCCTTGTAGTACCCCGTGGCATCTGCCCCCTTTGTATCAGCCCGCGCTTGCGGGCTTGCCGGTTACGCGCGCAGCGGGTCTTGGTCGCCGATCTCGGCGAGGCGGTCGCACAGCTGTGTGCGCGTGGAGTCCTTGCTCAGCACGGCGGCCAGTCCCATGGCCGCGGCGCTCGCCGCGAGCGTCTCATTGGCCTCGCCGCTGATCAGCACGACCTTGGTCCGGAGCGGCCGGTCGAGCCCGGCCAGGATGTCGCACACCTCGAGGCCGTCGAGCTGCGGCATGCGCACCTCGAGCAGCGCGATGTCCGGCTCGAGCGCGAGCAGCTCTTCGAGCGCATGGCGCCCGTCTGCGGCCTCGCCCGCGAGCGTCAGGCGCGGGTGCCCCGCGATGGCTCTGGCGAGCCCTTCCCTGTACGCCTCGTGGCCGTCCGCCAGGAGGACTGAATACGTTCGCACCGGTTAGTTGCTGTTCCTGCGAGGGGCTAGCGAGTGCCCATTTCGTGACGACCCTGTCACCTTCACGTTGACCATGCTCCGCTGCCCCGGGCAGCGCCCGCCCCTCACCCATTGGGGGGTCCAGGGGACGAGAGCGGGATCATACGATCGGATTACCCCGATCGTATGGGATATAGCGCCGTGGGAGCGCGGATCTATGGGCTATGGGCTATGGGCTGCGGGCTTATGCCCTATGCCCTAGTCCTTCAGGAACGAAGGAATGTCGATCTCGTCTTCCGAGATCTCGAGCGAGCTGCGCTGGCGGTCGTCCATCGCGATGTCGCCGCGGTCGCGCGGGCGCTCGCGGCGCGACTCGCCGCGCTGCGCATCGAAGACGGCTCCGCCGCGGCGCTTGTCGAAGCCGGTGGCGATCACGGTCACGCGGACCTCGTCCGCGAGTCCTTCGTCGATGACCGCGCCGAAGATGATGTTCGAGTTGTGATCGGCGGCGCTCTGCACGATCTCCGCGGCCTCGTTGACCTCGAACAGGCCCAGGTCGTTGCCGCCGGTGATGTTGAGCAGGATGCCCGTGGCGCCCTCGACGGACTGCTCGAGCAGCGGGCTCGAGATGGCGTTCTTGGCGGCCTCCGCCGCGCGGCTCTCGCCGCTGGCCGAGCCGATGCCCATGAGCGCCGAGCCGGCGTCGTGCATGATCGTCCGCACGTCCGCGAAGTCGAGGTTGATCAGGCCGGGGATCGTGATCAGGTCGGTGATGCCCTGCACGCCCTGGCGCAGCACGTTGTCGGCCTCGCGGAAGGCGTCCAGGATGCTGGTGCGGCGCTCCACGATCGTCAGCAGCTTCTCGTTCGGGATCACGATCAGCGTGTCCACCTGCTCGCGCAGGCGGTCGATGCCGTCGCCCGCCTGGCGCGCGCGCATCGAGCCCTCGAACTCGAACGGCCGCGTGACCACGCCGACGGTGAGTGCGCCGATCTCGTGCTTGGCCACCTCGGCGATCACAGGGGCCGCCCCGGTGCCGGTGCCACCGCCCTCGCCGGCGGTGACGAAGACCATGTCCGCGCCCTTGAGGGCCTCCTTGATCTCGTCGCGGCTCTCGTTGGCCGCGCCGTAGCCCGTCTCGGGATCCGCGCCGGCGCCGAGGCCGCGCGTGAGCTGGGCGCCGATCTGAAGCTTGATGTCGGCGTCGCACATCTGGAGCGCCTGGGCGTCCGTGTTCACGGCGATGAACTCGACGCCCTTGAGGCCCGCGTCGACCATGCGGTTGACGGCGTTCGTGCCGCCGCCGCCGACGCCCACGACCTTGATAACCGCCAGGTAGCTACCTGTGTCCATGCTCCCTATGCCTCGTGCGTTCCGATCGAATGCTTTAGCCGTGCGAGAGGGATTGGCTGTCCGACTCTCCAGTCAGACTTGAGGGTTTTCTGCCGGTCCCCGCGCCCGCAAAGTCCGCACTGTAGGCGTTTTTTGGCCGAACTGTCAATGCGGAGAAGGAAATTGTGCAGCGGCCCAACCCTCGACCAGTGATTGAGACTGGCCTCAGGGTCCACCTGAGGGTTGAGGGTTCTGTGCCACGCCCGTAGCGCTGTCTCCCGCACTGCTATCGGCCCCTGTGCTGCTGAGCGGGATGAGCGTCTCGGAGGACAGCCCGCCGGCGATCGGCCGTCCAGGTAGCCGGACGTCGATATAGGTCGCTCCCCTCGATGAGGGATCCGCCAGCACGGCGGCCGCCGACTTCCATTTCGCCAGCGGGCGACTGTCGCTGCCGAAGATCAGGAGCGGGCCGTCGCGCAGGTGCACGAGGATGCCCTTCTTGCCGTGGGTAACCGTGGTGACGCGGCCGGCCAGGTCCGCGGGCACCGCGGCGGCCGCGTGCAGCGCGCTCATGGCGATACGGTCGGTGAGCATGTCCTGCGGCACCGGGGCGCGGCTCTTGATCAGGGCGAGCGGGTGTCCGGTTGTGACGTCTCGCAGCACGCTGCCGTCGGGGGCGAGCAGCAGCCGCTGGCCTCCCACGTCGAGCACGGCCGCGGGCGTCTCCTCGATCACGTGGATCTTGAGGGTGTGCGGGAAGCTCGACTGGGCCACGACCTCCTTGACCACCGGGAAGCTCGAGACCACGCGGTTCAGCTCAGCCTGGCTCACGTCCATCGTGCTCATGTCGCGCGCGGCCGAGGTGAGCGCCATGCGGATGCGCGGCGCGTCCTTGGTCGTGAGACCGGTGACCGACACGTGCTGCACGCGCACGAAGCTCGAGTCGCGGAACCAGAAGCGGTAGAGGGCCACCAGCGCGAGCGCGAGGAGCAGGAGCGCGATCGCCCGGCGGCGGAACTTGGGGGGCACGCTGAACGAGATGCGCGGCAGGCGGCGCAGTGTTGCTGCGGCGGCGTCTCTCACCAGAGGGCTCCCTCGGCGTCGGCGTCGCCCAGCAGCTGCACCTCGGCCTCCAACTCCACGCCGAAGCGCTCGCGCACCCGCCGGCGCCCCTCGCGCATCAGGTCGAGCACGTCCGCCGTGGTGGCCTCCCCCATGTTCTCCACGAAGTTGGCGTGCTTCTCGCTGAAGCGGGCGCCGCCCACCCGCAGGCCGCGGCAGCCGGCCTCCTCCAGCAGCATGCCGGCGGTGCGACCCTGGGCGCGCTCGTCGCCGGGGTTCTTGAAGGTCGAGCCGAAGGTCTTGATGCCCGACGGCTGTGCCGCCCGGCGCTGCTCGCGCATCCCGGCGAGCGTGGCCTTGACGGCCGCGGTCTCGGCGGGCTCGAGCCCGAAAGACGCGCGCGAGACGATCTCGCGCGGCTGCAGGTTGGAACGCCGGTACTGGAAGCCCAGCTGATCGGGCGTGCGCCGCTCGTGGCCGTGGGGCGTGGCGATGTCCACCCACTCGAGCACCTTGCCGAGCTCGCCGCCGTAAGCGTTGGCGTTCATCTTCACGGCGCCCCCGACGGTGCCCGGGATGTTCACGCCGAACTCCAGGCCGGTCAGCCCCCAGCGCGCCGCGCGCGCGGAAGCCTGGGGCAAGCGAGCGCCGCCCCCGCACACCACGCGGTTGCCGTCGCGCTCGATGGTCGCCAGGTCGTCGTCGAGTTTCAGCACCAGTCCTCGGAATCCGTCATCCGCTATCAGGAGGTTCGAGCCCGATCCGACCACTCCTACCTCGATGCCTTCGGAGTCGGCCCAGGCGATCAACTCCGTCAGGCGCTCCTCGGAGCCCACGCGTGAGAACCAGTCGGCGGGACCGCCCGTGCGCACCGTCGTGAGTCGGGCCAGCGGGTAGTCCTGCTCGACGCCTTCGGGCGGGGTCACTCCGCACCCCCCAGCCGCTTGGCCAGCTCGTTCACGTCGCCCGCGCCGAGAGTCAGCAGCAGGTCGCCCTCGCGCAGCTCGCCGCGCAGAAAGGCCTCGGCCTCGTCCATCCCCGGCAGCCAGTACACGGGGCGGCCGTGCGCGGCGCTCGCGGCCGCGCCCGCCACGAGCCAGCCGGTCACCCCGGGGAAGTCCTCCGCGTTCTCGCGCGCGGGATAGATGTCGGTCACCACCACCACGTCCGCGAGCGCCAGCGCGCGGCCGAACTCGCGCGCGAGGTGCTTCGTGCGCGAGTAGAGGTGCGGCTGGAACACGGCCACGAGCCGCTCCGGCTCGAGCGTGCGCGCGGCCTCCAGCGTGGCGCGGACCTCGGTGGGGTGATGGGCGTAGTCGTCGTACACGAGCGCGCCGGAAACGGTGCGCCCATGCGGCTCGAAGCGGCGCGCCGCGCCCGTGAAGTCCGCGAGGGTCGGAGCCGCCTCGCTTATGCCGACGCCCGCCTCGCGGCAGGCCGCCAGCGCGGCGAGCGCGTTCAGCACGTTGTGCCGGCCGGGCACGCGGAGCTCGACCGGCGTGTCCTCGACCTTGAAGCTGGTTCCGGCCGGTCGCAGCTCGAGCTCCCGCGCCGCAAGTGTGCCCGTGTCGATCCCGAACGTGACCGCTGGCGGCACGCCCTCCAGCTCCAGTCCGGCCGGCTCGATCACCGTGGGCGCCGGGCCCGCGAAGTCCGCGAAGGCCTGCTGCACCTCAGTCAGCGTGCGGTAGGTGGAGTGGTGGTCGAGCTCGACATTGGTCACCACGGCCACGTCCGGCTCGAGCCGCAGGAACGAGCGATCCGACTCGTCGGCCTCGATCACCACCCAGTCGCCCTGCCCCCAGGACGCGTTCGTGCCCGTGGAGCGCACCTCGCCGCCGATCAGGTAGCCGGGCTTGCGCCCGCTGGCCACGAGCGCGTGGGCGACCATGCTGGCCGTGGTGGTCTTGCCATGGGTGCCGGCCACGGCCAGGCAGCGCTTGAGCCGCGACACCTCGCCGAGCAGCTCGCCACGGTGGAGGATCCGCAGCCCCCTGTCGCGGGCCGCCGCGAGCTCGGGGTTGTCCTCCGCGATGGCGGTGGACACCACCACCTCGGCATCGTCCGGCAGGTTGGCCGGATCGTGCCCGATCACCGGCTCGACGCCGAGTTCACGCACGCGCTCCGCGTACGGGGAATCGGCGCGGTCCGATCCGGACACGCGCGCGCCGAGGCCGAGCGCGACGATCGCGAGCCCGCTCATCCCCGCGCCGCCAATCCCGATGAAGTGGAGCCTGCGTCCGCCCCACGGCGCGTCGCTCATGCGGCGGCACGATAGCGGCGGGCCCGGGTGCTCAGATGGCGGGTTCCGGCTCCGGTTCCGGCGATGGCGGCTCGGGCATTCCGGGCCCGCCGGGGGGCGTCGGTGACGGCGGTACGGGGTCGGGCACGGGCGGCGCCGGATTCGGCATACCGGGTCCTCCAGGGCCGCCGGGCGGCGTCGGCGCGGGTGGTCGTTCAAGCAGATGGCTCATGCCCCGCGCCTACCCAAGGCCGCGGCCCGGTAACCACCGGCGCTTTCTTGGTAGAAGTCGGTGCCAACCGAGGAAAGGAGTCAGGCATGGCCTACGAGGTCCCTGATCTGCCATACGACTACGCGGCGCTCGAGCCCCACATCGACGAGGCGACCATGAAGGTCCACCACGACAAGCATCACCAGGCTTATGTGGACAAGGCCAACGGTGCGCTCGAGGGGACCGAATGGGCGGATAAGCCGGTGGAGGAGGTCCTGCAGAACCTGGATCAGCTTCCGCAGGACAAGCAGACCGCCTTCCGCAACAACGGCGGCGGCCACGCCAACCACTCGTTCTTCTGGCAGATCATGAGCCCCGACGGCGGCGGCGAGCCGTCCGGCGATCTCGCGTCCGCCATCGACGACGCGTTCGGCAGCTTCGACGACTTCAAGACCAAGTTCAAGGAAGCCGGCGTGAACCGCTTCGGCTCCGGCTGGGCCTGGCTCGTGTGGGACGGCTCCGGCCTGGCGGTCACGAGCACCGCCAACCAGGACTCACCGGTCCTCGAGGGCCAGACGCCGCTGCTCGGCTGCGACGTCTGGGAGCACGCCTACTACCTGAAGTACCAGAACAAGCGCCCGGACTATCTGGATGCGTTCTGGAATGTCGTGAATTGGGACGAGGTCGCGCGGCGGTACGACGCGGCGAAGTAAGGGCATAGCCCATAGCCCATAGAGATGGCCTTTTCTATGGGCTATCCGCTATGGGCTCGCAATCGGCTGGCGCAAGCCAGCCGATTGCGAATACTCTCTCCGGCGTGCGCTCGTTCTCAATCGAGACGGGCTCGCTTGGACAAGCCAGTCTGGTCTCGCTGAACGGAGACCTCGATCTGTCTACGGCCAAGCGGGCCGAGCAGGCAATCGAGGAAGCCGAACAGGCGTCACCGCCGATGCTCGTCATCGATCTGCGCGGGCTGTCCTTCATGGACTCGACCGGTCTGCGCGTGGTTGTGAGCGCCGATAAGCGCGCGACGAAGGCGAACCGGCGGCTCGTGATCATCCAGGGGCCCGCCGCGGTCCGGCGCGTGTTCGAGATCACGCGGCTCGACGAGCGTCTCGAGATCGTCGATACGCCCGAAGAGATCGAAAGCGACTAGCGCTCGATCTCGAACCAGACCTGGGTGTGGCCGTTCAGCTCCACACCCCAGCGGTCCGAAAGCTGCTCGACGAGGAAGAGGCCCCAGCCGGATCCTGGGTCGTCGTCCGGCGCGCGCGGTGCCACCTCGAAGCCGGGGCCGCCGTCGGTCACGCACACGTGGATCGTCTCGTGGCTGATGCTCACCTCGAGGATGAGCTCGCCCGTGGCGGCGTGCCGGACGCTGTTGGTCACGAGCTCGCTCACGAGCAGGCGCATGTCGTGCAACCGCTGGGCACCGACCTCGGGCTCCAATCCGTCGAGACCATGGCGCGCCGCCGCGACGGCATCTGGGCCGCACGAGAGATGCAGTCTTACCTCGGTGGAGTTCATCGAGTCAGCGGCGCCGCAGGGGCGCGTCTTCTGGGCTAGGTAACCGGGCGTCATTCGTCTTCGAGGTCTTTCTTCCTCTTGGAAACGAAACGCGGCTTGACACGTACCCCACGCGTGTGCGTAGGCCCCGCCAAGCCAACCATTCCCAAATCGGCCGTTTCTGAACACAACTTGAGGGGCGACACGAGATCGACCCCGTTCGGGTTCTCGCCCTGACCTAACGGGCCAAATCCAGCGCTGTGCGGGCGATTGATTGCGCCGCACCCGGCTTCGCGACCTTGCGCGCCGCGGCCGCCATCGCCTGCAAGCGGTGGGGCGAGGCCAGCAGCGCGCCAACTTCGCGGGCCAGGCGCGGACCGTCCAGCTCCGCGTCCGGCACCACCACGGCGGCGCCTTCGCGCTCCATCCAGCGGGCGTTGCCTGTCTGGTGGTCGGCGGTGGCGTGCGGGTAGGGCACGAGCACCGACGGCAGCCCGGCGGCCGCCAGCTCGAGCACGGATCCGCCCGCCCGCGCCGTCACCAGGTCGGCGGCGGCGAGCGCGTCGGCGAAGGGCTCGATGTAGGGATGCAGGTGGTAGTGCGGCGGCGAACCCAGCTCGGCGAGCCGCCCCCGCAGCTCCTCGTAGTCGCGGTGGCCGCTCGCATGCAGGACCGCGCATGGTGCCGCTGCGCCGAACGCGTCGATCGCCGCGAAATTGAGCGAGCGAGCGCCCAGCGAGCCGCCGAACACGAGCAGGCACCGCTCGGCCTCGGGAATGTCGAAGCGCTGCCGTGCCGCCTCCCGGCTGGCCCGCCCGGTGCCCGGCGGGACGGGGCGCCCGCTCAGCACGTACCTCTTGCCCTCGCGGCCCTCGATCGGGAAGGAGAGGAACACGCGCTTTGCCGCCGGCGCGAGCAGCCGGTTGGACATTCCCAGGTGGCTGTCTGCCTCCGTGAGCAACAGCGGGATGCGGCGCAGCACAGCGGCCAGCCCCACGGGGCCGGCCACGTAGCCGCCGCCGCCGATCACCACGTCCGGCTTGAGGCGCCCGAGCAGCGCGAGCGCTCGGGGCAGCGCAACGGCCGCCAGCAGGACCGCGCGCGCCGCCTTGAGCGGGTTGCGGCGGTCGATGCCGCGCACCTGGATCGCGTGGAAGGGATAGCCGGCGGCGGGCACCAGCAGCGCCTCGGCGCGCTCGCCCCCGACGAACTCGACGTCCGTGCCGCTATCCCGCAGCGCGTCCGCGACCGCGAGCGCCGGCACGACGTGTCCCGCCGTTCCGCCCGCGGCTATCAGCACTCGCGGCACGACTCCCCTTTCCGCCCTCGATCGCGCGCAGCGGCTTGCCCGCCCGCGCCTGCGCGCCGTCCTTGGCCACGTTCAGCAAGAGGCCCATCGCGCCGAGCAGCACGACGAGGTTGGAGTTGCCGTATGAGATGAACGGCAGCGGCACGCCCGTCAGCGGCGCAAGGCCGAGCACGGCGAAGAAGTTGAGGATGGCCTGGCAGAGCACCACCGAGGTGACGCCGACGGCGAGCAGCTTGGCGTAGCGCTCGCGCGCGAGCTTGGCGGCGCGCAGCCCGCCGTAGGCGATCATGCCGTAGAGCGCGGCCACCGCGGTCACGCCGAAGATGCCGAGCTCCTCGCCGATGATCGCCAGGATCATGTCGGTGTGCGCCTCGGGCAGGTAGAAGATCTTCTGCACCGACTCGCCCAGCCCGACCCCGAAGAAGCCGCCCGAGCCGATCGCGATCATCGACTGCACGGTCTGGAAGCCGGCCCCGCTCGCGTCGTGCCACGGGTGCACGAACGACATGAGGCGCGCACGGCGGTACGGCGCGGCGATCGCGAACACCAGCGCCAGCAGGATCAACGTGCCCGTGATCGTCAGCAGGTGCCTGGTGGGCACGCCCGCTGCGATGAACAGCGCGCCCATGGCCAGGCAGACCACGATCGCCGTGCCCATGTCCGGCTCTTTCAGCAGCAGGAGGCAGGCCGCGCCGATCACGAGCAGGAGCGGCTTGGCCAGCGTCTTCATCGATCGCATGCGCTTCGGCTGTGTGGCCAGCACCTGCGCGGCGTACAGCACCAGCGCGACCTTGAGCAGCTCGGACGGCTGGAACTGCACCGGGCCGGCCCCGATCCAGCGCCGCGCGCCGTTCACGCTGATGCCCACGCCCGGCACCATCACGGCCATCGTCAGGAAGAAGGAGCCACCCAGCAGTAGCGGCGTGAAGTGCCGCACGTGCTTGAGCCCGTAGCGCGAGAGGAAGTGCAGGGCCGCCAGGCCGATCGCGCCGAAGATCAAATAGCGCTTGAGGAAGTACGACGAGTCGCCCGTGGTGAGCAGGGACTCGGCGGAGCTGGCCGAGTAGACCATCACCGCGCCGAGGGCCAGCAGGCAGAGTGTGGCCGTATAGAGCAGCGAGTACTCGAGCGGGGGCTTGGGCCGCCCTCGTTTCGAGGGCGTCCGGCGGCGGCGTTGGCTGGCCATCCGGGCCTCCTTCGACGCGCCGGCCCGGATTCATCCTCGTCTGGCCAATTCGCGGAAGCGGTCGCCGCGCTCCTCGTAGTTCCTGAATTGGTCGAAGCTCGCGCAGGCGGGAGAGAGCAGCACGGTCTCGCCGGGCTGGGCGGCGCTTGCAGCGGCGTCGACAGCGTGCTCCAGGTCGCCGCAGCGGTGCAGCGGGACGGTGCCGCTGAGGTCGGCTTCTAGCTGCTGCGCCGCCTCCCCGATCAGGTAGCAGGCGCGGCAGCGGCTCTGCACCGCTTCGCGCAGTCCGCCGAAGCCGCCGCCCTTCAGGCTGCCGCCAGCGATCAGGTGCACGCCGCCGTCGAAGGCCTCGATGCCCACGAGTGCGGAGGCCACGTTGGTGGCCTTGGAGTCGTTCACGAACAGCACGCCGCCGCGCTCGGCCACGTCCTCCAGGCGGTGCGGCACCCCGGCGAACTCGCGCAGCGCCGTGCACACCGCCTGCTGGTCCATCCCGCGCGCAAGCACCGCGCCCGCCGCCGCCATCGCGTTCTCGAGGTTGTGCCGCCCGCGCAGGCGGATCTCGCTCGTGGGCATCATGCTCACGCCCTGCCACCAGAGCTCGCCCTCGCGCTCGGCCAGGTCGGAGTCCGGGCCGCCGAAGCGCACGGTGGCAGCCCGGCCCTGCTGACCGGCGAAGTCCGCAGGCAACACGGCGACGTCGCTCTCCCCCTGGTTCTGGAAGAGCCGCAGCTTCGCCGCCAGGTAATCCTCGAAGGTGCCGTGGCGGTCGAGGTGGTCCTCGGTGACGTTGAGCAGCACGGCGCACTCGGGGGCGAACTGCGAGCTGTCCTCGAGCTGAAAGCTCGACGCCTCGCACACTACGACCGCGTCCGGCCCGAGCTCGCCCACGAGCGACGCGAGCGGTGTGCCGACGTTGCCCGCCACCTCCACCGGCACGCCCGCCGCCCGGTGCATCGCTCCGAGCAGCTCGACCGTGGTGGTCTTGCCGTTCGTGCCCGTGACCGCGATGAACTCGTTCGGGATCAGCCGCCACGCCAGCTCGAGCTCGCCCACGATCTCCACGCCGGCCTCGCGCGCCGACACGATTACCGGCGCCTGCTGCGGCACCCCCGGGCTCTTGACCACGGTTCGCGCGCGTGGCACGAAGTCGAGGCCGTCGCTGTTCAGGCGCACGTCGATGCCCTCGAGCCCCTCGGCCTCGGGCGGCGAGCCGGCGTCGCAGCCCATCACCTCGCCGTGCTCGCGCAGCATGCGCGCGGCGGCGGCACCCGAGCGCGCGAGACCCACCACGAGGTACGGGCCCGGCGGCAACGCGGGTCTCGGTTTCACGTGATCGACTGCTGGTACAGCGTGAAGCCGATCGCCGCCGAGATCGCCGCGATGATCCAGAAGCGCAGGATGATCTTCGTCTCCGACCACGCCATCAGCTCGAAGTGGTGGTGCACCGGAGCCATCAGGAACACGCGCCTGCGGAAGCGCTGGAACGCGACCACCTGGATCAGAACGGACAGCGCCTCAATCACGAAGATCCCGCCGGTGATGAGCAGGAGCACCTCCGTCTTCGTCATCACCGCCAGCGCCGCGATGGCGCCACCTAAGCCGAGCGAGCCGGTGTCGCCCATGAAGATCGCCGCGGGGAACGAGTTGAACCAGAGGAACCCCACGCAGGCGCCAACCAGGCACGAGCACACGAGCGCGAGGTCATCCTGCCCGGTGGTGATGAACGTCATCGCGGTGTAGGCCAGCAGCACGATCGCCGCGCAGCCGGCGGCGAGGCCGTCGAGGCCGTCGGTGAGGTTCACGCCGTTGGTCGCGCCCGCGAGCACCAGGAAGATCAGGACCGGATACGCGTAGCCGATGTTCACGCTCGCGTCCGATATCCGGAAGCGCACCGTGTCGGACAGGTTGGGCCCGGTGTGCGTGGCCACGTACCAGAGCGCGACCGCGATCAGGAGTTGCACGCCGAGCTTGGTCTTGCCCGAGAGGCCGAGCGAGCGCTTGCGCGTGATCTTCATCCAGTCGTCCGCGAAGCCGAGCGCGGCGCTGGCGAGCATCGTCCCCACCACGGCCAGGGTCTCGGTGTCGAACTGGCCGAGGATCAGGAACGGCACAACGACCGACACCATGATCAGCAGGCCGCCCATCGTCGGCGTGCCCGCCTTGGCGGCGTGCCCCGCCGGCCCCTCCTCGCGGATCTGCTGCCCGAACTCGCGATCCCTCAGGAACTCGATGAACTTCGGGCCGAGGAACATGCAGATGAACAGGGAGCCCATCCCCGCGATGAGGATCGTGCCGAGCATCGTCTGTCCCTACGCGAGGACCCGCTCGAGTCCGACCGCTCTCGACCCCTTCACGAGCACCCGGTCCCCGGGCCGCGCCAGCTCCTCGAGCAGCGCTCCCGCTTCCTCGGGCGTTGCAACCGCGTGGCTCTCGCCGTCGAATCCCTCGCCGAACGCGAGCGCCTCCTCGCCCACGGTCACGAGCACGTCGATGCCGAGCGCCGCCGCGTGCTCCCCGATCTCGCGGTGGAAGCGACTGCTGTCGGGCCCCAGTTCCGCCATCGTCCCCAGGATCGCAAGACGCCGCTCCGCGGGGCTGCCCGCCAGGTGGTCGAGTGCCGCGCGCATCGACATCGGGTTGGCGTTGTAGCAGTCGTTGACGACCGTCACGCCGCCTTCCAGCTCCACCACCTCGCCGCGATAGGACGAGAACTCCGGCTCGATGCGCCCCTGGGGCTCGATCCCGAGCGCCGTGGCGGCGGCCACCGCGGCCAGCGTGTTCCGCACGTTGTGCGGCTCGGAGAAGCTCAGCTCGAGCGAGATGCGGTCGCCGTAGGCGTCGATCTCCGCGAGGGGCGGGCTGAAGTCGGCGAGCTGGACGTCGCCTCCCTCGCCGAATGTGATCGTGCGGATGTCGTGGCGGCGGTGCGGGTCGAGCAGCGGCTCGCTCGCGGGGATCACGCACGCCGCCTGCGGGTGGAGATCGCGGATCAGCTCGGCCTTGGCGGCCGCCACCCGCTCCACCGTGCCGAGCAGCTCCAGATGCACCGGGCCCACGTTCACGATCACGCCCACGTCCGGCTCGGCGATCTCCACGAGCTCGGCTATCTGCCCCTCCCCGCGCATCGCCATCTCGAGCACCAGCACCTCCACCCCGCTCTCGGCCGCGAGGATCGACAGCGGCAGCCCGATCTCCGTGTTCCAGTTCTGCCGGTTGGCGTGCACGTTCAGTCCCTGGGTGGCCAGCAGCGCCCGCGTGATGTCCTTGGTCGAGGTCTTGCCCGTCGAGCCCGTGATGCCGATCACGCGGGCGTCGAGCACCCGGCGCCACGCGCGCGCCAGGCGCTGGAGAGCGAGCAGCGTGTTGTCGGCGGCGATCACGGCACCGCTCGCGTGCCCCGCCAGCTCCTCGGCCCGATGCGGCCCCACCAGCGCGCCCCATGCGCCCGCCTCGAGGGCGCCCGCGGCGAACTCGCCGCCGTCCGCGCTCGCGCCCACCAGCCCCACGAACAGGTCGCCCGGCTCCACCTCCCGCGAGTCCACAACCGCGCGGCGCGGGCCG